>ENA-ORRU01001095-ORRU01001095.1-human-gut-metagenome-genome-assembly--contig:-NODE-1095-length-17517-cov-9.710457_pt1 | contig 17517 bp, 10 predicted proteins | sample MGYA00242184_ERZ509151 | MGnify/ENA primary metagenome ERZ509151 (study PRJEB26280, sample SAMEA2338667) | human gut metagenome | biome: human gut; feature: human-associated habitat; material: faeces... | reverse complement strand
ATAGCGACTGTTCCATTCCTCCTGAGATTGCCGGCTCACGATGGTTACATTAGGAGCCAGAGAAGGATCGAACTCTTTTGTCTGGGCATAACAACATAGAAATGATACAGTCATCAGAATGCCTAATAACTTAATTTTTTTATTCATGTTTTTCATCTACTATAAATTCCATGCAAATATCGGAACATAAAATTATAGTAACTATGGATTCCTGTTCATTTCTTTGTATTATAGTACAATTCCTTTTTATTATTCATCCAAAGTATTTTCCATTACGGCAATTTATGAGTTCAACATTTTTTCTCTGAAATACTAAACTAGAATAAACAATAACAATACTTTATTATGATCAATAGTACAGTACGGACAATAAATTGCACTATTTAAAAAGAAAGAATCCGTATCAAAAGTGTTTTGAGACAAATTCTTTCTTTTTAAGACTCTTTTGTCACATATCAAAGTTTTCGTACCTTAATACCAGCTAAAAACGGTTCTCCTTTCACTGCCCCTGCACTAATAACAATATGATCATGTTCGTTTCGAATAATATAGCGACGCTTAAAGGCAGTACGATGCTTTCCTCCATCAATTGGAGAAAAATTAGTTTCTACTTGTTTTCCACAAATGGAAATATGAAAACGTGTTTCTCCCGAATGCTTTTCTTCTTTATTCTTATTTAAAAGATTGGCCAACTGAGCAGCAGGTTTAGTAACATCTGCTATAAGCAGTTCTATTTCATACTCTCCTATAGGAGCATCGATTTTATAACTCCAGTTTCCTTCACGCCACGTCTGGTATATTGGCCCATCTAAAGTATTATAAATTTCAGAGGTAGTGCTATGCGCTTTTCCACCTATATATCCCCAACCTCCCGCAGTATAAGGTTGATCAGGTAACCAAGTAAGATTACTGATATCTGACGTAAAGTAACAATTACTTCCTACATTAATTGCCAATTCATCTCCTTCAGCTATATTAGGAAGTGACTTGAACTGAATTGTCATAGCATCTTGAACTGTTTTCCCATTTTTGATTCCTTGCGCCATAAGAACTGATATACCTTCCGGTAAAATTACATTAAAGACAGTGTGACAATTAGCTATCTTTTGACATCCTATTGATTGTCCGTTAATAAACAATTCCACTTCCGGCATATTTGAATAAATTTTAATGGACTGTGGCTTATTTATTTCCCCAGTACGCATTTCCCAATCACGGCTGGCAATTCTTATTACTGGAATATCTTTCCGCCACATAGCCTTAAAATAGTAAGCCACATCCTTCCATATACGGTTATTATAAGCCAATCCCTTATTGTTTACTCTAGGCATTGACTCCTGGCGAGCAGCCACATTAAAATCAATGAAATTCCAATAAGCGCATCCACTAATCCATTCTGTATTCTCTATAAAAGGAAGATAATGTTCTATATACGTTTGTTGATATTCGATACTAAAATCAAAGGCACGTCCTTGAGTGGAATGCAGCCGCTTGTCACTGCCTGCTCCCCATTCACTGATAATCATAGGTTGGTCAGGGTAACGACGATGTTGATCTTCACACCATGCATTAAAATCTTTTAATTTATCAACATACCAACCATGATATAAATTCCAACCTACTACGTCTACTAGATTCAAACCTATTTCATTGTATAGATTGGTCATATTAAATGCCATAACACTGGCTCTTCCTGGATCTTCTTCTTTCAGAACGGCTTCCAGTCGTTGTGCTAGATTTACCGTGCGCTCTTTACATGCTAGCCACTCAGGTTTACCAATGGAAGGAGCAGTAAGAAGAATTTCGTTCATATATCCCCATGTTATAACAGATGAATGATTATAATGCTGGCGAATCATCTCACGCAGATTATATTCACAATTATCATCATATCCAGGTGTATTCGGTACAATATTAATGATAGGAATTTCCTCCCATGCCAATAGTCCCAATTCGTCACACATTTCCAATATTGCATCATCTTGTGGAAAATGTGAAATACGAATAAAGTTACATCCCAACTCTTTCATTAAAAATATGTCTCGTCGATGGGCTTCGTCATCTAAAGCTACCCCTGCCGGAGCTTGATCTTGATGACGATTGAGTCCACGTAATTTATAAGATTTTCCATTAAGGAAAAAACCTTTACTTCCATCAAAGGTAAACCAGCGAAATCCCACCTTATGATTTTTTTCATCCAATAGCTTTCCTGACTTCGGATCTACCAAGGTAGTTTTTACCAAATAAAGTGAAGGAGTTTCTGGACTCCACAAATCAGGACTCTCAATAGCACCAGATGTGTTTTCAAAAATATAGGTTTCGCCACTCTTAAGTTTTTGTTTTTGTTTAATAGTCTGCAAAAGTTTTCCTTGCGGACTATAAATTGCACTTCTGACTTCCAATATAGAACTTTCATGAGAATCATTAGTCACTTCACATTTTACTTTCAATACTCCTCTTTTTTCATTCACTACTGGAGTACTAATAAAAATTCCATCAGATCCCATATTGCTCATATTGAAGTGTTGTTTTGGAGTAGATATGAGCCATACATCTCTGTAGATCCCCCCCCAAAAAGTGAAATCTGCCGATATAGGAGTAATATCTTTTCTCCCATTGTCAACCGTAATCTCTATCAAATTCTCTTTTCTGATATACTCTGTTATATCTACAATACAAGCTGTATAACCACCTACATGACTGCCTACTTCCTTTCCATTCACTCTAATATTAGCAGCCTTACTAGCAGCATCTATTTTCATATAATAACGACGTTCCGCAACAATTTCCGGTAAAACGAGAGTACGCCTGTAGAATCCCTTACCTTGATAATAATTTCGTTGTTGATAAGCATCTATATTAAAAGTATGGGGGAGATTGACAGATTCCCATGATTCATCTATAGATTTCCGAAATTCCCAATTATCATTGATAGTCTTCATTTCCCGCTGCGCTTGTAAAGAGGTAACGACAAACATTACCACTATAGCCAACAAGCATCTCTTGAATAATACTTTATACTGCATACATTATTTTTTTACTGGTAATTCATTGAGTGTTTTTCATAATATGTATGATCTTTAGGAAATTCTTCTCCTTCCCAAGCCTTTTTGGAAGTCCAAGATTCACTAGGGGAAGTCCAAAAAGGATGATCGGCTGACAAGCCCAATGGCAAAAATGCTAAAGATGCTAAATAAAGGCTTCCATTATTAGTATATACATTAGCCGTATGCGGCTGCTTACCGTTAAATCCCAATGTGAGAAATCCTTTTTCATTAAAGTTTTGTCCATCAGCGAACATACGTTTTATAACGGCAGTCATTGCTGTTCTTACTTGACCATTACTAAGTTCTTCTGGTAACAATCCTTTCCAAACTATCAATGCTAAAGGTTGAAGTACCCCTGTGCGATAAGTTATGGAACGACCAAATACAGGAAATGCTCCTTCAGGAGATATGAGATGTTCCAAAATAATACTATAACGTTGGATACGTTTAGTAACATGAGCAAAAGTTGTTCCCGCCCATTCCCGTTTTTTCTTTCCACCATCAGTAAGAACTTCCACGCATTCAAAAAACATAGGATGAATAACAAAACTGTTATAATAATCAAAGGCAAATGAAGGACCATCCGAATACCATCCATCACCAATATACCATTCTGAAATTTTTCGCAAGGCAGAATCTATGCGGTAATAATCTGCTTTCGCTCCTACTTTATGAAGAAATGTTTCTATAGTAGATGAAAACAGCAACCAATTAGTATATAATGGATTAATCCGCCTTAATGCAACAAATTGATTTATATATCGTTCTTTTGTTACCTCATCAAGTGGCATCCAAAGTGAATTATATCCCCTAATAAAACTCTCAGCTATATAAGCCGCATCTACCAATGTTTGGAAATTTTCACTCCAAAGTAAATAATCAGGAGATAAGGGATCCACAGCATTTTTATATCCTTGCAATGCCCAAGTTCTTAACTGTTTTCGCTGAATACCTTCCGCTGTATCATCATCTGGTAGCGAAAGCCATGGTGCAAGACCAGCCATTAAACGTCCGAAACATTCCATATAAGAAACTCGCCGGTCACGTCCATCCCACGTAGGACTTAATTCAAGTTGCATGTTTTTTTGCAATTTTCCTTCACTGATATTACTTAATACCGGTGCAGCCATCCGATACATGACATCACACCATATTTCACGATCAGCCATTTTCTTTGTCTTGTGCTTAGCGCACAAATCGGCAGAGAAAAACAAAAATAATATCGTACATCCAATTAAAATAAACTTATTCATCTTCTTTACCTTTTTATTGTAAGAAACGTACTCGTTCACAAGCAGCTAATAAAAAAGCTCCTATTCCAAAATTGAAACATGAATTAGCATCCACCACCTGCCCTGGTATTGCTTTTTCTCCGACAGGTTGAATATATCCGATTTTTCCATCAGCTTGCAATGCTGTTGTTTTAAGATAGTTCCAAGCCTTTTCTACAATAGGCGAATAAATATCCGCATTTAGCAATCCATTATTAATTCCCCACAGAAAGCCGTAAGTAAAAAGAGCAGTACCACTTGTTTCAGGACCCGGAGCTTGTTCCGGATCTATTAAACTACGTGTCCAATAGCCTTCAGGCTGTTGACAGGCAGCAATAGATTTTGCCATTGTCTGAAAACGAGTTATATATTCTTCACGATACTTATCCTCTGCCGGCAATTGTTTCAGTACTTTAGCAAATGCGGCAAATGCCCATCCATCTCCCCGTGACCAGAAATCTTTTTTTCCGTTTATTGTTTTATGAAACGGATACGGATATTTAGCATCACGATAATAAAGACCAACTTCCCTATCATACATAATGCTGTCTGTTACTGTAAGGTATTGATGTAATTTCTCCAAATATAATGGATTCTTTGTTATATCATACATCTTCACCATGACAGGCATTACCATATATAATGCATCAACCCAATGCCAGTAATCAAGTTTTGAAGTAGACATCTGATATTCCATTACTTCGCGGGCACGCGCTATTTTTATTGTATCAGGGTCAAGTTTATATAGATCGGCATAAGTTTGGAAACAAACTTGCCAATCACCAAAAAGAACATATTCCGGTGATTCTCCATAAGTGCTTCGCCACTCAGCTTTGTTGTTGCTGGTAGCTCCTTTCCATTGATTATAGTCAGCCCAATCAATAGAATATTGCAGATAATCCTTATTTCCAGTCAGTGCACAAACTTCCATATTTCCAGTATGATATACAGCATTGTCCCAAAATGACCGGACTTGTGGCTTATGCATAGACTGATAGCGCTGGTTCACACGATGAATTATTTCCAGTAATTCCTCAGAAGTCTCAGTATTTTCCTTTTTATTACTACAAGATGCTGCAAGCAATAATAATGCAACCATCCCCAATATACATTTCATAAAGTCAATATTTAATTTGTAATTGTTCTGAAGAAGTAAATTGACGCAACAGCCCCAATTGTATCAATTTACTTTCTTCAAATCTATTCTGATTTATTGTTCGTCGGCTACGGCCTCCTCCCATGTGTTCCACTTTTCTACAGTAGGATCATAACCGTCATATCCAGGATTCTGACCGAGTTTCCCTAACAGGTTAGCATCAATTGCACTTTGTGGAATAGGCCAATTTATATTATGACGTCCTATAGTATATTTACGTCCTTTTACTATTGGTGCATCAGGCTTGTTATAATAATTATTATATTTATTAATACGATGCCACCAAAAACTATCTTCATAAAGTTTATCCACATCATATACCTTCCCTTCATTATCAGGTTTACCACTTAAAGCCAAACAATAAGAAATACGACTCAACTCAGTAAATCTCCATTCTTCCATATAAAGTTCACGAGCACGTTCGTCTACAATATCATCAATATTTACTTTTGAATAGAAGATGTCACATTTTGCACGTTGACGTATAATATTAACATCTGCTGTAGCTTCTTCTATATTACCTAAATAATAATTGGCCTCAGCACGAAGTAAATAAGTTTCAGCTAATCGATACAAATAGAAATCACTATATCCACTACCTTGATAATTATTAAGATGAGGAGCCTCATCTTCTGGAGACTCAGACCATGTCTTATAATGAGGCCAATCAAACCAAGTCCGAACAGTATCATTGCAAAGGATCTGTTCTTCTCCATTATCATTAATACAACTGTAGCTCAAATGTTTGCCATAATATACAGAATTGGGATTGTTGTATTTCAAGTCTTCCATATGTACCCAATTACCAACTTTTGAATTGTGCCTCAAGTCCCCATCATCATGGTTACCATTAAGATACCATAATGAGTTTTCTGCAAAATAAGTGGGGCGTACAACTCCTACTCCACGTCCAAACGTTCTATTATAATCCATTGATGCATCATAGGAAGCATGAGTAAGAGCAAAACGGTCTACTGCCAACTTGTTGTCAGGCGTAGAAATAGACGTTGCATTCCACCAAGGTACCAAATTACGCATTGTACGTGTCCGGATACCGGAATCTGAACCATAACGATTAGGCATAACAAGAATTGCTTCTTTATTAGCTGCAATAACTTTGTTATTTCCTTGATGCAAATTCCAAATCACATTATTAGTAATATTCCATGTAGTAGGGTGTGGATTAGAGAAAGTACCAAAGGTTTCCGTCATCAGCTTATACCCAGACTGACTAATTAATATATCAGCTTGTTCTTTGGCTTTCTGAAACTCCCCATTAGCTAAATAACATTTAATAAGTAGCTGGCGACAAGCTCCTTTATTAATCATACCAATGTAAGTCATATCCTTTTGATCAGGCACATGCTGCACTGCAAATTCCATATCTTGCACTAGTTTTTTTATGATAGCCTCTCGTTTTGTACTTTTATAATCCTGTTTTGGTCGATCTATAATTTTTGACACAAAAGGTACATCGCCAAATTGGAAGCACAAATTTAAATAGCGATAAGCACGATGAAAATAGGCTCGTCCTAAATATTCATTCTTTATTGATTCGTCCAGTCCTTCCACTTTATCAATATAACTGATAATCGTATTAGCATATTTAATACCATTATAGGTTTCTCCCCAAAAGATAACCAAACGGTTTTGGTCAAAATTATACCAACCATTATTAGGAGTAAAGCGTTCATTGATGTCACAAAAAATAAGCGCATCGTCTGTTTTTGCTGCTACGGTTAAATCAGAGAACAGGTATTCACTCATTAAAGGAAGCATCAGATCGCACGCTTCGGTATTTGTCCAATAAGCCCGCAATGCTTTATCAGCTGAAGCTAAAGCTGCATTTAACCCTTCTACTGTATTAAAAGTTATTGAAGGTTCATAAAGTGATAGCGGATCGGGGGTTAAGAAGTCGTCAGAACAACCTGTCATAGATAATTGAAAACAAACAGTTCCTATCAATATTCTAAATATATTTTTATAGTTTTTCATATGTCATATTATTAAAATGTTAAGTTAATTCCCAAAGAATAAGTGCGAGGAGCCAAACCACCTGTTTCAGGATCACCATATTCCCATTCTTTACTCCAAGTTGCTACATTACGGACAGTAGTAAATATCTTGGCATTCTGAATCTTATATTTCTCTAAAAATTTCATTGGAATATTGTAAGCCAACGAAATATTCTCTAATCGGATAAATGAGCGATCTATCACACGGGCCGGTGCAGATATGCCAGTTGGACCTTGTGCACTAAGACGCGCATAAGTATTGGAAGGGTTATCTACAGTCCAATATTCTTTAGTGTAGACATTTCTACAGTTAGTTATCTGCGAATAATTATTATCATTATTCAAATAATTAGTATCCAAGCTCTTGTGTCCCATATAAGAATACATATTAAATGAAAAAACCCAATCTTTAAAAATAGTAAAACTATTCCTCAAGGACCAATGTATAGGAGGTGTTGTTTCCCCCATAAACTGTTTATCTTTATTATTATAAACAGGGGTTACGCTTCCATCAGCATTTACTTTATCATCGTCTGTATAAATGTTCTGTACTTTAGGATCACCTGGGCGTTGACTATATTTGGCAGCTTCTTTCACCTCATCTTTTTGCCAAATACCTGTAACTTTATAATCCCAAATAGCACTAACAGGGTGCCCAATAAACCAGCCATTAGTCACATCATCTCGTTCTTTTACTATTGTATTGCCCAATGCATCAACTATGGTTTCATATTCTCCATATAATTTCTTAATAGTATTTTTATTAACTGAAAAAGTAAATCCGGTTTCCCATTGAAAATTTGCCTTTTCAATATTACGTGAATTAATAGACAATTCAAATCCCCGATTCTCTATTCTACCCAAATTAGTTGTAATAGAATTAAATCCTGTAAAGTCAGGCAATGATTGGTTCATAATCATGTCCGTAGTAGGCATTACATAATATTCCATACTTGCATTGATCCTATTGTTAAAAAATCCCACATCAAGACCTACATTCCAAGAAGTAGTCTTTTCCCACTGTAGATTCGGATTAGCCAAACGACTTACAAAAAGATACTTTAGATCCATCAACGCCCCCGAAGCAGAATTTATATATCCTTGTGTATATTTTCCAAGTGACAAGTTTGCTAAAGCAATGTATGAATCAGCCAAACTACGGTTACCATTCTGTCCGAATGACACACGCAGCTTACCAGAACTTAACGGCTTCCAATTCCAAAAATTCTCATTAGTAAAAGTCCATGCCAATGCTCCTGAAAAGAAATTAGCATAAGGATTAGTTGTTCCAAATGCAGAATAACCATCACGACGAAAAGAAAATGTAGCCATATAAGTATCATTGTATGAATAAAATAAACGAGCCAAATAACCACATGCTGTTTCACGCGTATCAGTAGATCTAAATGAGCTCAGATTTTTATCACCATTAGCAGTGCCATGAAATCCTAAAGCTTCAGAAGGTAGAATATTACGCGCCTCAATACGATCTGCCCAAGATTGACGTTCTTCAGCTTCCTGTACCAAAGTCAAAATAGTATGATGCTTTTCTGCAAAAATGTGCTCCCAAGTAATAGTATTATTTAAGGACCAATCAAAACGTTTACTTTGCTCACGGTTTACACGATCATCTGTTTCCGCTTGCCAATCAGGATGTTCTGATGATCGGTAGTAGCGATCATGAAAATACTGTAAACGCGGTGATACGTTAAACGAATAAGTAATTCCTAAGGGTAAAGTTACTTTGGCTGTTAAAATAGAATTTAAAACTGTAAAACCTTTATCCAAGTCAAGATATTGGCGATCGTAATCAAAGTTATATCCTTTCCAATAAGCATTTTCACCCATAGGATGAGGCACTAGTTCCCCATTTTCATTATAAGGAGAAGTAAATGGACTATTATCCAATATTTGGCTTTCCCAATTAGTTGCAATATCCCCATCTGTACGATTCTGAAAATTAATGTTTGCCCCTACATTAAGCCAAGAAGTTATTTGGGCATTAAGTTTCATATTTGAGCGTATTGCACTATACTCATTACCTCTTGCTACCCCTTCGTTAGAAAGATAACCTAATGAAAGATAATAATTCACTTTTTCATTATTACCTGAAATGCTGACGTTATAATCTTGATTCAATCCTGTATGGAAAGAATGATCATACCAATCAAACGTTTTGCCTAATAAAAAATTATTTAATGTTATATCACTAGCTTGTAATCCCAATCTTCTTCCCCAAATCTCCTCTGTACTCATCGAACCATCTTGATTACTTTGAGCTTTCCAAGCTTCCAAAGTAATGCCATACTTATTCAAATTAGTTTCTGTAGGACGACTATAATAACCAACAGGAGTATTTCCTGTCTGATAAGCTTCATAATTTCCTGTTTGAGCATTTATACCATAAGTGTCTGTCGTATAAAAATCTTCACGATATTTTAGATATCCATGAGAGTCATATACTTTCCGGCTATCACCAATAGTAACGAAGCCTATATTTGCACTAAAATTGATAACAGGTTTTTCCGAACGTCCTTTTTTTGTCGTTACAATAATTACTCCATTAGCAGCTTTAGCACCATAAACCGCAGCAGAAGAAGCATCTTTTAGCACATCAATCTGACTGATATCATTCGGATTGATTTCAGACAATTCTCCATAAAAAATCATACCGTCCAATATAATAAGTGGATCGTTATGTCCTCCATCTGAATAAACAGAACGTTGACCACGAACTTGCATGGAGCCACCACCTTTAGCAGACCCATCAAATCCAATCCGCAAGCCAGCAGTACCACGCAAAACATCTTGTACAGTTTTCGGAGCTTCATTAGAAAGTTCAGCCGGACGAATCTGAGAAACTGCACCTGTCAAATCCTTTTTCTTCATTGTACCATAACCTACCACCACCACTTCATCCAACATCTCCGAATCTTCCTTCAATACTACATTAATTTCTCTCTTCCCAGAAACTTTCACTTCTTGAGAAACATACCCGATATACGTAATCTGTAAAACGGCTTCTTTCGGGGCATCCAACACAAACCGCCCATCTATATCTGTTATCGTACCTATTGACTGACCTTTCACCGTGACATTGGCACCGATTATCGGCTCGCCATTCGTATCTTTCACAATACCTGTCACCTTATTTGCCTGTTGGGCAACTTCCCCATCTTTCGCCTTGCTCATCAGCATGATATTCTTACCCTCCATGGCATAATAAATATCAGTACCTTCAAAAACCTTATTCAACACTTCGGCTACAGATTTATTTTGCGCATTCACCTTCACATTGCGCTTCAGATTCACCTCGTTTACATTATATACAAACAGATAATCTGTCTGTTTTTCTATTTCACTGATTACCTTGCCTGTTGACATGTTATCCGCCACAACAGTCACCTTCATTGTCTGAGAATAAGACTCAGTGGCAAAAGCTGTTCCGGCAAAGACAAACAGGGCTAAGAGTGTGTTTCTCATCATACGGAATAAATGTTTAATTTCTACAATAGATTCCTGATACAAAATATTTTTCATATATTTGCATTACTAATTTTAGGTTCAACTTAAGATTATTTGAGAAAAAAATTGTCAATACGTAATTGACGTTTCCATGGGATGGTGTTGCAGCACTATCCCATTTCCTTTTTAGACCATGTGTGTTATTTCATAGGCATATTCTTTTTTAAGGGTTAATTAATTGTTATCACATTCGTCTCATCATCCTTTGTATAAGTAAACTTATTATTGAGTCTCAAAACTTTCAGTACGTGTTCCACCCCATCTTTCGTGCGGAATTTACCTGTATAACGGTTCTTTAAAATCCGGGTATTATTTACCACAATATCCACCCCATAATACAGTTTCAGTTTCTCTATCATATCACGTACGGATATATCATTAAAACAAAGCAAGCCCTCACGCCACAAAAAATAATCGACCTCCTTGATGCGTCCTTTCACCAGTCTGTTGCCTTTCAAGCTGGCCATCATGTTCGGTTCCAGCCTCATTCCACTGTTATTCGAACCGGGCACTAAAATTTCTACAGCACCTTCCAACAAAGAAGTTTCCCATACGCTATCCGCTGCATAAGCCATTACATTGAACTCTGTACCCAGCACCTTCACATTACACTTGTTCGTCTCTACAATAAAAGGCTGTTCCACATTCTTTGTCACCGCAAAGTAACCCTCACCATCCAATTTCACATTTCGGATATTCCCTTTGAAACTTCCCGGGAAAGTCAAGGTACTGCGTGAGTTCAACCAAACCTTCGTACCATCCGCCAACATCAATTCCGCCCGTTGGCCCGCCGGCACATAAATAGACTGCCATGTTTTGTCTTCCGGTACCTGATGTTTTCCTGTCCAATAATGTGTACCCAACAAGACGATCGCCAATACCGCTGCTATCTTGGCAGCTTCCATACATACTCCGCGTAACGAGAAATGTTTCCTTTCCCGGCTATTCTCCTCCGCCACAGGTTCCGTACGCCACAATGCCATGTCATGCAACTTCCGTTGTGCCATATATTCACGCATGTTCTCAGGATTTTCCTGTATCCATTCGGTCACACGCTGCTTTTCGGCTTCAGTAGCATTTCCGGCTATATATTTTTGCAATAATTCAGGATTCATATTCTATGCTGTTTTATTAGAAACGACTCAAGAAGAAACTACCCTAAAAGAAAATGAAGAAAAATATAAAAAAATCATTTTTGTCCTCAAAAACATCCGTATCCCTATCCGGTCAGGCTTAATAATAAAAGAAGAAATAAAATAAAGGAAGATAATCTTTTAAAGTCACCCGCAGTACTTTCAATGCTTTTGATATATGATATTCCACCCCCTTTATAGAGATTTCCATCTCTTCGGCAATCTCTTTATTGGATTTATTTTCAAAACGGCTCAAAATAAATGCCCGTCGGGTCTGTTCCGACAAGGTACTTAAAGTAGCACTGATGATTTTTTCCACTTCTTCCGAAAAAATCTCATCAGGATTGCACGCTTCCAAGGCAGACATACGGATAGACAATTCCTGTTGTTGCCAGTCGACCATCACTTCAAAAGCACTGCGTTTTACCTCCTCGTGCTTTAGATAGTCCAAAGCCTTGTTCTTCAAAATTGTCAGTAACAATGGTAAGATATATTTCTCTTCAACAGGCTCGGCCTTCAACTTTTCCCACAACTTTATTAATGCCTCGGAGGCAATATCTTCTGCCGCCAAATCATTATGAACGTATGATTTGGCAAAGAAAAAAGACTTCTTATAATAAGAGGTATAGATATCATTAAAAGAATTTCCAGACATTTTGCTCATTTGTATATCGGTTGTGCTTTTCATCCATATTACGATGGTAGAGCAAAGTTAGCAATAAACCTTCGATAAAAACAAAATTATCCTGTTAATTCTTTCTCTTATATGCTATGAGCTTGCCTTATATGCAATCGCCCTCCACCGTCAGACCAAGTGGCAAAAAGGAAAAGTTGCCATAGATATGAAATTCACGGACAAACACCCCTATGCTGTCCGACCGGAAGGAAACTTTCAACTGCAAAGTATCTCCCGGAGCAGCATGAAACTTGGAGCATCTCGTTTCCGGACAATCCCAAGAAGAAACAATGCAATAAATATGTAAACTGTCACTTCCATGTTTTTATAGATAAAAACGCCACCACTAAAAAAGTCGAACAAACAAATCGCCAAGCAATATTTTTCATTTATTTCCCCTTATACGATTCCCCCTGAAAAATCCTTCAAAAGCTTCAGCCCTCCCGCAAACCCTTTGCAGGAGGGCGTTCCGGCTGAAGGATCACACCGGGAAAAAGTTTCAGGCCGCGGAAGAATCCTTCAGCTTCACCAGCCGGTACACATTGCCATACTCAGTATGAACACGCTGTATCCCTAATGCAACCATCATCCTGCCCAACCGGTTCGGAGTCACCCCACGCATGGCCGCCGGATAATGTTTCTGCAAATAATTGAACAAATCCGTCGTGGTATAGGGCTTGGACAACTCCCCTTCCTGCGGCATCCGGAAACAACGCAAAAACAATTCCTGTTCGGCAGGCATTTTATAAAAATTCCGGTTGCTGTGCTGTATCTCCTTTTCTTCCTCTTCCGAGAACCAGTAACGCTCTCCTCCGGCCAGCTCCGCTTTCAGCTGGGCGAACAGCTGCGCATGATCGGGCGGTGTGCAGTCAATCTTGCCGTCCACTTCCGCACAAAGGAAACGGCGGCTTCCTGTGGGATCAGTCAGCAGGTCCGTCATATTGGACGTACCGATGAAAGAGGCGATACGGGGCAGATGACTGAATGCCGGACGATGTGCCCTGCGGAAAGTCAGTGTGGTCGTCTGCATCAGATTCTTCAAGGCAGGCATCTGCCCGGCACGGTACTTGTCGAACTCATCCATATTGATCAGTCCGAAAAGCGAAAGTTTCTGTTCACATCCACTCTCGCTCGTCAGGTCGAACTTATCTATATAATAAGGTGTAAGTTCCTTGGGCATCAAAATCTTGCAAAAAGAAGACTTGCGCTTCCCCTGCTCACGACTCACCAACATAGGCGCCACCGCATTGGCGCAATCCTGCGCCTGCCCCAGCCATTGGGCGGCAACACCCAGCATCCAACGGTGAAACCCTTTCACCCACATCGGCTTACGCGATATACGCACGGCCAGCGGAGTAACACGATCCACCCCGTCCCATTGAGGCAAGTGGCTCATATAATGCAGAAAAGGATGATAGTTTTCCACCTTTCTGGAATGGAGCAGACGGCTCACATCCTTATCCCAGCAGTTGATGCCACCGGTACGCGCCTCCAGGCAGAATGTATTCAAATCACGTTGAGCCACCATGGCATACTCTTCATCCGGCATCTCTTTCCCACGATACTCCGTCTGTTCAGTGAGAAGATTGTAACGGAAATCATAGCGTATGGTCAAGAAGCGTTGCAAGGCATCCAGCATATTCTCCGGCTTCTTGCGCCCCGATTTGCCAAAAGCCGCCTTTTCATCGATAGTTTCTACCATGCCAGCTGTTTCGACAGCCGCTGGGAGAACAATTTCATCCACCGTTTCCGTAGCCGTTGAAGGCAACACCCCTTCCGCATTTCCGGTTTGCCCCACCGACTGCCCGGTAACCGGAGCCGTGCTTTTTCCCACGCATCTCCTCATTTTCATACTCTTTTTGCACCAACTCAGTAAATTTTCCACTAATTTTTTCATCCTTTTTCATTATTTGGGGTTGTGTAATATCACAAAGATAACACTCAAAATGCCCTTTTACAAGCATTTACCCCACACTACCGCAAAAAAGTGACTAAGCGAAAATAACTGGGAAATTATTCGTTTTTATCAAGACTATTTCATACTTTTGCACCGTCAAGTTAATCGTTTCACTAGAATGATGAAGTTTCATCACCTAAGTGATACAACTTCATCACTCAAGTGATATTATTTCATCACTAAAGTGAAACGATTAACTTGAAAGGAAGTTGCAGCAAACTCTTCCGTACAAGAAAGCATAAACAACCGGATACGCAATCGTGTATTTGACACTATATCCCAGACCTCTAACAAATTGAAGGAATAATGCAGTGTAGACATGCAGCACGACATACAACAACAAAAAATATGCATTTTCAATTTTCAAAAATGGTTCTACGCAAATGAAAAGGATAATATAAATCACACTTTGTACAGTACTAGACAGCAACAGCGTAGAAAACAACTTTCCCTGTTCTTCTTTGTTTCCACGGTGATCCAGCATGAATCGGAATAATCCCTGATCCAGCTGCCAGTTTACCAGCGGAAGCAATAGTGTTGAATATGTGACTAATAAATCAAACGTGCCATACTCTTCCGTTGACAAAATTGCCGTATATAAAGGAAGAAGGAAAAAGCTAATACACTGTGTACACAGCTTTCCCACTGTAAGTATGGCCGTATTTTTTGCTAATTCTGTTTTACGACTCATTAGTTAGTGTCTCCTATAACAAGTTCTGCCTTAATATGGTTACGCAATACCAAGGCAGAACCAACTTATCTTAATATTCTATCAATGTAATCCAGTGACTTTTTACGTTCATTATTCAATAGTGAATTCACTGCACTCCATTCAATTTCAGGTATAACCGTTCCATTTTCAGATTTTCCTTCTACGAGCCCGCATTTTTTCAGCTTGAAAACGTCAAGAATATTAAGAACCCTATCTTTTCTTTCAATTTCTGTTTCTACATAAAAAGGCGTATTCAGAATAATGGAAAAAGCTGTAGCGTGAAACGAATTCGTTACTACACATTTTGCCCCTGCAATCCACTGCAGGAATTCTGCTGGTCCCACAGCTCCAATGTGCTTCACATCACGATATTTAAACCATGTTTCCTGATCCCACAGCATAAGAAGTTCGTATCCTGTTTCTTCGCTTAGTTTTTTTGCAAATTTCAATGCTGGTTCAGCTGTTTTGCTATATCCCATCTTAAAGAAAAGGATATAATCTTTTTTTACTGGCTTTGCAGCCAACTGCATCCAGTTATTTTTCGATGTAAGAAAAACAGGATCTAATACAACTTCTATGTATTTTTCTTTTAACCGCTGTCCAAGAGCAATTTTTGATGCACTTTCACGCACAGAAATATCGCTAAAATTTTGGAGCGACAGAATCATTTTATTGGATTCCTGTGTTGAAAAATCTGCGCCACCCGTACTTGCCGCATAAGCCACCTTTTTTACAGAAGCACCAATTTCCGGCAAGAAATAATGCATATCATGTTCTGTAAGATTATAGTTCCATACCTGATCTGAGCCTACAACAATTTCATCAAAGGAATTGCAAATATTCTTAAAGTCACCTTCACTCAGACACTGTTTTGAGCAAACTGTGTTTTCTTCTCTGAAGGTCTGAAATTTTGAATTACGTTTAATTTTATCTGGAATCCGCAATGCGCTTTTAATAATTACCTTTGGGTGCATATTTTTGAATGGACTGATTGAGTAATCTTTACGAATAAACTCCGGCTTATAGTCTATCAGCTCACATTCTACATTTCCGCGTTCTATAATCGTTTTTTGCAACGATACCGCTTGCAGTAATGCTCCAAAATTGTTTGCAGAATGAAAAGTCAATATACCAACCCTGTTCATACGATTGCACCTGCAAACTCTATTTCACATTTATCCAACACAGCCGCAATTACTTGATCCATGTCATAATATTTATACTCGCCAAGACGACCGCCAAAGATTACATTGTGTTCTGCATCTGCCAGCTTTTTATACTCAGAATAAAGCAAGACATTCTTAGCATCATTAACCGGATAATACGGCTCATCTCCCGGTTTCCACTCGCTGCTATACTCACGGCTGATGATTGTCTTGGGCAGATCATTTCCATTTTCATCTTTACCAAATTCAAACCATTTGTGCTCAATGATACGAGTCCACGGAGTTTCACGGTCGGTATAGTTCACAGCAGCATTGCCCTGGAAGTTCGGTTTATCCAAAGTTTCCATTTCAAAGCGGACTGAACGGTATTCCAGCGTACCAAGCTTATAATCAAAGTAAGCATCAATCGGTCCAGTGTATACAACCTTGTCAGCCAATGCATCCAATTCAGCCTTGTTTTCCAGATAATCAGTGTTCAAACGAACCTCAATGCCATCCAGCAGATTGGCAATCATCTTGGTATAGCTCCCAACAGGAATGCCCTGATAAAGTGCGTTGAAATAGTTGTTATCAAAAGTCAGACGAACCGGAAGACGCTTGATAATAAAGGATGGCAGTTCTTTACAGTCGCGCCCCCACTGCTTCTCAGTGTAACCCTTGATAAGTTTTTCGTAGATGTCACGACCGACTAGCGAGATGGCCTGTTCTTCGAGATTCTGCGGCTCACCAATAATCTCCTTGCGCTGTTCCTCAATCTTGGCGGCAGCCTCCTCCGGAGTCACAACGCCCCACATTTTATTAAAGGTATACATGTTGAAGGGCAGCGAATACAGCTCACCCTTATAGTTGGCAACGGGAG
>ENA-ORRU01001093-ORRU01001093.1-human-gut-metagenome-genome-assembly--contig:-NODE-1093-length-17558-cov-3.307204_pt1 | contig 17558 bp, 17 predicted proteins | sample MGYA00242184_ERZ509151 | MGnify/ENA primary metagenome ERZ509151 (study PRJEB26280, sample SAMEA2338667) | human gut metagenome | biome: human gut; feature: human-associated habitat; material: faeces... | reverse complement strand
AGCTGCGAAATAAAGCCTTTTGAAAGCTCGGTTCTTGCCGCAAGTTCCTCCTGCGTCAGCCGCAGATCCGCCGCGCTAAGTTCAAGCAGACGGCTGCCGAGGCGCAGCTTCTGTGCTTCGGAAAAGATCTGGTTGCGCGAGAGCAGGAGCAGATGGACCTGCAGCGGAAGCCGTTCGGCCAGAAACGAGACAAGTTCCGCTGCCTCGCCGCCCTGCAGCAGATGCACATCGTCTAGAATGAACCAGACAGGGCTTTGCGCTGGCAGTGCGTCCTGCACCAGTTCCAGCAGCTGCTGCCGTGTGTGCGGGCTGTCCGGATAGCCGAGTGCAAGCAGCTGCGCCGACAGCTGCGGCGCGGTGTGCAGCGCGCGGCAGAGCCCGGCCCAGAATTCCTGCCGGCCGCCGCCGGAGAGAAACTGGCGGAACACACGCGCGTCCGGTGCTTCGGCGGCGATGCGCCGCTGCAAATACTGTGCGGCGGTCGTCTTGCCGTAGCCCGTGGGGGCCACGATGGTCGTGACGGGATAGCCGGCGGCGTCCGCAAGCCGCGCCTGCAGGCGCGGAGATAGATACAGAGTATTCAAGTTCGGATAGGCGTCCATGAAAAAGCCCTCCTGAGGCGATGAACCATGATTTTTTATTTTAATCGCTTCCGGCTGCTTCGTCAATGCAGGATTCTCTTGACAAGGGTTTCCCGGACAGGTAGAATTTATTTGTTATGCAGTCACAGACGAACGGTGCGCACACAGCCGGAGGGACAGGCGTATGCTATTTGGGTTTTTGAAGCAAAAGCGGCAGGAAAAGGCCGACGATCAGCAGCATTGGCGCGAGCGCTGGCAGTCGCTGGTGCCGGAGGAGAACCGGAGCGTCCCCGTCACCGTAGACGGGCAGACGCGCATTGCCTACATCCAGATTAATCAGTTCGTCGTCATGCTGCAGGACGGGCTTCTGATGAAAGCGCATTTTTTCGATGTCTGCGAGTTTTTCCAAAAGGCGGGCTATCATGTCGTCTGGCTTATGCGCTGCGTGCAGGATGTGGAGGGCGGCTATCTGAAGCTGGTCAAAATGGAGGACGGCGGGGCCCGCTGCCGCTGGAAATGGCGCAAGCCGACGACGAATTTCGGCCGCTGGACCTCGGATAACTACGGCGTGACCATCCTCATCCAGCACCGGCAGGTGCCGCCGGAGATCACCGATCTCAAAACCTGCAAAACGCGCGTTTTACAGCGCGTCACTTGGGCAGAAAGCGACGATAACACGCAGATGGTTCCCGGGCGGACAGAATTTCTGACCGTCGGGAAGCCCGCCACGCCCGAGGAGCTGCTGCACTGGCTGACCGGCACAACGCTGGCAAATCTGTAAAGAAAGAAAAGGAGCGCCTATGTCTATCACGCTCGAACAGGTCAAGAAAAGCGAAGAGATCACAAGCTATATCCGCAAGGCGGACGAATCGCTGTCCGCGCTGGGCTTTACGGAGCACAGCTTCGCCCATGTGGGGCTTGTCTCGGCGCAGGCCAGCGCCATTTTGAAGACGCTGGGCTATGACGACCGCACCTGCGAACTGGCTGCGATCGCGGGCTGGCTGCACGACATCGGAAACGTCGTCAACCGCATCGACCACGCGCAGTCCGGCGCGGTTATGGCTTTCCGTATTCTCGACAAGATGGGCGCAAGTCCCGAGGAGACGGCCACCATCATCACCGCCATCGGCAACCACGACGAAAAGACAGCTTTCCCGGTCAACCCCGTGGCAGCGGCGCTCATTCTGGCGGATAAAATGGACGTGCGCGCGAACCGTGTGCGTGAAAAGGCCCGCGCGGCGTTTGATATTCACGACCGCGTGAATTACTCCGTCAAAAAGCACGAGGTCACGCTGACAGAAAAGGAGATCTGTCTGACGCTCGCCATCGACACGGAGGTATGCGCGGTGATCGAGTATTTTGAAATTTTCATGGACCGCATGCTCCTGTGCCGCCGCGCGGCAGAGAAGCTGGGCCTGCATTTCGCGCTCGTCATCAACGGCCAGCGCATGGCATAAAAAATTTTTCCGACTCCGGGAACCTTTCCCGGGGTCCGTTCGTCTTAAAAAATGGCGGAGACTCCGCCCCAATATACAAACAGGGAGAATCAAACATCATGGAAACTCTGGAAAAGCTGCGCAATGGGATCGACCAGCTGCCGAAATGGCTGCTGCTCGTGCTTGTGATTTTTGTTGACGGTCTGGTGGGCGGACTGTACCGCGCCGCCGGGAAAACCACGGAAGCCAAGGTCATCGGCTGGATCATGGTGGCAGCCTATGTGCTGTCGATTCTGTCCTTTGTCGAGCTGCCCGCGGTGCTTGCCACTGTCTCGCGCATCGTTACCGTCGTATGCCTGGTCGCCGATATCATCACCGTCATCACCAGCGGCAAAATCACATTCTTTGCCGACTGAGAAAAGAAGGAAATAAGAAAATGTTAGGAGTCCCGTCATGAAGCTGTTTACCATCATCCTCTTCGCCATCACCTACATTCTGATGATCGCGCTGCCAAAAAAGCGGCCCTATGTCGCGCTCATCTCCGCCGTCATCTTCGTTGTCTCCGGTGCGATGCCGCTGTCCTCTGTCTTTACCGCCATCGACTGGAACGTTCTTCTGATGCTCGCCGGTACGATGGGCACGGTCGCGCTGTTTATTGAGTCCAAAATGCCGGAGCGCATGGCCGATCTTCTGTTGCAGAAGACGCCCAACGTCATGTGGGTCGCGGTCGCACTGTCCGTGTTCGCAGGCGTCGTGTCGGCGTTCGTCGATAACGTTGCAACTGTCCTGATGATTGCACCGGTCGCGCTGGCCATCGCGAAAAAGCTGAACCTGTCCCCGGTTGCACTGCTCATTTGCATCGCCGTCTCGTCCAATCTGCAGGGCGCGGCGACGCTCGTCGGCGATACGACGTCCATCATGCTGGGTGGTTACGCCAACATGGACTTTTTGGACTTCATCTTTATGGACGGCAAATGCTCCATCTTCTTTGCCGTTGAGTTGGGCGCGCTCGTGACCGTCCCCGTCATCATGTTCATCTTCCGCAAGGAAAAGGGCAAGGTCACGGTCGGCGCGCCGACCGTTGTAGAGGATCTGTTCCCGACGTATCTGCTGGTCGGCACGGTCGTGCTGCTGATCGCGGCGTCCTTCATCCCCGGCCGTCCTGCCGTTACAAATGGCCTGATCTGCATGACGCTGTTCCTCATCGGCCTCGTCCGCTCCATCCTCCAGAAAAAGCACTTCGGCCCCATCAAGTATGCGCTGGGCGAAATTGACTTTGAAACGCTCCTGCTTCTCATGAGCCTGTTCGTCGTCATCGGCACGCTGACCGAAACGGGCGTCATTGAGGACATCAGCGCCCTGTTTGTGAAACTCGGCGGAAACAGCCTCTTCGGCATGTACTCCATCATCGTCTGGGGCTCTGTTATCATCTCGGCCTTCATTGACAACATTCCGTATGTTGCAACGATGCTCCCGGTCGTGCAGGGGATTGCGGCTATGATGGGCTGCGATGCGCATGTTCTGTACTTCGGCCTGCTCGTCGGCGCGACGCTCGGCGGCAATCTGACGCCCATCGGCGCTTCGGCCAATATCGCGGCCATCGGCATTTTGCAGAAGGAGGGCTATGAGGTCAAGGCCTCCGACTTCCTCAAGATCGGCGTCCCGTTTACGCTCCTCGCCGTCCTGACCGGCTATCTCTACTGCTGGTTCGTCTGGGCATAAGCGCATATTTCTGAATCTACAGCGAACCCCCTCCGACTGCAAATCGGAGGGGGTTCGTTTTCTGAAACCGTATGAGATAAATGGTGAAAAACGCTGCACATAGACAAATGCTGTCTATGTGATTTGCTACACTGGACTTATAATCCAGAATCATCAAAATTCAGGAAGCGGAATGCAGGAACGTCCAGTGCCTGCGCGATAGCAAACAGCGTGTCAAGCGAGACGGCTTTTTTGATATTCGGCGCCTCCACATGGCCGACGAAGGCCGGGGAGCGGTCGATGCGCTCGGCCAGCTCCTCCTGCGTCAGACCGCGCAGTTTCCGGTAGTATGCAATTTTCAGACCAAGCTGTAAGTATTCCTGTTCAAACTCCTGCCGCATGGGTTTCACCTCGATACTATGTTACCCAACAGCGACAAGGATTGATATGATTTACAAGATATAATATACTATTTATCAGATAGTAAATTGTGCTTTTAAGCGCATAGAAAGGAACCGAAATGGAAGAATTCAGCGAACTCAAATCTGCACGGCTGCTTTCGCTCTATGCCAGACTCCTGAATGGGCGGGTACTGAAAAAGGCGCTTCTGGCGCAGGAATTCGGCGTTACGGCGCGCAGCATCCAGCGCGATCTGGAATCGCTGCGCTCGTTCCTCTCCAACGAAATGCTGCCGCAGGACGTGGTCTATGACCGCGCGGCGGGCGGCTACCGGCTGACGCACGCAAAGCCGATGGGCCTGAGCAACAGCGAGATTCTGGCCGTGTGCAAGATCCTGCTTGAAAGCCGCTCCATGCGGCGGGATGAAATGCTGCCGATTTTGGACAAGCTGGTCGACTGCTGCGTACCGGAGGAGAACAAACGCGCCGTGCAGCAGATGATCGGCAACGAAAAGCTCCATTACATCGAGCCGCACCACGGCAAGCCCATCCTGCGCGGCCTGTGGGAACTGGGACAGGCCGTGCAGCAGCGGCAGGTGTTGGAGCTGGACTATCAGCGGCTCAAGGGAACTGAGACGGTGCGCCGGACGGTCGAGCCGGTCGGTATCCTGTTTTCAGAGTATTATTTCTATCTGGCCGCATATCTGCGCGGCGTTGACCGGAAGCAGTCGTTTGAGAACCCGGAGGATCCCTATCCGACCATCTACCGCATCGACCGCATTCGTGCCTTCTGCCCGACCGGCGAGCACTTTACGCCCGCCTACGCCAAACGTTTTCAGGAGGGCGAATTCCGCAGGCGCGTACAGTTCATGTACGGCGGCAAGCTGCAGAAGATCCGGTTCAAATACACCGGCCCGTCGATTGAGTCCGTGCTTGACCGGCTCCCAACCGCCGAAATTCTCTCGCAGGATGACTCCGGCTGGCTCGTCTCCGCGGAGGTCTTCGGCAAGGGGATTGAAATGTGGATAAAAAGCCAGGGAGAGTATATAGAAACAGAATGAAAGGGAGAAACGATATGGAGCAGATTCTGAAATTGAAAGAAGAAAGCGAAGCGTTTCAAACAGAATTTGAAGTGCTTGCGCCAAGTACACTGCCGGCTGATATTGAGGCGCAGTACCAAGCCTATCAGACGCAGATCGCCGCGCTTACGCCGGAGATTGAACGGCTGACCAACCATGCAGACGGTATTGATTACGCAGCGGCAGTTTCCTGCGGCATCGTTACCGGTATGCTGGATGCGCTGCTGCCCGGCGCAAAATGGGATTTTAGGGAGGCAAAGGCGTGGAGCAACAAGTCCGTCAACATGATGATTCAGGAATTTGCAGAAAAGGATCCTGAATATAAGCAATTCTGCGAGTATACACAAGCCGGAAGACTTCGGGAAACGGCAAAAGACCCCAATCGGCTCTCCAACGCAGTCGAATTTCTGGAGAAGAAGTACAAGCTTCCCGGAGACAGCGGGTGGAATCTGAAAAATAATCTGGTCACGCTGGCAAAAGAGCACGGATATACCGGGAAGTCGCGCAAATACGAAGATGTGCTTCAATACATGAATACGAACTTCCCGCGTCCGGGCGGATGGGACGTGCCGGATGCGCGGATTTCTGCATCATCGCACCATTTGGAGGATTTTTGCCACCACCCGACGTTCGGGGGTCTGGTAAGCTGTATCTGTGTACAGTTTACCGGCGTGGCTACTTATCATTCTGCCGCGCTGCAGTCGGCGGTGCAGGTGCCGGTCACAGTGAATGATTACGGGCAGCTTGTCGGAAACGATGGGCCGTGGAAGCTGTTTTCAGGCGTGATAAACTGGTTTTTCTGTGCGGCACAGACTATCCAAAACCGGCAGGGGCATCTGCTGAGCGATATGGCCGGAACCAAACAGGCCGTGAAAAACCAGCGCAGCGGCGCCGGACTGCCGGGAGGCTTTTTATCAACGCTGGAGGAGTTGTCCACACTTCCGTGTATGCAGGATGCAAAGTTCTCCCGGAAGCTGCGCAGTGCCTATATGAACGGCATTGGAACCAAAGAGAGTCAGGTCGATCTCGGCGTTTTGAACAGCTTGTTTGAGGGTGCAAGCAATAAGCTGGATGTTCGGACAGAACGCGCTGTCAGCCATAATCTCCAGCGGCAGGCATGGCCCGCGCTGCTTAATACCGTACTTGTGCGCGCCTGTTATTTTATCCGGCAGTTCATCCGGCAAATGAAGGAAAAGAAATCCCTGGCGGAACTCGACTGGAAAGCGTTAATCCCGGCCAACAACCGCACAGTCACGCGGATGCTGACGATCGCAACCGGGACGTTCATGGCTGTCGATCTGACAGATGCTGCAATTCGCGCGGCAGCAGAATCGAAGGGACAGCCTGCACTGTTTGTCCCCAGTTTGGTTTTGCGGATCAATTTCGTCGGCATCGGGCGCTTCGTAATTGCAATCGGCACGGATGTAGGCATGGGCCTGCGGCGGGCGTCGCTGAACCAGCATCGGCTGAAACTCTACGAGCAGCAGCTTTCTCTGATGCTCGACACGCGGCTCTACTATCAGCTTGACAGCGCATGGGTCGCGGTCGAACGTGCTGACCAGATTATCGGTGAGATGGAGGCGGTCACGCGGAGGAACGCATTTAAATATCTGGCTGCAGTATCCGGAGAGATTGCTGTCCATGCAAACGCAATCGCTGTGACCGCCCAACAGATGGGGCGGCAGGCGGCAGAAACGAACGCGCCGCTGCAGCGCGCCGCTGACGCAAGCGAACGGACACAGCGGCTGTTGACGGCGGCCGAGGAAAAACAGAAGATGCTTGAACAACTGTTGGAGGAATTAAAATGAACGAATATGAACTTGGCTTGACACAAAGCGCGGCGGAAAATGAACAGGAAACATTTGAAATGCTGATGACTGCCGCACGGGAGATCGCCCAGTCACAGGAGCAGGACTTTCAGGCACTCAAGGATCGTCCGTGGTACAAGAGTCTTTTAAAGACACTGACCTTTTTCAATAGCAGCGAACAGAAAAAACTGCTGGCAAAAGACATTTCCAGTCTCTCTAAGCTGAATGAGATTACATGGCGGGCGTTGTATCTGCTGAGCAAGAGCAGCGCGAATATGGCAGCGCAGATCGAGCAGAACGCAGCGAACATCGAACAGCTTCTGCGGCAGCAGGGCGTACTGTTCGACAGCGTAAAGCGAATCGTGGAGCAGGTTATAAACGCGCAGTCCAGAAGCAGACGGAAAAGCAGTCTGCAATCGCTGACGGAGCAAAACCGCAATTTGTTTGCGGGCACGCTCTACACGCTCTCCAAACAAATGCCGGAACAGCCGGAGTTTGCGCGGCAGTATCTAAGCAGGCTGCTGCCGGTTTTGAACATTCATGCGCCCGAGGATGACATTGCGCCGGAGGAACTGGAGACGCTGAGCAGGGAGGATGCGGAACTTCTGTATCAGCTGCTTGCGGAATATCAGCTGCTCACGGGCGGAGTGCCGGTCGATGAACTGGACATGGCCGAAACACTGCCTGTCAGTCCCAGACGGCGAAAGGAAATCTGGAAGAAAGCGCAGGAACTCGCTGGGGAATTTGGCCCAGACTTCTTCATTGCCTATTTCCAGCCGGACGTGCCGGCCGATCAAATCGGTGCAGATGAGATCGAACTGACAGCAGATGAAGCAGCGCAAACGCAGGCAGATACCGAACAGCCGGAAGAAGCGGAAGCCGCAGAAGAACCCGAGAAAACAGAAGAGCCGGTCGAGCCCGCTGAACTGGAACCCGTCACGCTGCCGGACACCTGGATTGTCGGCGAGGGGGAGTCTGTGCGCTTCCAAAATAAGATCATCCACCTCTCGTCGCCGATCGTCCGGTGCGAGGGCTCTTTGGAGTTTGTAAACTGCGTAATCCACTACGGCGAAACCGCAGACGCAGACGGGATCAATCTGAATGCCGCCGCAACGCTCCGCATGCGGCAGTGTACCGTCATCTGCCACGGTGAACAGGAGAAAATGCTGTTTAATATGGGCAACAAACCCAAAACGACGAGCCTGTTCCGTGACTGTAAGTTTATCAGGTGCAAGAAGTTTCTTGTCGGAGTTGGAGATTTCCGAGGCTGCAAATTTGAGTCATGCGCAGAGTTCTTTTCTACAAGCTGGATTGGCAAAAGTTTATTTGAGGCCTGCGTATTCGATGATCCGGGGGAAGATTTCATCCATACTGGTTACTACGACGATGTAACCGTTACTTTCCGCGCATGTCGGTTCAAGCTACCGCAAGCGCAAGACAAAATGCAAGGAAATCCTTCCATATTATCCGCAGGGAAAAGTCCTCTGGTTCGTATGGAACGTTGCATTGTCAGAGGGCCGCTGGCGTTCTCGACCGGAGAAGAAGCAGGGCAGCAGGATACTCTGCGCTTTCCAACCTTTATTAATGCCTGTACTCAGATTGAAAACTGTGTCTTCCATGGTGTTCCAAAGGTTCTGGCGCGTGGTAAGCACGTTGTTCGGCGGTCTGTATTTGCGAACTGCATTGATGTAATCAATGACGAATCAAGGTCAACATCGGAAAGTATGATAGAGGATTGCAGGTTTGATTCCTGTATGGCGGCAATATGCCTTTCAGGCGGCAGATCCGCTGTCCGAAACTGTCAATTCAATACCTGTTACCGTTCATTAATTCGTCTCTCCAACGGTGCAGAGGTTGACTTATGTGAATTCAATGACTGTGAACCTGTAATGGACGGCATAGCCTTAGCTGACAAAGTCATTTTAAATCGGCCAATGATCACGTTGTCGTTAAGCGACAGATCTAAGAATTATTCCGGAAAAATCTCGGACTGCACGTTCAACGGAGTGCGTACAAAGGCCTACAGGATAATTGGGGTTACCTTTATAACGGGAAAGAAATGTGAATATGCCTACCGAGTTGAGGGCTGCTATTTTGTAAACTGCACGACCGGCCGAAAGGATAAACAGCTTATAGGCACAACCGGAACGTATTTGGGTGCGTTCAAGAAAGAAAAAACAGTCACGGTAATATCCCTTTCCGACTGCAAGGGACTGGATGCAGCTGCACAGCTGAACGAAGCGGATCTGGCCTGCAGCAAGCCAAAGCCGTATGGCCGCATGATAAAAACGCGCGAAGGCGGTGAGCGGATCGGCTGCCGAGAAGAAGATCTCCCGGCAATCAATCCCGGCGCTTTGTGCATCGAGCCGCAGATGTAACGGGTGCTGTAAACGGAACCTCCGGTTTTTGCCGGGGGTTCCGTCAGACTGCCAAAAAACTTATTGCCTGCTTCGAGCCGCAATGCTTTCAGTTGGGTTATAGGGGCAGACGGATCTGTCTGCCCGCAGAAAGCAGTAGTGTTTTATTTGAAAGTATCAGAGAAATTAAATTGGCTTTTAAAGATAAGCGCCCCTGTCCAGCTGGAGCCCAGCCGGTTTACGGGACCAATTATTTAATGACCTTGCTGTCCACGTCGTCCTTGAGCATCTTCTGGAAATCCGCCAGAGGCATCACACCCAGATCGCCGTCGGCCCGGTGCCGGGGAGAGACGGTGCCGTTCTCCATGTCCCGGTCGCCCACCACCAGCATGTAGGGGATCTTCTCCATCTGCGCATCGCGGATCTTCTTGCCGATTTTTTCGCTGCGGGTATCGACCGTCACACGGTAGCCCTGCGCGGTGAGCTTGGCTGCCTGATCCTTGCAGTAGTCAACAGCACGATCCGTGACCGGCAGGAAGCGAACCTGCTCCGGCGCCATCCATGTGGGCAGCGCACCGGCGTATGTCTCAATCAGGTAGGCCAGCGTGCGCTCGTAGCAGCCGAGGCTCGTTCTGTGGATGATATACGGCAGCTTCTTCTCGCCGTTTTCATCGGTGTAGTACATGCCGAAGCGCTCAGCCAGCAGCATGTCGATCTGGATGGTGACGAGGGTGTCCTCCTTGCCGTAGACATTCTTATACTGGATATCGAGCTTCGGGCCGTAGAATGCAGCCTCGTCGATGCCAATCGTGTAATCAACGTCAAGATCCTTTAGAATGCGCGCCATGACGCTCTGCGCGTGATCCCACTGCTCTTTGGTGCCCTCGTACTTGTTCTTGGGGTTCGCGGGATCCCACTGGGAGAAGCGGAACGTGCACTTATCAAGCAGGCCGACTGTGCCGAGGCAATACTTGGCAAGATCGAGGCAGTCACGGAATTCATCCTCCAGCTGATCCGGGCGGAGCACCAGATGGCCCTCGGAGATCGTAAACTGACGCACACGGATGAGGCCGTGCATTTCGCCGGAGTCCTCATTGCGGAACAGCGTGGACGTTTCGCCGAGACGCATCGGCAGATCGCGGTAAGAACGGCCGCGGTTCAGATAGACCTGATACTGGAACGGGCAGGTCATCGGGCGCAGGGCGAAGCATTCCTTCGTCTCATCCTGCGGGTCGCCGAGGACGAACATGCCGTCGAGATAGTGGTCCCAGTGGCCGGAAATCTTGTAAAGCTCACGCTTGGCCATGAGCGGCGTCTTGGTCAGAAGATACCCGTGCGCCTGTTCGACGTCCTCGACCCAGCGCTGCAGCAGCTGAATGACACGCGCGCCCTTCGGCAGGAGGATCGGAAGGCCCTGGCCGATGCAGTCGACCGTGGTGAAGTATTCCAGCTCACGGCCCAGCTTGTTGTGGTCGCGCTTGAGGGCTTCTGCCTGTTCTGCCAGATACTGATCAAGCTCTTCCTTCTTCGGGAACGCAACGGCGTAGATTCTCTGCAGCATCTTGCGCTTGGAGTCGCCGCGCCAGTATGCGCCGCAGCACTGCGTGAGCTTAATGGCGTTGCCCTTGATGCGGCCTGTAGAATCGAGGTGCGGGCCGGCACAGAGGTCTGTAAACTCGCCCTGCGTGTAGAACGAGATGTGCGCGTCTTCGGGCAAGTCGTTAATCAGCTCGACCTTATACGGCTCGTCCTTTTCCTGCATATACTTGATGGCTTCCTCACGCGGCAGCTCAAAGCGCTCGAGCTTCAGCTTTTCCTTGCAGATCTTGCGCATCTCGGCCTCGATGGCGTCGAGATTTTCCTGCGTGAAGTTGAACGGAGCGTCGAAGTCATAGTAGAAGCCGTTGTCGATAGACGGGCCGATGGCCAGCTTGACCTCCGGCCACAGGCGTTTGACGGCCTGCGCCATGACGTGGGAACAGGTGTGCCAGTACGTTTTACGGTACTGCGGGTTTTCAAACGAGAATTCATTGTTTTCGGACATATTCTTCTGCCTCCTAAATTGATTTGGGGCAAAACAAAAACGCCTTACCCCTGTCGTTTCAGGGGTGAGGCGTTGTACGCTCCACGGTTCCACCCTGCTTACGAATGCACAGCATCCGTCGCTTTGTGTCTCTGTAACGGGAGAACCCGGCAGCGCATTTCCGCGCTGCGGCTCAGAAGCGGTATCCGGGCGGGCCGCGCAAAGGCTCTTGCAGCATACGAGCCTCTCTCTGTGATGCGCTGCCGATGCCGGGACGTGTCTTCGTCTCAGCCTTTTCTGGATGCTACAATAGCACGTTTCCGGGGTTCTGTCAATCCCCCGCGGACACGGAAATGCGTTGCAAACCGGCTTTTTTTCTGGTATCATAGCGACAGAATCACACTAGGAGGCCAACTATGGACCTTTGTAATATCAATGAAATTAAGGCGCTGCTCGCGCGGCACGGATTCCATTTTTCCAAAGCCAAGGGGCAGAATTTTCTGACGCAAAGCTGGGTGCCGCAGAACATTGTGCTCGAATCCGGCGTGGATGAGACGTGCGGCGTGCTGGAGGTCGGCCCCGGCATCGGGCCGCTGACGCAGCAGCTGTGCCGGTACGCGAAAAAGGTTGTCGCGGTCGAACTTGACCGGACGCTCCAGCCGATTCTGGCCGAGACGATGGCGGGCAACGAAAATCTGGAAATTATCTTCGGTGACATTCTGAAAACGGACATTTCCGCGCTGGTACAGGAGGAATTCGCGGGCCTGCGCCCAATGGCCTGCGCGAATCTGCCGTATTATATCACCACGCCCGTGCTGGCAGCGCTTCTGGAGAGCCGCGCGTTCGAGGCCGTGACCGTCATGGTGCAGAAGGAGGTCGCGCAGCGCATCTGCTCGCCCGCAGGAAAGGGCGATTACGGCGCGTTCAGCGTCTTCTGCCAGTATTACGCCGAACCGGAGTTGCTGTTCGACGTACCGGCAAGCTGCTTCATTCCGCAGCCGAAGGTCATGAGCGCAGTCCTGAAACTCACCATGCGCAAGGAGTCGGTCTGCGAGATCAAGAGTGAGGCCATGTTCTTCAAGGTCGTCCGCGCGGCCTTCGCCCAGCGGCGCAAGACACTGCTCAATGCGCTGGCCTCCGGCTTTTCGCAGTTTGACAAGCAGACGCTCGCGGACGTGATCGCCGCGTGCGGCTTTGCGCCCACGGTGCGCGGCGAGACGCTGGATATCCCCGGCTTCGCCGCGATCGCCAACGCGCTGGCGGACCGGTAAGGCATGTACTATATCTATATGCTCCGCTGCCGGGGCGGGAGTCTGTATACCGGCATTGCCGCCGACATGGAAAAACGCCTGCGGCAGCACGCGTCCGGCGGCGCGGCCTGCGCAAAATACACGCGGGCGCACCCGCCCGAGGCCCTTGCCGCACTCTATCAGGCGGAGGACCACGCAGCCGCTGCACGGCTGGAAGCGCTGATCAAGACGCTTCCGCCCACAAAAAAGCGCTGCCTGGCCGCAGGACAGACAGCGCCGGAGGATGTTTTCGCCGAGAGGCTGAACGGCCTTTCATATCTCCGCTGTTCAGACGAGGAATCGCGTTTGAACGCGCTGCTGGATACGCTGTAACAGCCGCAAGGCCCCGCTGCGCGGGGCCGATTTTTCAGCGATTAGAAACTAGTAGACCCGCTGACGTCGTCGGGATCTGGGAAATACGTCGCCATGCGGGGATTGTTTTCGATGGTGTCCGGGTCGATGCCCTTTGCGGCGCACCATTTGAAAAACGCCTTGCTGAGGAATGCGTTCAGGTTCTGCATGGCGCTGTAGAGATTGATCTCCTCATTGCCAACAAAGAGGATTGTGTTCACGCCGCCGCGCGTGAGCAGGCTCCGCTGGCCCTTGATCTGGCTGTAGCGGAACTCCTTCTTTCCATGGCCCCAGGCCTTATAGAGAAAGCCCTCGTCGTCATAGTAGATGACGACGGAAAAATAGGTACACAGCAGGAGCACACCGAAAATGACCGCCACAGCGCTGCCGATGAGAAACAATGTATCCGGTGTTCCGGCCAGATTTTTGACCAGCATCGCAACGCCCGCGAAGGTCAGAATCACACCAATCACCGCGCTTCTTCTCGGCGGACGGACAACCTGCTTGCTCTTTTCCAGCTTAGACTTCGGGAAGATCAGCTTGAACAGGGTGTCGATCAAAAAGCAGACCAGAAACACAAACGCGCAAATCAGCACAACAAAAAGCAGCTTCATGCCTCGCCCTCCTCGACCGGCGCGGAAATGACGTACTGCACCGGAATATCAAATTTGTCCGTGTCCAGATGGTCAAGCATCTGGAACGCATAGCACAGCGCCAGCGTCACATGCTTTGGATGTGCAGCAAGATATTTATCATAAAAGCCTCCGCCGTAACCGCAGCGGTGCCCCTCCGGGTCAAAGGCAAGGCCCGGCATGAGTACAAGCGCTGTCTCGTCGTCGGCCTCCGGCCCGTCCGCGATCGGCTCCGGGATATTGTACGCGCCCGGCGCAACGGCAGACAGATCATCCAGCCAGAGAAATTTCATCTCGTCTCCAAACACCTTCGGCACGGCTACACGCTTGCCGTCCCCTGCCGCAGAATGGCCGCCGTGCGCACCTCCTGGTTGTAGGATAAATAACCGTACAGGCTCTTCGCGGCCTGATAGGCCGGATGCTGGAACAGCTTTTCTGCCAGACGGGCACTGGCTGCTTCCACCTGCGCGGAGGTCATGGCGCGTTTTTTCGCGCGGATGAACGCGCGGAGGTCTTTTTTCTCCATAAGTACGCCTCCCGGGGAGTCCTGCCGCAAGGCAGGTATTTTTTCTATTTTACCCCGGAATCCGTTCTGCGTCAACTGTCCAGCGGCGGAAAGCCGGTATAGACCTCGCCGGGCAGCAGTGCCGTGCCGCGCAGCGCAGCGAGTTCTGAGACAGTGCAGAACGTATACCCCCGCGCCTGAAGCCGGTCGATAGCCTGCAGGGCGCAGGTGACGGAATGCGCCGACAGGTCGTGCATAAGGATGATCCTGCCGTCATGCGCTTCGGACAGAACAGTTGGCAGAACACCATCCCAAGCAGCTTCGTTCCAGTCGCAGGGGTCTACCGACCACAAGACGACCGACAGTCCCGCGTCCTCCGCCGCCTTTAAAAGCGTGTCGCCGTAAAGCCCGCCGGGCGGACGGAACAGCCGCGCCTGCACGCCGCAGGCATCCTCCACGGCTTTTGCACAGCGGGTCAGATCGCTTAGCGCTGTCTCATAGTCCATCTTCTGCATATAATCATGGTTGCTGCTGTGCAGGCCGATCTCGTGACCGGCCGCGGCAATGTGCGAAAGTGTATCCGGAAATTGCGCGATGCGATAAGCGCAGACAAAAAAAGTCGCGTGTACCTGCCGCTCGGCCAGTCCATCCAGAAGCTGCTCGGTCAGTTCGCCCGAAGGCCCGTCGTCGAACGTCAGCGCAAGATAGCGCTGCGGCGCAGCCTCCGCGCGCAGCGGTCGTGCCAGCAGCGCCAGCACCGCAAGCAGGCAGAGAAGTTTTTTCATGGCGCGCTCCTTTCAAAAATCTTTTGTTAGTATGCGCAAAAGCCGCGCAGATATTTGACGTTGCGGGCAAAATAGAGTATGATAGTCCTGAAATACAGGTTTTGAGAGGAAGCATATGCTGGAAAAACTGAAGCTGGTCGAGGCGCGGTATCTCGAAATGGCCGAACGCGCCGCCCAGCCGGATTTTTATAATGACCCGAAGGCTGCTTCGCAGCTGTTAAAAGAACAGCGGCAGCTTGAACCCATCATTACGGCCTACCACAGCTATCGAAAAACGATGCAGGAGCAGGATGACCTGCGCACCATGCTCTCCGAAGGGCTTGACCCGGACATGAAGGCGCTGTGTCAGGAGGAATTTTCTGCGAACAAGAAAAAGCTGGAGGAATTGGAGCAGGAATTGAAAATTCTCCTGCTCCCGCGCGACCCGAACGACGACAAGAGCGTGATCATGGAGATCCGGGGCGGCGTCGGCGGCGAGGAAAGCGCACTGTTCGCGCACAGCCTGTACCGGATGTACACGATGTATGCCGAGTCGAAGCGCTGGACGGTCACGCTGCTGAACTACAACGAAACCGAACTTGGCGGCGTAAAAGAAGCCGATTTTGAAATTCAGGGCGCGGGCGCGTATTCCAGACTGAAATTTGAATCCGGCGTCCACCGCGTGCAGCGTGTCCCGGAGACGGAGTCCGGCGGAAGAGTCCACACATCGACCGCAACGGTCGCGGTGCTTCCTGAGATGGAGCAGGCCGAGGTCGATATCCGGCCCGAGGATATCGAAATGCAGGTCTACCGCTCGTCCGGTGCAGGCGGACAGCACATCAACAAGACCAGTTCCGCCGTGCGCCTTATCCACAAGCCGTCCGGCATTGTCGTGGCCTGTCAGGAGGAGCGCAGTCAGGTGCAGAACCGTGAAAAGTGCATGCAGATGCTGGCTTCCAAGCTCTATCAGATCGAGCAGGCGCGCATCGAATCCGCCGTCACCTCCGAGCGCCGCAGCCAGGTCGGCACCGGCATGCGCAACGAGCGCATCCGCACCTACAATTTCCCGCAGGGCCGCGTCACCGACCACCGCATCGGCCTGACGCTCTATAAAATCGACTCCATCATGGACGGCGCTTTGGACGAGCTGATCGACGCCCTCGTCACCGCCGATCAGGCCGAAAGGCTGCAAAGCAGCGGGGAAGCATAACGGATTCATTCAGGATTGGGAGGAATGGCATATGGTATTCTGGTGCATGATGCTGCTGTTTACGCTGATGACCCCAGCCGTGATGATCGGCTTCGGACGGAGCTTTTTCAAAAGACCGCCCAGGGATATCAATGCGACGTTCGGTTACCGGACGACGATGTCCATGAAGAATCAGGAAACATGGAAGCTGGCCCACCGTGTCTGCGGGCGGTACTGGTTCATCTGCGGCCTGATCCTGCTGCCGCTGTCGGTGCTCCCGATGCTGTTTGTGATAAATCGCAGTACAGAAACGATTGGAATGACCGGCATGATCGCCGTGTTTGCTCAGCTCGTTCCCATGCTCTGCGTGATCATCCCGACCGAGCACGCCCTGCGGAAGAATTTTGATAAAAACGGAAATCGAAAAGAACCAAAATCGCGGGAATGAACACAACCTGAAGCTGCATAGCATCCAAACCCAATATGAGGAGCCGCCGGAGGCACGTTCAAATCACGCATGACCGCAAAACGCTTGGAGTGGAACACAAAAGCCGAAACACAACATAAAACAACACAATCGGAATGCGGGCATCCAAAATAAGCATTACAAATTCACTGCCGGGTATGCTACACTGAGAAAAAACAAAGCAGGAGGAATTTGTTATGCAGGAATATGATCTGATTGTGATCGGCGGCGGGCCGGGCGGATATCTTTGCGCGGAACGCGCGGGAAAAGCCGGACTGCGAACGGCGCTGATTGAAAAGCGCGCGCTGGGCGGCACCTGCCTGAACGAAGGCTGCATCCCGACCAAGAGCCTTCTGTACTGCGCCAAGCAGTATCAGGCAGCGCTGCATGGCGCGGATTACGGCGTGACGGCACAGAACGTCTCGATTGACCATGCGCAGGTCGTCGCACGGAAGGACGGCGTGGTCAAGACGCTCGTCCGGGGCGTGGGAGCGGCGATGAAAGCGCATGGCGTGACGGTTTTTGAAGCCGAAGGCCGGATTCTCGGCAAGAGCGGGGAACGATTTGAGATCGCCGCGGGCGAAGCAATACTGTCCGCACCCCGACTTGTGCTTGCGTCCGGTTCCAGCGCCGTGGTTCCGCCGATTCCGGGCGTACAGGAAGGACTGGCTTCCGGTTTTGTCATGACGAACCGCGAATTGCTTTCCCTTTCAGAGCAGCCGGAGTCCCTTGTCTGCATCGGCGGCGGCGTGATTGGGCTGGAAATGGCCTGCTATTTCGCATCCATCGGCACAAAGGTGACGGTCATTGAGATGATGCCCAAAATCGCAGGCAATACCGACCCGGAGATCTGCGAACTGCTGATGCGGACATACAAAAAGCAAGGCATGGACTTCTGCCTGAATGCCAGAGTCGAAGCTGTCACGAACCGCAGCGTCGTCTATTCCGACGCGGCCGGGCGGCACGAGATCACCTGCGG
>ENA-ORRU01001091-ORRU01001091.1-human-gut-metagenome-genome-assembly--contig:-NODE-1091-length-17578-cov-5.759516_pt1 | contig 17578 bp, 13 predicted proteins | sample MGYA00242184_ERZ509151 | MGnify/ENA primary metagenome ERZ509151 (study PRJEB26280, sample SAMEA2338667) | human gut metagenome | biome: human gut; feature: human-associated habitat; material: faeces... | reverse complement strand
CTGACGTCCTTTTCTTACTAACTGGTTAAATGTTGGCATTATTTTCACCTCCTGTGCTATTATTTGATAAATGTGCATTTGTATGCACACTAATTCAGTATATAAGCCGATTCGCCACTTGTCAAGCAAATTTTTCGTGCAAGCTACGAGCCAGAGAAAAAAAGAAGGCTTTCAGCTGTTCAAATTTATTTGATAACGGCTGAAAGCTTTCTTTTTGATGTGGCGACAGCCACGACTGAGATGGAGCGTCAGCGGAATCGAAGTTGCGGTTCTCCTTCTTATGCCTGAATCTTTCCGTTCATGTGGCGACAGCCATACTTCCATGCAGCGTCAGCGGAATCGAAGTTCTCTGGCTCGCCGGCTAAATCTTTCCTTCCAACCTCACCGGCTTCCTTACCTCTATCAGATTTCCATCTAAATCATAGAAGCGCACTACCTTTTCTTTATACCACATTTTTTACTCCCGCTGCTCCACTACTCTGAGGCTGTCCTTTTCCACCTTGCACATAAGAAACAATACTTTTACGCCTGCTGCCCGCGCTTCTTCTAACGCATCTTTAAACTCTGGGTGTGTCTCTTCATTTGCCCGGACTTCCGTTACGCCTTCCATCTGAATCACAAATGCCACAGCACATTCATAACCGACTTTTTTTGCTCCAATCAATTCCCGTAAATGCTTTACCCCTCGCTCTGTTGGTGCATCGGGAAAATAACCGATTCCCTGCCGTTCTAAGGTACAGCCCTTTACTTCCATCAGATATTCCTGCATCCCTTTCTTCATATAGAAATCAATTCTGGAATTTCCATATTTATACTCCGGTTTCACTACATCATAATTCTGTGTTTCAAGCCATTCTTTTGCCACCTTATTCGGTGCCTGGCTGTCTATATTAATTAAACCAAAATTTTCTTTATATACCGCAATCAAATCATAGGCTGTCTTTCGTGCCGGATTGTCCGCCACTTCCAGATAAACTTCTGCATCCGGAAGCAGCAGCTCCCGGCACCGCCCGGTATTCTTTACATGTACCGTCTGAATCTCACCGTTAATCTTAACATGGGCAATAAAGCGATTCGGGCGGTCCACAAAGCTTCCTTTTACTACTTTTTTATATTTCAATGTTCTGCCTCATTTCAGTTTCTTCTTTATTATTCTTTATTTCTATTTCGTATCTTTTTCTCTTCTTTCTATATCCCGTTTCTGATTAGATATTCTATTTTTAGAAAGTCAGACGCATCTTGTTCCACACCACGTTTCCATGGGTAGATTCTGATACGCCTTCATTTTCAAAGCCAAATTTCGCATAGTAATGTATCAGCTTATCCTTGCAGGTCAGCACCAGCCCTTTTCTTCCCTGGGCTTTTGCATCTGTAATAGCTCTTTTTAATAGCTGCTCTGCCAGACCGCATCTTCGATATGCCGGGATGGTATTCACACCGAAAATCATCTGCCAGTCACCCTGTTCCTCATGCAGTTCTGCTTTTACATACATTTCATCTGTAAGGTCTTTCTGATTACTCACCATGCCATCTACAAATGCCACCAGATGTTCCTCATCAAACATCAGCCAGAAATGGTCTTTATAATATTTTAAACGTTCTGCAAATTCTTCCCTTGTTGCTGCTTCTGCCGGCGGAAAACATTCTGTTTCCACTGCTGTAATTGCATCAATATCTTCCATCTGTGCGGTACGGATTGTCATTTTGAGTACTCCTTTTATAAGTTTTTATAACCTTTTATAACTTTTATATTCTTTTATAAGTCTTTATAACTTTTTATAACTTCTCATATTCACTGCAATTGTACCATAATTTTTTCTTAAATCAACGCGAACTTCTCCCGTTGTTATAATGCTTTCCAAATACATCGGATAAGAATATATTTTTTCACTATTCGCATAAGCTACAAGAAAAGCACAGCAGCATTGCCCTCCTCAGGCAAATCCTGTTGTGCTTTTCTATAATATTTCCGTAAATACTTTTATTCCTTTGCCGGCACCAGACGGATATTCACTCCACTTACCTTTAAATCCACACCATCACTGAATTCCACATTTTTCACTTCAGAAGTATAAAGACCATTTCCGTCATCCACACCAAACATCTCATTCATTCCACCGTCAAGCAGATTGGATGAACTGACATTTCCGGTTCCGTCCACCGCTGTCACCGTATAGGTTCCTGCCGGAAAGTCTGTTCCTGCGGTATAGTTTCCACTGCCTAATTCTACCGCCTGGGATTCATCATATTCTCTTCCGGTCATGCCACCAGTCACTTCTGTATAACTGACCTGTACAACTACATCTCCGGAAATATGAAATACTACATTTTCTTTCATCTTAAGTCCGTTAAAGGATGATTCGTAAAGATCATTTCCATCATCCACGCCGAACATCTCATTGACTCCACCCTTCAGAAGATTGGAGCTGTTTATATTTCCATTTCCGCTGACTGCGGTAAGGTTACATTTTCCAACCGGCAAATCAATACCTGCGGTGTAATAACCTGCTCCAAGGGTATATTCTGTTTCTACAGCGGATAAATCTTCTTCCGGTTCTGCATCTTTTGCATCGGAGTCCTTTGTCTTTGCGTCTTTGTTATCCATCTGCTCTGTACCGGCAACAGAATTCTTTTTCGAATCCTTTTTATCACTTCCGCTGCCGCCTGCTGCAATTGCAAATACAACTACTACAATAATTACCCAGAACCACCATTTCTTATAAATCGGTTTCTTTACTTTTTCCATTTTCTTGCCTCCCGGTTTTTCATCATTCTTAAGTATGAAATCATCATATACGAGTCGGAAGGCTTTGTGGTATGCCGGCAGCATACATTTTCAGCCGTGTTCAAAATCGGAGGCATCTTTCATAGCCCGATAACTTTCGATATTTTCTATTTCAGCGGCAGACCAAGTAAGGTTATTTTTACATAGTTTTCCAGCTTCATGCCAAAATAAAAGATAGTAAGTGCCAGTATAATCCGGATTATAATCCGTACCGGCTTCTGCAGGGAGCGGATTCCCGGCACTTTGGTGTCCCACAAAAGGAAATTAAATCCAACCCCGCAGGATATCCACGCATAGATGAATACCGCAATTGCCTCCAGGCAAAAAGTCAATGGAGTCTTGCCATACAGCATCAGAAACTGTATGCTTCCCACAATCAGAAACAGATATACAAAAACTGCCACTATCTCTTTCCAGACAACTCCGGTCCGGAATCCCGGAAGAATCGTTTTCTTTTTTACAGCACCCGGATTTTCTAATTTTAATGCCTCCCGAAGTTCCCCTGCATTCTGATAGCGGTTCTGCGGGTCAATCTCTATACATCTTTTTATCACATTACAAAATGGTTTCCGGGCAGTCAGATGCACATTGGGCAGCGTCCCCTCCAGCATCACATTCATAAGAACGCCCAGTGCATAAATATCTGCGGTTGCATCTGTCTGAAGGAAGCCATACTGCTCCGGAGATGCAAATCCTACGGTTCCAAGAATTGTCGTGTCTGCATTCTGATTTTGCTTACGTCTCCTTGCAATATCAAAATCCAGTAATTTTACAACTCCATCCGTAGAAATGAGAACATTTTTCGGAGAAATATCACGGTGTACGATTCCCTGTGCATGAATCTGCTCCAATGCTTCCAGTAACTGTCGGATATAATATTTTACAAGCTCCGGCGCCATAACGCCCTGCCGGTGCAGCTTCTCATCCAGTGTCTCACCGCTGATATATTCTTCTGTTACCATGCCGATGTCCTGCTGCTCTTCACAGCTTATAATCCTGGCAAGATGTGGACTTTCTAATTGCTGCAGTTTCCGGTAAACCGGAATACTGTCTTTTTGTATTGCTTTTTGAACCAGAATCTTTCCTGCGGCAGCATCCTGTATCAACCAGGTCTGATAGGGTGGCTGGCCCCCCAGTACGGTAAGTGGCATCTGCCGCTGCCGCCGAAAATCCTGATATAATTTTTCACTCATTTGTTATCACTTTTTCCTTTTCTACTTGAATTTTCATTCCCACAATTCTATGATAATCAATATCACTATAGCAGAAATGAGAGGATTCGCCAAATGAAAAAATCAACCCAGGAACTTTTAGATATTTTGAAAAACACACCTGCTTTCTCCAACTATGCAGAGCAGGAGGAAGCTGAGCTGATCGAGGTCTCACTTTCGGATTATCTGAACCGGTTGATTCAGGCAAAAAATCAAGACCTGCCTTCTCTCATCCGAAAAAGCGGTCTTGACCGTACTTACTGTTATCAGATTTTTGATGGGCGCAAACGTCCTTCCCGTGACAAAGTGCTCGCCCTCTGCTTTGCCATGGACCTATCCTTTACGGAAGTGCAGCAGCTTTTAAAAGCTACCGGCTATCCGATTCTCTATGCCCGTATGGAGCGGGACAGTGCGATTATTTTCTGCCTGCAAAGAAACTGTGCTCTTTCCGATGCCAATGAGCTGCTCTATGAACTAGGGTACGAAGGGCTGGCATAGAAATTATTTTATATAACAGTTCCCAATCAGCCGGAATACCTGCTCTGCGGTATAGCTCATATTCTCATATGCCACTGTCTTCTGCATGGCTTCTTCCAATGTCATCACACCTGGTAAAATTGGAAATGCTCCATCTACAAGCTGCATTTCATCCTGCACTTTCCGGACGCCCTGTGGTTCAATGCTGCCGGCAAATACCAGTACCATGCAGTCCTTTTCTTTTGCCCTCTTTGCAATTCCAACCGGCGCTTTTCCCATAGCAGTCTGTCCGTCAAATCTTCCTTCTCCGGTCACTACGATATCAGCTTCACTTAATTCTTTCTCCGACAATACTGCATCTAATACTATCTCTACGCCCGGACGTAAATCCCCGCCCAGATAGGATGCAAATGCGAAGCCCAGTCCGCCTGCTGCTCCGGCTCCCGGCATGTTCCGGTTGTCTACACCTAAAGCCTTTTCTGTTACATCAGCAAAATGAGCTAATGCCGCATCCAGTTTTACTACCATGGTCTCGTCTGCGCCCTTCTGTGGTGCAAACACAGCACTGGCTCCTGTTGTACCACATAATGGATTGGTCACATCACAGGCTATTTCAAAAGTACATTCTTTCAGCCTCTTATCCAATGCCTCCGTATCTATCGTTTCCAGGTCTTTCAGTTCTGTTGCTCCAAATCCTATTTCGATTCCATCTTTTTTATAAAAATGACACCCCAAAGCCTGCAGCATTCCGACACCGCCATCATTGGTGGCACTGCCGCCAATTCCAACGATAAACTTACGGCAGCCTCTATCCATGGCATGGCTTATCAGTTCCCCCACACCATAAGTAGTGGTTTCCATTGGATTTCGTTTATCCACCGGCACCAGTGGCAGTCCGGCGGCTTCTGCCATTTCTATTACAGCAGTTTTGTCCGGAAGAATCCCATAGACCGCCTTTACTTTCTGACCAAGTGGTCCTGTCACTTCTGCTTTTTCCAATCTGCCATTCAGACCGCTTGTCAGCGCAGATACTGTTCCTTCGCCACCGTCTGCTACCGGCTTTATAATTATATCTGCTTCAGGCATCGCCCTCTTTATTCCTTCTTCTGCGGCTTTTCCCGCCTCTAAGGAACTTAAGCTGCCTTTTAAAGAATCGATTGCTACTATTACTTTCATTGATTTCCCCTCTTAATATGATAAGAAATTCCTGTCACTTGAAAAGGGAAGTTCCAACTTTATCAAGTCAGAACTTCCCTTCCATTATCTTTGTCAGTACAAAGAACTATCTCTTATTCTTCTGTAGAAGCAGTTACTTCTTCTTTTGCTTCTGTCTCTTCGATTTCATCTGTCACAGGTGCTTCATCGAATCCGTCAAAATCATCAAAGGAGAGTTCTTCCTCTTCGTTTACATCTGTGTTCAGTTTGATGTTACGATAACGCTTCATACCAGTACCAGCCGGAATCAGCTTACCGATAATTACGTTCTCTTTCAGACCAATCAATGGGTCAATCTTGCCCTTGATAGCTGCTTCTGTCAGAACCTTAGTTGTCTCCTGGAAGGATGCTGCTGATAAGAAGGAGTTGGTTGCCAAAGATGCTTTGGTAATACCAAGTAATACCTGTTTACCTTCTGCCGGCTCCTTGCCCTCTTCCTCTAACTGCTCATTCATCTCTTCGTAATCCAGATTATCTACTAATGTTCCTGGCAGGAACTCAGAATCTCCGTTATTTTCAATACGAATCTTCTTTAACATCTGACGAACGATAACCTCGATATGTTTATCATTAATCTCAACACCCTGCAGACGGTATACACGCTGTACTTCCTGAATCAGGTAATCCTGTACGGCACGTACGCCCTTAATCTTAAGGATATCGTGTGGATTTACAGAACCTTCGGTCAGTTCATCACCAGCCTCTAATACTGCGCCATCCATAATCTTAATTCTGGAACCGTAAGGAATCAGATAAGTCTTAGTCTCACCTGTTTCATTGTTTGTTACAATGATCTCACGTTTCTTCTTGGTATCTTTAATGGTTGCAACACCACCAAATTCTGTGATAATTGCAAGTCCCTTAGGCTTTCTTGCCTCAAACAGCTCCTCGACACGAGGAAGACCCTGTGTAATATCGTCACCGGCAACACCACCGTTGTGGAATGTTCTCATGGTAAGCTGTGTACCAGGTTCTCCGATAGACTGAGCTGCGATAATACCAACTGCTTCACCAACCTGTACTGCCTGACCGGTAGCCATATTGCTTCCATAACATTTTGCACAAACTCCGATGTGGGAACGGCAGGTAAGAATGGTACGGATTTTAACCTTGGTTAATGGCTCTCCATTCTCATCTACACCCTTACTCATAATTGCTGCAGCACGTTTTGGTGTAATCATATGGTTTGCTTTTACAAGCACATTACCATCTTTATCGCAAATTGTCTCACAGGAGAATCTTCCTGTAATACGCTCTTCAAGACTTTCGATTTCTTCTTTTCCATCCATGAATGCTTTGACATACATACCAGGAATCTCTCTTCCTGTGCCTGCGCAGCAATCAGATTCACGGACAATCAGGTCCTGTGATACGTCTACCAGACGTCTGGTTAAGTAACCGGAATCGGCAGTACGTAACGCAGTATCGGACATACCTTTTCGGGCTCCATGTGCGGACATGAAGTACTCCAATACTTCAAGACCTTCACGGAAGTTTGATTTGATAGGCAGCTCGATTGTTCTACCGGTTGTATCAGCCATCAAACCACGCATACCTGCTAACTGTTTAATCTGTTTATCAGAACCACGGGCTCCGGAATCTGCCATCATGAAGATGTTGTTGTATTTATCCAGACCGGAAAGCAGTGCTTCTGTCAGCTCATCATCAGTCTCTTTCCATGTTTCAACAACTTCTTTGTAACGCTCTTCCTCTGTAATAAGACCACGTTTGTACTGTCTTGAAATGCGGTCTACCGTATCCTGAGCCTTTGCAATCATTTCCGGTTTCTGAGGCGGTACTGTCATATCTGAAATAGATACGGTCATAGCTGCTCTTGTAGAGTACTTGTAACCCATGGACTTAATATCGTCTAATACTTCAGCGGTCTTGGTTGCTCCGTGTGTATTAATAACTTTTTCCAGAATCTGTTTTAACTGTTTCTTTGCCACATGGAAATCGATTTCCAGTACCAGTTCATTTTCAGGCTTGCTTCTATCTACAAAACCTAAATCCTGAGGAATGATTTCATTGAAGATAAATCTTCCCAGTGTTGACTCAACGACACCAGTCTTAACAGTTCCATCCGGCATTGTCTTATGAACACGCACATGGATTCTGGAATGCAGTGTAAGTGCCTGGTTCTCATATGCCAGAATTGCTTCGTTTACGCTCTTATAGTATCCACCTTCTCCTAAGGAACCTGGTCTTTCCTGTGTCAGATAGTAGATACCAAGAACCATATCCTGTGAAGGAACGGCTACAGGGCCTCCATCAGAAGGTTTTAACAGGTTGTTCGGTGAAAGCAGCATAAAACGGCATTCTGCCTGTGCTTCCTGTGACAGTGGTAAATGGGCAGCCATCTGGTCTCCGTCGAAGTCGGCGTTGTATGCGGTACATACCAATGGGTGAAGCTTAATTGCTTTACCTTCTACCAGGATTGGCTCAAATGCCTGAATACCGAGTCTGTGCAGTGTAGGAGCACGGTTCAGCATAACCGGATGCTCTTTGATGACGTCTTCTAAGACATCCCAGACTTCCGGCTGTAATCTTTCAACCATCTTCTTTGCACTCTTAATATTGTGTGCAGTTCCGTTTGCAACCAGCTCTTTCATAACAAACGGTTTAAACAGCTCGATTGCCATTTCTTTTGGCAGACCACACTGATAAATCTTAAGTTCCGGTCCTACGACGATAACGGAACGTCCAGAGTAGTCTACACGTTTTCCAAGAAGGTTCTGACGGAAACGTCCAGATTTACCTTTCAGCATATCGGACAGAGATTTCAGAGCACGGTTACCAGGTCCGGTTACCGGTCTTCCTCTTCTACCGTTGTCAATCAGGGCATCTACTGCTTCCTGCAGCATTCTCTTCTCGTTACGAACGATGATATCAGGTGCACCTAACTCTAACAATCTTCTCAGACGGTTGTTTCTATTGATAATTCTACGATATAAATCATTTAAATCAGATGTTGCAAAACGTCCACCATCCAGCTGTACCATAGGACGTAAATCTGGTGGGATAACCGGGATAACGGTCATAATCATCCACTCCGGTTTGTTTCCGGATTCACGGAAGGATTCTACCACTTCCAGTCTCTTGATGATTCTTGCACGTTTCTGGCCGGTAGCATCTTTTAATTCTGCTTTCAGCTCTGCTGCGTCTTTTTCCAGGTCAATTGCCTGTAATAACTCAAGAATGGCTTCTGCACCCATTCCAACACGGAAAGAGCTGCCATATTTTTCCCTTGCATCCTGATATTCCTGCTCGGATAATACCTGCTTTACAGATAAATCTGTAGAACCTGCATCCAGTACGATATAGGAAGCAAAGTACAGAACCTTCTCCAATGTTCTTGGAGAAAGATCTAAGATTAATCCCATACGGGATGGAATTCCTTTGAAGTACCAGATATGGGATACCGGAGCTGCAAGCTCGATATGTCCCATACGCTCCCTACGAACGCTGGCTTTGGTAATTTCAACACCACAGCGGTCGCAGACAACACCTTTATAACGAATCTTTTTGTACTTACCACAATGACATTCCCAGTCTTTGCTCGGTCCAAAAATCTTCTCACAGAATAATCCGTCTTTTTCCGGTTTCAAAGTTCTATAGTTAATGGTCTCAGGTTTCTTAACTTCTCCTCTGGACCACTCTCTGATTTTCTCAGGTGATGCCAGACCAATCTGAATTGCATCAAACTGTATCGGCTGGTAAGTTTCCTGTTTTACTGTTCCTGGCATTAATGACACTCCCTTCCTATTTATTCTTCGTCAAGAACTTCATCGGCAGCATCGTCAAAATCGAAGCCTGCGTCATCATCCTCTTCCTCTTCTTCTACGTTGTTGAGTTCTCCACTCTCAGAATCAAATTCCTGTTTGGTGAAGCCCATCTTTCCGAAGGACTCGCTGTCTTCAAACGCGAAATCTTTATCGCCTGAGATAATGGAATTCAAATCTGTGTTACCATATTCGCTGGTCTCCATCAGTTCAACTTCGTTACGGTCTTCGTCTAATACTCTGACATCAAGACCAAGGGACTGAAGTTCTTTGAGAAGTACCTTGAAGGATTCTGGGATTCCCGGTTCAGGGATATTGTCACCCTTAATGATTGCTTCGTATGTCTTCACACGGCCAACCACGTCGTCGGACTTCACAGTCAGAATCTCCTGTAATGTGTAAGATGCACCATAAGCTTCCAGTGCCCAAACCTCCATCTCTCCGAAACGCTGTCCACCAAACTGAGCTTTACCACCCAGAGGCTGCTGTGTTACTAAGGAGTAAGGACCGGTAGAACGTGCATGAATCTTATCATCTACCAGATGATGCAGTTTCAGGTAATGCATGTGGCCAATGGTAACCGGTGAGTCAAATTCTTCTCCGGTACGTCCGTCACGAAGCTGAACCTTTCCGTCACGGGAAATCGGAACGCCCTTCCATAATTCTCTGTGGTCTCTGTTATCGGAAAGATACTGCATTACATCTTCACGCAATGTATCTTTATATTTTGCTTCAAATTCTTCCCAGGTGGAGTTGACATAATCATTTGCCAGTTCCAGGGTATCCTGAATATCAATCTCCCGTGCGCCATCAAATACAGGAGTCTCAATGTTAAATCCAAGTGCTTTCGCTGCAAGACTTAAGTGAATCTCCAGGACCTGACCGATATTCATACGGGAAGGTACACCCAATGGGTTCAATACAATATCCAGCGGACGGCCGTTCGGCAGGAATGGCATATCTTCTACCGGAAGTACACGGGAAACGACACCCTTGTTACCATGACGTCCAGCCATCTTATCTCCAACGGAGATTTTTCTCTTCTGTGCAATGTAAATACGAACTGCCTGATTTACACCAGGGGATAATTCGTCACCATTTTCTCTTGTAAATACTTTCGCCTCTACAATGATACCATATTCACCATGTGGTACTTTCAAGGAAGTATCTCTTACTTCTCTTGCTTTCTCACCGAAGATGGCACGTAACAGTCTCTCTTCTGCGGTAAGCTCTGTCTCTCCCTTTGGAGTAACCTTACCTACCAGAATATCACCGGCACGAACTTCTGCACCGATACGTATGATTCCTCTTTCGTCAAGGTCTTTCAATGCATCATCGCCGACACCTGGAACGTCTCTTGTAATTTCTTCCGGTCCTAATTTGGTATCACGGGCTTCTGCTTCGTACTCTTCAATATGAACAGATGTATAAACATCATCCTGTACTAATCTTTCACTCAGAAGAACAGCGTCCTCGTAGTTGTAACCTTCCCATGTCATGAATCCGATTAACGGGTTCTTTCCAAGAGCAAGCTCACCATTAGCAGTAGATGGTCCGTCAGCAATTACTTCGCCAGCTTCTACATGATCACCTTTGAACACGATTGGTCTCTGGTTGTAGCAGTTGGACTGGTTGCTTCGTGAGAACTTGGTCAGTTTGTATACATCTCTTGTTCCATCATCATTCTTCACGGTAATCTGGTTTGACTCAGATTTCTCAATAGTACCGGATTTCTTTGCAACTACACATACACCGGAGTCTACTGCAGTCTTGGTTTCCATACCGGTTCCTACTACAGGAGCTTCTGTGGTAAGAAGAGGTACTGCCTGACGCTGCATGTTGGATCCCATCAGCGCACGGTTCGCATCATCGTTCTGTAAGAACGGAATCAATGCGGTAGCAACGGAAAATACCATCTTAGGAGATACGTCCATATAATCAAACATCTGCTTGTCATATTCCTGTGTCTCGTCTAAGTAACGACCGGAAACGGAATTTCTTACGAAATGTCCTTCTTCATCCAGCTTTTCATTCGCCTGTGCTACATGGTAATTATCCTCTTCATCTGCGGTCATGTATACAACATCTTCTGTAACACGCGGATTCTTAGGATCTGTTTTATCAATCTTACGATATGGTGCCTCAATGAAACCATATTCGTTAATTCTTGCATAACATGCCAGTGAGTTGATAAGTCCGATGTTCGGTCCTTCAGGAGTCTCAATAGGGCACATTCTTCCGTAATGGGAGTAGTGTACGTCTCGAACCTCGAATCCGGCACGGTCTCTGGATAAACCACCTGGTCCTAATGCGGATAAACGTCTCTTATGTGTCAGCTCACCCAGCGGGTTGTTCTGATCCATGAACTGTGACAGCTGGGAAGATCCGAAGAACTCTTTCACTGCTGCGGTTACCGGTTTGATATTAATCAGGCTCTGTGGAGAAATCCCTTCCTGATCCTGGGTGGTCATACGCTCACGAACCACACGTTCCATTCTGGAAAGTCCGATTCTGTACTGGTTCTGTAATAACTCACCTACGGCGCGGATACGACGGTTGCCTAAGTGGTCAATATCGTCATCATTTCCAATGCCCCACTCCAAGTGCATATTGTAGTTAATGGATGCGAAAATATCTTCCTTGGTGATATGCTTCGGAACCAGTTCAGATACGTTTTTACGAATTGCTTCCTTGATATCTTCCAAGGATTCATTTTCATCCAGAATCTTCTTTAATGCCGGATAATATACCAGCTCAGTAATACCAACTTCCTTCGGTACTACGTCTACATAGGTAGTGAGGTCTACCATCATATTGGAAAGAACTTTTTCATTTCTTTCTTCTGTAGCAATATATACTGCCGGAACAGCTGCGTTCTGAATCTCTTCTGCAAGCTCTCTGGTCAGCTCTGTTCCTTTTTCAATTACCTCTCCGGTAGTCTCAAGAACAACATCTTCAGCCAGCACTTTTCCGCGTAAACGGTTCTTAAATGCCAGCTTCTTGTTAAATTTATAACGACCTACTTTTGCCAGGTCATAACGTCTTGGGTCGAAGAACATTGCGGTAATCAGGCTCTCTGCACTGTCAACAGAAAGAGGCTCGCCCGGACGAATCTTCTTATATAATTCCAGAAGACCTTCCTCGTAGCTTGTAGCAACGTCTTTTCCAAAAGATGCTAAAATCTTTGGCTCTTCGCCAAATAAATCTATAATTTCCTGGTTGGTTCCCAGTCCTAATGCACGCAGTAATACTGTGATTGGCACTTTTCTGGTACGGTCAACACGTACATAGAAAATATCATTAGAGTCTGTTTCATACTCTAACCATGCTCCTCGGTTCGGGATTACGGTACAGGAATAGAGTTCCTTACCTACTTTATCATGCGCAATGCCATAGTAAATACCAGGGGAACGAACCAACTGGCTTACGATAACACGCTCTGCTCCATTGATAACGAAGGTTCCGGTCTCTGTCATGAGAGGTAAATCGCCCATAAAAATCTCATGTTCATTAATTTCATCTGTTTCTTTGTTATACAGTCTGACTTTTACCTTCAAAGGAGCTGCATAAGTTGCGTCTCTCTGTTTACACTCCGGAATTGTATACTTCACATCATCCTCACATAATGTGAAATCCACAAATTCCAAGCTAAGATGTCCGCTATAATCCTCAATCGGAGAGATATCTGCAAACACTTCTTTCAGGCCCTCGTCTAAGAACCACTGATAAGAATCCTTCTGGACCTCAATCAGGTTTGGCATTTCCAATACCTCTTTTTGTCTTGAGTAACTCATACGTATGCCTTTTCCAGCCTTCACCGGACGTATTCTGTTTTTCTCCATTGACGTTTCACCTCTCGTTTTTTATTCTCAATCCACTAAATTTCAGCAAATTATATTCTTCGGGCTTCATTTCCTAAAAAAGGATATAGTAAAGCCACCTCACCACAATAGTGCAACGTATATGATACCACAAGTAGTTTTCTAAAGTCAAGCATTATTTTCGCACAATATGCATATATTTTTCAATATTGGGGAATAATTTTCATCCTCGCAGTGATGCAGCCTGCCATCTGCGTTTTTTATAGCTGCCTAACATCAGAAAAAGCAGCCATGAAATGCTTTTTTCTTTGCATCCCATAGCTGCTTTTTTCTTTACCCTTTTTTCTTTATTTTTCTATTCTATTACATATTTCATTATCTATTTTATTGCTTCCGGTTTTATTTTAAGTCCACATCCAGTTCTGCAATACTTTCACCTGCACCATTTTTGTTGGTTACGGATATATGGATTGTACTCTCTCCATTATAAAGCAGCATAATCCGTTCACTCTGGCTTCCATCCTCATTTGGGGTAAACCGGCCGCCTAACCACCACATTGCATTGCCTGCTTCGTCGGTAATAAATATATCCGGGTCATTATATGGGTCATTGTACGGTGCGCCGGTAATATCCGGGAGCTGCATGTCAACAATCAAGACGGCACCGGTTTTGATCACCTGACTTACTGCAACACCATTATCTTCTTTATTTACTGCGATGGTCTCATTCTTGGAAGTATCCACATGCACCGGGAAGGAGAGCTGCCAGTCTCCGCTTACTTTTGTGGTGGTCTGATATTCTCCATTTTCATCCCATGCATCGGAAAGATAGCCTTCTAATGTGTCTATGCTCCAGGTTACGGTAAAATCTTTCAAGTCCGAAATATCAATCGGATTATCATTTTCATCAGTCAATGTTGATAAATCAATTTGTTCCATCTTCACATAGCTTCCGTCCTCTGCCTTTTCAAAAGGCTGCCCGATTGCCGACTGAATCAGGGTTTCATTGATAGAAACATTTTCCATCACCTTATCACTCTGCGGTCCCATAATCCAGTCTGATTCATTCAGTTCTGCATTGTCTGTGCTAAGGGTGGTTGTGTAGTAAAGCAGGTAGCCATCGCAATACACATCCGAAACGCTTATCTTTACTCCACTCCGGTCTGTTTCCAGCACACACTGATCATCCGAAACCAATTCCGTGGACTCTTTTCCAATGGTAGAATAGATATCCGAAAGTTCCTTTTCATCTTTATCTCCCTGTGTTGCGCCAATCAGTTTTCCGATTGTGTTGCTGTAGATGCTGTCTGCCAGTGCAGAATTAGAAAATCCCGCCACTCCCACTGCGACCGCGCAGGCTGCTGCCATTCCTGCCGCAATTTTTCTTATATTTTTATTTTTATTTTTCTTATTCCTTGTTTCCATGTTCATACGTTTTACCTCCATCCGGATTCTCGTTTTATACCGTTCCTTTTCTTCGGAGGATAACTCTTCTACTTCATATTCATTCAAATCAATTTCCGCATCATTTAACATTTCATAGATTTTATCGTCTTTCATCTCTTCATGCCTCCTTCTGTTTCAAATACATGTTTCTCATTTTCCGCTTTCCTCTGGATACCCGGTTGTAAATGACATCTCTCGGAAGTCCGGTATCTTCGCTTATCTGCTCTACAGATTCTTCCTCTACAAATAATTTCATAAATATTTTCCGGTCAAGGGGTTTCAGGCACAAAAGCAATTGTTCTACTTCACGGCTTAATTCCCCTTCTATCAGTTGTTCTAACACCCTGTCATTTTCCGCCGCTGTCACATCATCCATACAAAGCTGTTCCAAGTCCCGCTTATATTTCCTAAGATAGTCGATGGCTTCGTACCGGGCAATGGCTGCCGCCCAGTTCTTGAAGCTGTTCTTCTTATCATCAAAGGATGCTGCGTGTTCCCAGATGGAAAGCAGCACATCGTTCATGCATTCTTCCTGTTTCTGTGGCATGGTAAATAAGTGTTTCCGGATGACTGCCTTAAGCAATCCACCATACATATCTATGACATAAATCAATGCTTCTTCATTATGCAATTGTAATTGCTGAATATAATTCTTCTCTGTTATCTTCATTGTTATCCTGCCTTTTGCTTCATGCACCATGGTTTGCATTTTTGCAGCTACACTTATTATTACGAATCTGATGTCTTAAATCTATCACTTTTATAAAAATATTTTCTATAAAGCAAAGAACCTTCCAGCATTTCTGCCGGAAGGTTCTTCTTGTTGATGTCTCATTCTACTGGAAGCTGTCCCAGTCTTTCTGCATAAACAAATATGTAATTAATGGGCACAATACTGCGCTGATGATACTTTTTACGACTCCAACCCCGCCAAAGATGTTGATTACCAGACCGATTGCTGCACATGCAATCATCAGATAGAATCCAACCTTCTTCTGTGCAAACAAAATCAGACCGGCACCTACGATAATAAGCACTTCTGCAATGAGGCTGACAATCAGCAGTGGCTGAATGAGCATTAACGGAATCATCATTACTCCGGAAATGATATTGATTACAAATACAATCCAGAGCCATACCTTAAGTCCTGTGTTCATAACTAATCTCCTGTTCTTATATTGTTTTCAAGTTACGCTACTATTATTACATATTTCCTTTTTTCGTCAATAGGTCTAAAGTCCTATAAACTACAAGAAAATCGGATCCATATTTCTATGAATCCGATTCCTATCATTTCTAATTCAGTTGTGAATCAAAAATTATTTTAATGTTACTTTAGCACCTTCAGCTTCTAATTTAGCTTTGATGTCATCAGCTGTAGCTTTGTCAGCCTGCTCTTTAACGATCTTAGGAGCGCCATCTACTAAGTCTTTAGCTTCTTTTAAGCCTAAGCCAGTAGCTTCACGAACTACTTTGATAACCTTAACTTTGTTTGGTCCAACTTCTGTTAACTCTACGTCAAACTCAGTCTTCTCTTCTGCTGCTGCTGCGTCTCCACCTGCTGCTGCAACTACAACGCCTGCTGCTGCAGAAACGCCGAATTCTTCTTCACATGCCTTAACTAAATCGTTAAGCTCTAATACTGATAAACCCTTAATAACTTCAATGATTTCCTGTGTAGTCATTGTAATAATCTCCTTTTTTTTAATTCTGTTTTTTGGTTTCAATGAACCTTAATTTAATATGTCCGCAATCAATTAAGCAACTTCTTCGTTCTTTTCAGCGATCTGCTTAATAACACGAGCAAAGTTTGTAATAGGTGACTGCATGCTTCCAAGTAACTTTGAAAGAAGTTCGTCTCTTGAAGGAATGCTTGCGATTGCATTGATTCCTGCAGCATCATAGTATGTGCCTTCAACAACACCACACTTTAATTCAAGTGCATCTGCAGTCTTAGCGAAGTTGCTAAGAATTCTTGCAGGAGCTGTTGCATCTGTTGCACAGATAGCGATTGCATTAGGTCCGTCAAGCTGTTCTGTCATTCCTTCGAACTGTGTACCAGCAATTGCTCTCTTAACTAAAGTATTCTTATAAACCTTGTATACGACACCTGCTTCTCTTAACTGCTTACGAAGCTGTGTATCCTGCTCTACAGTTAAGCCGCGATAGTTTACTAATACAACGCCTGCTGCGTCATTTAAGTATCCTGAAATCTCGTCTACGATTGGCTGTTTAAGTTCTACCTTTGCCATGAATAATTACCTCCTGTTAGATTTTTAAAGTATGCACAAAGCACACTTTTCTGCCCAAAAGGAATTAGTAAAATCTAAAAGTCCTTCCATCTTTTGCAAGACAGAAGGACTGATTAAACATAATCAACACATCTAAAATGTGTATACATCCTCGGCAGGCGTATTACCTTTAACCCTTACGGGACCATGCTGTCTTAGGCAAAATATTTATTATATAACAGCTTATGCTGTCACATACGTATGATAGTATACTATCAAATATATCGGTTGTCAATCATTTTTTAGCCAACATACTTAGAAGGGTTAACCTTAGCACTAGGACCCATTGTAGATGAAAGAGCGATGCTCTTTAAATACTGACCTTTAAGTGATGATGGTTTAGCCTTAACGATTGCACCCATAATAGCCTGGAAGTTGTCCGCTAACTGGTCTTCAGTGAATGAAGCCTTACCAATTGGCACGTGAATGATGTTAGTCTTATCAAGTCTGTACTCAATCTTACCAGCCTTGATATCATTAACAGCTTTTGTTACATCCATAGTAACTGTACCAGCCTTAGGGTTTGGCATTAAGCCCTTAGGTCCGAGTA
>ENA-ORRU01001060-ORRU01001060.1-human-gut-metagenome-genome-assembly--contig:-NODE-1060-length-17861-cov-3.784792_pt1 | contig 17861 bp, 19 predicted proteins | sample MGYA00242184_ERZ509151 | MGnify/ENA primary metagenome ERZ509151 (study PRJEB26280, sample SAMEA2338667) | human gut metagenome | biome: human gut; feature: human-associated habitat; material: faeces... | reverse complement strand
ACCAGGGGTAAAGTATAATTTACCATCTGCCGCCCAGATTACATCGTATTTGTCTGGATCATCTGATCTTTTGAATCCCCACCCCTCACTTGGAGCTTCCGCAGGATCAGCACTTAAAATACGATTTACGCCAATTATATTAGAGTTTTGGCAGTCTAAACCATATTTTTCATCAGAAGGTCCAGTGCCACCATATTGACCTGCTTGTAGTTTCAATACTCCTTGCATTTCTCCGCCGTTTAGTGAGAGTGCACCTATATATCCCATAATAAAACCCTCCTTTTCTAATTAATCAAAAACACAGCGTCGATATTATACTGTCCAGTAGTAGGAAGTTCACCAGAAAACATAACTACTCTCCCGTCGGTGCCGATTTGACAGCCTGAAGCGTTGGCAATATCCCCTCCGTTTGTCATAACGACATCTATATATCCGGTTGGTACAACTCCGTTTGGTAATGTAAATATTGTATTATTTGAATTGTTTATTGTTGTACTAGGTGCAAATAAACGGGCGGTTATCGCGGCAAGTCTGCCGGTTACGATCAGATGGCACGCGGAAGCCGCGCTGGCTGCCGTCCAGCCGTTTTGCGGGGTTAGTTCATATACGGTTTGGGATACCGCTCCCACATCGGCGGCGGTCGGCATTTGAGCTAGCTTGCCGGAGCTGTTTAGGGTTGCAAGGCCGTTAGGCTGCCCTTTGCTTGCTTCCAACGCGTCCAGATCGGCTTGGAGAGAAGCCACGTCAATGTCCTTTAACTGGTTATAGATTTCTTCCGCGTTTTCCCCCTGGGTTTTAGCGTAGTCGCCTTGAGTTTTCGCATAGGCCGCCTGCGTCTGGGCCGCCTGTGCCTGTGAATTTGCGGATTCCGCTGCTGAAGTTGCGGCGTCGGCTGCGGTATTAGCAGACTGTGCCGCAGTATTTGCTGCCTGAGCCGCCGTGTTCGCTGACTGAGCTGCTTCATTGGCCTTGTCTGCGGCTTCACTGGCGATTCCTGTGGCGTTGTTCGCTTCGTTGAGAGCTTCCGCCAGCCTGGAAAATTCGTCTGTGCTCTCGATCGCGCCGTCATAATTGCTCTTGATAATGCGCAGAGGGGGAAGGGTTACCTTTAAGGTATGGTTGTCTGTGTCAATGATTTGAAGCTCGCACAGCTTGGTAAGGCCGGATACCGCCATCATTTGAAGGGTGAGGGTTACGGTCGCCTGGTTTCCTTCCACCTCGCAGGAATTATAGATCATGGTGTTGTCCGGCTTCTGTATGTACACGGATACCGTTTTCCCGGTTAAATCAAGAGGAGAACCATTATCATAGAGATAAATTCTTAACTCTCTGCCGTCCGCTTCCTCCTGAATTACCCGGATTTCTCCAAGGGGCTGCTGCCATGTGCTGTCAATCTCTATTTCTTTGTAGACCAAAATTACACCTCCTGCTTTTGTTGAAGACTATCAACCTTGTCGGACAATTCCTGAACCGCTTTCCAAAGGACAGAAACCATTCCGTAGAGATCGATAGCCTTATCTCCGCTTTCAGTTTCCCGGCGGATTTCTTCCGGGGCTTCATCGTACATCAAACCTACTGATTCATTTTTTGTGCCGACTGATTTTCTTTTTAAATTTTTTGCGTTCTCCTCTGGGATCATGTCCTGTTTCAGCCGATAACGGTACACCGCTGAACCTCTCACTTTCTCTAAGAAGGTTCCGGACAGCTTTTTTACTCCGGTTTTCTTTTTTCGGTCGGAGGTCACAAGAGATCCATTGGAATAGATATTTCCGAACTTAGCGTCACCGTTGGATTCAATGGACGCTCTCATATATCCATTTGTACCAAATTGGATTTTGTTTTTGTCGTACAGAACGCATCCGGTATTGCTAAAACGAAGATAATTGTTGTAGCCGTCGTATTGAACAAGAAGCTGTTCAGTGTCGGCATAAAAGACGTTTTTATTTGTTTTACCTTTTGTCCCGCGTTTTACTATTACGGTTCCTTCTCCAGTAGAGGAATTTCCGTTAAGATACAGACCGCTGGCTCCACCGGAATATTCAGAAATACCATTTGATCGAATGATAAGATCTCCGTTTGAAACAATTTCGTCCTTATTCGCCAGCGGAAAATCCTCGCTGATCCCATCGATTGTTATAAGCAGCAACCCGGAGTTTCCACCGAGATAAGAAATCCGAAAGCCCTGGTACGGTTCTCCTCCAGCCCAGTTCCCGGAACCGATTTTTGCGGTTGTTGTTACCCCATCGTCAACGCCTTTCAGTACGGAAGAAGCAAGCTCACCTTTTCCATTATTTGCGTCAAGATCGAAATATACAGTCCCGGTGTGTGATTGAATTTTTCCGGTTTTAATCAGATTTGCCCACAGCTCCCCGGTCAAGATCATGCTGGCGTTGATTTTACCGTCCATTGTAAATGCAATATTTGGTGTGCCGTTAAATCCATTGGAGGAGTGTCCTATGCCGCCGAGTGTCGCACGCCATACATTCATAGCGGTTTCCGTATTATCTGTATCCATAATTGCCCAGCCATTCGGCTTTTGGGTTTCTGGATTCATCGTAACGATATAGTTTCCGCCTAGTTGTCCGGTTATCATTTCGCCAGCTGTCTCCAGTCCCGCCTGTCTTATCTGATTAAAGGTCGAGGTAGGCTTTTCCATTTGGGTCTGAATGGATTTCACGGAATTTTGAATACTGGGAGCCACAGTAGACAAAGTAACTTCATTTTTTTCCGGATATTTGGGATAGCGTTTGATTCCGGCAACAGTGTGGGTAATCCGTCGATTCCGCCTGCGATCCAAAAGAACTACATTCTGGTAAAGCTCGAATTCCAGAAACGAATAAATATTGTCGTTTTTTCCTTCCTGATTCTCTCTTGCCCTTGCCAGGTCCATGACGCCGCAGGTATAAGACTGCTGTGGAACCGCCATACTCTTCAAGCGTTTTTTTGCGTCAGCCAGCAGGTTTTCCGCTATTGTGTACCGCTCGTCTTTCCAGTAAACGGATATGACTTTATCGCTGTAGGAGAAATCCTCCACATAATCCTTCCCGCCGTTAATATCGGCAAAGGTTAAGCTGTCTTTTCCTTTCGCGTACAGCCTGGTAGCGAAACCGCTGCTCTTACCCTTGAAGTTAACGCTTTTCAAATTCAGCTCGTCCGTGAGGAATACCCCGGAAATTTCCTCGCTGTCCGGATTGTAGATATGAATCACACGGGCATTATTGTCAAAATGGAACACTACATTGTAGATATCCGGGCAGGCGTCGATAACGTCTAATGGAGTAGCAGCTTCCAGTTCGATCGTACGGCGCTGATTAAAATAGGCGTGATCCTGGACGGCCCAGCCGTCTGGCAGCGCCTTGGATATGGTGTTAACCACAGTATCGCTGCCGTTTGTGTAATTCAGGAACATATCCCTTGAGAGCTCGTCAAGGTCAAGCTCGGCCTTAATGTTTACCGTGGTTTGTCCCTCGTCGATCGCCTTGATAAGATATCTTTGTTTTGTTTCTGTGTCGATCAGAGGGGTTTCCTCAAAAAGATATTGATAGCCGGGGTGATCCAAAGGGAGAGTGAATCCCGCAGCGTCCTTGCCGCCGTATACCTCTTGGATATAATAGTCGTCAAAGTTCAAAGGGATTTGCTCCCCGTTGTTTGAAATAGTAAGCATAGGCTGCTCCTTACACATAAGATGGATAGTATTGGACGGTGACCGGGTCAATACATGAAATGGTATTATCGCCCGGGACCAGATATGGAAAGTCAATGATATCGCACCGCTGGGCCGCCGGGCCTCCATTGATCAGGATCCGCTTTGTGATACCGTCAATAACAATCTGATCGCCCTGATGAACATTGGTAAAGGTGATCCCGGCTACCACATATTTTTCAGCATCAGCAGACGGAGAAGCGGAAAGGATACAATCCATCTTTGGCAGCGTGCCCTGAGCCTGAAGGCTGCCGTTTGAAACAGCTTTGACCATTTTGTCGTGCTGAATCCCCAGAAAGACATAAGAGCAGGACAGAATAGACGGCGTAATCTGCTGGGGCACGCCGATAGATTGGAGAATAGAGGTGTAATAAAACCCATCGGGAAGATAAAGCTCTACCTTGCCGCTGAGACATAAAGCGTCAAGAGCCGAAAGGTTTCTTTTGGTTTCCCGCGGGGAACTGCCGTATAAATCAAAAGGGAGCGTGATGGTTTTTAGCCCGATCCTGCTCCCTAAGGAAATAAAGGCGTTTCCGTCCCGAGGCTTATAATAATCGGCGGTTACGGCAGAGCCGGAAACAGTATAATTTGCCCTCAGCTTCCCTCCGAATTGACTGAGGGGAATGTGGTTAATGTACAATGTTATCCCTCCCATGCAAGCTGTTCTCCCATAAACGGGGCGGTGGCTCTGGCAACCTCACGGCCCTCCAGGTCCACATGGATTTCAGCCACATACTTTCCTTGGGGTGCGGCGGAATCCGTTCCGCTGTTATAGCTTGAATCCCGAAGCGCCGCGTAATTACCGGACGCGGAAAGGGAAGCGGACATTCTGTAGGATTCCGCAGCGACAGCGGCTTTCATTTTCTGAACCATTCCCGATACGTCCAGTTTGGATAGCTGAAACCTTTTCAGGATATCGTCGGCGATCCCTGCGGTTTGATTTAGCAGTTTAGGTTCTTCGTCTTCAAATCCTCCCTCAGCGCCTTCCATGACCTGACGAAATATCTTTCTGGTTTTTCGGGAAGGAGAGTGGATGTCAAAGGCACTTTTCAGCCGATTTAAAATTCCCCCGGCGATTCCAGCGGCCTTTTCAAAAAGTCCAGGTTCCGCATTTTTCATTTCGTCCAGCATAGGAGACATGGCGTTTTTCATAGCGTCTCTAGTTTCAGGCGGCATTTCGTCGATTTTATCCAGGATTCCATCAAATGTTTTTTTGTTTTCTTCTGAAATATAACCGCCGTACTGCTCCGTCTGCGCCAGCATCGCCATCCAAGAGCCTAGTTCATCTTTTACGTCATCCGTGAGCCCTTCGTTATACTTATCCTGAATTTCGCCTAGCTTTGCATAGTGACCATCTGTTTCCCGTTGAATTTCATCTTGCTTCATATATCTGAGGCGTGCTTTATCATTATAAGATAAAGTTTCGTCGTCTTCGATGGCCTTCAGTTCATCTTTTAATTCTTTGATTCGGTCGTTATATCTTTGCTCTTCTGCCTCTTCCTGCCCTTTTAATTCTTTAGTTTTGTCCAAAAAAGCTTGCAGATGTTCGGCGCGCTGCAAATAGCCGTTCTGGTAAGCAGATGAAACCGCGCCGACTTCTTCATTTGCCGCTTGAATAGACGCATCTTTTCGGGCCATCAATTCGTCGTATTCCGCCTTATAAGCTTCGTTTGCCATATTAGCCTGATTTCCGTATTTCTGATTCAAAAGGGTCAATTCAGTGGTTGTCTGTTCTTCAATAAGGCTGATTTGCTGATCGGCTTGATCTTGCGCGGTTTTAATCCACTCCTGTGCGGTGAGCTGATATTCTCCAAGGGAACCTTTAAAGGCCTGCGCCTCGTTAACCGCCTGTTGCCTGATGGCGTCCGATTTCGCTTCTTGTATGGCCAGTTGAGCGTCTGCGATTTCTCGCATTTTTGCGAAGTATTCATCTAGCTGAAGGATTTCTTGTTCAGTATAGCCACGGCGTTCTTCAGCAGCAGTTTTGCATATAGTCGTGATGCCATCTTGCACTTCCTGCATATTGTCCTGAAGAGCTTGCTGTTCTTCGGCGGATGCGAACAGGGTATCGTTGAACTGTGACAAGCGAGATTCCGCATTTTGGATTCCATCATAGAAATCCGCCGCGGCTTGTCCCACGTCCCCGAAAGAATCGCCAAGCGCCTGGTTTGCTTCAGCAAGCTGTTCTTCGCCGCTTTTTCCATCGTCTAACGCGACGCATAAAAGACCAATCCCAGCGGCCAGGGCGGCTACAAGTCCGATTACCACTCCGATAGGATTGGCACTCATAGCGGTGTTCCAAAGCCATTGGGCGGCTGTAACAAGGCTGATTTTTCCGGTTAAAGTGCCCACAACAACCTCTTTTGCGGTTAAAGCCGCGGCAGATGCAGAAGTGGCCACAGCGGCGGCGCCTTCCTGAGCAATAAAGAGCGATAGCTGTAAAGCCGCTGTTTGAAACGAAGCTTTCAAACTGTTAATTGCGGTAGCTGCCGTCTTTGCGATACTGAACGCCTTTATACCCGCAACAGCTGAAGTGACAAGAGGCAAGATGATTTTTATATTTTTGCCAAGAAAATCGACGGCTTTCGCCAGGGGAGGAAGTATCGTTTTCGCGAGATTGGTTACTACTTTCCCCAGATCCTTCAAAATTTTAGATACCGTGTTGATGGCGTTCCGCAGCCCGCCGCTTTCAAAGGAACACTTTAAAATATTTACGGTTTCTTTTACCGGCTTTTGGATCTCGCTGGGTAAGAGCTTTATCAGGCCGTCCACTAAAGCGCCGACAATTTGTTTTGCTGCTTGGATCAGCTGGGGCGCGTTATCTCCAATCCCTTTTATAAACGACTGGATAAATCCTACAGCCAGATCAACAACGCCCGGCGCCGCTTGCGCAAGCTTGGTGCAGGCGTCAGCCAGAATAGAGCCAAAAGCCGTAACAACGCCCTCCACACCGTTGCTTGTAAAGGCGCTTTGCAGCTCCTCCAGCCAGCCGTTGACCGTGGGAAGAACCGAATCCTTTAAGGTGTTGGTAACGCCCTGGGTTAGTTCTCCGATAAAGGACATAGCGTTATCCTTCAGCGTGGACATCTGCCCGTTAAAGGTTTGGCTCTGTGCCTCCATTGCCTGGTAAAACTGGCCGCCCTCGCTGGTAGCGTGCTTGAAGGCTTCCGCAACTTCCTCCGCTGATACCCCGCCGGCGGACATGCGTTCTTTTAACTCCGCCATGCTCTCACCGGTCATTTTGCTGATCTCATTTAAAGGATTGAAGCCCGCGTTGACAAACTGCAGTAAATCCTGCCCGGACAGCTTGCCGGCGCTTCCAACCTGGGCAAACGCCAGGGTTAAGCTGTCAAACCGCTCTTTATTCCCCTGAGATACGTCCCCGAGCATTTGAAGGGTGGGGAGAAGATCTTCCGCAGAGGTTCCAAAAGCTAAAAGGGTTTGAGAAGCTTTTGCCAAATCTGAGGTTTCAAATGGGGTTTTGGCCCCCATTTCCTTCAGATTGTTAACCAGCTTTGTGGCTTCTTCCGCGCTGCCAAGCATCGTACCAAAGGAAGTAATATATTGTTCCATTTGGGAATTGTACTTAACGCCGGAAAGAACAGCGGCGCCAAACGCACCGCTTACCGCTCCAATCGCGGTGGCTGTTACTTTCAGCCCGGTTTTCGCAATGCTCCCCAGCTTTTCAATTCCAGACTTAAAACCGGAGCTGTCAACCCTGGTATCAAATTTTAAAGAGCCATCGTAAGCCATAATCTCACCCTTTCCTGTGAGGTCATCGGCTCATAATGGCACTACTTGACCTGCCTTCCATTTTTTACTTTTATTTCAAATATCTGTTTGCAGTTCTTTCCCTTGCATTTAATAAAAATACCCTTACAGTCAGCCGTCTGGCTTAACCGCAAAGGCATTCCATACCCACAATAGGGGCATTTTACTTTTCCAATATGGTCACCACCTGATTTTAGGCATAAGAAAAGCACGCCCGAAAGCGTGCTTGACATACTATACCAACTTATATACCGAGAAGGAATTTATTTTATCATTCTCTGATTTAAAAGAAACCATATAAAAGGAGACTCCCTGCTGATCTGCAAGACCCTGCTGAAAGAAATCTTCTAACGTGCCGTTAAACAGCGTATAGCGGCCTTCTTCTAAAATAAAACCGTATTGATAGTCCGTACTTTCTTCAGAAATTTCTGTTGGGTTTCCCAGTTTCTCTTTTAGAGATGCCACACTGTCTCCATAAGATACTCCAATGCTAGTGGAATACGTTTTGTTTGGTTCAGAAGCTATAAAAATGGCATCTACTTTGTCGTTACGGTAATCCACATACAGGCCATAATCAAGCGTCCATTCATCTGTTGTGGAATCTTGCAGCTCCAAAGTGTTATATGGAGGATCTGCCATATTTTTTCTAACGGTTTCCTGATCCATATCGGTGCTTACTGTCTTTCCGTCTTCAAAGGTAACGCTGAGTGTTTCAAATTTTTTTTCATTGCTTTTCTGACACCCAGTCAAACACCCGATGGCAAGGATAACCGCCAAAGCCCCACAAAGCACCCTTTTCATTGCATCTTCCTCCTTTTTCCTAGATTATAGCACGATGTGTATTCATTACACAACCCTGTCAAGAAAAAGGATTAGAGCACCTTGCTCACGTCGCCGCCGTTTAAAAGGGCCTGCTCGATAGCGTTCAGCTTTTCCCGCTCAGGCTGGGGGAGAGGAATCGCAAACTGCTTTTTCATTTTCCGGTAAAACTGCTTTTGCTCATTGCTCATTTTCGACGTGATGTCAATGCTTCGGTAACCCATGATTTCCACAATCCTGGAATCTGATTTCAGCCCCAGAAACATGGCTTTGAATTTCCACCAGTGAAGATAAGGAATATCCTGCAAATCTACGCCGTACTGTTCCAGAAAGGCCGCGAAAATGTATTCGTCGTCATAGGAATAGGAATAAATCTGCGCCCCCTTCCCGGCGCTTACAGCGCAGTTTTCTTCCTTTCCGGCCCGATAGAACCACAGCATTTTGTCAATGGCTTCCTCTATAGGCGCCGGCGGCTTAAAGCTGTTTTTTGAACCGCCCGTGTCATAATAAAGGCTCAGGGCCTTTACTGTTTTGTCCAGCTCGGAAAGGGAGGAATCCTCCATCATCATTTCAAAACGGACAGAGGCGCGGAAATCCGAATTGATCGGGACCTCCGCGCCGCCGATGGTTACCGTTTTGGGAGCCGGGTCTGTCAGGATATTCATTTCTTTGCCCGGCGCTGGGCGCGGTTTCCGGAATACTTAGCCGTGACAGCTTTCGCCATAGTTTCAAGCTCAGCCTTTTCCGCGTTAATACCGTCCACCAACTCCTGAAACGCGTTCATTGCGACTTTTAGATTCACCACGCCGTCAAAAATTTTGACCGCGGTTCCCGCACCCCAAAGCCTGTCAAACGCAGCGGCCACAGCTTCACAAATTTTCCTTACAAAACCCGCCCAGGTGTTTTCCGGAGAATTTGCGTCAATGGAAGCGATTTTTTGAAAGGTTTCTTCCATCACTCTTTGAATGAGATCCGCCTTATCAGCGTCAAAGATATCATAGTCCAGCTCTTTTCCGTTTACGGTAAACATCGGCTGTGTCCTCCTTCTTATCACACGGATTCAGCGGCGCCTGCTTCGGTGAAGGTTTTTGTAGTGGTGTTAAATTCACCGTCTACAAAGGTTCCCACGTTGTTCAGGTTGCCGGTGACCTTGATGGTCTCGCCGCCAGCGCCGGCACAGCTTGCCACCTCTACGGCTACCCTGAATTTTCTGGCCTTAAAGGTGTTTTCCTTAGAAGCTACCGGCTCGAACAATTCAACCCGAATATAATCGCGCTCCGCATCGGCGCCGGTCAGCTCGTCCCGTCCGATCTTGTAAAGTTCCATGACCGCTTCCTCAGATTTGATCAGATCGGTGTCAAAGGGGAACTGGGGCTGATAGCCCTTCACAATGCTGGACGCGGCCTTGTCGTTGATATACGCCTTGGTGTCCAGCTGGGCGGCGGGGTTCTCGTCCAGGGTATTGAAGCCCGCACCCATCAGCGCGTAGGTTGTATCGCTGTCCCCGGGAATGCCTAAATAGTCCGCGATTTGGAACCGCATAATGGTTTCATTTGCCATAATTATACCTCCTGAAAGTATTGAAGCCTGCACTGGATTTGATATTTTCCAGTGTCAGGCCCGGTTGTGAATAGATAGCCCGTGCTTTGGGCTTCGATTTTTTGCGGGATTTTTCCTTCCGGCAGGCTCGGAAAATTGCCGGTTCTGGTCTGGGCTTCCAGCCATGCCGCCAGATTCTCATAAAATCCGCTGTTGGCAAGGTTCTGCAAAACGTCCGGTCCATAATCATTGACGGACCGGATCACAAACAGGTATTGCCGCACGCTGCTTCCGTCAATATACTGCTTTACGATCTCCGTGGCCGGGGTGGTATCGATGGAATATTCCACCGCCGGACCTTCCGGCAGATAATCTACATTGATCGCGCTGTCCCCCATCAACGGACAGGTCAGGAAATAATCCCGCAGAGATTGAATAATAGTGTCAGCCATGCTATTTGCCTCCTGAAATCTTTTTTGCGCCCCGCAGGATTTCGCCCTTGTGGTCGATCTTCATGCGTTCAAACCACTTCGCGCCTCTCTGTGGGTCATAGGGACGGCTGACCGAAGTCCTATAATACTGAGCGGCGGCGTAGGGGGCGATGTAATTGACTTCACCGGAGCCAACATCGGTTCCCAGTATGCCGGATTTATCCAGCATACCGGTCTGAAAAGGAACATAGGGGGAAGATAGGCGTAAAACCTCGCTGTCTACAAACCTCTGAGTTTGGTTGAACCGCCCGCTTCTTTCCGGACTGAAATTTTTATTCCATTCCAGCCTCGCCGTGATTTTTCCGTTTTTGCCGGTTGTGGTGAAAACCGCGCCTTTTGGTGTTTCGATTTTTAAGCCTCCAGCCATCGTTATTTCCCCTCGATTCTCCAGTGCCGCATCATGGGAGTACCCCTTCGGTTGTCCCTTACCGCGGTTACCACAAAGCACTCATATTTTCCGGTTAATTGGGAAGGGCCTGTGATTTGGTCTGTCACAAGCCCTTTTACCACAAGATCGCCGTTTGATATAACAATTGCTTCCTCGGTGGGAATCCGCACGATATAGGAATCCGCCGTATTCAGTCCGGTATCCCCTACAGAAACGGCCTGCTTTCCGTACCAGTTAACGCCGGGATACTGCCTGGAAGTCCACTCCTTCAGCCGGGTTTCCTTGTTGTAGATTTCATGGTAGATGGTGATATCCGCGTTGGTTATCATGGAATCACCTCACACAAAGGACCAGCCGGAAAACACCAGCAGGTTGACAGGGAAGGAGAGGTGACGCTTCATAACCGACAAAACGCCGGCGTTGGCTTCCGCTTGGCCGGAAAAGGAAACGCTGTATCCGTCCACGTTTTCAGACTGAATCCCGGCGGCCGCCCCTTGAAGCGTCGGTACGATATCCACCAAATCACACTCGCACGCCGAGAGCTGCGGCCCCATTGTTTCCGCTGAGTCCGCTTGTCCCATTGTGTAATAATCAATGAGCTCAGACGCTTTTTGCGCGTTTGCCTGATACTCGCTTTCCGGAAGCTTTCCGCCCCGCTGCTGGTACTGCTGATACGTTGAGTACATTCGGGGACACCTCACTTCAACCGCCCGGAGAGGTTACCACCTTACGCACACGGGCCAGAGTGGCGTTGGTCACCTTATACCCGGTATTCATTTCCACCTGGGCCAGGGAACCAGCAAAGCGCTCGGAATCGATCACTCTGGCTACCTCAAAGTTGCTGATCACGGACAGAGCCTCGTGATAGTACATGACATACTGCACCGTGGACATATCAACCGTTTTCTGCGCGCCGGTGCTGTCATAATACTTAATAGAGCCTTGGGCGCCGTTGGCTTCCACAAAGGTCATGCCCAGCCACTGTCCCACATTTCCGGTGCTGGCGATCCGGTCGTTCATGACCGGAGTGAAGTCTTTGCCGGCGGCAAGCAGGACCTGGCTGTAAAAAGCCGGGGTGCACATGACCACATTAGCCCGGCCCTTATCCTCCACGATTTCCTGGCGTGTGGCGATGATATCCTCCTTAACGTCGGTAATCGCCGTGGTCAGTGTGGCGGCGGTTCCCTCCTGGGCTAAGCAGGCAAGGCCGCACTGCATCCAGCCTTCGCGGATTTCCTGAGTTGCGGTCGAGAGGGCCTCTTCAGCCACGCCGAATTCTACGGCGGGCGCCTGTACTCCATAGATTTTATAGGAGCGCTGGAAATTGTTATTCAGCTGAATCGGGATTAAGGTATCCGATACGGCGGTGTCCGAGAAATCCCGGCCCGGAGTTCCGGATTCCACCGCGGAGGTGGTAAGCTTATGCACATAAATCTGACCCGCCGGCCCGATTTGATATTTGTCTGTGCAGGTCACGCCGGGCACCAGCACAGGGTTGTAATAAAGATTAGGCTCCAGAATACCGGAGTATCTTTCATCTACGTTTAAAGAACCGTATTTAATTGACATGGGTTATTCTCCTTTCGGGTGATAGAATGGATTGTTTTTGTACTTTTCATCAAGAAGCTGCTGCCCTGTTTTCTTGGAAGCAGGTCCTTGTCCCGGGACGGTAATGGTGGGCGCCGGTTTGTCCGGGAGGAAGGCGGAGGGATCGCTTTCCTTGTACTTGCTTAAGAAATCCTCAAAGCCCAGGACCTTATCCTCCTGTACGGGAAGCTCAGCCGCCTCCAGATCGGATAAAAACGCCTTTTTGGCGCTCTCGCTGGAAAACTTAATACCGCCTGCGGCTTCCTTCAGCAGATAGCCGCGCCGGATTTTATTAACCTTAGCGTCGGCTTCCGTCTGGGCCTGCTCAGCCTTCGTTTTCCATTCGGGGTCGTACCCCTCCAGCTTGCCGTTGGCCTCTTCAAGACGGCTTTTGAAATCGTCTCTTTCAGCAGTCAGGGTCTCGATGCTGCGCTTTTGCTTTTCAATATCCGCACCATGCAGATCCATGATTTTTTGCACGTCCTCGTCGGATAAATTGAAAGCCTTTAAATCTTCTCTTTTCATGGGAATCCTTTCTTCCATACGCTTTTTACGGGGTCGCTTCCCTTTGGCGGTCACAGTTTTACGCCATGTCCGGGGCAAATTTGGGGATAACAAAAGGCCCGCACATTTCTGCACGAGCCTTGCGCTATTAAATGAATGAGTAAAAATATCAGGCTATTTTAAGAGATTAAGTTCATCTCGTTCCAAAGCCTCATTTAATTGTTTTATAAATTCTTCCTGCTTTTCTTGATCGCTTTTTAAATTAGAGTATTTAACAACCACGGTATCCTTAGGCTGCCAGTCGCTTGTTCTGGCAAGAAAGCGATCTTTTTCTGATAGTTCCAGATAGCGTTTCGTTTTTTCTTCTGCGGACAATTTAAGAAACTCCTCTAAAGAAAGCATTTAAACCTCCTCCATTTCCAAAACAATAACCTTATTTTCAATTTTGGCCGATAAAATATGAAATCTACAGTTTCTGGAAAAAAGAACTTCCTGCTCTTCATTATTATATTTTCGTAAATCGCGCCCGGTTTTAGATTTTATCCGCAGAAGAACAGTAGGAGATTCGTGATATTCACCGCCGACAGAAGCAGAAGTAAAGGCCGGGTAAAGTACTTCTGTTCCCACTGTGTGATGCTTCGCAAAGGCCATCAAACCCTCCCTGTCAAGAATTAAGCTTCTTTCTACTAATCCTTCGTATTTAGGCATTTTATTTAAAGCAGAGTCCAAAGCGCTGATTTGAATAGATTCAGATCTGGTTAACTTTCTTCCGTTCCGCAATTTTTCATTCAGGGAATAACTCTCACCGCTGATATACCTTAAAATAGCACCCTCTTCATCATTATTCAGTATACCAGATAAAGATGGTTTTGTAATCTTTTTTCGTTCCGCTTGCGCTCTGGCTCTCGCCGCCTGGCTTCTTCCAAACCCGTAGACCTGGCTCCTGAATTTATCCTCGCCAAGCCCTGTCTGGGTCAGAAAGTCCTTTTGCCTTTCTCTCCAAGCCGCCAGCTTGGCGCTGGCCTCCGATGTGTCCAGACCAGCCGCGTCCCTCGCCAGATATTCCCGTTTCCACCGCCTGATCTGTCGCTCCAAGTATCTTTGCTGCTGGGTGGCGTCGTAGTAGGGAAGGGTTCGCCCATTGTATGTAACGGTTTTGTTCTCATATTCTCTCAGCTTAGCCCTGGAATATGCGCGCTCGGACAAGCCCTCAAAATACGGAAAAAAGGAGTGGCGGCAGTTCCAGCCGCACAGCCCCGGGCCGGTTCCGTAGCCAGTGGATTTTACGAAATCTGGATACTTACGGCTTTTCCCGGAACGGCTGAATATTCTGCCCTGCCAGTCCATGTGCTCCGGTCTGGCGCCCATGTGTGCTGTAGTTTCCACCAGGTCGCATTCCATTTCGTCGGCTCTGGCGATTTGCATTCTGGCCGTCGTTTGATTGACACCAGTAAGGACCGCCCGGCGGACGGCAACGTCCATTTTGTCCGTGTGCCCGCTGGGATATATAATTGCGTCAATTCCTGCTTTGGAAAGGCTTTTTACAGCGCTTCTTACTGCGTCTTGGTAAGAAAACGCGCCGGAGGTTATATCCATGTAGGCGGCGTCCAGAGCGTTCTCAAACTGCCTTGAGGCCGTGTCAGCCGTAGTGCTTGTCAGGTTTTCAAAAAGCCTCATGGTTTTGTCGGAGCCGGCTTTAATTATTTTCTGCAAAGCCTCACTGTCCCGCAGCGCTTTTGGGCTTAAACCAGCTGCCCGGTAGATTTGATCGTCATAATACAGCGCTTTTTCTCCGGCTTCTGCAAGCAGTTCGTTAATCTCCCCCTGGGTTTTCCCGGTAAGGCGCTGTAAATGGTATCGGATAAATTCCCGTTCCGCCCCGATCTGCTCCAGCCGCCACATCTGCCATTGGGCGGTTTCCGTCAACGCTCCGGTTTTCAAAATGCGCCGCGCCATATCCTCCAGAATCCTGATTTCCAGGTCGGCGTAAAGCTCAACAACACGGTCGGGCAGGTGGTCGATATATTCAGGGGAGAGCATGGTTAATCACTCCCGAACAATATGTTTTCCGGCGTCTCCGGTTCTGGAAGCATGGCTTTCGCTTCCTCCTCTGATACGCCGAAATACCAGCTTGTGAGCAGCTCCGGCCTGATGTATTTGCTGTCCGCCATTGCCTTCCTGCGGGAGTATTCCACACCGGTATCCTCAAAAATGGAATCTCCATAGGTGACGGAAGGCTCAAAGGCTCCGGCTGGGGCCAGGCGGTACAGCGTCGAATATACATCGAACCAATATAGAGCGTCGATCAGCCCGGAGGTCATGCCCCGGTCCTGCACCGCCTTGACGGTGTTGTAGGTGGTGCGGTCGTCACTGATCACCTGGGTGGCCGTTACCCTTCCGGTTTGGATATCAATATTAAAGGTTCCTTGGGAAAAACCAGTCTGCATTTCCAAAATCCGAAGCTGAGTATCAAAGATAGTTTTATAATGCTCTCCCCGCAGCTCCGGCGTATAGTCCGCCCAGGGCTTGTCCACAGGCATGTCGATTGTCATGTAATAGTCGCTGGCAAGCTCACGAAAAGGGATTGCGGGCTTTCCGTTGATCGGGTCCTTGACCGCAACGCCCCGGTCTAATACCATGCGCCGCTTTCCGGTATCCCGTTCCCACAGAAACTGTTCGTAGGTTTTGTCCAGCTGGATAATGCTGTCCACGGCGTTTGCGTAAATGCTGATAGGGAGGGGCCCGCCGTCGATATTGTTCAGCATCGGCATTCGGATTAGGCCGAAGTGAGGCCGGTCTACACCTGAAATAAAAGCTTCGGGCTGAAGGTCCGCCCAGCGTTCTACCTCAGAAAGAGAGAGCTCTCCGCCGATTCCATCGGCTTCTTTTAGCCGGTAAGCCCGGTTGGTAATGAGAAGGCCGTCTTCCTGAAGGGCAAATTCCTCGATGCGGACTACTGGCTTTCCGTCCTTCAGACGGTCAAAATCCGTAAAGAACCCGGATTCGATTCTTTTGTTTGGACCGAAGCCTTTCGGGAATATCCGGGAACGTGGGATAATCTCCACATAGACTGACCCGCCCTTTACAAACGGCTTTATTGCGGCCATGCCGCCGGCCCCCGCAAGCTGTACCGCCTCGTTGATATTAGGAAGCAGATTGCCGGCCGCCTGTTCCGTGATATATTTTCCCCGCTGGCCCGCGCCCGCGTCTAGGGTTAACTCGCTGGTCGCAAGCGTCGCCAGATAGCTGGTGATTGTCTGCGCCAGTTTTAAGGAATGGGGAGGCTGGTTGATTAAATAAAACAGATCGTCCCAGGTTCGAATGGCTTCCGCCATATACGACGATAGATCCGAGCCCAGCTTTTTAATTTCCTTTAGATTCAGCATTTTCATCACCGCCTCCTTGATTAAATGAAAAAGTCCCATGCTTATACCCCTCCACGTTTCCAAAGGTATTCCGTGCCGTACCTTACGGCGTCAATATGATGATTGTCCGCGTCGGGGTATCCGTCTAAAACTTCCCCGGTTTTTTTGTCCTGCTCGTATTCGTATTCCGAAAACTCCTTTTCGGTATCCGGGCATCTGACCGGATCTATCCAGATGCAGTCCAGGCTTTGCAGCCATTTATGGCTGTATTCCACAGACCCTGGGCCTTTCTCGGCGCTCCGGCAGTATAAGCCGTAAGCGTTGTAGTCCCCGACGCTTTTCGGCTCCGCGCTGTCCGCCGTGATTCTGTCGTTTCCAGTGAGGCCCTTTGCCTTTAGAATATCGGCTGTTTCCCAGTTTCCTTTTCGCCTGGCGGTTGCCTCGTCAAAAATATACAGGGTTTTCCTGGCCGCGTCATACTGCATTCCGTTGTACGCCCAGGGATCTGGATAATAGCCCCAGTCTACCCCGTGGAGCCTGCGGTCAAAGGAACGGACCATTTCGTCCGGGATCGGTTCCAATTTCAGATTTTCAAATACCTGGGTTCCGCTGCCAACAACCTCTCCCAGATACTCATGACGGTAGGAGGTTTCGCTTTTTGCTTTGAGCCGTTCCGCGTCCGCAAGGAATCTGGGGCCGAGCCATTCCTTAGGCGTTGTCAAATAGGTGCTGTGATGGATCAGCTGGCTGTCCCGCCGTTCCTTTACATACCGGTTGGCCCAGTTTCGAGCAGAGGAGGGAGGGTTAAAGGATTTCAGGGTAAAAGAAAAGGAACCCCCGCGCAAAAGCGACTGTTCCACATTTCTGATTATCTCAGGGCCTCCGAATTGGTCAAGCTCTTCAAACCAGGCCATTCCAATATACCCGAACGGCACTTTGATGGATTTTATTTTTCCCGGGTCGTCCATGCCGAAAAACATGATCTTTTGCCCAGTAGGAAGGTAAGTACATTCCATTGGGGAAACAGTGCATTTGAATTTCTGGGTTAATCCCAAAGCAGTAACGGCCCAGCATATTTGCGCGTAAACGCTGGTCCGCAGCGTGTTTGCAACCTGGCGCATCACCACGGCGTGGCAGTCGGGGTGCCTTATAAGCAGCAGAACCAGTTCAACTGACGCGAAGCTGGATTTTGTGGAGCCTCTGCCGCCCTCTAGTACCGCTTCGTCAATGCGGCCCATTCTGATCTGCCGGTGAACGTCGTAAAAAGCGGGGGAGACAATGCCGGATAATTTAGATGTCGTCAATGATCTGAACCCCGCTTTCGTCTTTTGAGGATAATTCCCTTCGCATTTCAAAATATAGCTTGATTGCTTGAACATCTCCGATAGAACAGCGCCGGATCAAGGCTTTCCAAACCGTTGAAAGCTCGCTGCTTGTAAATTTAGAAATCAGGCTGTCCACATATTGGGTAAACTCCGGCTTGTCCAGCCATTTGTAATAAGTGGAACGGGCTACACCGCATTCCCGGCATAACTCTGTGATGCTCCCGGTGAAGTCCGGATTTGCTAATAATTCCGCAAGTTTTCTTTGCTTGCTTGTTAGATTTAATTCGTTCGACTTTGTCACCATACCACCACCGCAATTTCAGGATAAATAGAAAGACCGCAAAGCCGTTAAGCCTGCGGTCCTTAGGA
>ENA-ORRU01001037-ORRU01001037.1-human-gut-metagenome-genome-assembly--contig:-NODE-1037-length-18241-cov-3.289398_pt1 | contig 18241 bp, 10 predicted proteins | sample MGYA00242184_ERZ509151 | MGnify/ENA primary metagenome ERZ509151 (study PRJEB26280, sample SAMEA2338667) | human gut metagenome | biome: human gut; feature: human-associated habitat; material: faeces... | reverse complement strand
TATCAAAACTTTGTGTAAATTTGCAGCGAAAAGTGTATCTCTTACTAAGAGATCTACCGATTTCTTCTTTTCTCATGAAAATATATATTTCACATTATCAGGTTATTACTACCCGTTTGATACGTATTTATTCCCTATCTCTTGAGTATTAAAAAGTGCAAAACAATTTTTTCAAGAGCACTCGGGCATTTTTTGAAAAGACTTAATTGTTTTTGAGAAGGATTTAAAGCTTTTTCAAAGAGTGATAGCTCATCTCGAAAAGCATATTGCGATTGCTTAACCTCGGTCTTGGTTAACGGAGATTTTACTTTCATTAATTAAAGAAAAGGCGGAAACATTGTCTTCGTTTTATATCCAACTTGAGAATCTTAACAGATGTCAACGTATCGTAATGAAAAGACCTTGAGGTTTTAAAAAAAGACCAAAGAGTTTCTGAGAAAGACTTAAGTGTTTTAGAAAAAGACCTTGGTCTTTTTTCTAAGACGTTTCGACCTATTTATTTCACTTGTTCCTCGTATTTTTGTATCTTACTTATTTCCTTTCACGCTAACGTTTTGTGTAGCAACAGGTTGACTTCATGATATGTGTGAAACCTACTTTCAACTAATCTTGTTGAGGCTGTTTTTAACCGAGGCAATATAGGAAAGATTATAAGTCTGAATCAGCCGATATGCAATGCCAGCAATACCGTCAGTGGCAAATAATCTTTTAGGTCTTCTCTCAATAATTTCAGAGCCTGCTGAATGCGGTAGTCTATTGTCTTGGGGGATACATTATAAGTAACGGCGATATCTTTATAGCTCATGCCTTTAAAGCGATGCATAATGAATGCTGTTTGATAGGATTCGGGTAATGCAGCTATTGCCTTTTCAATTCTTTTGGTCAGTTCTTTTATTTGATAGTAATTCACATCTTCCGGCATTTCCTGATTCTTGGTATAGAAAACTGCTTCTGCCCGGTTGATGATTTCTTTCTTGGCTATCAGATTCAATGCCCGATGGTAGGTCATTTTAAAAAGATATTGGCTAAGGGAAGATTCGATTATTAGCTCCGAATGTTTTTCCCATATCCAAAGCATGATTTCCTGAACAATTTCTTCCGCATCTTCCAGCTCAACAAAGCGGCGGGCATAAGCGCATAACATCGGATAATACTTCCTGAACAGACTGTCGAATGCTTGTTGTTCCCCCTTTCGGAGGGAACTCAATAGAGCCATATCTTCCATATTTCTGTCTGTTTTCATCTTGATTATTCCTCGTTAACTCGTCTGCAAAGATAAGTTTTTCATTTATGCTTTTAATACTAAAACATCTTTTTTCAAAAAAATACCATTTTTTGTTTAGGAATCTTTCTTCGGGGTTTGTCTTAATAATAAATGAGCTCTCAAAAATGACAGATACAGATAATACATATAACAACATAGAGGAGCTGTTGCCTCGTTTCTGTGAAGGAATGACAACAGCGGCAGAAAGTCGGTTGGTGGAAGAATGGATAGAACAAGATGAATCTCATCGTAAAATAATGAATCAGATTCATGCGCTTTATCTGGCCACCGATACATTGCATGTGATGAAAAGTGTAGATACGGAAAAGGCATTAAGGAAGGTAAAAGGTAGGATGAACAAAAAAAGAATCTCTTGGTGGGAATGGACACAACGAATAGCTGCGATGTTGTCCATCCCGCTATTGATTGCTGTTTTGTGGATGTATCAGGATAAGGATGAGCAGCAGGAGGTGGCTCAAATGGTTGAAATAAAGACAAATCCGGGAATGACTACTTCGGTTGTATTGCCCGATAACACTGTTGTTTATTTGAATTCTGAGTCTTCATTGCGTTATCCTTCCCGATTTGTGGGCGAAAGCCGTGAGGTGGAATTGATTGGTGAGGCTTATTTTGATGTGACGAAGGATGAGGAAAGACGTTTTGTGGTTTCTACTGCACATCAGTCACAAATAGAAGTATACGGAACCGGTTTTAATGTGGAAGCTTATGCTGCCGATGGTCGGATATCGACTACACTGGTGGAAGGCAGTGTCGGCTTTTTCTTTAAAGATAAAGCAGGAGAAGCTAAAATGATAAAGTTGAAACCTTATCATAAGCTGGTGTATACTCCGGAATCGGGTGAGACGAAAATGTTTGCTACTTCTTGCGAATCGGAGATTGCTTGGAAAGATGGTAAAATAGTATTTAAAAATACCTCTATGGAGGATATTCTCCATATGTTAGGCAAACGTTATAATGTAGACTTTGTTGTGAAGAGTAATCGTATTAAGGAGTATTCGTTTACAGGAACATTCTCTACACAGCGTTTGGAACGTATCTTGGAATATTTTAAAATCTCGTCCAAAATAAATTGGCGTTATTTGGACAGTGATGAAATTTCCGATAAGAAACAGCGGATAGAGATATATTAAATAAAACCTTATTAACCTTTTAGAAAATATTATGAAACAGAAAAGAGCGCCTTAAAACAAAAAACATGCGGAAGATATTGGCGTATCTACCGCATGGAAAAATGAAAACTTTTTAAAGCTTGTTTGGCGACAAGCTAAGATAACATTTTTATTAACCTCAGTCTTTACAAAATTATGCAAAATCCTTTTAGCATCCAAGTATTCTGGATGATAAAGTCGTTATGGCTATCATTTAACAAAATCCCTTTGTTTATGAGACTATGTGTTCTATTTCTTGCCTGCTCATTGAGCTTGACTCATGCAGCAGAAACGTATGCGCAAAAAACAAAAATCAGCATTGATGCTAGTAATCAAACAGTTGAAACAGTATTGAATCAGATTAAGGCAAAAACCGGTTTTGATTTCTTTTTCAATAATAAACATGTAGACTTGAATCGTCGTGTGTCTGTTTCGGCTAATCAAGGAAATGTGTTTGAAGTTCTGGAGAAGGTATTTGCCGGAACGAATGTTACTTATTCTGTTTTAGATAAAAAAATAATTCTTTCTACAGAAGGAACTAAAGCTGTTAAACAGGCTTCTACAGTGGTAAGTGGTACGGTACTGGATGCGACAGGTGAACCTATTATCGGTGCCAGTGTAGTAGAAAAAGGTACAACAAACGGTACTGTTACCGATATGGATGGTAAATTTACTTTGACTGTAAGTTCGGCTAAAGCGGAATTGGAAGTTTCTTATATTGGTTATAAGACACAGACTTTGAAATCTCAGGCCGGCAAGCCATTGTCTGTTACTATGAGTGAAGATACGGAAATGTTGGATGAAGTTATTGTTGTCGGTTATGGTACAATGAAGAAAAAAGACTTAACCGGTGCTGTTGCATCTGTGAAGATGGACGATGCTCCTGTGGGTACGGTATCTACTATCAGTCACGCTTTGGCAGGTAAGGCAGCCGGTTTGCAAGTAAATATGGTAAGTGCACAGCCGGGTAGTGGTTCTAACTTCCGCATCCGTGGTGCTGCTTCTGTCAATGCCGGTAACGATCCGTTGGTGATTATCGATGGTTTTCCGGTAAATCCGACTTCGGACGATGCTATTAAAACGGGTAAATATGATGCGGGTAGTTCGGATAATATTTTGGCTTCTATCAACCCGAATGATATTGAGTCTATCGAGGTCTTGAAGGATGCCAGCTCTACAGCTATTTATGGTGCACGTGCCGGTAATGGTGTAATCATCATCACTACTAAAAAGGGTAAAACAGGTGCTCCGAAAGTGACTTATTCTGGTACGGCTACTGTTCAGACACTGGCAAGTGATTATGATATGTTGGGTGCTCAAGACTTTATGATACAATCCAATCGCTATGCCAAGGAAGAATGGATGAGAGCAAACGGTATCGGTGTATATGGTGGAAAAACCGAAGGTGAGGCTTCTACTGCTTATAAGCCTTATTATACAGATGCTCAAATCAATGCTCCTGCCCATAATACAGATTGGTTTGACGAAATTACCCGTACAGGTTTTCAGACTCAACATAATATATCTGTTACAGGCGGTACTGAATCAACCAAATATCTGGTTTCAGGAAACTTCTTCAAGCAGAACGGTGTAGTGAAGAATAATGATATGGAACGCTATACGGGTCGTATTAATTTGGAACAGAAGGTTAGTAAGTATGTTAATTTAGGTGTTAACATGACTTTGTCCAGAAATCAAACCAATAACGTGCCTTTAGGTTCGGGACAGAATGAGAATGCAAGTATTATGGTGGCTGCTGCACAGTTTAATCCGCTGTTACCGATCAAAGATGAAAACGGGGATTACACATTGAACTCTCAGGCTGCTTTCTTGCCTAATCCGGTATCATTGCTGGAAATCACAGACAAAACAATGAAAGAGAGATTGCTTGCTACTGCGTTTGTTGAAGTGAAGCCTATTCAGGATTTGACTTTGAAGGCTAATTTCGGTATTGACCGTAACTACCAGAAGCGTAGTGTTTATATGCCCAAGACTACTTTGTATGGTCAGAAGAAAGGCGGACAAGCCGATATTGCTCAATATGACAAATCGGATTATTTGATGGAACTTACTGCTAATTATACCAAGAGATTGGGAGATCATAATTTCAGTGTTTTGGCAGGTTATTCATTCCAACGTTTTACAGATGAGTCATTGTATGCCGGTAACAGCCAGTTCTTGATTGACGGTTTCTTATATAATAATTTGGGAGCCGGAGCTTATCCGAAACCTTCTGTGGGCTCTTCGGCCTCAAAAGATGAAATGGCATCTTTCTTTGGTCGTGTAAATTATTCATATAAAGATCGTTATTTGCTGACTGCTACGTTGCGTGCCGATGGAGCTTCCAACTTTGCAGAAAATAATCGTTGGGGGTATTTCCCGTCGGTAGCTTTGGGCTGGAGATTTACCGAAGAAGAGTTTATGAAACCGATGACTTCTGTTCTTTCTAATGGTAAATTACGTGTCAGTTTCGGTCAGACCGGTAACTCTAATATCGGTAACCGTGCTATCAGTTACTATCAGACCGGTAATAACAATGAATTCGGTGGCACAGAGTCTATTGGCGTGTATTTGAGTCAGATGGGTAATCCTGATTTGAAGTGGGAAACTACTACAGAATGGAATGTTGGTCTTGATTTGGGATTCTTCAATAACCGCTTGAATGTAACTGCTGAATATTTCCGTAAGGTAGTTTCCGATTTGCTGGCTGAACGTAGTTTGCTCACTTTTAATGAGGCAGATAAAATTGCCGCCAATATAGGTAAAACCCAAAGTCAGGGATTTGAATTGACAATAAACACTACTAACTTTAACTCAAAGGATTTTAGTTGGAATACAGACTTTACTTTCTCATTCTATCGTGATAAATGGAATACTCGTGATGCAAGCTGGAAGCCTGCTGCTTATTCACAGTATAATGCTCCTATCCGTTATATGTACGGATATCTTTCAGACGGTTTGATTCAGCCCGGAGAAACAGTAGACTATATGCCGGGTTCACTGCCGGGACAGGTAAAGATTAAAGATATTAATGGTTATGTATATAATGAGGATGGTTCTGTTCAGGTAGATAAACACGGTATTCCTTTGAAGTCCGGTAAACCTGATGGTAAATTGGATGATGCCGACAAAGTAATATACGGAAGTTCGGACCCGGGTTATTTGATGGGATTGAATAACACTATCCGTTATAAGAACTTTGATTTTAATATTTATTTCTATGGACAATTCAATGTCTTGAATGCCGGTTCTTATAAAGACCTTTGGTTGACAGGTGCTGACGGTATGACAGGTATTGTAAATATGTATCGTGGCTACAATATGCCTACCAGTGCAGCGGAAGTATGGACACATGATAATCAGTCTGCTTCTCGTCCCGGTTATTTCCAGAACAAGAGTACTTGGGGAATTGGTGACTATTATCTGCAAAAAAGCTGGTTTGTACGTTGCCGTAATATAACTGTGGGTTATACTATCCCGGTTAAAAAGGCATTGTCGAGCATTCGTGTTTATGCAGATATCAATAATCCGTTTACTATTACTCCGTATGACGGTCTCGACCTTGAGACAGATAATTCTGTTTGGGCATATCCTAACGTACGAAGCTTTAGCTTAGGATTGGATATTACATTTTAATAACCTATAAAAGATAAGATTGAAATGAAAAAGATATTATCAATATTTTCCGTAGTATTGGCTGCGACTGCATTTTGTCCTTCTTGCACTAATCTGGAGTCTGAAATGTATAATGTGATTAATCCCGGTATATTTCCTAAAAATGAAGAAGATGCGAAGGCTTTGGTGACTTCTGCCGCTTATGCTCCTTTCCGTTCGAACTGGTATAGCGGATTGTATGCTTCTTCGCAGGGAGGTATTCATGTCATCAGTGATATGAGTACTGATATCGGTGATTGTCAGTGGGATGATGCAGTTTGGCCGGATATGATTCAGATGAATTTTACAGCCAATTCCGGTGGGCTGACTACTACTTACAGTACTTATATCCGCGATATAAGTAAAATGACTTTAACTATGGAGCGTATTGTCAATGTTCCCATGAATGAGGAAGTGAAAGCACGTTTGGATGCAGAATTGCATTGTGGACGTGGATGGTTGGCTTATATCCTTTATGATATGTATGGTCCTATTCAGATTGCTTCTTTGGATTTGTTGAATAATCCATTGTCTGATGAAGTAGCTCCTCGTGTATCGCGGGAGGAAATGGTGAAATTCATTGAAGATGATTTGAAGGCTGCCATTGCTGTTCTTCCGGCAACTTATAAAGTATCGGATACGAATTATGGCCGCTTTACCAAAGGGTTGGCCTATACTGTATTGATGAAACTTTATATGCATGAACAGAATTGGGCAAAAGCTGTAGAATGTGGTCGTGAATTGATGAAGCCGGAATATGGTTATAGGTTGATGGATAACTATAAGGATATTTTTACATTGGAGAATGAAGGCAATGCTGAAACAATTTGGGCATGTGTTTGCAGTCGCAGTGTGAATCAGCAGATGTGGCTGGCTCATGTTATTTCCAGCGAGTACCCGACTAAAAATCCAAATATCCAGAAATGGGGCGGCTATCGTGTTCTTTGGGATTTTTATCATACTTTCGATTCGGCTGACAAGCGTTTGGAAGTATTGGTAGGCGACTTTGTTGCAGAAGACGGAACTCACTATAATGAAGAAAATCCCGGTTCTGTATTGATAAAAGGCGCAATGCCTGTTAAGTATGGTGAAGATCCTGATGCTACCGGCGAAGAAAGTCAGGTTGACTGGATTGTATACCGTTATGCCGATGTGCTTACTTTGTTGGCTGAGGCGATTGTTCGCGAAGGTAATACTGTGACTCCGGAAGCTGTAGAACTGCTGAATATGGTACATACACGTGCCGGACTTCCTGCTTACACTATGGCTGACTTTGCCGGAGCTGATGCCTTCCTTGAAGCGGTGCTGACAGAGCGCGGACATGAATTATGGTTTGAAGGTGTTCGCCGTTCGGATTTGATTCGTTATGGAAGATATATTGAGTATGCTCGCAAATACAAACAGTCGCCCACAGCACAGGATTATATGACCCTGATGCCGCTGCCGCAAAGTGTAATAGACGAGAGTAAAGGTAAGATTATCCAAAATCCCGGATACTGATAATTAAGATAAAGAGGCTGCTGGGAAAATAAATCCGGCAGCCTTTTTTAGAACTATATCTTTTATTTATACCTTTGACTCTCTAATCTAATATCTCATTATTATGAAACAGCGTTTGTTGGCTTTGGATGTGCTTCGCGGACTGACGATAGGAGGCATGATACTGGTGAACAGTCCCGGAACATGGAGTTATGTTTATCCCCCTTTATTACATTCTTCCTGGAATGGTTTGACGATGGCGGACGTCATTTATCCTTTGTTTATGTTTATGATGGGAATGTCCATGTATATTTCTCTGAAGAAATTCTCCTTTACTTTGGATAAGGCGTTATTTCTGAAAATTATTCGTCGTACTTTTCTTATTTTTATTATCGGTACATTTATTTATGGTACCGCTACTTTTCTGGGCACATTGCGTGAGGCATCTTTGCAACCCGATTTTGTTGGCAGCCCTTGGAAGGCGGCTTTTGCATCGCTGGCTCATGTACGCATATTGGGTGTGTTGCAACGCCTTGCATTGTGTTATGGAATAGGCTCATTGCTTGTCACTACGGTCCGCCATCGTTATATCCCTTATCTGGTGGCAGTCATTTTGATTGTATATTATGGAATCTTGTTGGTCGGCAATGGATTTGTATACGGCCCGGAGAATATTCTTTCTCATGTGGATAAGTCTGTACTGGGGTTATCACACATGTATAATGACCGGGGAATAGACCCGGAGGGAGTGTTGAGTACGATTCCTTCTATTGCCCAAGTTCTGATAGGTTTCTGGTTTGGAAAGATTTGCATGGAGACCCCCGATATGAAAGATAAGTTGAACCGTTTGTTCCTTTATGGAGCTATGGGGCTGATAGCGGGCTTTCTGCTACAGGATGTATGTCCTCTGAACAAAAAGGTGTGGTCGCCTACATTTGTGTTGGTTACTTGCGGTTTTTCTGCTCTTCTTTTGTCTATTCTGCTGTGGTATATCGATGTGACGAAGAAATATCAGAAGACTTGGATTTTTGCCATATTTGGTGTAAATCCGTTGTTTTGCTATGTACTTAGTGAGATATTATATATATTAGCTGACAGTTTACCACTGCAAGAACAGAATATGCACGACATTATATATGCCGGTTTATCCGGTTGGTTGGGTGATAATGCCTTTACTTCATTTGTCTATGCTTTTCTTTTTGTGGGAGTTGTATGGTTGGTCGGAGCATATTTATATAAAAAGAAGATTTATATAAAGATCTGATGGAATTAATAAAGCATTCATTAATGGTTGGTTATTTATTATGAATAAATTATTGTTATGTGTGTTAGCTTTGGGCATGTCTTCCATGACTTTTGCCGGTAATGAAAATGTATTTGATCCTCCTGTTATGGGCTGGAGCTCGTGGAATACCTATCGGGTGAATATCAATGAGGCTTTGATAAAGAAGCAGGCCGATGCCATGGTGCAGAAAGGTTTGAAAGATGCAGGTTATAATTATGTCAATGTAGATGACGGATTTTTTGGTTGGCGTGATGAGCACGGCACGATGCAGACTCATCCGGAACGTTTTCCGAACGGACTGAAAGGGGTGGCAGACCATATTCATTCTTTGGGACTGAAAGCCGGTATTTATTCGGATGCCGGAAGCAATACTTGCGGTTCCATTTGGGATAAGGATGTCAACGGAGTAGGTTCGGGCTTGTATGGTCATGAGCATCAGGATGCCGATTTATACTTCAATGAATGGGGGTTCGATTTCATTAAGATAGATTATTGCGGTGCTTCTCAGGAGTTGAGTCTGGATGAGGAAAAACGATATACGGAGATTCGCCGTGCTTTTGATAAAGTGGCGGGTAACCATGTTTCCATTAATGTGTGCCGATGGGCTTTTCCGGGTACATGGGCAAAGAATATCGGCTGCTCTTGGCGTATCAGTAGTGATATCCGCCCGGAATGGGGGTCGGTGAAATATATCATTGATAAGAATCTGTATCTTTCTGCGTATGCCGGAGACGGTCATTATAATGATATGGATATGCTGGAGATTGGCCGTGGACTGAAACCGGAGGAAGAAGAGGTGCACTTTGGTATGTGGTGTATCATGAGTTCTCCCTTGTTGATAGGCTGTGACCTGACAACGATTCCCGAGGCTTCTTTGAAACTCTTGAAGAATAAGGAACTGATTGCCTTAAATCAAGACCCGTTGGGATTACAGGCCTATGTGGTGCAGCATGAGAATAAGGGCTATGTGCTGGTAAAGGATATAGAACAGGAACGCGGCAAAGTGCGTGCGGTGGCTTTGTATAACCCTTCGGACAGTATTTGTGATTTCTCTGTTCCCATGAGTGTTTTGGAAATGGGAGGTAAAGTGAAGATGCGTGATTTGGTGAAGCAAAAAGACCTTAAGGCAGTTCAGGGGACACTGAACCGGCAATTGCCTGCACATAGTGTCTTGATTTTGCGTATGGAAGCAGAGCAGCGTCTTGAACCTGTGCGTTATGAGGCTGAGTGGGCTTATTTGCCTTGTTTTAATGATTTAGGACTGCGCCCGAAAACCATTCTGTATGCACCGATGAAGGAAGCGTCCGGGGGGATGAAGGTCAGCTATCTGGGAGGACGTGCCGAAAACTATGCCGAATGGAATAAAGTATATAGTGAAAAGGGCGGAATGTATGAAATGACCATCCAATATGTGCCTCATGCAGACCGCAAACTGGAAATTAAAGTAAACAATGAAAAGAGTATCCTGCTGAAAGACCTTGCCGGAACCGATGGACAGCAGCTTGCTTCCGTAACAGTGCAGGTGCGTTTGAAGCCGGGAAATAATGTAGTCCGTATGGGAAGTCCTTATTGCTGGGCACCCGATATCGACTGCTTTACTCTGAAGAAAATAGAATAATAGGATTTATACCATGAAGAAAAGTTGTTTGATTATAGGAACCTTGTTATGGGGAATGAGTGCTTTTGCACAGACTACAATATGGAAACGCAGTGGATGGGAATGTCGTATTTCGGATAAAGGGACATTGGAGCAGATTGTTTTTAAAGGCAGTCAGCGTAATGATACGGTGCCTTTTTTCCATGATAAGAGTAATATGGGTCCCAGTTTCTACGTCAATATGGGTAACGGGAATATAAAAGCGGACTGGATACCGGATGGATATCGGTCTTACCGTGCAACCATCGATGGTGTAGAGTGCCGTCTTACTTATAAAGAATGGAAGGGACAGCCTGCTATGGAGGTTATATTGGAAAACAAGGGAAATGTTCCTTTTCAACCCGTAAAGGCAGGATTGAAATTGGGTATTGATACTTATATGGATAAGTATCCCGATTGGTTCGGTAAGTATTTTCCAACGCTGATGATGAACGAGAAAACTCATTTCTATGGTTATCTTCAGACTCCGTCGGGACATACATTGGGCGTTGTCTCACCGCAGCCTGTTGCATCATGGAGCGTGGATTATAACTTGGGATATCAAGACCCCGCTCCTCATTGGTTTATGGGACATCGTATCGAATCCCTGAACCTTGATTTGATGAATGCACTGCCTTTGCCTCAGCATTGTCCGCAAGATTTGTGGATTTTGAAACAAGGGGAACGTAAAACGTGGACGATTGCCTTTGTTGATATCAATACTCCGGGCGAATTTGAAGAAACGATTCATAAGGTGGCCGGTGTGCCTATGATTCGTATGCCTCAAACGGTGTATCAGCCTAAGGAGACTGCAACATTTGAAGTACTTGCAGCCGCTCCGACTGTCGAAGTGACAGATAGTGAAGGAAAGCTTCAGAAGGTTACAGTGAAAAGTAAATCGGGTCATGTGAAGGAGGTATCTTGTATGCTTCCCTCGGTGGGACTGTATACAGTGAAGGTTACAGACGGTGACAAGCAGTCGCAAGGTGTATTGTCTGCCCACGCTTCTTGGGAATGGACTATGGAGCGTGCCAGAGAAGGTGCATTGAAATATCATCAGAAAGCAACTTCCCATATCGAGAGTTGGTATGGTTTCCATTCTTCCTTTATTGCAGCCAGGTATTTCCCTGAAAAGCAACTGGATGAGGCTTTGCGCAGTCGTTTTGATTATTTGTTCGGGCTGTTGCACGACCGGACAAAGATGGTGCCGTTATATCATGCCTCACGTATTCAGAATACATCGGGAACAATAGGATTGTTGGTTGATAAATATGAAGCCTATGGCGATGTAGAGGATTTGAAGAAGGCTTCTCGTCTGGCGGACTGGCTGATGAATACCTGGCAGCGTAAAGACGGAGCTTATGTAAACCATAATACGGTGTATACCAGCGTTATTTATGTAGCGAAAAGTATGTTGGAACTTACTTTGGTCGAACGTGAACTGGGTAAGACGGAGAGTGTGTGGAAAGAGGCTGCCGACCGTCACTATGCTTCTGCCAAACGTGCCATCGACCAGTTGGTGGCCTCACAAGGCGATTTTGAGACCGAAGGTGAGCTGACTTTTGAGGATGGGATGGTTTCCTGTTCGGCGCTTCAGATTGGTATGCTTGCATTGATGCAGCAGGATGAAAAGGAGCGCAAACATTATACGGATGCCATGTTACAGATATTGAACAGTCATGATTGTCTGACTCAGTTGCGTGTTCCCGATGCCCGCCGTCGTGGAGGAACCATGCGCTATTGGGAGGCTCAATATGACGTGCAGATGTTGCCTAATATGTTCAACTCGCCTCACGGCTGGAGTGGCTGGCGTGCTTATGCCACCTATTATGCTTATCTGTTGACCGGTGAAGAACGTTGGTTGAAAGAGACATTTAATGCCATGGGAGCTTTCTCCAATTTGATTGATTTCCGTACGGGAGATTTACGTTGGGCTTTTGTGGTCGACCCGTATCTGAAAGTGAAGCAGGCTTGCAGTGCCGATACTCATGTGACGGAAGATTCATTGAGTTTTGGCAATCCGCATCCCGAATTATATGATACCCGTGAGTTTGTGATTGGTGAGCAATATGTAAATATGATTAGTGATTGGCAGACAGTCAATACACAGGATAATGATGTGCACGAGCTTTTTAAATGTATCGGTGAGACAATGTTGACCAATGCGTTTGTTGTAGAACGGCCCGATGGCGAAGTGATAGGCTATAACTGCCGGGTAACCCGTCAGGGAAACAAGCTGACCGTAAAAGCAAATGAAAAGCAGATAGTCAATCTGCACTGTAATTTGAGAAAAGCCTATACCGTATCATTCAATGGTAAAACTCAAGACCTGAAACAATCGTATTTGGGTTGGGCTTTTGGAAAGGACATTTATCTATAATTGATTCTATGATATGAAAACACACTCTTTGCTATTATTGCTTCTGTCTTTTGTACAGGTGGTTCCACTTTTTGGGGAAACACCTTACAAGGAAGAACGCCGGGTTATCTATTCCTCGGAAGCGCCGGAAAGACCTTATCTCTTGCAGCCCGGACATAGTTTGGAACAAACTGTATCATTTCCCAAACGTGCTTATCCCACTCGTAAGTTTCTGCGTGTAACGGGTGGAGTCAAGATGCCTGCTCCCTTTCAGGAACGTGGTGAAGAGATGTTCCGTCGAAGTGAGTTTTTTATTGATGACAATTTGGATTCTGTCGTTACTCGTAAAGATTGCTACTCCCTCTATTTCAAGGGAGAGAATGATGCTTTTGAGCGTTATGCCTACTTCCGCGTCATGGGAGAGGCACTTAAACCGGGGAAGCTGACTGTGCATCTTCCGGTGGTTCGTCGCCGGCAGCTGACTGTGGACGTTAAGGGTCGGTTCGGATTGGAACTGGAACTTTATTACAAGAAACCCGGACGGGCGGCGCAGGATATTTTTGATACTCCCGACAGCGTGTTGTTTGTGCCTGTCCCTGTCGGCACGGGAAAGTATCAGGATGTCAGCCATACTTTTACATTGCCCGATAACGTGGCTTGCGCTCTGCTGTGTGCAGGAGGAAGCGGTTTCAGTGGTGAATGTTGGCTGGAAGCGCCCCGTTTGGAGCAGAATGGCAAAACTGTGTGGCATGTCCCTTTCACCAAGTTTGCACAGAAAGCGAGTCAGGTGGATTATTGGGTAGGATGTAATCTGGCGACTCGCAGTTGGCCGCACTGGAGGCTGGAATTTGATGGTCGGGAAGTATTCGAGGGAAATATCTTTGACCGTGCTTCCAATGTGGCCGATTTCTATATCCTGTTGCCCGGAGACCTGCAGGGAACAGGCTGTTTTAAGCTCTCTTTGTTGAAAGAGCCTCACCGGGCTGCTTTCCCTTACGAAGTGCGCACGTTGGAGGTGATTGAAGAGACTGCCCGTGACTTTGAAATTATTTCAGTTCCTAAGTATGTTTCCAAGTCCGCTTCTTTCGGCGTGTTGATTGAGACAAACCGTCCGAATGTGACATTGCAAGTAAAGAGCGATGCCGCTCTGCAACCGGCCACGCAAGAGGTCCGATTTAAAGAAGCCGGACTGCATGTTGTAGAGTTCAGGGCGGATTCTTGTCTGACCGATGTGAAGATGGAATTCAGCGACGGTAGCCGTAGCGAGTCTGCTGCGATAGAACAGATTGTGGAACGGGCTCCCGAAAACATCTATATTTCTTCAGGAGATGAAATCTATATCGACAAGCAATATACTCCATACAGTTATTTCTTTAAATGGTATATATCGCAACGTGTAGGCAACTGGTATCAGTTCCGCCCCTCTTACCAATGGAGTGGATGCCGTATCACCGACCCGGAAATAATTGGTTATTATACCCATTTGCTTGATGGTTTGAAGATACCATACGCATGGCAGGCAGAAGGCAGAACCTTGGCAGGTAGTCGCCTGAATCCGTCGAATGAAGAACTTGCCTCCCCCATGTTCCGTGGAAAACAAGCCCATGAGAATGACGGTGGTTACTATTATTGGCAACATTTCAAATATCAGGGATTGCATTCGGACATGGCTGCTCGTAATCGTCCCTGGGGAGGTATCTTTGCAAAGCATCGTCCTATTTATACAGACCACGGCACATTTATCCATTATGATACGGAGGCTGTGACCGATATGGCGGGGCCCGCAAGCTGGTATCCAACTTGCGCTACTCTAAAGGAGAAAGCGTGCGTCATACAGGTCCGTCTTCACTATTTCGTTATTTTTATCAGGCAGGTTATGAATGGGTGGGAGCCGAACAAATGTATGGACCTGAAGAGACGATACTTTCTGCTTTGCGTGGTGCGTCTTTGGCATACAGTCGTCCGACATACGGCTCGTTGCATGCCATGCAATGGGGAAGCGGTCCTTTCACCGACCCTAAACATTCGTTGCGTCTCTATCTTTCACTGGCTGTGGCTTATATGCACGGTTCTTCACATATAAATACGGAAGAAGCTTTGTGGACAGATGAATTTATGAACGACCGTTATTCTCCGTCGGGCAAGGAACATCTGGCAGCACAGCATCGTGTCCTTGATTTTATTGAAACACATAGCCGTCGTGGAGAGTTTCATAGCAATATTGCTGTGATTCAGGGACGGAATGATGCATGGAAATCTTTTGGGCGTGGCAGTTTGTGGTCACAAGAAGGCGAGAAATGGAAATTCAACAAGGCTTGCGAAAGTTTTGACTTGCTGAAAGTGTTTTATCCCGACCACATTATTGACGGATGCGGTCCCGAAGGATGGTTTACCTCTACGCCTTACGGTCCGGTGGACTTGCTGCCGGTTGAGGCTCCGCAAGATGTAATGAACCGCTACAAAGCCATGATTTTCTTGGGATGGAACACATATGACAAAGGTGATTTTGAACGTATCCGCGATTATGTCTTCCATGGAGGAACACTGATTTTGTCTGCTGCCCATATCAATGCCTGTCTGCAACCGGATGAAAAGCCTTGTTTTCCGCAGGATGATGCACCCGTTCGTGAACTGTTGGGAGAAGACTATCGGAGCCTGATGCAACAAACAACATTGAACTATGGCAAAGGAAAGGTCATCTATTTCCCGGAAGCCCTTTATCCGGCAGAGGATAAACTGAAGGCAGCCTATATAAAAGTGATGCAGGATATTGCCGCTTCAACAGTTCATCCGGAGGCGGAGAACGGTTGGATAGAGGCAGCTCCGTCGGTAGGATTTACGGCATGGCAGGACGGTGAACGTCGCACGCTTTATGTTTTGAATACGGATTGGCAGAGTGATGAGGAAACGCATCCTTATACCTTTATCTATGGAAAGGGTAAGTTCCGCTTATCTATAGCCCGTTATCAACTTGGCACGATTCATTGTGCGGCTCAGTTGGCGGCAGCTCCGTCAAGTAATACCACCGATGTACTTTCTATTGTGAAAGAGGCTGACGGATGGACGGTGAGGGTTCAGACTACCGGTCCCGATACCGTTAAATTTATGTTTGCAAGCAATGGTTTGGAGAAAGAAGTTTCTTTCTCTTCTCCCGGTATACACGTTTACAAGTTGTCTTTATAAACAGCATATTAACTTCTAAATCATAAAATGAACATGAGAACGATTTGTCTTATTTGCATGCTCTGTCTGGCAGTGGTTGTTAAAGCGGCTTCTCCCATACAAGGCTTATTGGAACGCATTGATAAAGGAGCTTCGCGCAAGTTTGTCATTGAGCAGGTGAAGTCACCGACCGATTTCTTTGAATTAGACCAAAAAGGTGATAAAGTAGTGATTCGTGGCAATAATTATGTGAGCATTGCCACAGGAGTGAACTGGTACTTGAAATACTATGCAGGTATTCAACTTTCGTGGAATGGGATGACGGCGCAACTTCCTGCCGTTCTTCCGGCCGTGCCTCAGAAAGAACGTCATGAAACGGATTTGAAGTATCGTTATGACTTTAATTATTGTACCTATTCCTATACCATGGCATTTTGGGACTGGGATCGTTGGGAGAAGGAAATTGACTGGATGGCATTGCATGGCATCAATCTTCCTTTGGCAGTGGTAGGTGCAGATGTGGTGTGGTATAATGTATTGACCAAACTGGGCTATACCAAAGACGAAATCAATGAATTTATTGCCGGTCCTGCTTTTCAGGGATGGTGGTTAATGAATAACCTGGAAGGTTGGGGCGGTCCTAATCCCGATAGCTGGTATAAACAACGTGAAACTTTACAGAAACAAATCTTGAAGCGTATGCGTGAATATGGCATCCGGCCGGTATTGCCGGGTTACTCGGGCATGGTTCCTCACAATGCCAAAGAGCGTTTGGGGCTGAATGTTTCCGATCCGGGCTTGTGGTGCGGTTATCGGCGTCCTGCTTTCTTGCAGCCCACCGACCCACGTTTCAACGAAATTGCCGACCTTTATTATAAGGAGATGAGTCGTCTTTACGGCAAAGCCGATTTTTATAGCATGGACCCCTTCCACGAAGGAGGCAATGTGGCAGGTGTCGATTTGAATGCTGCAGGCCAGGCCATTTGGGGAGCAATGAAAAAGGCAAATCCGAAAGCTGTCTGGGTGGCTCAGGCATGGCAGGCGAATCCTCGCCAAAAGATGATTGAAAATCTTCCTGCCGGAGATTTGATTGTGCTCGACCTTTTTGCCGAGAGCCGTCCTCAATGGGGTGATCCTGAGTCTACCTGGTATCGTAAGGAAGGTTTCGGCAAGCATGACTGGCTTTACTGTATGCTGCTGAACTATGGTGGCAATGTAGGTCTGCATGGAAAGATGAAGCATGTCATCGATGAGTTCTATAAGGCAAAAACATCTTCTTTCGGCAAGACAATGAAAGGAGTGGGTATGACTATGGAAGGTTCGGAAAATAATCCGGTAATGTTCGAGCTGTTGTGTGAACTACCTTGGCGTCCGGCCCGGTTTGATAAAGATGAATGGTTGAAAAACTATACAGTGGCGCGTTATGGCAAGGCCGACAAAGCGGTTCAGGATGCATGGCTGCTATTGAGTAACACCATTTATAACTGTCCGGCAAAGAATACCCAGCAGGGGACACATGAATCCGTTTTCTGCGGACGTCCGGATTACGATGTTTATCAGGTGTCCAGCTGGAGCGAGATGGAACCTTATTATAAACCGGAAGATATTATCCGTGCGGCAGGCATAATGCTTTCGGCAGCTGACCGTTTCAAGGGGAATAATAATTTTGAGTATGACTTGATAGATATTGTCCGTCAGGCAGTGGCAGAAAAGGGGCGTTTGGTTTATCCCATTATGATAGATGCATATAAGGCAGGAGAAAAGGAACTGTTTGCAGCCTCTTCACAACGTTTCCTCGATTTGATTCTTTTGCAGGATAAATTATTGGCAGCCCGTCCTGAATTCAAGGTAGGCACATGGATTGAGAAAGCACGCAACTTGGGCACGACTCCCGAGGAAAAAGATTTGTATGAATGGAACGCACGCGTGCAGGTTACTACATGGGGAAATCGTGTGGCAGCTGATGAAGGCGGACTACGCGACTATGCACACAAAGAATGGAACGGTCTGTTGCGTGATTTCTATTATAACCGTTGGAAGGTGTGGATTGACCGGCAAAAGGCACAGCTGAATGGTGCGCCGGTGAAGGCAATAGATTTTTATGCCATTGAGGAACCGTGGACAAAGCAGACAAATCCTTATTCTTCTCAAGCCGAAGGCGATGTGATAGAGGTAGCCAAGGAAGTATATGCCAAGATTACCGAATAGGTTATCATTATAATATTCTCTTTCC
>ENA-ORRU01001036-ORRU01001036.1-human-gut-metagenome-genome-assembly--contig:-NODE-1036-length-18243-cov-12.629041_pt1 | contig 18243 bp, 13 predicted proteins | sample MGYA00242184_ERZ509151 | MGnify/ENA primary metagenome ERZ509151 (study PRJEB26280, sample SAMEA2338667) | human gut metagenome | biome: human gut; feature: human-associated habitat; material: faeces... | reverse complement strand
CCTATGTGCCAGTACCAAAAGACCTTTCCAAAATCAAGACAAAGCTGGCCTTCAACCTAACGAAGCGCCAGCTTGTTTGTTTTTCCAGCGCGGCGGCGGTGGGCCTCCCGGCTTACCTGTTTTCCCGTGGCAGTATCGGGAACAGTGCCGCCATGTTCCTGATGATCGGCCTCATGCTCCCGTTCTTCTTTCTGGCTATGTATGAACGAGACGGCCTGCCGCTGGAAAAAGTGCTGAAAAACATCATCCGCACCCGGTTCCTCTATCCCCGTGTGCGGCCTTACAAAACCGAAAACTTCTATGCGCTGCTTAGCGCCAGAAAGGAGGCGCAGCCGATTGCGAAACAGCAGAAGGGCCGGAAAGCCCGCAGGCAGAAAGCCTGAAAAGCAGGGCCTTACCGGCCTGTTCACGAAAGGAAAGAACATTCCCACCACCGCCCAGCAGACCCTCCCTTACCGGGAAATGTACCGGGACGGGGTGTGCCGGGTAGCGGACCGCTATTACACCAAAACCATTGAATACGAGGACATCAACTACCAGCTCGCACAGTCCGAAGATCAGGCGGCCATCTTTGACGGGTGGAGCGCCTGCCTCAACTACTTTGACAGCAGCCTTCCGTTCCAGCTTTCCTTCCTCAACCACCGGAGCCGCCCGGGCAGCCGGTACAGCGTGAACATCCCCATGCAGGACGATGATTACAACAGCGTCCGGTGTGAGTATGTGGAAATGCTGGAAAACCAGATCGCCAAAAGCAACAACGGCATTGTCCGCACAAAGCTCCTGACCTTCGGCGTGAACGTGGACGACCTTCCCACCGCCAGGGCAAGGCTGGAACGTGTAGAGGCGGACATTTGCGGGAACTTCAAAAAGCTGGGCGTCAAGTGCCGCTCCCTTTCGGGGCTGGAACGGCTGGAACTCCTTCACGGACAGCTCCACCCCGGCAGCGGCTCCCCCTTCCGGTTTTCATGGGATATGATCCCCAAAACCGGGCTTTCCACCAAAGACTTTATCGCCCCGGACAGTTTCGATTTTCGTTTCAGCCGACTGTTCCGGGTGGGGACGACTTGGGGCGCCGCCTCCTACTTGCAGATTTTGGCCTCGGAGCTCTCGGACAAGCTGCTGGCGGAGCTTTTGGAAATGGATGCGGAAATGACCATCACTCTCCATATCCAAACCGTCGATCAGGCCGCCGCCGTAAAATCTATCAAGGCCAAAGTCTCCGACATTGACAAGATGAAGGTGGAGGAACAAAAGAAGGCAGCTCGGTCAGGGTACGACATGGACATACTTCCACCCGACCTTGTAACGTACAGCAACGACGCAAAGACCCTTCTGGAAGATTTACAGAGCAGGAATGAAAGAATGTTCCTGCTGACCTTCCTTGTGGTAAACATGGCCCCGACCCGCCGGGAGCTGGACAATGACCTGTTCACGGTGTCGGGTATCGTCCAGAAATACAACTGCACCTTGAAGCGGCTGGACTTCCAGCAGGAGGACGGTTTTCTTTCCAGCCTTCCGCTGGGCCATAACGGCATTGAGATCAAGCGCGGCATGACGACCAGCTCCACGGCCATTTTCGTTCCCTTTATGACGCAGGAGCTCCGCATGGATGGCGAAGCCGTCTATTACGGGCTCAACGCACTTTCCCATAACGTCATCATGGCAAACCGGAAAAAGCTCAAAAACCCCAACGGGCTATATCATAAAGGAACGGGGACACCCCGAAAAACACAGGCAAGAGCGCCGTTTGCGGCACAGACGGACAGAGCGCGGAGAAAGCGGGCGAAGCGGAAAAACATTCAAAAAGTTTTCGGAACCGGTTCCGATTTACACCCCGTTTTTCTCCTATTTGTGAGAGGGCGTTTTCGGACAGCGCAAGCGCCGGACTGCCCTGTCAGAAAACAGGAAAGGAGTTTTGCCACATTCTACACCAATCGACTGCAAAATTCAATGTGGAAAGGAGCCGCCGCATGAAAAACGAAAACAGGAACAGGGAACTCCACGCACTCAACGACGGGTGCGGACGGTTTTCAAGGCGTATCGGCTCCACCACCTACCTTGTGACCGTCCGTTTCAGCGGGAAGGGCAAGGAAACGTTTGAGGACAAAATTCTGCGCCTGATCGAAAAGGAGGCGAGGAAAACTGCCTGACCCCGTATGTGCCGCAAAGGAGGCGTTGAGCCGGAAAGAGGGAAGCATGAACAACGAAAAACTGACAATCCTTTATGAGCGGTTGAGCCATGAGGACGGGCGGGAAAACGAGAGCCTGTCCATTGAGAACCAAAAAGCCTATCTGGAGGAATACGCCCTCCGAAGCGGCTTCAAAAACCTCGTCCACAGGACGGACGACGGCTGGAGCGGGACGCGCTGGGACAGACCGGGCTTTTTGCAGATGACGGAGGATATTTCGCGCGGCAGCGTGGGGCAAATCCTGATAAAGGATATGAGCCGCCTGGGGCGTGACCATCTGCGCGTTGGCTTGTTTTTGGAGCAGCTTCGGGAGATGAACGTCCGGCTGATCGCCGTTGCGGAGGGCATCGACACCGCCAAAGGCGAGGACGATTTTATGCCCTTTCGCAATATCCTTGCGGAGTGGCACGCAAGAGACACCAGCCGCAAAATCCGGGCGATATTCGGCGCGAGGACGGCGGCGGGAAACCACGTTACGGGCGCATTGCCCTACGGCTACCTCCACGACCCGAAAGACCGTCAGAAATGGATCGTGGACGAGGAAGCCGCTCCCGTTGTAAAGCGGATATTCCGGAGCGTGATTGCGGGAAAGAACATCGCAAAAATCACGGAGGAACTGACCGCCGAGCGGATACTGACCCCCAACGCCCATTGGAAAAGCATCGGCGAAAGGACGAGCCGCGGGGCGCACAATGCAGACCCGTATAAATGGTCGAGCGCCACCGTCATCAACATTCTCAAGAAAGAGGAATATATGGGCTGGAAAGTCCTGAACAAGACGGGGACGGAAAACTATAAATCCAAGCAGCGGAAACCCACCCCCGAAAACAGGCTTGTATTCAAGGACGCGCACCCGCAGATCATTGACGAAGAAACGTGGAATATCGTTCAGCGGCTGCGGGGAACGAAGCGGCGTGTTTACAAGCCGGACGGAGAGCCAAATCCTCTGACGGGCATTCTCTATTGCGCCGACTGCGGCGCAAAGATGTATCACAAGCGGGGAACCTCCGGGCGGCCCGACCACCCCCACCATGAGTATGTGTGTTCCGGCTACCGCCACTATTCCAAGTCCTGCACCTGCCATTATATCCGCGTGGAAGTCGTGGAGCAGCTGATACTGGACGCGATACGGCGGGCAAGCAGATACGCCATTGAAAACGAAGCCGCATTCATTCAGCGTGTGCGGGAGGAAGCGGCGCTGCAACAGGAAGCGGCGGTCAGGGAGAGCCGCAGAAAGCTGACAAAGGGCAAACGCCGCCGCGAGGAAATAAGCCGCCTGATCAAAAAACTGTACGAAAGCTACGCCGCCGATAAAATCCCCGAAAACCACTTTTCCGAACTGCTGACGGGCTATGACGCCGAGCAGAAAAACCTCGATACGGAGCTTGAACGGCTGCAAGCCGAGATAGACCGCTACAACACCGACAGCGTGAGAGCCGACAGGTTTTTGGAGCTGGTAAAGCGGCACACGGAGTTTACCGAGCTGACCCCCACCCTTTTGAATGAATTTGTGGAAAAGGTGGTCGTCCACGAAGCAGTCAAAATCGAGGGAAAGCGGACGATGCAGGTGGACATCTACCTGAACTTTATCGGCAAATTCGACCTGCCGGAGCAGGAAGCGGCACAGGCGGCAACGCCCGAAAAGAAAAGGAAGAAGAAGCTGCGCCGCGAGATGAGCGAGGAACAGCGGGAAATCCTGAGAAAGCGCGACAAGGAGCGGTACGCAAGAAAAACAGCCGCAAAGAAAGCCGCCGAGGAAGCGGCAAGAGCGGAGATCCTCAAAGGCACAGCCTACGAGCTGCCGCCGCAGGAAAGCGAAATGCAAAGAAGAGCATAACCGAACAGGGAAACGAAAAAACGGCTTGCCAACCCAAGGGGCGAGCCGTTTTCCCGTTCCCGAAAGGGGCGTTTCCCCATCGCTTCCCTTCCCATCCCATCCATTTCAAATCCAATAAACGAAAGGAGCTTTTACACATGGCAAAGACCAAAATCGAAAAAATCGCAGGCATCGAGGAAGAAATCCGACAGCTTGAAAACAAGCGCAAACAGCTTGTGCAGGCGCAGAAAGCGCAGGAGCGCAAGGACAGGACGAAACGCCTTTGCAAACGCATGGGGCTGTTTGAAAGCCTGCTGCCCGAAAGCATCTCCCTGACTGACGAGCAGTTTCAAATCTTCCTTGAAAAGACCGTCCTCAACGAGCAGAGCCGCCGCATACTGGACGGATTGACCGCACGGCGCGTAGCGGGCGGGGACGCAGACGAGGGCAGCGGAGCGAGGGAACGCGGCTAACGCCGCCCTCCCCCTACCCGAAGGGCGCACTTATATACCACATAACCGTGGTATCGTGCGGTCTTGCAGACGGCGTTTTGCGCCTGCCGGCACAAAAGGAAACGGCGGGTAAACCCGCAGAAAGGAGCGCGGCGCATGGCGATTTACCATTGCAGCATCAAAATCATCTCCCGCGGCAAGGGCAAGTCCGCCGTTGCCGCAGCCGCCTACCGCAGCGGCGAAAAACTCGTCAACGAATATGACGGAGCGATTCATGACTACACCCGCAAGGGCGGTATCGTCCACACCGAGATTTTACTGCCCGACAACGCCCCGAAATCTTTCTCTGACCGCTCCGCTCTGTGGAACGCGGTGGAGAGAATCGAGAAAGCAAAAAACGCCCAGCTTGCGCGGGAGATTGAAATCGCCCTGCCCCACGAACTGACGAGGGAGCAGGGCATTTCCCTTGTGAGGGAATATGTAAAGGAGCAGTTTGTCAATGCGGGAATGTGCGCCGACGTTTGCTTACACGACAAGAACGACGGCAACCCCCACGCCCATATCCTGCTGACCATGCGCCCCATTGAGCAGGACGGCGCATGGGGCGCGAAGCAGAAAAAGGAGTATGTTCTTGATAAGGACGGAAACAAAATCTACGACCCGAAAAAGCGGCAGTACAAATGCAAATCCGTTCCCGCCACCGACTGGAACGAGCAGACCAAAGCGGAGGAATGGCGGGCGGCGTGGGCTGAAATCTGCAATTCGTATCTTGAAAAGGGAAATCATACCGAGCGTATAGACCACCGCAGCTATGAGCGGCAGGGAATAGACCTGATCCCCACCGTGCATCTGGGCGTAGCCGCCTTTCAGATGGAGAAGCGCGGGATACGCACAGAGCGGGGAAACATCAACCGCGAAATCGAAGTCACAAATCAGAAGCTGCGGCAGTTGAAAGCCCGCATTTCCAAGCTGCAAAGCTGGCTGAAAGAGGAAGCGGCGAACACCGAGCCGCCCACTCTTGCAGAGGTGATACAGGGTATCCTTTCGCGGCGGGAGCAGACGGGAAAGCCGGGCTGTTATGCCGCCGTCAACAATCTGAAAGCGGCGGCAAAAATGCTGAATTTCCTGCAAGAGAATCAGATCATGGATATGGACGGCCTGACGGAAAAAATGGCGGGTATGTTCGGGGAGCAGCGCGAAATATCCGAAAAGCTGAAGCCCATCGACAGGCGGCTGAAAACCCTTGACGGGCATATTTCAAACGCCGAAAAGTATTTGAAGTACCGCGAGGTTTACGGGAAATACAGGCGGCAGCCGCCGAAAAAGCAGGAGGCGTTTTACGAAGCGTACCGCATGGAGCTGACCCATTACGAAGCCGCAGGACGCTATCTTGACGGCGTGATGAACGGCAGGACGGGCATTCCGCTGAAAGCATGGAAAGCGGAGCAGGAGAAGCTGACCGCCGAGCGGAAGGAGCTGTCCCGCCGCTATCTCGCACTGAAAGACGAGGTAAAGGAAGCGGAGCAGATACGGAAGGGCGTTTACAGTATTTTGCGGGAGGAAAACCGCAACGCGCAGCCTACGCACAAGCAAGACCTTAACCGCTGAAAGACAGAACGGCGGGACGGTAAAGCCCGTCCCGCCGCCTGCGTTTTGAGGGTTTGTAAGCCTGACAAACCGAAAGTTTTCACCCTAAATACCAATATGAATGTAGTCCGCTCAAATATGTTTTCGCCCCTTTGGGCATTTGCTTGATTGCATTGTATGTATTGATGTAATCTCCAAAGCCCATTCCAATACATATCAGTCCGAACAGCCCCAGAAAAACCGCATGAGGAATGAAAAGAAAAACGGAATACGGGATTAGCCCTAAAAATATGTTGGGACATAAGCACATGAATACAAATCTTGATTTACTCATAGCTTCCGTCCCTATAACAAAAAACAGCCCTTGCCTCAAATTGTTATACAAATACACATCTTCTTTATAACATATTGCATGGAGTAGCTCGTGCGGAAATAGTGACAATACCCCGCATATTGCCGCTAAAATCATACAAATTCTATTACTATGAAAATATTCTTTCCCGAGCAGCACGAATGGCACCGCTAATATAATCATCAGTAAAATGCAGCCACAATTACACATTAAAGACAGTTCTTTTGTGCTTGCAGCTTCTATAAAGGCAACTGCATTTGGATGATGTTCTCTCTGCGGCAAACTCTTTTCATCGCCGTTGTATTTTCCGCCGTAATGCAAAGTCATAGTGATTTAATTCCCCCACCGCCAAACCGCACTTAATCAATGCCGGTATTATTCTTTATTGGCTATGGCTTTGAGATGTTTTTTTGCTTGCTTATTCTCCAAACACAGTAATATGCAAATAAGGATATCAAAGGCAACAAAAGCGACACAGACGATAATTTGACTGAAATAAATTCCAAACATCAAAGATACAATCGGTATGATAATAGAAGCATAAAAATATGTTGGCGAAAAATAAATCCAATAATAGGGTAAAAAATGTGCGCCAACAACAATGGCGTACACCATAATCATTTTATCCGGAACAGCGTACATTGTCCACAGAACAATCGGAAGATACATCAGCTGATTGAGGGCAGCCACAACGGAAAGACTGCTAAAGGGATTATCTTTACAGAACATATCTACTTTTAGTATTTTTCCGAAAAGCATTCCGACTGGCATAAGTAATGCAGAGCAGCACATAGCAATCATGTTCTTTGCGGAAACATTCAAATCCGTGAGAAACGCAATCAGCATAATTGTCCATAAAACAGTGGACGCCATAATGAAGGGCAGCCCTTTCTTTTGCTTAACAGCAAATTCAACTTTCAAGTGGCTCAGTGCCTGATCTTTTGATCCGTTTTCAGACATTCCCATTCTCATCTCCTTCATACTGGTTTTCTTTAGGCGCTTGTAAGCAAAAATATTATAGCAAAAAAATGTGAACGATTCTACCGTTCAGCAAAAGAAAATCGTTAATAAAAAAACACTTGACAAAACGCTTTATGACCAACCATTTCAAATTTAGCATAGCTTTTTGAATTTTTCCACCGCTTTCTCACTTTGCAGACGAAAAATCTCATCCGTTCCGACTATCCAGACCGTCAAGGGACGAGTCGTATTTTTCCGCGCACAGCACGAAAAAATCTCCACTCTTAAACCCTTGACCGTCCGGATTTTTGCCGCTGCCTTTTCGCCGCCGAAAACGGGGAACAGGATTAGTAAACCCTGCACCCCGCTTTCGTCCGCTTCATTTTAGCGGCAAAACCGTCTGCACTTTCGCGGCGTTCACTGTCGGCTTTTGCGGGGCTTCGCGCCCCGCGCCCCCGACCTCAAACAAGGAACAGAATGCAACCCTTACAGCGCAGAAAGCGTGTGAATATGGAGTATTTACCCCTGCCGCAGCCTCTTTTACGAGGTGGGCAGGGGTTTTATATTCCCTGCCACCAAAACGCATTTTAGCCGTCCACAGAGCGCATTTTCAGCCTTTTTCTCTGTCTGCTTCCCCTTAATCATATAGCTTTTCCCTGCCCCTAAAAAGTTCCTCTTGACAAAAACCCCAACGGCCTGATCCTCGGCACACCGGGAAGCGGTAAGTCGTTTAGTGCAAAGCGTGAGATCACCAACGTGTTCTTTACCACAACGGACGATATTATCGTCGCAGACCCCGAAGGAGAGTATTATCCGCTGGTGGAAGCGTTGGGCGGTCAGGTTATCCATATCTCGTCCACCAGTAAGGACTACATCAACCCGATGGACATTAACCTCAACTATGCGGACGATGATAACCCGCTGGGCATGAAATCGGACTTCATTCTTTCCCTGTGCGAACTTATCATGGGCGCAAGAGATGGCATGGAGCCGGAGGAAAAGTCGGTCATTGACCGCTGCCTGCCGCTGGTCTACCAGAAATATTTGAACGACCCGAAGCCGGAGAATATGCCGACGCTCGGTGATCTGTACGACTGCCTGCGGGAGCAGAAGGAACGGCAGGCGCAGCGTATCGCCACGGCACTGGAAATCTACGTCAATGGTTCGCTGCGTGTGTTCAACCATCAGACGAATGTGGAACTGGATAACCGCATTATCTGTTTCGATATCAAAGAGTTGGGCAAGCAGCTGAAAAAGCTGGGGATGCTCATTGTTCAGGATCAGGTCTGGAACCGTGTCACCATCAACCGCAACAGCAAAAAGAACACCCGGTACTATATAGACGAGTTCCACCTCCTGCTGAAAGAGGAACAGACTGCAGCATACAGCGTGGAAATCTGGAAGCGGTTCCGAAAATGGGGCGGTGTACCGACAGGAATTACGCAGAACATCAAGGATTTGCTGGCCAGCCGGGAAATCGAGAACATCTTCGAGAACAGCGATTTTATTTATATGCTCAACCAGGCATCTGGCGACCGACAAATCCTTGCAAAGCAGCTGAATATTTCACCGTTCCAGCTGTCGTATGTGACGAACAGCAACGAGGGCGAGGGGCTGCTGTTCTACGGCAATACGATTATCCCGTTCAAGGATAAGTTTGATACTTCGCTGAAACTGTACAGTCTGATGACAACGAAGCCCAATGAGATGGGAAAATATAAGGAGAAAAAAGAAGCATGAACACATCGAATGTTTTTGACCGACTGAGCCGCAAAATTCATCATCACTCTGACATGGAGCCGCACGAAAGCGATTCCGGCCCGCCCTTTGGTGAGGTGGAGCCGCTCAACTTCCACGATGAAGAATCGGTGGTGCATACGGTGCTGGAAGATTTCTATGCCGTTGGCACACTGGCGGATGAACTGACTGACGGCTTTCACATGGAAGCCCACGGTTATCTTGACCGTGAGGAAGTGAACGCCCGTCTGATCGCCTTTGCCCGGAAACTGGAACAGGTGCTTGATAAGTGGGAAACCCACGCAGCCCTGATCGCATGACGGCTCCAGCCGGAAGGAGGTGATTTCCATAGCAGACAAAAAGTTTCGGGGCAGAGATAAAATCGTCCAGAAAATGACCAAGGATGGTCTGGTGGATGAAAACCTCCGCACCGGGGAGCAGAAGTCCGCAACCGCAGAAGAAAAGCCGGAGCAGGAAGATTCGGCAAAAGAAACTGCGGAAAAGGAAACAGACGAAGCACCTGTCGTGGACGAAGAAATCTGTATGGATGCCGAGGATGGGAAGGAGGAAACACCCCGGCATCACAGCACCGCCAAGCAGAGCGCAGACTATTACAAAGCCCATCAGGAGGAGGGTAAGCCAAAGGATGCGCCTGCGGAATCGGATGCAGAGCCGCAGACCAAGAAAGGCCGACTTTCTTTTGAAGACGAAAAGGGCGGCATCGTCCGTGGCGTGGGGATGGGCGTTAAGAAGGTGGCGAAGAAAGGAGTGGATACCGCCACCGGGTTCGCCCATCAGAAAGTACATCAGGTAGAAAAGGACAATTCCGGCGTGGAAGCTGCACACAAGTCAGAAGAAGCAGCTGAACGCCTGCACCACTTTGTCAAAGGCAGAAAAAAGCCCAAAGACAAATCTGCCAGAGCGGAGAAAAGAGGTGGCGAGGATCAGAAATCCAGCCGCCTGAAATTCACCGAGGGCGAGGGCGGCACGGCAGAAAATGCAGCAGAACCGCAGCTGAAAAAGAAACAGCCCCAGCCGCCACCGACTGCCGCAGGAGGTAAAGCAAAAACAGTCGGTGCGAAGTTTTACCAGAAAAAGCAGTATAAGGATGCCTATGCAGCCGCCAAGCGCGGCCAGAAAGCCGGAACTGCCGCCAGCAAGCAGGCAGCAGCGGCAACAAACACCATTACGGAGAAAGCGAAAGCGGCGGTGCAGGAAATCGTCCTGCAGCATAAAACTTTGTGGGTCAGTATTGGTGTTGGCATCCTGCTGGTGATGGTCATGCTGGGAGCCTTTTCGAGCTGTGGTGCAGCGATTCAGGGAACCGGCAGTACCTTTGTGGGAACGACATATCCCAGCAAGGATGCCGACATGAAAGGTGCGGAAGAAGATTATCTGGAACTGGAAAAAGAACTGGATAAGCAGATTCGGCAGATGGAATCCACCCATCCGGGCTATGATGAATACCGCTATCAGCTGGACGAGATCGGCCATGACCCGTATCAGCTGATTTCTCATTTGACGGCAGTTTATGAGCAGTTCACCAGAGGACAGGTCAAGCCTGTTATCAAGGAACTGTTTAAGCAACAGTATCTCCTGAAAGTGTGGGAAACTATTGAGATTCGCACGCGCATGGAAACCAGAGTAGGGGTTCGGCCAACGATTGACGCTTTTGGAAATGTCAGCATGGAAACCTATACCTATCAGGAAGAAGTGGAGTACGAATATAAAATCCTCAATATCCTGCTGAAAAATAAGGGCTTCGATACCATCGCGCGGAAGAACATGAACCAGAAGCAGACCGGGCGATACGATGCCTACAACCTGACCTACGGCAACCGCCCGGAACTGTTCGGTGCAGGCTCCCCGACATACAGCGGCGGCACAACGGGCAGTATCGGCACAGGCGGTGCTGGTGGCTCCGGCGGTGGTTTCAAGTATGATATTCCTTCGGAAGCCCTTTCGGATGAAAAGTTTGCAAGGATGATTGAGGAAGCCGAAAAGTATCTTGGTATGCCGTATGTGTGGGGCGGAAGTTCCCCAAGCACCAGTTTTGACTGCTCCGGCTTCGTTTGCTGGGTCATCAATAACAGCGGCAATGGGTGGAGCGTTGGGCGTACAACAGCCAACGGTCTGCGCGGAAAGTGCAGTTATGTTTCTCCTGCGGATGCACAGCCTGGTGACTTGATTTTCTTTGAGAAAACCTATAACACCGTTGGCGCGTCGCACGTTGGAATCTACGTCGGCAATGGCATGATGATCCACTGCGGCGACCCCATTTCCTATACCAGCATCAATTCGACCTACTGGCAAAGCCACTTTTTAGGCTTTGGCCGCATCAACTGAAAGGAGGGCCGATGGGAAAAAAATTACAGAAATATCTGGATGAAGCCGAAAAGACCGAACAGCAGATCGCGGAACTGGAAGAACGGCTGAGAACCATCCGGGCAGCACAGAAAAAGGAAGAGGACAGCGAGATCATCCGTGCCATCCGCAGCACCAAGATGGGCGGGCGCGAACTGCTGGCTCTGCTGGACAACATTCAGGCGGGCAATGTGACGTTCCTGACCGCTGTAAACAACGCTTCGGAAGAAGCAGAAACGGAGGAAGCGATTGAAAAAGATGCTTAAAAGGCTGGGTGTTGTTATCCCCAGCACAATTCTGACCCTGCTGATGGCGGTGGGCTTTTCGACCCCGGCCTTTGCCTATGTGGATACCACTGAGGTGGCAGAGGAACCTGTGCAGGTAATCGAGGAAGCAGAGCCGACCGAGGAAGAAAAGATTCCGTTCACCATTGCGGGCAACGGTGAGGTGGAGGACAACATGGTGGATGACCCCAGCAAGGAGTTCTTCACGGTCAAGACGAAGGGCGGCAACACATTCTTTCTGGTGATCGACCGGGCGCGAAACAGCGAAAACGTCTATATGCTCTCGATGATCGACGAGTACGATTTGCAGGAGTTTCTGGATGATGAAGAGCGGAACGGCAAGCAGGAAGAAGAAACGCCTGCGGTAGTTCTGCCCGAAACCAAACCCGAACCTACCCCGGATGTAGAAATCGAAGAACCGAAAGAGGAATCGAGCGGCGGTATGAATAAGATTCTGCTGCTGGTATTCGTGGCGGCACTGGGCGGTGCAGGTGCTTTCTTCTACTTCTACATTTATAAGCCGAAGCCGAAAGAAGAAACGCCGCAGAGTGAAAATCTGGAAACCGACCAGAGCCTTGCGACTGTGAACGAGGACAGCCAGCAGGAGTAAAACCGTGAGATAAGGGGGCAGGGGTAGTCGAAAGGCTATCCCTGCTTTTTTCATAGGAAAGGAGAAATCTTTGAAATATCTGGTGATTGCAGAAAAACCGAGTGTATCGAAATCCATTGCAAAAGTGATCGGTGCATATCGGCAGGAGGACGGGTATCTGGAGGGTGGGGATTGCGTGGTAAGCTGGTGTCTGGGGCATCTGGCAGAGTATGCAGCCCCGGAACATTACGATGAACGCTATGAAAACTGGCGTTTTGAGGATTTGCCGATTCTCCCTGTTGAGTGGAAACTGCTGGTACACAATACCAAGAAGCCGCAGTTCAATGTTCTGCGCAAACTGCTCCGCAGCAAGAAATTCGATTATGTGGTGAACGCCTGCGACGCAGGGCGCGAGGGTGAAGCGATTTTCCGCCGTGTGTATGCTCTTGCCGGAAGCAAACTCCCCATCAAGCGGCTGTGGATCAGCAGCATGGAGGATGCCGCCATCCAGCAGGGCTTTGAAAACCTGAAAGATGGTGCGGCGTATGATAATCTGTTTGCAGCGTCCGAGTGCAGGGCAAAATCGGACTGGCTGATCGGCATGAACGGAACCCGTGCTTTTACGAAAAAGTACGGCAGAAAACAGACCATTGGCCGTGTGCAGACCCCGACGCTGGCGATGCTGACCGAACGGCAGACCAAAATCCAGAACTTTGTAAAAGAACCCTATTACAAAGTGGAACTGTCCGGCGCAGGTGTTGTGGCAGTATCGGAACAGATGGGGCGGGAACAGGATGCCGATACCATGCAGGCCGCTTGTGATGGTCAGTGCGCGGTGGTCGGCAGCATCGAGCGAAAGAGGGTAGAAAAGAAGCCCCCGAAGCTGTATGACCTGACAACTTTGCAGCGAGAAGCAAACCGCTATTACGGTCTGACCGCCAGCCAGACCTTGCAGGCGGCACAGGAACTGTATGAAGAAAAGCTGGTGACGTATCCCAGAACGGACAGCCAGTTCGTGACCGAGGATATGCGCAAGACGGTGGAATCTCTGGTGCTAGCCTTAGATGACGCGGCGGCAGGCGTAAGCTGCGTTATTGACAACAGCAAGGTCACAGACCATCATGCGATCCTGCCGACTATGCAGGGTGCAAAGTGTGATAAGGAAAAGCTGTCCGAAACCAAGCAGAAGATTCTTTCGCTTATCATATGGAAACTGGTGCAGGCTGTGCAGCCGCCGTTCATCTATGAGGATGTGCTGGTAACAGTGTGCTGCCAGGGCAGAAACTTCACGGCAAAATATAAGGATGTTCTGCAGCCCGGTTATACGGCAAAACCTGTTCCGCTTGTGGAGCCGGAGAAGAACAAGGATGCGTCACTTCCGAACGATCTGGAACAGGGGATGGTTATTCCGGTGGTACGGGCAGAGAAAAAGCAGGGCTTTACTTCACCGCCGAAAGTCTACACTGAAGATACCCTGCTGTCGGCCATGGAAACAGCAGGCAACAAGGAATTTGAAAAGGACACTGAGAAGAAAGGTCTGGGAACCCCTGCAACGCGCGCTGCGATTCTGGAAAAGCTGGTATCCTCCGGCTATGTGCAGCGTAAAGGCAAGCAGATGATTCCCACGGAGGACGGTGTAGCCGCAATCCGCAATATCCCGGACTACCTGAAATCTGCCAGTATGACAGCCGAATGGGAAAATGACCTGCTGCGGATGGAGCGCGGTGAGATCAAGCCCCATGATTTTATGCAGGGCATCCATGGACTGATCGACAAGATGCTGGCTGACCTCCGGCAGATTCCTACCGTCGCGGCAGCTCCCCATCATAATAAGGTAAGCGTAGGAAACTGCCCGGTCTGCGGAAACCCTGTACATGAGAGTAAGCTCAGCTTTTGTTGTGCAGACCGCAGCTGTAAATTCGCCCTTTGGAAAGAAAGCAGATACTTGTCCAACATGAGAAAAACGCTGGACAAGAAGATGGCGGTAGACCTTTTGAAGAAAGGCCGCACCCATGTAAAAGACTTTTATTCCGCGAAAAAAGATAAGACATTCGCCGCTGACCTTGTGATGCGCGTCGAAGATGGCCGCGCACAGTACAGCCTGGAATTTCCTAAAACACCGATGCAAACGAAAACGTAAAGGAGGTTTGACCCTTGCCACAGATTAACGATATTCGAGAATTGGCGCAGCAGAACGCCCGGTATGTCAGTAACTCGCCACAGGACTGGATGAGTTATCTGGATGTGGCGGCGCGGCTGTACCGCTATTTGTTCACCGATACGCTCCTGATCCATGCGCAGCGGCCCGATGCGACCGCCTGCGCAGAACTGGAACTCTGGAATCAGAAAATGAGCCGATGGGTCAACCGTGGCGCAAAAGGCATTGCGCTTCTGGATGATACCGGACCCCGTACCAAGCTGCGGTATGTGTTCGATATTGCTGATACCCATCTGGTGCGCGGCGGAAAAACACCGCTCTTATGGAATCTGGACAGCCACGAGCATGAGCAGACGATCTTAGACCATCTGGCAGATACCTACGGCCTGTTGCAGACAGACAGCATGAATACTGCCCTGATGGAATTGGCACAGCAGCTGACCGCCGACAATCTGGATGAAGCGATGGACGGTTTGGCCTATGAGGTGGCGGATACTTTTCTGGAAGAACTGGACGAAGATAACATCCGTGTCCGCTTCAGGGAACTGATGACCAACAGTATTTTCTATACGCTTTCTCGTCGCTGCGGGCAGGAGCCTATGGATGTGCTGGACGATGATGACTTTATCCGCATCGTGGATTTCAACAAGCTGCCGGTGCTGTCGTTCCTTGGCAACGCGGTTTCCGAACAGTGCGAAGCGGTTCTTTTTGACATTGGCCGAGAGATGCGGAAAATTTACAAAAAAGAAATCACGCAGCAGCTTGAAAAATCCGTTGACAGCTTGTATAATACCAATACGGACTTTAGCGCATTAAAGCGCGAAACCGAAGAAAACACGACCAAAGGAGGACAAGAAAATGGAGTTGACGTATCATCGCAAGGGAGATTACCTGTTCCCGAATCTGGCCGTGAAGGACGAGCCGCAGACCATCGGGAAGTACGGGATGCTGCGCAGGACGTATCTGAAAGAGAACCGCAAGAACTGGTATCAGAGTATGCTGATGAGCGGCAGACTGAACCAGCATCTGGCGCAGATCGAGGAAGCAGCGGAGAGCCGGGTGGAAACGCTGCTGGACAGCCTGAACGAGAAGTTCCCGGCACCGAGCAAGGAGCAGGACCCGCTGGCATGGGCGGCACATCAGAACAGCCTGACAGCGATGGCCGAGGAGATCGTCTTGAAGGAATTGGTGTACAATTAACCGAACCGACAACAGAACAGGATTTGAGCGAAGCAGAGGAAGAAATTGCCTCTGCTTTTTCTTTTCCCGATCTGCCCACCGTGGAACAGCAGATCCGCGCCATCGAAGAACCGATCCGGGCGCGGTATGCGGACGAGATTGCGCTTGATCCCGAAGTGGTCGATGAAATTCTGCGCACGGGCAGCAACCGCAGCAAGGGTCAGCTGCGCTTGATCTACAATTTCATGGTTGAGAAAACCACGGAAGAATACACAGAGTTCGTGAAAAACGAATATGGTACGGGCGGCAAAGGCTTTGAAATTGGCGGTACAAAGTATGCGATCTGGTTCGATGATTTAGGGCTGCGTATTGCAGTAGGCAGCACGGCAAAGGGCGGCACGCTTGTCAATGCGTTTTTGTCGTGGGAGGATGTGAGCAATCGTATCCATGAACTGCTCCGGCAGGGTGAGTATGCTCCGCAGGCGGTTCTGGATGCTGCACGGCAGAATGCTTTGCAGGAACACGCGCAGACATTGGCTTATATGGAACGCGATTTGGCAGATGGCGTTGCCGAAGCAGTGTTTCAGGATACAGAAATCTTCAGGGGCGGTTTCCCGGAACTGACAGACAGGCTGGCAGGCTTGCTGGATGATACGGATTTTCTGACTGACCTAAACGACAGATTATCTGCGCTGGGGGAAGCCTATGCCGAAGATAAAGACCTGATGCGGATGCACTTTTATAAGCCGGATAAGGTCGCGGCTCTGTTCCAGCAGTTTGCAAAGCCTTATCAGAATTATGCAGCAAGAGAGGGCTTTCACTGGAACGAGTATAAGAAGTTCATCACGGAAGATGAAATCAATGCTTACTTCACACGGGGCAGCAATTACTCGGATAGTCGGCTGGCAATCTATTCGTTTTTCCTGAATCATGAGGACAAAAAAGTGCGGGCTGACTTCCTGAAAGACCATTACGGGATCGGCGGCAGCAGCCATGCACTCTGTGGGGCAGATGATTCTCACGAAGATCACGATGGCAGAGGCATTGCTTTGGAGCGCGGCCCATACGGGAACCCGTATGCCAACGTTCATCTGAACTGGAATCAGGCCGCAGGCCGGATCGACCGGCTTATCCGTGACAGTGAGTACCTGAAACCGGCGGATTACTCCCGGATGCCTGTCTATGAACGGGAACAGATGGCAATGCAGGTGATGGGCTTCTATCACCATCTGTCGAATAACGTGGAACGACCTTATCCGCAAGACCTTTACCATGAAGAAGGTCGAAAGGCTCTCGTTGAAAAGCTGGCAGACCCCGAACAGGCGTTGGAACTGCTGGAGCAGATGGACAATGCACTGCTGTCCATGCCGCTGGATTCGGAAGAATATGAGCAAAAGGCAGAATCCCTCTCTATCCTTCACCAGTATGTCGAGGGAACGTACACGATTTTCCCGGAAAAAAAGAGGGCTGTTGAGATTGCGGTTCCTGAACAGGGGCAAATGTCCATATTCGACTTTATGGAGCAGGAGCCGCAATCGAAAGAGCAGTCAATCGCCGCAGCGGTTGAGAAACCCAAAAAAGATACGCCTCTTGCAGATGAAAAGTATTCGGAGCAGACGCTGCAGCCCCTGCCACTGGATGCCGCCAACGAATATAACGCACTGAAAGAGCGCTACCCGGATGCTCTGGTCGGCTATGAGCAGTACGGAAACTTTGAGTTCTACGGCGAGGATTCAAAGCACGTTTCAGAACTTCTTGGCAGCAAGCTGTTGGAAAAGGAAACTGCACTCGGCAAAGTTGAGGTATCTGGTTTTCCGCGTGAACAGTGGGTTTCACAGGCAATGAAGCTCTGGAAGCAAGGGGAGAACGTCTATCTGTCCGGCCAGCAGGAAGATGGAACCCATGCGCAGACAAAGTATTTCCGCAGAGAGGAATATCTGCCTGTTAATACCATCATCGAACTGGATGATAGAGAGTTCCGTGTGGATTCGGTGGACTTTGGAAATGGAACGGTCAGTTTGCAGGACATGACCCTTGCAAAAGAAGCCCGGTATCCGATTTTCCGAACGGAACAGCTGGAGTACATTCGGCATCTGTACGAACAGGCAGATGTACCGATGGAAGAAGCGGTTGAAATCACAGTCTTTACGGCTCTGCACAATGCGGGTGTGGCCTACGAGGATTTCTCCCCGGAGCAGATGGATGTGATCTATTCGGTGGCAGAATCGGGTGGCGAGTTGGAAGAACTGCTGAATCCCGACTTTCCGCCGGAACAAATGCAGCTGATCGCAGATGTGCAGAACCGAACGGATGCCATTAGCCGCGCAGCGGCAGAGGAAGCCCTTGAACCGCTGACGCAGCAGCCTATGACCCCGGCAGAGGTCAACCATGCAAGGCGGCAGCACAATCTTCCGCTGGACAGCGGTGCGATAGAACTGCCTGCACAGCCCAAACAGGAGCCTATGAACTTCCGCATTACGGACAATGATCTCGGCGCAGGAGGGCCGAAAACAAAGTATAAAGCCAACGTGGAAGCCATTCAGGTGCTGCAAATACTGGAGGCAGAACAGCGGCAG
>ENA-ORRU01001034-ORRU01001034.1-human-gut-metagenome-genome-assembly--contig:-NODE-1034-length-18266-cov-10.889902_pt1 | contig 18266 bp, 17 predicted proteins | sample MGYA00242184_ERZ509151 | MGnify/ENA primary metagenome ERZ509151 (study PRJEB26280, sample SAMEA2338667) | human gut metagenome | biome: human gut; feature: human-associated habitat; material: faeces... | reverse complement strand
GGTTCTGCCGAAGATGGAGAAAAATTGCAAAATGCAGTTGTAGGTCAAGAATGGAAACCGTTGCCGTATCTATTGAGTATCACAAACCTGCTGCTCCATGATATTGAGGCTCCCAACATAGCAAACTGTGATTCGCTTGGAACAAATATCACTGATTTCAAGGAAAGCGACAAAGTGGATGTTATCGGTATGAATCCTCCGTATGGCGGTAGCACAGAAGATAGTGTAAAAAGCAATTTCCCGGTGCAATACCGTTCAAGTGAAACTGCGGATTTATTCATAGCCCTTATCATGTACCGCCTCAAAGCTGGTGGTAGATGCGGTGTGATTATCCCAGATGGTTTCTTGTTTGGTACGGATGGAGCAAAACTTGCACTTAAAGAAAATTTACTCCGCAAGTTCAACCTGCATACTATCATCCGTTTGCCGGGTTCTATATTCTCCCCATATACCTCTATTGCAACCAACATTCTTTTCTTTAATAATGAAAAAGCCGAAGGTTGCGAAGAAGGATTCAAGACCAAAGAGACATGGATCTATCGTTTGGATATGCCGGAAGGGTACAAACACTTCTCAAAAACCAAACCAATGAAGGTAGAACACACACTGCCTATTCAGGAATGGTGGAAAGATAGGAAAGAAATTATAAGTGACGAAGAGGGAGAAAAGAGTCGTGTGTTTACTGCTCAACAACTGATTGACTTGGATTGTAACTTTGACCAATGCAAGTTCCCGAAAGAGGAAGAAGAAATACTCCCTCCAGCAGAACTGCTCAAACAATATTTTGAGAAGCGTGCCGCACTTGATCATGAAATAGACAAAACGCTTTCTGAGATTCAAAAAATTCTCGGTATGGACATAAAATCGTGTAACTGATAATTGTGAAGTGATATGAAAGATTTGACAATCTCAAACATAGAAAGACAAAATGTACTTAACAACCGTTTTGCAGTCAGCAAAGTACAGGAGCATCTTGACATTGAAGGAATGCTCTTTGAGGGAGAGTATCGCTTTACAAAAAAAATGGTTGCCGATTTCTACGAAGTAGAAGAACGAACAATAGAACGCTACTTGGAAAAACATTCCGATGAATTATCGGCTAACGGTTATGTTTTATGTAAAGGTAAACACCTGAAAGAGTTGAAGTTGCAATTTGCTCCCGTCATAAATGTCGGGAGCAAAACGACACAGCTCGGATTGTTTAACTTCCGTTCATTCTTAGACATGGGTATGTTGCTTACAGAGAGTGAGAAAGCTAAAAAAGTCCGTAGTCTTATATTGGATTTTGTGATTACCACCATCAACGAAAAGACCGGAGGAGGAACTAAATATATTAATCGCAGGGATGTGCATTATCTTCCTGCTGCAATCACAGAAGAAAACTATCGGAAAAATCTTACCTCTGCCATCAATCAATATGTCGATGGGCATCATACATACAAGTATTCTCAGATTACGGATTTTATCTATAAGGCTGTTTTTAAAGAGAATGCCAAAGAGTATCGGGAAGTATTGAAGTTGGATTCAAAAGACAATGTTCGGCACACGCTGTATTCAGAAGTTCTATTGGTTATATCCTCTTTTGAAAACGGAGTGGGTGCAGCAATCAGTGAACGATTCAAAGAAAATGGTGGAAGGTTGCTTACCGTTGACGAAGTGGAACATATTGTAAACGAACTTGCCGAACACCCTATGCAGAAACCTTATCTGAATGATGCCAGAACCAAAATGGCTTCAAGGGATTTCAGTTTCCGAGATGCGTATCATGGTAATATAGCAGATTATCTGCAAGCTGTTACTCCAGAAGAGTTTGAACGATTCATTGGTGACCAGTCTATTGATTTTGACCGTATCTTAGCGGACAATAAAGATGTGCTTAAACGCTTAAAGCAGGCAGAAGATGAGTAAGGAAATTATTTACATAGATTACGACGAAGTTTTAAGCATCTATGGCAAAATGATTGATGCCAGTGATGGTGGTTTTGAAGGAGTGCGTGATGAAGGAGGTATTCGTGCAACATTGGATTTTGTACAAAATGATTTATACTATCCGACCTTTGCTGACAAACTAACCTATCTGATGTATAGATTCTGTTCCGGGCATTTCTTCAATGATGGGAATAAGCGTATTGCACTGACTTTGGGTACATACTTCTTACATAAGAATAAATACTACTGGCACGCTTGTACATGTATGCGTACATTGGAATCTATCATATATCACGTGGCGGCATCAAACATCGACCAAGATTTGTTGCTGCGCATCGTCAATAGCTTTTTGACGAGTAAAGACTATGACGAAGAACTGAAAATAGATATTGCCAATGCCATGAGCAAAGGAGAGTTAGGAATACAAGGCGAAGATTACGAACAAGATTAAATATGAAAACTATAAAGATTATATTATTACTGTTCTGTATCATTTTAGGAATCAACGCTAAAGCACAAACAGTAGGTTATACTTATAAGGCACTTGCAGCCGAAGGTTGCAACATGAAATACAGCGTGGCGAAACAGGACACAATGTATTCCATCGTTGCCACAGTACGCTCAGATAGGATGAATTTTCTAAGTGAGCCAACAATGAAGATAAGGACATTCTCTGGCAAATACCTCGAATTAAAAGGGACTGTAATTGGCAATGGGAGTCAATCTGCGGGTATCATCAGCGGCAATGTCGTAATACCCGTTACAGAGATAAGTTCTACCGCACAGTTTTGGATTACTCCACAGCAGTTTGAAATCTTGAATGAAGGTGTGGCTAAAATTCGTTTATCTATGACACCAATGAATCATGAACGTACCTTCAAAAAAGATAAGATAGGGAAGAAACTCTATCGGTTCTATCTGAAGGAAAAACAAAAAGACGAAAATTTCTAAATCAGATAGAATAAGATGAATGGCAAACAACTAAGAAACAGCATACTTCAATGGGCAATACAGGGCAAACTTGTACCGCAAGACCCCAATGAAGAACCGGCATCAGTGCTTCTTGAACGTATCAGAGCGGAGAAAGCTAAACTAGTGAAAGAAAAGAAAATCAAAAAGGACAAAAACGAATCAATTATTTACCGTGGTGACGATAATTCCTATTATGAGAAGTTTCTCGCTACCGGGGAGGTGAAGTGCATTGACGAGGAGATTCCGTTTGAGATTCCAAAGGGATGGGAATGGACACGCATTGGTAATATTTTCAATCATACAAGTGGAAAACAGCAAAGTAGTAGCAACAAGAATGGCGGAACGCCGCAGAAATTTATTACTACATCCAATCTCTATTGGGGATATTTCGTCCTTGATAATGTAAAAATTATGAATTTTACAGAGGAAGAGATTAATAACTGTTCTGCTACAAAAGGCGATTTGCTTGTTTGTGAAGGTGGTGCGGGTTACGGTCGTTCTGCAATTTGGAACTATGATTATGATATTTGTCTTCAAAATCATGTCCACAGATTACGCCCATGTGTAAATGGTATTTGTGAATATGTGTATCACTTTATCTACCTATTAAAAGAAAGTAATAACTTATCCTCTGTAGGAACTGCAATGCCTGGACTTTCAGCGAACCGTTTAAAAGGGTTGTTATTACCATTTCCCCCTCTTCCTGAGCAAAATAAAATTGTTGCTAAGTTAGGAGAACTCTTACCACAAGTAGAAAAATATAGTAAAGTTCAGAACTGTTTGGATGAGCTGAATGTAACAATAAATGATAAGTTAAAGAAGTCTATTCTTCAAGAGGCAATTCAAGGAAAACTTGTACCGCAGATTGCAGAGGAAGGCACAGCCCAAGAGTTACTTGAACAAATAAAATTGGAAAAGCAGAAGCTCGTCAAAGATGGTAAGTTGAAGAAGTCTGCTTTGACTGATTCTATTATCTTCAAAGGTGACGATAACAAGTATTATGAGAGGATAAATGCGCAAACCGTTGAGATTGAGCTTCCTTTTGAATATCCTAACAATTGGTCTGTGCTACGTTTGAAAGATATATGCCAACTGATAGACGGTGAAAAAAGAAACGGAAAGGGCATCTGTCTGGATGCAAAATACCTACGTGGTAAATCATCTGCTACCATTGTAGAGAAAGGAAAATTTGTCTATGCCGGAGATAACATCATTCTTGTAGATGGTGAAAATTCAGGTGAAGTTTTCACTGTTCCGCAAGATGGGTATATGGGGAGTACATTCAAACAGTTATGGCTCTCTTCGGCTATGTGGAAACCATATATTTTGGCTTTCATTCTGTTCTATAAAGAGGATTTGAGAAATTCAAAAAGAGGTGCGGCTATTCCGCACCTCAATAAAGAGTTATTCTACAATCTGCCTATTGGTATTCCACCTTATCAAGAACAGCAGCGTATTGCAAAACGGATAAATGAACTATCGCAGTTGCTCAAATAGTTTTTCTATTTGAGCAACAATGCGTTGTTGTTCTTTAATCGGAGGTAATGGTATTAATATTTCTTTTACTTTTGCTATACTTACACCACCTATAATGCCCGTTTTATTTAGGTTAAATAGTTCAAAGAACGATGGTGACTGTAGATAATAGTACATGTATTTCCCGATTCCAACAAATGGTGAGAAACAACATAACTTATTCCCAAAACATACATCTTGATTCAGTATTGCAATTTTTCTTCCGGCACTTCCACCTTCAATACACATCAATATTGAGTTATTGGGAGCAAGTCTAAAATCAGGTTCATATTGTTTTGGAATCGCAATGCCATTATCGTAAATAATCCGATTATTAAAATCAACATCCTTAGTTCCAATATAATAACGTCCTATAACATCTGTAAATTTTGATTTCTTTTCAGTTTCACTAATACTGTTGCCAGTGTAAATGTTTGCAATATGAGAAAGTCTTGTCCATACCCAATTCTTGGGAGTTTCAAAAGGTATCTGTTCTGTTATATCTAAGCACTTTTTACCTACCTGCTCATAATACTTGCTATTGCTTTTTCATACTTTTCTACAATTCTATATTGTTCAGACAAAGGAGGCAAGGGGAATAATAATGAATTGAGATCTTCTTTATTGAATCCCGCTTGGGCGCAACGACTCCGATTGACAATTTCATTTTGATATATTGAACTACAATAATACAGAAAAATATATTTCTGAAATATAAGTCGGGATTCGTATAATGGGATAACTTTTGCTAAGGCTACATTATAAGCTCCATATTCTGCATAAAATACTTTTCCTAAAGAAGCCCCATAACGAGCTAACAGAATATCTCCTTTTTGAGAAATCTTACTGGCTGTAGAAAGCGGTATATATATAGGTTGTGGGTTAGAGCCATAATCTCTAATTTGAAATAATCGTATATATCCTTCTTTTTCTCGTTCAATAAACTTAGACTTTGGAGGTTGGGAACCGCCTGAAATATCAAATAAGTCATTATGTCTCACCCATACCCAAGTATTAGGTATATCAAATGGTATTTCGTCAGTAATATCTTGTTCTGTTTTACCAATCTTCTCGAAGTACTTGTTATCGTCACCTTTATAAATTACAGAATCAGTTAAAGCAGACTTTTTTAATTTGCCATCTTTGATGAGTTTCTGCTTCTCCAATTTTATCTGTTCAAGCAATTCTTGCGCAGTGCCTTCGTCTACAATCTGAGGTACGAGTTTGCCTTGAATAGCTTCTTGGAGAATTGACTTTTTAAGTTTGTCATTAATACTTCTGTTTAGTTCATCCAAAGCTATTTGGGAGAGTGCATATTTGTCAATTAGAGGCAAAACGTCCTTTATACGCTCAACTATTCGATGTTGTTCTTGTATAGGTGGGATAGGCATTAAGTGAGCTACTAATTTTTCTCTTGAAATATTTGGTTGAGCTCCCCCTTCTCCTTTCTTGATGAAGTCCACTTGACTTTCCATAAGAAAATAAAAGAGGTAGTAATTAAAGATTCCTATAGGGGTACATGCGCAACAAGCCTGATTCGTTGTTAATTCACACCCTGCTATAGCAACCTTACCAATCGTAGCACCATACATTGCTATCAATACATCTCCGGCTTTATTCATTCTTAACGAACATTCTTTTAATGCTTTATCTGTGATTTTTATCTCGGTATCATTCACAATGCTATTATTGAGTTCACCAGTTCTAAGCCATAAAATATTACCACCATAATAACTTGTATTACCCTTTGCTGGGGTTGCTCCTGCGCCCCAATCCCCAATACTTCCCATTCTACTCCATTCCCATCCCTTTGGAATCTCAAACGGAATCTCCTCGTCAATGCACTTCACCTCCCCGGTAGCGAGAAACTTCTCATAATAGGAACTCAATGAATTTGTAAATACCATACATTATTAATGATAATGAATTGTTTAACTAATAATGTATCAGACATGAACATTGAAAATTTTGAAACGTATCTTCGTCAAGGGAATATGGCGGAGAACACAATTGCGGCTTATCTATATGCCGTAAAAGAGTATTATTCCCGACACAAGGAACTGAACAAGCGCAGCCTGCTTGTTTACAAAACCTATCTCATTGAAAAATTCAAGCCTAAAACTGTAAATCTTCGTATTCAGGCAATGAACAAGTATCTTGACTATATGAATAAATCTCGTTTGAGATTAAAATCTGTCAAAGTACAACAGCGTAGCTATCTGGAAAATGTAATCAGCAATGCCGATTATACTTTTCTAAAGAACAAACTGAAAAAGGAAGAAAATCAAGAATGGTATTTCGTAGTTCGTTTCCTCGCAGCAACAGGAGCAAGAGTCAGTGAACTAATCCAAATGAAGGCTGAACACGTGCAGATGGGTTATTTTGACATCTACACCAAAGGTGGCAAAATACGTCGTATTTACATTCCGAAGTCCTTGCGCAAGGAAGCCACAGAATGGCTTAGCAAAGTCAATCGTACCACCGGCTATCTTTTTCTCAATCGCTTTGGCGAGCGTATCACCACCAGAGGTATTGCCCAGCAGTTAAAAAACTATGCCACAAAATATGGCTTAAACGAGAAAGTGGTTTATCCTCACTCGTTCCGTCATCGCTTTGCCAAGAATTTCTTGGAGAAGTTCAACGATATTTCTTTACTTGCTGACCTGATGGGGCATGAAAGCATTGAAACCACTCGTATTTATTTGAGGCGTAGCAGTGCCGAACAACAAGAGATTGTTGATAAGGTCATAACATGGTGATGTATTTGGAAGGTTGGTCAATCCATCCTTCCAATTCCTTCAAAGAACTTCATATAGATTATCAATCCTCCCAATGTCAAACAGAAATACGCATACAATATCCAGAATCCGACAACGGCACATTTGGCTATTTTGCCATTAAGAGAAAACGAAGTTTCAGATTTCACACATTTATGGACTTCTTTCCAGTGATTCGTATGAAGTGTCTTCAATTCTGTTATCTGTTTCTCAAATAAAGATTTTTCTTCTTCAATCAATTTATTGCGATATTCTGTAAGAATAGACTTGTCTTCATCGCTAAGTTTGACATTTACAACAGTATTCTCTGCCTGAATAATTGCACGGCTAATAGTATCAGGGATATTGTCGGATGTTTTCACTGCAGCATTAAGAACCTGTGCTGATTCTTCAAAAGTTAACACTGAAGCATCTACAAATGCTTTTATCTGTTTCAATTCTTGGATAACATCTTTGATGTCCTTAATCTGATTCGTGAGATTTACAAGCTCGGTTTCAAAATCAACACGATTTTCAATTTTGCTAATATTATCATCACTATCTATGCTCTTGCTATCCTGCACAGGCAAAGAAGATTGGTCATATTTACTTTTACGCATGGTTATATGTGATTATAAATGAAATACTATCTACCCCTGCTACGTTTAATCGGTTTGCAGAGCCATTTTGCCATTTTTGCACAACGAACAGCCCAGTTACGCTCATCATCGTCCTTATCTTTACCCCATCCGCTACCGGGACTGCCACCACCTCCGCTTGAAGCCGCCATAGAAGTGGCTGCATCCAAATATCCGGCAAATAGTAAGGCGGCAACTTTGAATAAATTGGTCTGTTTGACTTCTTCATCAAGGCTTCCAAACTCTTCGTCAAAGACAGACTTAACCATATCTGGTATATCAACCTCGAGTTGTTCTCCATCCACTGTTATGGAATAGTGGTAAATAGAAGGCTTTGATTGTGGCATCACCTCTTTATTATTATGCGCCATCGTTTGAGTACATACTTCCTTTGACTGAATTGCAGTTTGTTTATCAGAAGCATGTAATCCCACCCAAGTCGCTTCAATTTTTGATGGCATCAATTTTCGACTTTTACCCAATATCGAGGATTTATAAATAGAGTTCCCTTTTCGTATAGCGTACCCTTTGACCACTTCCTTATCGTCCTTTATCAACTTAATATCGTACCCCTTAGCGTTTAACATTTGGCTATAAGTTTCCCAATCAAATTCTGGCATAGCTTTCAATATTGCGATGCAGTCTTCACTGATTTGCTGAATATTTTCATCACGACGTTGCACGGATTGTACCCAGCCACGTCTCTCATTGATGATGTTGGCAGCATGAACGGCACGTTCACCAATATAATGCGCATCGTTTGTCTTGCCCATATTGTCTATGCGGTTAGCTACAATATGCAAGTGAGGGATGCCACTTTTGCTGTCGGTGTGTAACGAAACAACATACTGGCTATTTTTGATATTGGTCGGTTTAAGATGACTATCTGGTTTGCCACATCTTCGGTCAATGCCGTCAAGTACTGCAATAAACTCATCCGCCAAATTCTGCCAATCCGTCATTGTCCATCCTGCCGATTCTTCTTTGGCTGGAGATATTTCAAAGCGCAGTGCGTTCAGCTTTATGGGCTTCGGATTATATCTGTCTTTCATACATTGATGCTGGTGTTGCATCATCCGTGACCACATAGCCAAAGGTTCTATATTTTCTGGCAAGTCATGCACCTTAACGAGCTGGGCTTTATCTTTTTCCATAGAATACTCAATGACTCTTGCTCCATGAGAAATTGCCTTTCCTTGTGCTATCATAATTTCAAATTTGATTTATACTGTCTCGTATTTGTCCCCATCGGACAATAAGCCTATTTACTGCCTCTATCCAAGCACGCATATAATTCTCATCTCGGAAATATCGTTTTTTAATCTCATCAGGTTTACCTTTGAGTACATTCTGAATGCGGATAAGGTCGGCTCGTGCATCCGATAAAGAGTTCAATCCTTGTACTTCCTCGTCTGAAAGTCGTTTGTTTGGATGGTGATTTTGCAATAATTTTCGTCCGTAGTTACTAAGTGTCAGTCCACATTCGGCAGCTTTTTCTACTATCATTTCATACTCATTTTCAGTCAGACGAATGTCTATATGACGAGTACGAACACCCTGTTTTCCATTGTTTTGTTGTATATCCATAAGCGTTTATAACTGGAATTTATTAATAAAATGTTCTATCCATTGCGAGCCTGCGAGTAATGCAAGAAGCCTCCAAGACGACAAATGAGTGAAACCATTTTGTCGGACGGTGGTACTTCTTGCATAGAATACCCATTAAAAATGGAGCATTACATACCTTAATGCAAGCATTGTCTTTGTCCGAACTATGCCATTTGTCTGTCAACTTTAAGAGTGGCTATTGTCACCTATATCCATTTGGATAATCAATAGTTTTACTTTCCCCTTAGTTTGGCTTCTCCATAAACACATCACTAACCGGAATCCACCAGTTCCAAATGCAAGCAGTCAATCAAAGTTTGTAGGTTTGGATTTCGCTTTATCATCTTTTGAAGTATCATCGCAGGTGTTTCAGTCATCAATAAGAAATCCGCAATATCAAGTCCGTTCTTGCGCTGTTCGTCTGTGGCGCATTGTTCCAAACTATCACTCAATACAACTTTAGAACATACGGAAGTGAGTAAAGCCATCTTGGTTTGCCAAACCTCTCTTGCACCCAAATCCGGGCATAGCATAACCGACCGACCTTTCAATACACTTACCACGTCAGACTTGAAGCATCCATGCATTCCACCTGTTGCCAACCATATAAATTCCGGCATATAATGGGTAGCTATCAAAGCGGATTTTTCGCTTTCCACAATAGCAACAGGTTTGGTCGGATTCTCAGATAACAGATGTTCGCCAAACAAACATTGCTTCAAATTGTAGTTTGGGAGATTCAGTTCTGTATGTACCCAACTAACATAACTTCTTGGCTCTTTTGTCCGATGTCCTGTTTCTGCATCATACAACATTATCTTCCCTGTTCGTACATTACCTTGCCAATCAATTTGCCAATAGACAGTAGAACCGCCCCACTTCTTTGATGTGCCAACATGATATAGTTGGAATATCCGAGAAGTCTCATCTTTACCCAACATCCCAGACAGGTAGATGTACAATGGATTCATACCGTAGTTAGTAAGAGTACGTTCCATTAGTTCTTTATCAATAAAAGAAGTGGGAGGTGGCAAGTATGGTTTGGATTTGCGAACTTCAACAAAACTATTCTTATTACTGTCCGCCAACATTGGATTATCATGAAAATAATCTGATGGGGTGTAATGGTATTGGCAAGATTGCTCATGGTCACATCTACCTACATAATCAGGAAAGGTTATTTCTCCTTGACTATCTATATACCTGACAAAGCATTGCTTCTTTCCACATTTCGGGCATGATTGCTTTGTACCTCGTTTATATTTTTGAAGAGAAAATCTATATTCAGTCATACTTCATCGTTTTGTTATTGCAGTTGTTGCAGTTTGTACTTTTTGCAGTTTTGCAGAAAGTTTATATGAGACAATGTGCAAACTGCAACAACTGCAAAGTGCAAAAGGGATCGTTTATTGCAGTTTCTCATATTCACCTCGCCTTACCTTCTTGATAATTTTATTTGTAGCAAGGTTAACTAATGAATACATTACCGACCGTTCAGACAGTCCCACTTCTTTCCCTGCTTGAAGAGCATCGGCAGTAGTAAAATTTGCGGAAAGACAATCAAGCAATTCTCTATTTTGTGGTTCAACGCTCTCTCTCAACATATATTTCTGAATGTTGATATAACAGTTCTCAAAGTATTCACTCAATGCAGTAGCTGATTTGGTTGAGTCTATATCCACAAAATCCTTGTGGACTTCATCACAAGCCCAACGAAGAATTTGCAAGACTAAAGCCAAACGAGCAGTAATCATAGGAGCCTTAATCACTCTGCTATCCACGAGTCCATCATCTTGGATTTGATTGATAGCTCGAATCGCCTCGTTACGCCAGTTTGTAAAATATGCTTTGGCTTCCGAAGAAAAGTCCAATATCTTTTGTGCTAACCCATTGTCTTCTGTCTCTGTAAAAGGTAAGCTAATTACCTTGTTAATGATAGATTCCCACATAGCAGAATATTTATCAAAAGATGCAGAGGATGAATCTTCATCTAATTGCCAATCAGAAATTTCTTGAGAAGATGGATATACAAAGATTATTCTATCTATCAATCCATTGTCTTTATAACCTTTCTCTATTAGTTCGTGCATACGAGTTGTTTGCATCGTACCGACTATATTTATAAAGGGGTGTTCAATATGGATGGGGACAGGAATACTACACCTTGAAATATCCAGCGGTTTTCCGCTGAAGGCGGTCAATAGTTGCTCAATAAGTTGTCCTTTACTATATTGATTCACGGCATTAAACATTCCCATGATTTCATCTACATATACCACGATACCTCGTTGATTATCATCAAGCGCACGCATTAAAGCCTCCGGAGTAAAATCGGATATGATAGTTCTTCGTAAAATAGGTTTGTCTGGTAGTGGAGAGGAGTTGTCTTTTTTAGCCTTGCTGTTTTCAACCAAACTATTATAATGTTCCATTTCCAATTTGAATTGTTTGATGATTTTAGCATCATGTTTTCGGATGGGACGGAATGCAAAATCCAAAGGTGGAGTTTTGCCCATTCCGGGACGACCTACCAATATCATATAAAGGGCAGAATTACTAATCCATCCACCACGAATACGGATATTGACAGCGTTGCCAATAGCGGTTGACACTGCCACCAAAAGAGAAGCCATCATGTACTCAATGGAATAATTTTCTTGCCGTGCTAAAGCCAATATCATATCTTGAATTTTGGCAGGAAAAGCATCCAAAGGAATCTTACTTTCAAAGACCCCTTCAAATTCCATTCTGAGTGCATTGCATAAATTGGTTGAATCCATTAGAACCTGGTATTTCTTTTTGACTTTATGAATTGGGCGGCTTCATCCGCCAGTTCCTTCTGCGATTTCCGTTTGCCGTCATGAAGCCATGCGTCAATCTCCGATTTGAGAAACATGATACGCTTCCCTCTCTTATGAAACGGAATTTGATGGCAACTCGTCCATCCATATACTGTTTGTTCCGCCGGATGGCTGGGAATATACTCACACAACTCTTTCAGGTTCATCCATTGCTCGGTTGGGATATTGTGTGTTGGATTATTCAGACCGTCAATTTTGGAATCCAATTCATTCAACTTATCCATCATCCACGACATTGCTTTGGGCAAATCTTCAAATGTAATGTTCTTCTCGCTCATATTATTACTTGTTTACTGTTTGATTTTTCGGCAAAGTAACAGCGATTTCAAATACTGATTTTATGGTGCAACACATCACATAAAAAGGCAGCAATGAAACATGACTATCATAAGGATTACTTATTGATTATCAATGCCAATAGTGGAGAATATCAGTAGCGGATTTTTATGATAATGTCGCCTGTCATATAGGAATCATAAAGCAATCACAAGAAATGACCGTAGATAAAAATAAAAAGCCACCCACGTAAATTCTACGCAGATGGCTATATAAATAACCACTAAACAGTAAATGAATTACATCATTTTAGATAAATAAATTTCAAATAGTTTGATGTAGATTTTATCTAACAAGATGATGATTGACATGTATAAAAAATAATTTTGCAGTTTATATCCTTTAGACATCATTTCCTTGATTGAAGGCAAGTTGTGTTGATAAGAACGTGTATTGTGAGCACAACGATTACGTTCCTTATAGACATAGTCCGTAAACAATTCTTGCAATACCAATCCACAAGTAGCTTGCCTTTCCAATTCTGAGATATTGTCTTTTTTCGTAAATAACTGCTTCTTGTTCATAATCCAACTCTTACGTACATTTGCAACAAGCACTTTATATTCACCATAGCTCTTCTTAAAATTTTGCGCCAACAAACTATTTTCAAATACTCGTTGAATAGATACTTTCCAGTCATCAAGTATTCCATCTTTAATGGCATCAGTAACAGTAAACGACTCGTCGAGTTTTTTTATTTCGTTCAAAAGGTCGTTGTACACCATACATTTGTCATCGTAACTAGAACACTCGCCATATGGCTTGCGTTCATATCGTTCGTAGCGGTACTCATAGTCTCTGCAGGCCATTTCCCAACATATACATTTTAACTTTTGTTCTTGAGCTCCGGTTAATCGTAAAAAGAGAGAATGGAGTAGATAGTCACAGATTGGATATGTCTCAATACCGCCATTAGTAGCATCAAGAGATCTAAATGCATCTTTTATTATTTCCGTTTCAGACTTCAGAATAAACGGTATATGGTTAGCGGGCTGGATGTATGACATAACGATTGAATATAGTTATAGATTGTTCGACACGGGCACGCATATATTTCAATAATGAAGGAGAGGCTTTGTGACCATCGTTCCGTTTGAAAAAGGATATTTTATTTTGAAGTTCCCTCATTAGAGCTTCTTTACGAGCAAGATCTATATTGTTTCCTTCTATTACGGTATTGTACACAAGACCAAACATATAAACATCAGAATCAATGATAGACCTGAAATGTAATTGATTATATCCAAGTTCGTTTAAAGTCTCATTTAATAGAGTAATTCTGGGAGCGAAATTTTTGTCAGGAAATATCGTTGAAAATTGAACAAACATATCACTATTTTTATCATTGACAACTGCATATATATATTCCTCATAGTATTTTTCCATTTTAGGCTTATATCCCTGCGCAAGTCGGTTGCTTCTTCCATCTTTTTTATATTGTGATAGAATTGCCATTGTCCTAACAAAATCGTATGCTTGATTTTTCCCAACCAATTCAACTTTTAGATTTCTGCAGCATTCTGGATTGAAGAAACTTTGTAGTTCTGATTTAAGGAAATAGAGTGATTGACGACTTTCAATTGGATTTAAAGGAGTTCCTAAAATATTTATGTTACGGAATACGGAAGAATAAAATTCATGTTGCTCCGCTTCATTATCTGCATTAGGGATAATGAATGAAAATGGAAGATATTTGTTTTCAAAGAAGTCTTCGGTTACTTCATAGTCTACAGAATTATACTGTTGGGGAGTTATAGCATTTCGTACATTGCGTTCTATAGGACCTCTATCAGCAAACATACGTAATGACCAGTTAATGTATTCTACATCTGGTTCATCAACATCTTCCTCCGCTGCACCATCCGCCATATTTACCTCATCACCATTACGTTGAAAAGCATCTTTTTTGGGGTAAACTCCAAAATAAGCCAATAAAATACTAGATAAACGTTGTTGCCCATCTAATATTAAATTATGATTCATCCCATCCTTATTGCATACTCCAATTGTCACAGGAGGTACAAAAATTTCCTCCTTCAACCCTCTCACAAATTCTTTCACTTGTTCTTCTGACCAAACAAAGCTTCGCTGATAAGGAGGTAACTCCAAATCTTGTTTCAATAGTAATTCAATCCAATGCTTTAGAGAGTATTCTCCGTAGTAAACTTTCTTATCCATTTAGTTCTTTACTTATTGGTTATATTATATCTTTATATATTGATTATTCAAATCATCCAAGTTTATTATTTGTTGGCAATAAATCCAGTTTAATGGTTTCTGTGGCTTTCTCTTTCTTTTCATCAACAACCTTTGCATACACTTGAGTTGTTCTCACGTTTGTATGCCCCAACATTTTGCTAACGGTGTAAATATCAGTACCTCCAGCCAGTTGCAGGGTCGCATAGGAATGTCTGAAGCAATGAAATGTAATGTGTTTGGATATTCCGGCTGCTTCAACCCATTTCTTGACTGGGCGATTTATCCATGAAGGGTCTGGCAGTCCGGCAAATACAAGAAATTCTCCTTCTTGTTGTTCTCCACAGAGATTATATGCTTGCTCTGATATAGGCATATATTCAACACCCTTTGTCTTTTGCTGGGTAAAATTCAATCGATAGCCTCCATTAAACATTTCCACTTCCGACCATTTTAATTTTTGAATGTCGCAGTGACGGATTCCTGTTAAAGCAGAAAATAGAGCAGCACGTTTCAGTAATGGGTCACAAGGTGTTTGTGCCAGTCGATTCAATTCCTCTACCGTGAGATATTCTCTCCGGCTTTCCCTTTCCTGAATACCTTTGACTTTAGCAGAAATATCAATAGTCAGATAACCGTCTATAAAAGCCTGTTTCAGTCCGGCTTTGAAAATGGAGAAGTATGTAGAAGCTGTGTTTTGAGAAATCGTACCTCGCTTAGTACCGCCTTGCGGTGCGTTCATTATGAATTGACGAAACGATTCCACCATCTTTAAGTCTATTTGTGAAAAGAGAATGGTATCGCTTTTTGCAAATATCTTCAACAACTCATGAACTCGCCTCCAATTGACAATGATAGAATCAGAACTATGGGCGTGCCTTGTTCGCTGCACATGGTCGAAGTATTCAATGAAATTACTTCTGGAGCGTTCCAACTGCTCTGCCTGTTCAGCATCGGTATCAGCATAAAGAGCCGCATTATCATATTCCTTTTGCCGTAGGCTTCTGACTTTATCGGCATAGATACATGATTCTTGATCCAATTGAGACTTACATTGTATAATACCATTCAGATCTCGCTTTGGCTTATAAGTGGTTTTACCTTCGGTATTAGTCCGTGCATTACGTGACTTATCCCAAACAGGTGTCGTAATAGTACGATTGAGATATTCACGTACTCTTTGCGGAGTATCTTTACCGGATTGGAACACAGGATAAGATTCCACATAAAGATACCATTCATCACGATATTCAGACTTGCGGAGTTTTACCGACACTCGTGTATTGACTAATGCTTTCTTCATCGTTTCATACCTTTATATAAGTTATCAATTTCTTTCTTGGGGACATATACAAAATTCCCTATCTGCCGGGTAGGGATAGAGTATTTGCGTATATGGAGATAAACGGTACTTTCATTCACAAGAAATTTCTCTGTGATTTCTCCAATGGTATAACAGTCTTTTGGCTCCAGACTATACAGTTTAGCGATAGGCTTCGGCTTTGTGAGAGCTTTCTTTCGGAGAGGATAGAGTTTCATCAGTTCTTCTTTTGATAATAATGTTTGCCTTTCTCCGGCATTCACACTTGGAATTGTTCCCTTACGAATCAAGCGGTAAAGAGTTTCTTTGCTTATGCCAAACAAAGCGTATGCTTCAGGAACAGTGATGTACTCTTTGGACTTTGGTATTTTCTTGACCACATCGTCCAACCTTTGCAATCTCAATTCTTCATCTTTGCGTCGTTTCCATGCAATTTTGGAACATTTGGGAGAGCAATACCACGATTCAATGGTTTTAGCCACAAAGGTCTCTCCACAAACCTTGCATTGACGTGTTATTTCAAATTTTGCTGCTGGCATAATTCACTTTTTACTTATATTTCTCATTCTCAATACCAACTTTTTTATAAGTGTCACATTATCTACTTTTAAGCGTCGGTACAATTATGGTACAAATATACAATAAAAATCCGAATAATAAGCAAAATCAAAGAAAGTGATATAAAAAGAAATAGGGCATAACGCATTGAGTTACACCCTATATTCTTATTTATAATTATCGTTGTTTACCGATACTTACTTCACTTCCTCGAAGTCAGCATCCTGAATATCTTCTTTATTATTAGAAGAACCCTGATTAGCCTGTTGTCCTGCACCTGCACCCGGACCGGCCTGAGCGCCACCTTGTGCACCACTCTGAGCATACATTTCAGCGCTGGCAGCCTGGAATGCTGTATTCAGTTCAGCCATGGCAGTATCAATAGCAGACAAATCCTGTGCTTTATGAGCATCTTTCAGTTTCTGAAGAGCAGCTTCAATCGGAGCTTTCTTATCAGCCGGCAACTTGTCACCTAATTCCTTCAACTGATTTTCAGTAGAGAAAATCATGGAGTCAGCTTGATTCAATTTGTCAATCTTTTCACGTTCCTTCTTGTCTGCTTCTGCATTAGCTTCAGCTTCGGCTTTCATCTTTTCGATTTCTTCCTTGCTCAAACCAGAGGAGGCTTCGATACGGATAGCTTGTTCCTTGCCGGTAGCTTTATCCTTGGCAGATACTTTCAAGATACCGTTGGCATCGATATCGAATGTCACCTCAATCTGAGGAACACCACGACGAGCCGGAGCAATACCAGTCAAATTGAACTGACCGATTGACTTGTTTTGTGCAGCCATCGGACGTTCACCTTGAAGTACGTGGATAGTCACTTCAGTCTGGTTATCGGCAGCTGTAGAGAAGGTCTCACTCTTGCGGGCCGGGATAGTAGTGTTTGCATCAATCAACTTAGTCATTACACCACCCAATGTTTCGATACCCATTGACAACGGAGTAACATCCAGCAATACCACACCTTTGATTTCATCTGTCAAAACAGCACCCTGAACGGCAGCACCTACAGCAACCACTTCGTCAGGATTAACACCCTTGGAAGGAGTCTTACCGAAGAATTTTTCTACCAATTCCTGAACAGCCGGAATACGTGAAGAACCACCAACAAGGATTACCTCATCGATATCAGAGTTGCTCAAGCCTGCATCGCTCATAGCCTTCTTGCAAGGTTCAAGACAAGCCTGAATCAAATTGTGAGCTAAAGCTTCAAATTTAGCACGTGTCAAAGTCTTAACCAAGTGCTTAGGCATACCGTCTACGGGCATGATGTATGGCAGGTTGATTTCTGTTGAAGTAGAAGAAGACAATTCAATTTTTGCCTTTTCAGCAGCTTCTTTCAGACGTTGCATAGCCATCGGATCTTTTGTCAAATCCGCACCTTCGTCATTCTTGAATTCCTGTACCAACCAGTCAATGATTACCTGATCGAAGTCATCACCGCCCAAGTGAGTATCACCGTTAGTAGAAAGTACTTCGAATACACCACCACCAAACTCAAGGATAGAGATATCGAATGTACCACCACCAAGGTCGAATACAGCAATCTTCATATCTTTGTGAGCCTTAT
>ENA-ORRU01001032-ORRU01001032.1-human-gut-metagenome-genome-assembly--contig:-NODE-1032-length-18310-cov-2.564558_pt1 | contig 18310 bp, 16 predicted proteins | sample MGYA00242184_ERZ509151 | MGnify/ENA primary metagenome ERZ509151 (study PRJEB26280, sample SAMEA2338667) | human gut metagenome | biome: human gut; feature: human-associated habitat; material: faeces... | reverse complement strand
CTTTCACACCGCCCAGATTGATCGTAAGGTGTTTCTTCACTTTCAGGGGGATATTATTCTCATTGTATTCGGCCGGTTTGCCATCGGGGGCGGCATATATGCGGAACATGGAGAAGTCACCGCAGTGGCGGGGCCACATCCAGTTGTCTGTGTCGGCTCCAAACTTTCCGATGGAAGAAGGGGGAGCACCCACCATGCGGACATCCTTGTAGATGGTCTTTACAAAAAGATAGTAACGGTTTGCTCCGTAGAAAGGTTTCAACTCCAAGGCCGTGAAGGGAGTGACTTCTATGTTCTCCTGCTTGGCAAAGCGTTCGGCCACTTTGCCAAGGTAAGAAGGAGAGAGGTAGTTCAGGCCTTCCGGGTCCTTGTCCTTAGCCAACTGTTCTTTTACATAAGGAGTGATATCCAGAATTTTGTCGATAAAAGTAACGGTCAGCCCCTCGCAAGGCAATTCCTCCTTGCGGGTCATCGCCCAGAATCCGTCTGTCAGGTAGTCGTGCTCCACCGAACTGTGTTGCTGGATATATCCGTATCCGCAATGGTGATTGGTCAGCACCAGTCCTTCTGCTGAAATAACTTCACCGGTGCATCCTCCGCCGAAATGTACCACGGCATCTTTCAGGCTGATACTGTCGGGGCAATATACTTTGTCAATGCCGATGTCCAGTCCCATGTCGTACATGGTGGCGGCATTTTGTTCTTTCAGGTCTGTCAACATCCACATACCCTCGTCGGCATGGCCGGCAAGGGTGGTGAAGCTGAGAAGTGATAATATGATTGTCTTTTTCATTATTCTACTATTGTCATTTCGTCAATCAGGTGACCGCAACCACCCAGTTTGTCGATAATAAAGAGTACATAGCGGATGTCTACGGCAATACAGCGTTGGAGGTTATTGTCAAAGTTGATATCTCCACTCAGTGATTCCCAGTTGCCGTCAAAGGCAGTACCAATCAGTTCACCGCTGCCGTTGATGACCGGAGAACCTGAGTTACCACCTGTAATGTCATTGGTCGTGAGGAAACAAGCCGGCATCTCACCGTTAGGCAATGCATAACGTCCGAAGTCTTTGGCAGTATAAAGTTCTTTCAGTTTGGCGGGAACTACGAATTCGGGATTGGTGGGGTCTTCTTTTTCCATTACACCTTTCAATGTCGTATAATACTTGTAGTGTATACCGTCTTTCGGATTATAAGATTTCACGTTACCATAAGTCAGACGAATGGTGAAGTTGGCATCCGGTGCTTTAGGTTCGGGAGAATACATTTCACATAAGCCGCGTACATACGTTTTGTGCAGCAGCTCCAATCCATTGAGTGCAGTTGACAATTCCTTAACCAATTTATCACCCAGTGCATATTTGGATTTGACAAAAGCATACATCGGGTCTTTTTCAAGAGCTTTTACATTGGGCTTGCTGATGAATTTATTGAAATTCTTTTCATTGGAGAAGATGGAATTATCATATAAATTGTCGATATATGCATCATAGTTTCCTTTGAAATCGTTTTGGATTGTCTGGTAGAAAGAAGGCAACGCGTCAGCTTCTACCATTTCGGCATAGAGGGGCAACAGGGCTTTGGCTACTTTGCGGTCTACTTCGTGGTCATAATCCTTGTTGTGAACGGATTCATAAACGCTCTTCATCATATCGGTATATTTTTTGATACCGGCTTTATCTTTGTTCTTTACCGCTACTTTCAGGCTGTCCATTACAATATAAGGAGTACCGAACTCAATGCCGCTTCTCAAAATTTCATTGAAGCAAGTGAATTGATAAAGAACAGGGTTGCTCTTTTCGATAATGGCATCGATTTCTCCTACCACCTTTGCATAGTCGGCCCGATTGTTATCCTTTGCAAACTTGGCAAAGCGGGCTTCCTGAGCCGCTTTCGTTTCCAGTACTTTATTGTCTGCGATAGCTTTGTTCATACCGATGGAATTCTTCCAGTAGTTGCTGCTTCCCGCATATTTGCTGGCATACTGAATGCGCACTTTGTCGCTGGCTGCCATTTCTTTTTTCAGTACATCCTGACGGGTACCGCGAATGCGGATACGGGGCTCATTGCTGGCGGTCATTCGCTGTTTGACTTCGCTTTGAGTCAAGTAGCGGCTGGTGCTTCCGGGGAAGCCCATAATCATGGCATAATCACCTTCTTCGATACCTTTCAGTGAGATAGCCAAATGTTTCTTAGCTTTGAGAGGAACATTGTTTTCATTGTATTCGGCCGGTTCACCGTTAGCGTCTGCATAGATACGGAATACAGAAAAGTCGCAAGTATGACGGGGCCACATCCAGTTATCGGTTTCCCCACCGAATTTACCGATAGATGAAGGAGGTGCGGCAACCATACGTACGTCACTGTATGTTTTTAAATAAATCAGATAAAATTTGTTTCCGGCATAGAAAGGAAGCGCTTGTGCACTGATACCCGGCTTTCCGTTCAGGTCGCTTGCTTTCAGTTCCTCGTTGGCAAATTTATGTAAGAAAGGCTGACCGAATGTTTCTTCTTCCTTCACTTCTCCGGCTTTTACCTTTGCATTTATTTTATCTGTGACATCCACAATACGTTCTACAAATTTGAACTTCAAGCCCGGAGTAGGGAGTTCTTCTTTACGGCTTTTTGCCCAAAAACCATCCGTCAGGTAGTCATGTTCTACTGAACTGTGTTGTTGGATAGAAGCATATCCGCAATGATGATTGGTCAGGATAAGTCCGTCGGGAGAAATAATTTCTCCGGTACATCCTCCGCCAAAGATACCTACTGCATCTTTCAGCGAAACTTTGTTGGGGTGGTAGATGTCGTCGGCATCCAGCTTCAGACCCTGTGCTTTCATGCGGTCTGCCAAGTGCTGTTCCTGCATGAGTTGCAACAACCACATACCTTCGTCTGCCTTTGATGGCAAGAATGCCACGCACATTAATGCGAGCATTAAGAGTTTAAATCTTTTCATGTTGTGTACTAAATGTTATTTCTTTATACTTATATCGGTTACAAAAATAGAAAAAAAACGGCAAGTATCAGTCAAAAAACTCAATCACAGTGATAATCTTATATTAAGTTTTAAATTATAATAAAAAATTTTTGTCAGTGGATTATAGATTGTACCTTTGCTCACCAAAAAGTAGTAAAGGGTGTGTAGATGAGCATGAATAAACTTTTTTTCTCTGTAGTGTCTTTATTGGCTTTGACCTCGTGTGCCAGCGAATATAAAATAGAAGGTAGTTCTTCTGTTTCGAGGTTGGATGGAAAGATGCTGTTTATAAAAGTTCCCGATGGTGACCGCATGGTGAAGGTTGATTCTGCCGAGGTTATTCATGGGATATTTAAAATGGAAGGAGTTTTGGATTCGTCCGTTATTGCTTCTTTATATATGGATGATATAAATATCATGCCTTTTGTTATCGAAAAAGGGAAGATAGCCATTAACATAGACAATGCCCGCATCGTGGTAAGCGGAACTCCGCTCAATGACCGTCTTTATGATTTTGTGGGAAAGAAAACTTCGCTTGATGACCGTGCCTACGAGTTAGAGCGTAAGGAAAGCCGTATGATTATGGATGGAAAAGACCCCAATGAGATTCACCATGTTATTATGACAGAACGTGAGAAATTGGCTGCTGAGATGAATGACTTGGCAAAGCAGTTCATTAAAAAGAATTATGATAATGTATTGGGACCGGGGGTATTTATCATGATATGCAGTAACTTTGATTATCCGGTCATGACTCCGATGATTGAGGAAATCGTTAAAGATGCTCCCGACAGTTTCAAAAATAATCCGATGGTGAAGGAGTATATCACGGTAGCTCGTGCCAATATGGAGAAACTGAAGAGTACACAACCTGTTCCCCTCGATTAAAGATTATTGATCGGGGTTGTCCACTTTTCCCTGATATTCTTCCGGCAATGATTTTTCTATTTCTTTGTAAGCTTCTTCCATGGTTGTTTTGATATTGTCTATTCCCTGGCTTTGGGGATATATGGGTTTATGAATGATCAATGTCATCGGATGCCATGAGACGAAACCTCCGGTACGCGGGAGAACATTGAATGAACCGACAATAGTAAGCGGTACGACCGGCAGTTGTAACTCATCCGCCAACTGGAAAGCTCCTTTCTTAAAATATCCCATGTGTCCTGTAAAGGTGCGTGCCCCTTCGGGAAATACGACCAGTGAAGTTCCGTTCTGCAATACATTACGGGCATGTTCGATTGTCTCTTTTACTTTTTTCGGTCCGGATTTATCTACAAAAATGTGACCTGCCGCTTCGCATGCTTTACCAACAAAAGGCATTTTCCGCAGGCTCTTCTTCATCATCCATTTGAAATTGCGGCCCAAAAAGCCGTAAATGAGGAATATATCGAATGAGCCCTGATGGTTGGCAACAAAGACATATGAAGTTTTGTCCAGTACTTCGGGATGCCCTACTACTTTTACGGGAATCAGCAATACATAACAGAATAATTGTGACCAGATTTTTCCGGGGTAATATCCCCAAACATGCGGGTCGCCTATCCATGAACCTACAATAGTGACAAGGGCCGTAAGTATTGTCAATACAAGAAGTATGGGAAGTGCTATAAAAATCTGATATAAAATATAGAGTGCTTTCATTGTTCTCAATTTTTAAATCATACAAAGATAGAAAAAAAAGATAATTTATCAGGCAAACAGTAATAACTTATAATTGGAAAACATTTGATTATTCTTTTTTCAAAGTGATGACTGTTATTTCCGGCCATGCTCCGAGGCGCATGGGGAACATCAGATATCCCAGTCCTACATTGACAAAAAGAGCCTGATTGCCTTCCCGGTATAATCCGTTGTGTTCGGGGTAAACAAATTTAGCCGGAGAGAATCCGAAGATGCTGAATTGCATTTCGTGGGTATGTCCCGATAGCATTAATTGCACATCACTTTCGGGCAATACTTCGCGGCGCCAGTGTGTCGGGTCATGGCTGAGTAATACTTTAAATATTCCGTCTGTACCCTTTAAGGCTTTGGGAAGATCGCCATAATTGGGAAAAGGAGGATTACCGCTATTTTCTACTCCCACTAAAGCAATACTGTCATGTCCCCGATGAATGATGGTGTGTTCATTATTCAGCACTTGCCAGCCCATGCGTGCTTCTTTGGCTAATAAGCTGTCGAGATTGGTTTGTTGCTCTGCTTTTGTATTCCATTTGATATAGGGAGAATAGTCATGATTTCCAAGTACTGAGTAGACTCCGTCTTTTCCTTTTATTTGGCTGAGTATAGGTATGAATTCATCCAGTTCGGTGGCTATGTTGTTGACAATGTCACCTGTAAAAACCACCAGGTCTGCTTGTTCGGCATTGACCATATCCACAGCCTTTTGTATTGCTTTTCCATTTCGTGTCCAACTGCCCGAATGGATATCCGAAAGTTGGAGAATGCGATAGCCGTCAAAAGCATCCGGCAAATCTTTATAAGTTATAGTCACTTCTCTGATTTGAAAATGCTGTTTTCCTTCGGTGGCACCATATACGACGTATGCCAATGATGCCAGTGCCACTACACCTGCAATATATCCTCCATAGAGTCTTCGTCCCGAAATGAGAAAAAGCAGTTTCATGATAAGGATGACGATGACAAATATGGCTTTAGGTACGGCAAAGCATAGGAATATCAACAGAAAATTGCTGAGCCGGTACATGGAATCGGGCATTGGCTCGTGGATAGAGAAAATCACCGTCATCCCTGTGACCAGAAATAATGTTGGTATCCAATAAGCCCGGCGAATCCATTTTTGTGATACACGATGGATGTAAGCTCTGTATATATACCAGTCGGGCAATATCAACAGTAATAAGAAAAATATAAAGAGTTTTATTAGCATCATGGCAATTGGTCTTTATAAAAAATGAAATCTATAAATTGGCAGCCAGAAACTTTTTCATTTCTTCTATGTTCATTCCACGTCGGTTGGCATAATCGGTCAGTTGGTCTTCACCTATTTTCCCGATGGAGAAATAGCATGAGGCAGGATGGGCGAACATCAGTCCGCTGACAGAGGCATGAGGCTTCATCATGCCATTTTCGGTCAAAGAAATACCTATCTGCTTCATGTCCAGCAATTCATTCAACACAAAATTGACAGATTGGTCGGGTAATGAAGGATAGCCGACGGCAGGGCGGATTCCCTGATACTTCTCATTATGCAAATCTTTTACACTGAGATTCTCATTGGGTGCATATCCCCATGTCGTCTTGCGGATATCTTCGTGTAATTTTTCGGCGGTTGCTTCTGCCAGACGGTCAGCGAGAGTCTGTACCAGCATCCGTTTATAGTCATCTTTGTCATAAAGATGCTCCATATCGGCATCCACGGTGGTAGCAAATGCTCCTACTTTATCTTTGATGCCTGAAGACAGAGGACGTACGAAATCACTTAAGCAGAGAAACGGTTCGTCTGCTTTACATTTGACTGCCTGCTGGCGCAGTAATGGGAAACGTGTGCTCCCGTCCAGGTATAGGTTGTCGCCATCGGCATTGGCATCCATTAAACGAAAAATGCCATGCGTCTCAAAGTCGGCATCCAATTCATTCAACATTCTGTGGGCTTCTTTCAGCAGTTGCATTGCTTCTGCAGCTTTCGGTCGCTCTTTTTCGGGAAAACCGGCCAACCACATGGCACGACACGAGTCACACCCATGTATATCGGCTATGGCAGCATATTTAGGCTGGAAACCCCATGCATGAAAAAAATAAATCCAGTTTATGTATTCACTGACTTGATGTATTTTGTAATGTACGATCATCGCTTAAATCTTAGTTCTTTTCCTCTGTGGGCTTTGTCTACTTGGTGGTTATGGTAGACCAAATGCCCGTTAACAAACGTTTTTTCTACTTGTGAGTGGAATGTCTGTCCTTCCATGGGACTCCATCCGCATTTGCTCAAGATGCAGTCGGAAGTTACTGTCCATTGACTATCGGGATTTACCAAAACCAAATCGGCATAATACCCCGGTCGGATAAATCCCCGCTTTTCTATATGATATAATTCAGCGGGAGCATGACACATTTTCTGTACCAATTGTTCAATGGTCAGTACTCCTTTCCGTACCAGTTCCATGATAGCCACCAGTGAGAATTGTATCATCGGCATACCCGAAACGGCCTTTAAAGCACCACCTTGTTTTTCTTTCAGCAAATGGGGAGCATGGTCGGTGCCGATTACATCGATACGGTTGGTGGCCAAAGCCTGTCGTAATGCTTCACGGTCGGTTGCAGTCTTGATGGCTGGATTGCACTTGATGCGTGCTCCCAGCGTTTCATAATCTTTATCGCAGAAATAGAGATGTGAAACACATGCCTCCGATGTTATTTGCTTTTCACTCAATGGTTTGTCTTCAAACAAATCTAGTTCGCCGGCTGTGCTTACATGTAGAATGTGCAGGCGTGCTCCTGTTTCTTCGGCTAGTTTTATTGCCAGGGAAGAAGAATGCATACAGGCTTCTGCACTCCGTATTTCGGGATGATATTTGATGTCCGGGTCTTCTCCGTATTTTTCTTTGAAAGCAACGGTATTCGCACTGATAATAGCTTGTTCTTCACAGTGGGTGGCAATCAGCATACCGGCATTGGCAAAGACTTTGCGCAACACTTCCATGCGGTCTACCAGCATATTGCCGGTACTGGCTCCCATGAAAAGTTTCACACCGCATATACGGGTTTTGTCCAGTTGAGACAGCATATCTGCATTATTGTTGGTTGCACCGAAATAGAATGAGTAATTCACTACACTTTTCGTTGCAGCATCGGCAAACTTGGCTTCCAGCGCTTCGAGATTGGTGGTCTGCGGGGTTGTATTGGGCATATCCATAAAAGAGGTCACTCCTCCGGCTGCTGCGGCTGTACTCTCTGTATGCATATCCGCTTTATGGGTCAGCCCCGGGTCGCGAAAGTGCACATGATCATCTATCACACCCGGCATCAGGTAGCACCCCCCGGCATCTATTTCCTCATCACAGGGATGGAGTGGGAGAGTGCCGTCTGCTATCACTTCTGCTATTCTGTCATTTTCAATTACAATCGAACCGTGAAAAGTCTTTCCTTCATTCACAATTCGCGCATTCTTTATCCAAGTACGTTTCATAAGTTTTTCTTTTGAGGATATTTATGGAACCAGCTATACCATTTCAGTTGGATGACTCCCATAATCGCTTCACCAAAGATGCTGCTGTTCATTTTGGAAGTTCCCAATTCGCGATTGACAAAGATGACCGGAACCTCGGCTATTTTGAATCCGCATTTATAAGCAGTGAATTTCATTTCTATCTGGAAGGCATAACCTTTGAAACGGATTTTGTCCAATCCGATAGTTTCAAGTACCTGCCGGCGATAGCATTTGAATCCCGCTGTGGTGTCATGGATGGGCAGACCGGTGATTATACGTACATATTTCGATGCAAAATAAGACATTAAGACACGTCCCATCGGCCAGTTTACAACATTTACTCCACTGACATAACGCGAACCGATGGCTACGTCATAACCTTCGCGGGCACATTTGTCATACAACCGGGGCAAATCATTGGGATTATGGCTGAAGTCGGCGTCCATTTCGAATACATAGTCATATCCTTTTTCTATCGCCCACTTGAACCCGGTGATATAGGCAGTTCCCAATCCCAGTTTACCCTTGCGCTCTATCATGAACAGGCGGTCGGGAAATTCCTGCTGCAACCGGCGTACAATAGCTGCCGTGCCGTCAGGAGAGCTGTCTTCTATGATTAAGATATGAAAGAACTTCTCCAAACCGAATACAGCCCGGATAATATTTTCTATATTCTCCTTCTCGTTATAGGTTGGTATAATAATGATGCTATCGGATTTCTCCATACGTTTATTTGTATTAGCTGAATAAATATCATACAAATGTAATTAATATATTATGAACCTCTGCAGAATTTAATTTTATTAAATAAAAAAAGAAGGGTTAACCCTGCTTTTACGCATGGATAACCCTTTCATCTTACAGAATAGTTTAGTTTTCTTTAGAAAGCCACACCTACGCGGAATCCGAAGTTTTGCAATTTATCCATGTCATAGTTAAACACGGTTCCCTTGTTGGTGGAATAGTTGTAAAATCCTGCCAAATGAAAGCCGATACTGTTGGGCCATGGGTAAATATTTACACCGATTTCGGGAGATACATAGAAGCCCCATGTGTCGTCCTTTACTTCGTAGATGTAGAAATCACTGGACATCTTTGTATAGTTGGCACCCAATTTCAATCCGATATAAGGTTGGCAGATACCGTCACTAAAGCGATAGTGAGTGGCAAAACCGAAAGGCAACTGGAATACGGAATGTTGTTGGTCGGTGGTCAGTGCAGACGAGCTGTTGATAGGCAATGTCTGACGTGGAATGTATTCATTGTTAGTGTGATAATTAATAAATGCACCGATAGACAAATCAGGTAAAACATAATATCCACCTTCAAAGTTCATACCCCAGCCGCTTGCTTTGTTTGAAAAGTTGTTGCTGATAGGAGCACTGAACTGCCAGTCTACATTAAAGTAGGTCATCGGAGTAATTTGTGCTTTTGCCGGTAGAGCAAAGGCAATGGCGATGGCAGCTACCGCCATTATTCTATAAGTAAAATATTTTATGGTTTTCATAAACTTGCTAATTTATTAAAATGATTTATTTGTTTATTTCTTCAAATAAGGGCTTTGTGCAAATGCCTGATTGATAGCCGTTGTAGCACGGTTGACATTCAGACTGCCGCTGCTGCCGATCAGACCGCTGATATAAGCATTCCATACAACAGGCAGTTTTTTACTGTCTCCCTGTTCGGCTTTCAAGTTCACCATTTCTGTCAGGAATGAGTTGGTACTATAACTGTAAGTCACAGCATACGGGTAGTACCATCCACCCCAGTTACCCCAGTAGCTAGGTCCCCAGTATCCGGGATATCCCCACCACCATTCAGGTTGTGTGTAGCTGGTGAAATAATAAGTACTTGCGATGTAGCTTACCTGAATACCAAGATCGGCACTTTCTTTATCGGCAGCCGGTTGATAACCTTTTGCTTCCATATTTTCTGTATAAGCAGCCAGAATTTGCTCAGCGCCTTCTCCTTCGAGATATTCCGGTTCTTTGCTGTCAGAGATAACCAAGATTTTGTCAGCCAGGTAGAATGTGCTGAAGTCTTTGAAGTTGGCTTGCTTGTCGTAGTTAGTGTATACCAGATAGTTGTCATCCAGCTTACCCATGTCCGGGTCTTTTTCGCAAGAAGCGAGTGCAAAGACCGCCAATAAAATAGGAATTAATTTCTTCATATCTTTTATAATGTTTAGGTTATATAAAAATCACGCCCTGGTACCTTGGGGCTTTTGTTACAAACAACAAGAAATGTGTAAAAAGGTTCGTGCAAATGATTATCTTTGCGAGAAAATTAACACTCAAATGCTTATGAAACATATTCGGATGCCTCTTTTCGTATGGTTCTCTATCGTGCTGCTGATCGCAGTTGCGCCTATCTCGTTGTCGGCACAGGAATCGTTTATTCAGAAGATCGAAAAAAATAATTCCGTCAGCGGAATAAAGTCTCTCGATACGAGCCGGTTCCCCGAAAAGTATGTAATGTACCTCACTCAACCGCTGGATCATCGGCATCCCGAAAAGGGAAGTTTCCGTCAGCGGGTGATTGTAGGGCATGTCGGTTATGACCGTCCCACAGTGATTGTTACCGAAGGATATGGGGCGGCGTATGCTCTGCGCCCCACTTACCGGGAAGAACTTTCAGACTTGTTCGATGCGAATATGATCTTTGTAGAACACCGCTACTTTCTCGAATCCACTCCTGAACCATGCGACTGGCAATATCTGACAGCTGCGAATTCTGCCGAAGATTTGCATGCCGTGAGGGAAACCTTCAAGGCCTTGTATCCGGGCAAATGGATCAGTACGGGGATCAGTAAAGGCGGGCAGACTTCCTTATTATATCGTGCTTTCTTTCCCGATGATGTGGATGTTTCCGTGCCTTATGTGGCCCCTCTCTGCTATGCCCGCGAAGACGGGCGGCACGAACCTTTCCTCCGCCGGGCAGGTACGGAAGCCGATAGGAAAAAAATAGAAGATTTCCAGTTGGAAGTATTGAAACGAAAGGCCCGTTTGTTACCCCGTTTTGAAAAAATATGTGCTGAAAAGAACTATACATTCCGGGCTCCTTTAGAAGAGATTTACGATTTCTGTGTGCTGGAATACTCTTTTTCTATCTGGCAATGGGGAACGGACATTCATAGTATCCCCGAAATATCCGCTTCTGATGATATACTTCTGGATCATTTGCTGGCAATCAGCGGCCCTTCTTATTTTATAGCAGACAGTCCGACTCTTTCTTTCTTCGTGCAGGCTGCCCGTGAATTAGGGTATTATGGATATGACATCAGTCCCTTTAAGCCTTACCTTTCTATAAAGACCAGTAAGGATTATCTGCGCCGGCTGATGCTGCCGGAAGACCTGAAGGATATGAAATTCGATAAAACACTGAGCAAACAGATTGTACGGTTTCTGAAGAAGAACGATCCGAAGATGATTTTCATCTATGGCCAGAATGATCCTTGGACGGCTGCCGGAGTGACTTGGCTGAAGGATAAAAAGAATATTCATGTTTTTGTAGAGCCGGGAGGCAGTCATCTGGCACGCATCGGTACGATGCCCGAAGATCAGAAACAAAAAGTGATGTCACTTCTTAAAGGATGGCTTGAAGAATAAGGATACGCGCGTATATCCGATAAGAGTAATACGCGGTAATGGATAAATAAGAAACGGTGAACAACCTGTAACATAACTACAGAGGGTTCACCGTTTTATTATTTAGCGAGTCGATATTTAAAGTATCCGACTGCCTGATTAATCTGTCGATTCGAACAGTGGTTTCAGTAATTCCGGTATTTCCACTTTTTCGAGTTCTAATTCTCCGACTAGCTTTTTACCGTTCTGACTGAGATGGAATTGCATCAATCTTCGGTCTACTTCTCCGAGAGTTCTGACGATCAGTTCTTTTTCTTCCAGAATCCGGAGCATTTTTGAAGCGTGTGAGGGTGTCAGTTCCGTCCGTTTAGACAGGCTTGTAGCTGTCATATTCTTTGGCGAGGCTTCTTGCAGGGCACATAGGATCATCGCTTCATTTAAGGATATCTTATATACTTTTTCAAATGAATCTTCAAATCTTGCCATTGCTTTGAATACATCGCGCATTACACATATTGTTTTCATATACTGCTTGTTCTTTTTGTTTGTTCTTTTTATATAAACAGATTGATATTTGCATTATCGGCCCGTTCCATGTATGTTGCCACTCCACCTATTGTCACTTCATCCAGAAGTTCTTCCTGTTTTACTCCCATGACATCCATAGACATTTGGCAGGCGATAAATTCTACACCGTTCTCAAGAGCCTGCTGGCGTAAAGACTCCAGCGAGTCAATTCCTTTCCGGTTCATGATGTACCGCATCATTTTTCCTCCTATTCCTCCCATGCTCATTTTAGAGAGTTTCAGTTTTCGGGAGCTGGAAGGCAGCATCATTCCGAACATTTTTCCGAAGATATCTTTTTCTACGTTCGGCTTGTGCAGTTTCTTGATAACATTCAGTCCCCAGAAAGTGAAAAAGATCGTTACCTTCTGTCCGGTGGCAGCTGCTCCATTGGCGAGTACAAAGGTAGCTAAAGCTTTGTCTAAATCATCACTGAACATGATAAAAGTTTTCCCTTTGCCTTCACAGGAAGTAACAATGTTGCAGGATTTAGGTTCGCCTTTTTCTATCACGACCACAGATTTTCCTCCTGTCGCCTCTTTGGAGATCAATTGATTTCCTGTCGAATTACACCATGCGGCGGCATCACGCGGAAATCCCGGATCGGTTGAGGTGATTTCTACCCGGTCTCCTGAAGCCAGCGTGTCCATCGTCTTTTTCATTTTCAGAATCGGACCCGGACATTGCAGTCCGCAGGCATCTACACGGATTGTTTTCACGGCTTCGACAGGCGATACGGTAGGAGTTGGCTGTTGTATGCTTGCCTTCGGCTGTGCAGGTGCTTCCTTTATTTCGTTGTCATTATCTTCCCTCAGGATGATAGGTGCTGTGGCAGCACGGTATGTTTTCAATCCTCCGGAAAGGTTGCGTACTTTTTCAAATCCATGTTGTATCAGGATACGATAGGCAAGATATCCTCTGAGGCCGACAGCACAGAATGTATAAATCATCTTGTCTTTCGGCAGTTCGTCCAGCCGGTCGCGTAGTTCGTCCAGGGGAATGTTCACTGCACCCGGCAGTGTGTTGAGCGAGAATTCGTCGTGGGTACGTACATCCAGCAAGAAATTGTTTTCCAGTTCGATATCCCTTAGCTGTCTCCAATAGACGGGTTGTACTTTCCCTGTGATGATGTTTTCGGCTACATATCCTGCAACGGCTACCGGATCTTTGGCTGAAGAAAATGGAGGAGCATAAGCCTGCTCTACTTTCATCAGGTCATAGACCGTACCTTCATGCTTGATGACGAGTGCGATTTCGTCAATTCGTTTGTCTACACCGTCATAGCCGACAATCTGTCCGCCGTACAGTTTGCCTGTCTTCGGATCGAAAGTGATTTTGATACTCATCGGCATGGCATCCGGATAATATCCTGCGTGAGAGGCCGGATGAATGGTGGAAGACATATAATTGATTTCTGCCTGCCGCAATCGCTTGCCGGGGAGGCCGGTAGAGGCAACCGTCATATCGAACACTTTGGCGATAGAAGTCCCGATGGCTCCTTCATAGGGGATGTGTGCTCCCAGAATATTGTCTGCTACAATTCGCCCCTGGCGGTTGGCAGGGCCGGCAAGGTAGTTAAGCCACGGTTTTCCGGTGATCGGATGGCGGAATTCGATTGCGTCACCGATGGCGTAAATCGATTCGTCCGAAGTTTGCAGATAGTCGTTGACGGCAATTCCTCCTGCTTCGCCGATTGTTAGCTCTGCTGCACGTGCCAATGTCGTTTCCGGGCGGACGCCGATGGAAAGGATGACAATGTCGGCAGAGATAGACTCTCCGTTCTTAAAGATCACTTTCAGTTCTTTTCCGTCTCTTTCGAAGGATGCCACAGCCTGTTCCAGATACAGGTTCACTCCTTTGTCCATCAAATGTTGGTGTACAAGAGATGCCATCGAGAAGTCGATGGGGGCCATCACCTGATTTCCCATTTCCACAATAGAAACTTTTGCTCCTTGCGCGTGCAGGTTCTCTGCCATTTCCAGCCCGATAAATCCGGCTCCGATGACAACAGCCTTTCGGGGAGCATGGCTGTTGATATATTCTTTGATTCGGTCTGTGTCTGTAACGTTTCTCAGTGTGAAGATTCCGTTCAGGTCGATACCCGGCAGGGGAGGTCTTACAGGAGAAGCTCCGGTTGATATCAGTAATTTGTCGTAGCTTTCTTCGTACGAGTCTTCACTGCTTTGTCTCACTGTCACTGTCTTTCTCTTCCGGTCGATGAAGATGACTTCATTTTCAGTTCTGACATCTACACGGAAGCGCGTAGAAAATGCTTCGGGTGTTTGTACAAACAACTTTTCCCGTTCTTCAATCACACCTCCTATATAATAGGGCAGCCCACAATTGGCATAAGAGATATACTTCCCTTTTTCTAAAAGGATAATTTCAGCTGTTTCATTTGTGCGTCTGATCCGGGCAGCAGTGGTAGCTCCTCCGGCAACGCCTCCAATAATAATTATCTTCATAATTTTATCACGTAAATAGTTTCCTATGGAAATAACAATAAAGTGGAGAGAATTGTTCTCGGATCATAGAAAAAAGACTTATATTTGCGCACCCTGTTTGTCTTTCTTCATTTTTTATAAATTAATTATGAGTAAAATTCTTATCATTGACGATGAGGTTCAGATTCGTAGCCTATTGGCTCGTATGCTCGAACTGGAGGGCTATGAGGTATGTCAGGCAGGTGATTGCAAGGCAGCTATCAGACAGTTGGAAATTCAACAGCCGGATGTGGCTTTGTGTGATGTCTTTCTTCCCGATGGAAATGGAGTCGACCTGGTCTTGAATATTAAAAAGACAGCCCCGAATGTAGAGGTTATTCTTCTTACTGCTCACGGTAATATACCCGACGGGGTGCAGGCAATCAAAAACGGTGCATTCGATTATATCACGAAAGGAGACGATAATAATAAGATCATTCCTTTGATCAGCCGTGCCGTCGAAAAGGCGAAGATGAATGTACGGTTGGAGAAACTGGAAAAGAAAGTCAGCCAGCTATATTCTTTTGATTCCATTCTGGGAGAATCGAAAGTACTGAAAGAGGCTGTTATGTTGGCACAGAAAGTATCGGTGACTGATGTTCCGGTTTTATTGACCGGGGAGACGGGAACCGGAAAAGAAGTATTTGCTCAGGCTATACATTATAATAGTAAGCGGAATAAGCAGAACTTTGTTGCCGTGAACTGTTCGTCTTTTAGCAAGGAACTGCTGGAGAGTGAAATGTTCGGGCATAAAGCAGGATCATTCACTGGAGCTTTGAAAGATAAAAAAGGACTGTTCGAAGAAGCTAATAATGGAACCATCTTCTTGGATGAAATCGGTGAAATGGCTTTTGAACTGCAAGCCAAGTTATTGCGTATCCTCGAAACCGGCGAATATATAAAGATAGGAGATACGAAACCTACCCGGGTGAACGTGCGCATCATAGCTGCTACCAACCGTAACCTGGCAGAGGAAATCAAAGCGGGACGTTTCCGTGAGGATTTATTTTATCGGCTTTCCGTATTCCAGGTACATCTTCCGGCTCTCCGTGAGCGTACCGGTGATATAAGAATCCTTGCTACTGCTTTTGCCAAGAGCTTTTCTGAAAAACTGTCGTATGCAATCAGCGAAATGACTCCGGCTTTTCTGCAAGCACTGGAGCAACAACCGTGGAAGGGCAATATCCGCGAATTGAGGAACGTAATTGAACGCAGCCTGATTGTTTGTGAAGGTGGACGTCTGGATGTGTGTGACTTGCCTCTTGAAATTCAGAATACTCATTATGAATGTTCGGACGATAGCATGGGCAGTTTTGAACTGGCTGCAATGGAGCGAAGGCACATTGCCCGTGTTTTGGAATATACAAAAGGTAATAAGACCGAAGCTGCCCGTTTGTTGAAGATAGGTCTCACTACTTTATATCGTAAGATCGAGGAGTATAAGATCTGACAAAGTGGGATGTCTGGATTGAAGTCAGGTAGCAAACTCGTTCTCAAAGAAATGGGCGGCCAGCAAACTGATAAGTCTGTTTTTATCCGTGGTATGTACAGATAAGGTGAAGCACTGGTCACTTCCTCCATAAGAAATCTGTGAAATGGGGATATCCTTGATAGTGTTCATTATATGACTTTCTACTTGGGTACGCTGCCAATGGAGCGAACCAATGATATGTATCACAGACATATTTTCGTCAATAACCATTTCGGCATACTTGTGGAGCTCTTTTTGCACAATCCGCAAAGTGTCAGGGCTGGCTGATATCACCATAGAAATGGATACATTCGATGATGCCATTGAAATGACATTGATCTTATATTTGTTGATTACTTCCAGCAATTTGCCCACTAATAAATATCCGGGGAGGACATTCAATGATGTAAAACGTACAAATGTGACAGAATCCTGAAAAAGTATTGCTTTGACGCTGTTGCCCGTGTCGTGGGATGAGATATAAAGCCGTTCCGTTGTCAGGTCATGAGTGTCCGTCAGCCGGATAGTTATATTGGAATGTGCCGCTAAGCTGATGCAGTCGGCATAGAGCAAGTATACTCCGCTGTTGATCAGTTGTTCGGCCTCTGTATATGTCAGTGAGTGCTGTTCTCTCCGGCTGTTACGGTTTGCATAGATATGGTTGATCTGGGTAGATAAGAGCAGTTCGTCTGCTCCGAATGCGGTGGCGAGTACTGTGGCGTAGTAGTCGTTACGTTTTTCATTCATGAAATCTGTTTCGCCATATACATTTTTACAGAGGGAAAGTGGAGCGATGAAAATATCGGCATCCCGTTTTTCGCTGATGTACTGTTGAACAGACTCCTTGATATATGGAATATCCGGTTTCCTTTCGAGGTTGATTTGCATGAACTTTCCGGTATCCAGAGTTTGTGCACGAAGCCCTTGCTGACGTAGGCAGCAGGCAAATAATTCATTGGACAGTCCGTATACTTCGGCTTTTATTATTTTGTCGGTCAGTAAGTCTGCCTTATCTTCCACCAAGACCTGTATCTTTTCTATGCATTTCTCAATTTGGACTTTCATGTCTTGATTCAGTTTCCGGTCTGAAATGAGACGGTCGGTCAGAGTACGGCAATATTCCTCAATGGCATTAACTATCGTATGAGACGTTTCATCTTCTTCATGAAACCAACTGACGGAAATAGCCTGTAACCATTCCTGCAATTGTGTCAATACAGGAATGACGGCTACGTAAGGATGCTCTTTCTGTATGCAACCGATTACTTGCTTGACTTCATCCTCATTATTCATTCTTTCAAATTTGCAAACTTTCATTGTCATCTGATAATTTATGGGTTCTTACTCTTTTCAAAATGATATGCTTTTTTCAAAAAGGAGAGGTGTGCAAAGCTTAACCTATTCCTCTGAATCTTATTATATCATTAACAATCATATTGTTAGCTTCGGTGCCTGTACTTTTAAGACAGCTCCTTACTATAAGTAATCTGCTAATACCATACCACATACAGAGGATTCGTGAGTCTATAATCAACTTTCTTTTTTTAGTAGTATTTGAGTGTTCAATCGTCCTAATACTAATTGTTTATTAGTAAAAGAAGAAATATTAATCATAGAAGAGCATGAATATTTGGAAGATTACACTGATACTTACATTACTGTTATCAAGTATCACGTCTCAAGCGCAAAAGGAAAAAATATCATTGAATAGCGAAGGAAATCTGGCTGTCATCAGGAAAGACATTACTGCTGTTGACTGAAATTACAGTCTGATTAAAATCAGCTATAAATTCTTTGAATAGTGATATATACTGATTAAAACATTCATCTTTTCTTCGCCTGCAGTTAAAGTTGTCATTGATCTCAAAACGAATTACTTTGTCATTAACTGAAATGTCAAAAATATCTGATTTTTTACTTATAGCATCTTTGATAATACAAGGTCTGCAATAATCAGGAAGTACAAGCTTAATTTCTTTAAATGTTTTTGATACAGCTGTGAAAGGAGCTTTGATATTGAGATTGTCAATTTCAATTAATTCTCTTAGATGAATTC
>ENA-ORRU01001026-ORRU01001026.1-human-gut-metagenome-genome-assembly--contig:-NODE-1026-length-18322-cov-4.042207_pt1 | contig 18322 bp, 11 predicted proteins | sample MGYA00242184_ERZ509151 | MGnify/ENA primary metagenome ERZ509151 (study PRJEB26280, sample SAMEA2338667) | human gut metagenome | biome: human gut; feature: human-associated habitat; material: faeces... | reverse complement strand
TCATGCACAGCAACATATTGGAGCAGTAAAAGAATATGAAATATTAACAGGTAATCATTATAATCCATGACTGAGCATATCGAGTGGTTTGAAGCGGTGCTTAATGTGACGGTCGGGGTATATTTTCGGCAGCAGGGCTTTGAGAATGCCTCCGTAAGTCAGTTGGGACTGCCTTCCGGAAAATGGTTGGAAGAGTTGACCGACCGTAAAGATATTTCATTTGATGAGAGGGTCGTTGTGATGCTTGCCTTGATGCCGCACATCAAGCCCCAGGCTCTCGATACTTTCTTTCTTCAAAATGGGACTCTCGACAGGCAGTTTACTCAGTTCGGCGGCTGGAAAGGTCTGTCGCACGGAGGCTTTCTGCCAACAGGAGAAACTGCGGCATTCATCATTGCAGGCGATGACACGATAAAGCGTTGCGATGTTGTGCGTATGTTCCAGCGCAACCATTGGTTCTATACCTCAAATATTTTGCGATTGGAGGGAGCAAACGAAGGAGAACCATTTCTTAGTGGACAACTGCGAGTGTCGGAAGAGTTCCTGAGTCATGTGCTGCTTGACAGAGAGTACAAGCCCGATTACAGCATCGGTTTCCCTGCCAAGCGTATTACCACGCCTTTGGAGTGGGAAGACATAATACTGGATTACAATACGCATGAGGCGCTGGAAGAAATCAATACATGGATGGAACACCAGCATACCATCATGGAGGATTGGGGCTTGAAAAGAATCCTCAAACCCGGCTACCGAGCCTTGTTCTACGGCCCTCCGGGAACAGGTAAGACGTCAATAGCGCGTTCTGTTGCTGCGGCACTTAATAAAAAATATATCAGAGTATGTCTTGGCGGCGTAAGAGATGAAGCTGAAATAAGAGGACATAGAAAAACATATGTAGGTGCTATGCCAGGAAGAATCATAGAAGGACTTAAGCAGGCAAAAACCTCTAATCCACTTATGCTTCTTGACGAGATAGATAAAATAAGCAACGATTACAGGTCGGATACAGCATCTGCGCTTCTTGAGGTGCTTGATGGTGAACAGAATCAACATTTTGTTGACCATTATATAGAACTTCCAGTTGACCTTTCAGATGTATTATTTATAGCAACTGCCAATGACCTTTCAACAGTAAGCAGACCATTGCTTGACAGAATGGAAATAATAGAGGTTCAAGGATATACATTGAATGAAAAAATGCATATTGCAAAGGAACATCTTGTGAAAAAGCAGATAGCTAAAAACGGACTTATGACATCTATGCTTAAAATATCGGACGGCGCGTTAAAACGTATTATATATGCATATACAAAGGAAGCGGGAGTCCGTGAACTGGAAAGACAGATAGCAAAGATATGCCGAAAGGCTGTAACCAGGCTTTATGAGGAAGGTGTGTATACACCAGATGGAAGCAGAAATACAGAAGTAAAGAAATGCATAAGGGTTACAGATAAGAATCTTTTTGAATATCTTGGGAAAGAAAAGTACAGACCGGATAAGGCTAATAAGCATCCTGAGGTGGGTGTTGTCAGAGGACTGGCATGGACAAGTGTTGGTGGAGAAACTCTTGAGATAGAGGTTAATGTCATGGCGGGCAGTTCAGAGCTTAAGCTTACAGGAAATATGGGAGATGTTATGAAGGAATCAGCTATGATTGCTTATTCTCTTGTCAGGTCACTTACTATGAATGGTAAGTATAAGGTTGACAGCGAATTCTATGATAAGCATAATATTCATCTTCATATACCTGAAGGTGCAGTTCCAAAAGATGGACCATCTGCAGGTATTACAATGACAACTGCAATGCTTTCAGCTGTTACACAAATACCAGTTAGGGCAGATGTTGCTATGACTGGTGAGGTGACACTGCGTGGCAGGGTGCTTCCGATAGGAGGACTTAAGGAGAAGCTTTTAGCTGCAAGGATGGCAGGCATGAAGGTTGTGCTTGTGCCAGAGGAAAACAGGTCAGATGTTGAAGAACTTGACGAAGAGATAACACATGGCGTTACTATAAAGTATGTAGAAAATATTAAACAGGTGTTAAAGGAAGCGCTTGTTTTACAGGAAAACTGATATATTTTACATAGATTAAGCACTTATCTTAAAAGAAAGAGAGGAGAAAAAGCAGATGGTTATAAAAAAGGTTAATCTTGATATAGTTATTGGAGTTACCAGTGCTATACCAGATACACAATATCCAGAGGTCGCATTTGCAGGCAAGTCAAATGTTGGCAAGTCGTCACTTATTAATTCGCTTATGAATAGAAAATCATATGCAAGAACATCTTCACAACCAGGTAAGACACAGACAATTAATTTTTATAATATTAATGACTGCATGTATCTTGTAGATCTTCCTGGATATGGATATGCGAATGCAAGTCCGGCTGTTAAGGCTAAATGGGGAAAGATGATAGAAAAATACTTAAGAAAATCAGCTAACCTTAAGCAGGTATTTCTGCTTGTTGATATAAGACATGATCCATCAGAAAATGATAAGATGATGTATGACTGGATAGTTGATAATGGATTCAGACCGGTTATTATAGCAACGAAGCTTGATAAACTTAAAAGAAGCCAGGTTGCCAAGCATGTAAAAGCAGTAAGAATGGGGCTTGGATTAAGAGAAGATGATATTCTTATACCATTTTCTTCAGAAACAAAACAGGGTCTTGATGAATTATGGGAAACGGTTGAGTCATATGTTATGCCTGAAAATGTATAAGCATAGATATCATATGAAATATATTACCCGAAATGTCGGATTATGTTGTTTTTAGTAAGGAAAAGTAGTATAGTTGTTGATGTTGTCGGGCTTTATTATAAAAGGATTAGGACTTGATGGGAGGATATACATATGTTAACAGTTTCAATTTTACTTGATTCAGTAGAGAAAGTTCAGAGGTTTGTTAGTAAGATAAGCAGATATTCATGCAGCTTTGATGTCGAAAGCGGCAATAGCTTTGTGGATGGAAAATCTCTTGTAGGATTGTTTAGTCTTGATATCAGCAGACCGCTTCAGCTTACTATTAATGGTGGAGAAAGCGAAATTGAGGATGTTTTAAGGGATATCAATGAATTTATGCAATATTAATATTGCTGATCTAAGATAGTTTCCTACAGTGTGTGAACGTTATGAAAAGAATATCAATAATACTATTAGCTGTTGTTATGACATTTTCACTTTATGCATGTGGAACCAGTAAAAGTGGCAATGCATCAGATGGACAGCAGAATGATCAGGAGAACCAGCTTACAGGAAAGCACCATGTTGTTATATCAGTTAAGGGTTATGGTGATATAAAGATTGAACTTGATGCAGATGTGGCACCTGTAACTGTTACTAATTTCGTGAAGCTTGCAAAAGATGGGTTTTATGATGGACTTACATTTCATAGAATAATAAGCGGCTTTATGATACAGGGCGGAGATCCTAAAGGAGATGGAACAGGCGGTTCTGATACAAAGATAAAAGGTGAGTTTGCAGATAATGGTGTGACAAATAATCTGTCACATACAAGGGGTGCTATATCTATGGCACGTTCAAGCAGTAACAACAGTGCAAGTTCACAGTTTTTTATAGTTCATAAGGATAGTACATATCTTGATGGAAAGTATGCTTGCTTTGGTTATGTGACAGAAGGCATGGATGTGGTTGATAAGATATGTAAAGAAGTCAAGCCGGTAGATGATAACGGAAAAGTTAATAAGAATGAACAGCCGGTTATAGAGAAGGTAACTGTTATTGATTAGCGGTAGCAGCGGTTGTTGTAAAATGTTTAAAATAGGCAGATATATGTTAGCACATATATCTGCCTGATTTTTTTAGAGAATAAAAAACTGGTGTAACAAAAGATAACACCAGTTCATAAAATATAATGCGGAAAATGGGACTTGAACCCACACGTGGTAACCCACACAAGAATCTGAATCTTGCTCGTCTGCCATTCCGACATTTCCGCTAACTTGTTAAAAAAGAAGCTTATAAATAAGCTTCTTTAATATAGTGCAGTCGGCGGGACTTGAACCCGCACCCAAGCAATATGGACTAGATCCTTAGTCTAGCGCGTATGCCAATTCCGCCACGACTGCTTATTATGTTTTGCTGTTGCACTCACAACGCTTAGTTATAATATCATTATATGTGACATCTGTCAACACTTTTTTTGTAATTTTTTGTAATTTATAAATTCTCTTTTAATTCTTCATACGAATATATCATCTTTATTGTATTGCTTTTATAATTTTCATAAATCATTAATATATCTGTCATTCATACATAATATTATGCACAAAATAATAGAGCTGTCACGCCAAATCTTAATGATACAAGCGAACAGCTCATTGTTATTTATTATTATTCTGCTGCAAGTTCTGTAACCGCTTTAACAACTTCTTCTTTATCAAAAGGCTTTGTTATAAACTTCTCTGCACCAATCTTTAATGCTTCTATGACTTTATTCTGCTGTCCGGCTGCTGTAATCATAACAGCCTTTGCATCTTCATCATAATCTTTTATCTGCTTTAATGCTTCCGTACCATCCATATTAGGCATTGTAATATCAAGTGTAATTACATCCGGACTGAACTGCTTGTATGCAAGAACACCTTCTATTCCGTCAGAAGCTTCGCCAACAACTGCAAATCCTGCCCCTTCAAGAATATTTCTAAGCATCTTTCTTGACATACCTGAGTCATCAACAATAACTACAGTGCCCTTTGCATCTTTTATATCTGACTGCGTCTGGTTTACCCTCATCTTTCCAATGATAGGCATGCTGCCCGGCTGTGCATTGCTGTCAATTGCAACATACAAATCAAGCTCCTCACCATCAATAAATATAGGCATAACATATGCTTCACCCTTGGCAACCTGATTCTCATATGCAACCTGTGGCAGAATCTCTAATTCCATGCCATCCTTTGCCATTGCTGTAGCAAAAAGACCACTTATACAGTTGACAAATTCTCCGACTGCATCGCTTACTTCAACACCTGTCATATTAAACTGCTCACCTGTATATCCTTCTGCAACCTTAATAAATGTTTCATTGATATCTTTCATCGCAAAACCAATGCAGAAATCATGTGCACCTTCGCTCTTCTGGGCTGCCATACATCTGTAATCAAGGTGGTCAATCTTTTTCATATTATCAATGTAATAATTATTACTTACAAATCTTGTTATATTTCTTAATACAAGGCTTGCAATCTTAGCCGCATACCCCTGTGCATCCTTTGTAAATGCACCTACAACGCCATCAACATCATCTTTTTTAAGTGCAGCCATCTGTTCATCATTAAGTCCAAGTTCTTTCTGGAAATCATCAATATATCCATCAATCTTAGATATCTTAATGCTGCTGTTTTCAACAAGGACCTGTAAAAACTGCATATATGGATTACCCTGTTTTTCAAGAAGTTCAGATATCTGGGCATCTGTAAGCCATCCTTTTTCGATAGCAATGTCACCAAATCTCTTATCTTCCTGCTGCTGGATTCTGTTAATCTCATCTGCCTGCTCAGTTGTAAGAAGCTTGTCAGCAACAGCTATAACTCCGAGCTTAACTCTTATCTGTAACTGTGCACTTAAAATCTTATTGAGTGTCTCTTCATCCAGAATATTTTCTTTTACAAGATATTTTCCAAATAATTGTCCAAACATAACGTGAATCTCCTTAGTTTTAGTTTCAAGATTTTTAATAATATAATATTACTTCATTTATTAAATTATTTCAAGTAAAATCGTTAAACTTATTATGTCAGTTATTTATCATCATCCGAATCCATAACCTCTGTAATATCCAGCGTCTCAACAGTATCGTCATCTATGACAATGCTGTCATTGTCAGAATCAGGCATATCTTCATCATCTTCATCATCTTCAAGTTCATTTTCATCATCAAATTCATCTTCATCAAACTGGTTTCCGACAAGCTCTCTTGCAATTTTTTTATTTTTAGATGATTTGGAAGCAAATACACCTGCACAGATTACAGCCGCCACTGCAGCAACAGCACATACCGCACTTATAATCTTCCAGATAAAAGTACCTGATAATAACGTGCCGCCTGACACATTTTCAGATACACCGGCAACAGTTTTTACAGAATCTGGAAGTGCAAAAAATCTCTGGATTGTCTGATATTTATAATCATAACAATACCAGCCTGTCACACCGTCACTGCTCACTCCGTAAAACAGGCAGTATTGGTCACTGCTTCCTTTAAGCACTATCACGTCCATACCGTTTATCTGTTCTTCACTAAGTTTATATCCTGCCGGTATTTCCATTGAAGATGTGATATTTAATATCACATATGATATTGAAGGCTGTGCAATCTGGATATATTTTGAAAATGTCTTTGTGACGCTGTCATAAATGTAATATCCTGATTTCTCAGGAGAAAGCACAGCATCAAGATACATTATAGTAACTTTTCCAGCATAACCTTTAGCCGCCTTAACTTTTGTTCCGTTATAATCAATCTCTGTCTCTTCAAATCCATCAGGAAGTGGATATGCACCAAAATCGTCAGAAATAACGAAATCCGTTCCGTTCATTGTCACTTTTGTATATTGTGGTTCATTCTGCTGATTTGAGCTGTTTTCCGAATCAGATGATGACTCCTGGGTCCCACCTCTTGTTACATTCAATGTATAAGTTCTCTCATCGCCATTCTCGGCTGTAACGGTTATGTAAATCGTATTTTGACCGGCTGAAAGACTTGTATCTGAAATTCTCACATTGGCATTACCATCTCTTGTATCGGCACTTACAATAAGCTTAGTAACATCATCTGCGACTGAAACCGAATAAGATGTTCTTCCGACTGAAAATGCCGGAGAAAGACTTCCCGGACTTATTTCAAGTGATGAAAGATAATTATCTGACGAATAGCTTTCACCGCCGTTATTATCATCTTCTCCCTGATTGCCACCGTTATCGTCACTGCCGGAATTGCCACCATTATCATCATTGCCGGAATTACCGCCTGTCTTTCCTGAAACAGTTCCGGAAGAGCCTGTTACCTGAATCTTTTCATCCGAATATTCATCAAGTCCAACAACATAAGATGAACCTATTACACTCACTGAAGAAGAACCAGAAGCTATAATCTTAAAATTAATAGTTTTACTAACAGGATTATCACCTGTATCCAGCCAATTGACACTTCCTGCACCACCGGCATCAGCACCGCTTACATATTCAAGCATATCGGCATCATAACTCAAGTACATTCTTGATGCACCAAGCTTAAAATCAGCATATATATTTACTGTAACGCTTACTACATCACCGACATTTCCGCTTGCTGAGCTGACACTTGTGCCTACAGCAGGTGCTGCATTAACTTTCTGGTTAAATGCAAGAAGCTGTGTCATTATAACAATCATAACGACAGCCAGACTTGTATATTTTTTAATCTTATTCATTAATATTCTCCAATCTCTCAGAAAAATCACTGTGTAATCTCTTTCATTCCAAGAATATGCCTCTTTACAGCAACGATATCTATAAGGTCAACATCACCATCCCTGTTAATATCCGCAGCATGCAGGAATTCTCCCTTAAGCTGTGATAATTCAAGAATATGTCTCTTAATCTTAACAATATCTATAAGGTCAATCTCACCATCGCCATTGATATCTCCATAGACAACAAATGTGTAAGAAGCATATTCATTACCTGAATTATCATTTATGACAAGACGGTCGCCGGTTGCAATTATATCGCCATCGCCTTTTCTGTCTCCATTTCTGTTACAGATATAAGCTGTGGCATTTTGTGTCCTCACATTACCAAGAACAGTTCCTGCATTGTCACCAGCTTTTACGCCCGAAATATACATATTGTCACTGTCAAGATTATATCCTGTATCAAATGACGGATTTTCCGGTGCCGGATCAGGTGATGGAGGATTTGGATTTTCTGACGGCTCTTTTCTTACTACTGTAAGATAATATGTCCTGTCAGAACCATTTTCTGCATGTACCGTAACTTCTATATTATTTTCACCAACATTAAGCCTGTGTTCGCCTGCTCCGTCAACCCATGATGAACCTGATATTGCAGATGCATTAATATTTATTCTGTCAACATTATTGTCAACGATAAGGCTGTAATCCTGAGTATACTTCTTGAATGACGGTGTAATTGAATGTCCGTCAACATACATATCTGATAAAAGATTACCAGGATCTCCGTCGCCATCAGGTGCTGTACATGTCTCCTGCGGCATATTATCGTATACAGGAATTGTAAATACAAGACCTGTATTATATTTTGTGCTGTCTGAATAAGCATTTGCTGCTTTCTGCGATTCACTTCTAGGTGCCATAACATTAGTCATATACTGATGCCAGTATGGTGACGATGAAACGACATCAAATTTTTCATAATAAATCGTGCTCTGTCCGCGGTTTATGTAACTGCTGCCAATCATCTTTGCACCGCCGACAATTGATTTCATTCGTGTGTTCCACGGACGAAGCGAATCAGAATCCGAGCGGCTTGCATATATCATGCCATTTACAACAGCTGAAATATTTCCGCTCTTTACAGCTCCCTGATTATAATAATTATAATATCCTCTGTATCCTGCAACATTACCGGAAATGCATGAACCGTATCCCGTATTTCCCTGCTCCTGTAAAATACGTGTTGCAAGATGATAAGGACTCACACCTGACTGTGTGCCCGCAAACATAAGTCCGGACGCATATGTATAATCATTTCCTTCAAAAGATAAATCATGGCTCGAATTTTCCATAAATGTTCCTGATATAATCTGCTCTACACCGGATTCGTTCTGCAAAGAAGAATCATATGCAAGACTTTCAAACATAAATATATATGGATTTGAAAGGAAATTCCGAGGGTCCATAGTATACTCGATAAGTTCTCTTGAAGCCTGAACCCAGCCACCGCTGTCCATCTCTGTCCACTCGCCCGAATTCCAGTTATAACATCCTGATTCAACAGACTTCCATGAACTCTTTGCACTGCCATATATAAGGCTTCGTCCTATAACATTCTCATTGTCAATAACTTCATTCCAGTCTTTTCCGACATGATCTGCAACAAAAACCCATTTAGGATAATCAGCATGAAGCTGACGCAGCCCATCCTTATATGAATCCGGAAATCCCTGCTCATTAAGATAGCTTTCAAAATCCATATCTTCCGAATAAGAATTATCTTTTGAAGTATATTCACCACTTATATAACCATAAGTATATGAACCATTGTAGTCAAAGCCTATTTTGTACCAATAATAAGTATCGCTTGTATATACCGTTTCATAAATGTCAAATGTAAAAGAATCATCGACAACCGTTATAATCTGTCCTGTTTGCGTATCAGGCTGTGTACGCACACGCAGCCCGGAAACACCTGAATTCACATGTCCCGTGGCGACTGCATTTTCGGCCCTTACAGCAACAGGTCCGAAATACTGCGACACTCCGGCAATTGATGCCGCAAGCATTGTGAACAGCATAAATACCGCAATTATTCTTTTCCATGAAAATAGTATCTTTTTATCTTTATTCATTAAACCACCTTAATTCATATATCTTACGGTAAAAACTAATTATTTTTACCGAACTCAGAAAGTTTAAGTCCTTCATTACGCTCTAATACCATATTAACACTCCAGCTGTTTACAAACAAGAGAAGTGGGTTATCTTTGAGGTCTTTAATCTTCTTCATATCTGAAGTACCAACAATTCTTGACATATTGATTTCTTCAGGATTTTCAATCCAGCGGATATGCTCATATGGAAGCGGTTCAAGCTTAATATCAACATTGTACTCGTTCTTTAATCTGTACTCTAATACTTCAAACTGAAGAACACCGACAACGCCAACAATAATCTCTTCCATTCCTGTATTGAACTCCTGGAAAATCTGAATTGCACCCTCCTGTGCAATCTGGCTGATACCTTTTATAAACTGTTTACGCTTCATCGTATCAATCTGGCGTACTCTCGCAAAATGTTCAGGTGCAAATGTCGGAATTCCCTCAAATGCAAACTTTTTATTGGAATTGCAGATTGTATCACCTATTGAGAAAATGCCCGGATCAAATACACCGATAATATCACCGGCATATGCTTCCTCAACAATATGTCTTTCCTGTGCCATCATCTGCTGTGGCTGTGAAAGTCTTATCTTCTTGCCTCCCTGCACATGGAATGACTCCATGCCTGCCGTAAATTTGCCGGAACAGATTCTCATAAAAGCAATTCTGTCACGGTGTGCTTTATTCATATTGGCCTGTATTTTGAATACAAATGCCGAAAAATCTTCCTTTACCGGGTCAATAATTCCCTCAGAAGAATTTCTTGGAAGCGGAGGTGTTGTCATTTTAAGGAAATGCTGTAAAAATGTCTCAACACCGAAATTAGTAAGTGCTGAACCAAAAAATACAGGTGTAAGATCACCAGCCTGCACTTTTTCAAGATCAAATTCTGCACTTGCACCATCAAGAAGCTCTACATCTTCATTCAGCTTATCAAAAAAAGCTTGTCCGATTTCATCCTTTAAAGCAGCATCATCTATGCTCATATTCTTAGTATCTACTTCTTTCTGGCCATTCATTGCCGCCTTAAAAAGAGAAACTTCTCTCTCATTGCGGTCATAAACGCCCTTAAATTCCTTGCCGCATCCGATAGGCCAGTTGACAGGACATGTGCTTATGCCGAGCACGCTCTCAATCTCATCAAGAAGTTCAAATGGGTCGTTTGCCTCTCTATCCATCTTATTAATAAATGTAAAAATAGGAATATGTCTCATTACACATACCTTGAAAAGCTTAATTGTCTGTTTCTCAACACCCTTTGATGCATCAATAACCATGACTGCTGAATCGGCAGCCATAAGTGTACGATAAGTATCTTCCGAGAAATCCTCATGTCCCGGAGTATCAAGAATATTAATGCAATATCCTCCATAATTAAACTGAAGAACAGAAGAAGTTACAGAAATACCTCTTTCTTTTTCTATCTCCATCCAGTCAGAAACTGCATGTTTTGCCGTCTTCTTGCCCTTTACAGAACCGGCAAGATTGATAGCACCACCATAGAGAAGAAACTTCTCTGTAAGTGTTGTCTTACCGGCATCCGGGTGGGATATGATTGCAAATGTACGTCTTTTTTCTATTTCACTTTTAATATCAGGCATTAAATTTTCCTCACTATAAATCTTTATAATAAAATATATTTTTACAAAGCATCATGTACTTTGATTATTTTCGTGCAGACACAGGCTTTGACCTGCCATCATAATAATCAGCAAGAAGCCTATGATGCGGCTGCATCACAGGCTTCTCACAACCGTCTTAAAAAGACTATCTGTTCATATTAAGTGCAAACTTATATGAAACCTCTGACTTATCATCAATTTTTCTGAATACATTAACTACGGTATTCATAACTTCAGTGAATTCATCTTCCTCAGCTTCAATACTTACAATCTGTCCATCATCCTTGATCTCAACAGACTTTGCTACTGTTTCATCTAAAATAGCTTTCTTTGCTGCTTCAACCTTTTCTGCATCTGTAAGCATTTTGCTCTTGCTCTTATACTTAACACTATAAGTTCTAACCATGATTCTATTCCTCCATGTAACTGATTTACGCACGAATACATATTGTATTATATATCAATATTATCAACAGGGCAACAATTATTTAACTAAAAATCATACATCTATTGCATATCCAAGCGTAAATGAATATATAATTTTTTCTTTTACATTTAATCCTGTAAGACGACTTAATGCTTTTGCGTAATAATCAAGCTGTATACTGTAGCGGCTTCTGAGTTCCTCTTCGCCCTTTTTGCCTTTTAAAACTCTGTCTGTCTTATAATCGACTATTGTAATCTCATCATTTTCAACTATATACAAATCAATTACGCCCTGTATAAGCTGTCCAAATGCCTGGTCATTTTCATCAGTCATCTCGAACACAAAAGGCTGCTCACGCCAGACTTTGCCTGCCATTGACGCATTTTTTACACGTTTTCCTATCTGTGAAGTGCAAAATGCTGCAATATCCCGCACTTTTACGCATTGTTTCTGTGATTTGTCAATTTTCTCATCAGAAAGCATGTCTGCGATTTCACTTTTTATGGCATCAATCATTTCATCTTCATTATCAGGAAGTTTACCATAATCAATACATTCCATAATCCTGTGATATGCACTTCCCCTCCTGCTTCCTTTAAGAACCGCTTCTTCATCACTCATAAATGACGGAACAGGCTCATCATCTTCCTCTGTATCCGTAATACCTGCAATAGATTCATGCATCTGTGTTTTTTCATCAAAATCCGAATCGTGCTGCATCTGTTTAAGTTCGGATACCGTAACTTTTGCTTTTCTTTCAGTATCATTTTCATACGGGTATTCCGGAAGTTCCACAATTTCCTGATTTTGTGTTTCAAAATCCTCCTGTGTGTTTTCATCATAATCATTTTCTATCGATTCATCCACCACAACAGCAGCATCTGTCTGTGTGACATCATCTGTCTGCACAAAGTCATCAATATATGAAGCCCCACTTGTATCAAAAAAGTCCTGCGGTTTACCAAATGTGACAAAAAATCTTCCATTATTAACACTCTCATCCATGAGTGCCTGCGGCATTACCATATCAAAATAATTCTGGCATGACGCATCATCAGCATAGTCAAATACCCCTTTTTCAGCAAGAAATATGGATTTGCTATGCCATGTCTCTTCTGCCTTTCCTTCATCTTTTACAGTTCCTGTGATAAACAGTTTCTCTCTTGCTCTCGTCATCGCAACATAGAGAATTCTCATCTCTTCGCTTATATTATCACGGATAATCTTTTTAGAAACTGCACTCTTTATAATTGTCTGGCTCTTTGTTCTTTCTTTAACACGCACAACATTAGTACCTATTCCAAGTTCCCTGTCGATTACAACATCTCCGGCAGCATCTTTATTATTTATCTTTTTACCCATTCCTGTAAGAATAACAACAGGAAACTCAAGGCCTTTGCTCTTATGGATACTCATTACACGCACAAGATTATCATTTTCGCCAAGCAGCGATGCTTCACCTATCTCGACTTCAAATTTTTTCATACGCTCTATGTATCTTAAAAAGTTAAATAATCCACTGTAACTTGTCTTTTCAAACTGTGCAGCCCTGTAAAGAAGCATATCAAGATTCGCCTGCCTTCTCTCCCCGGCCGGCATTGTCTTTACATAATCATAGTATCCTGTGTTGTAAATAACATCCCACAAAAGGTCATACACAGACATAATCTCACTTTTTACCCTGTATGAGTTAAGAAGTTTAAGGAATTTCGCAACTTTTTCATTTTTTTCCAATGATGTAAGCTGATTATAAAGTCTTGTCTTTTTATCAGTCTGCCTTATAGCGGCAAGTTCTGTCGTATCAAATCTTCCAAAATACGAAAGCATAACAGCCGACAGTGGTATATCCTGAAGCGGATTATCAATTACTGTAAGAAAACTTACTAAAATCTGTATTTCCCTTACACTGAAATATCCCTGTGATGTGTCAGAATATGCCGGAATATCCCTGCTCATAAGCGTATTGACAAAACTTTCCGCCCATCCGGAAACAGTTCTTGTAAGAATAACAATATCACTGTATCTTAAAGGTCTGTATCCGCCATCAGCATTTTTATCATACACCATATACACTCTGCCATTTTTGCAGCTCATAAGATTTTCTATAATATCAGCAACGGCTCCCGCCTCAGTCTCATGACTGCCCGAATCCGTATCATCATCAGATTCAAAAGCATATATTTCTGTCTTATCATCCATGCCAAAATTCATTGTCTTATATTTTTTTGCATTAATAATAACATCAGGCGGACACTCGGGATAGACAAGTCCTGTATTAAGCCTTACTTCATCATTGTATGCCATACCGCAGTATGATTCATTCATAAGCCTGTAAAATACATCATTCGTACACTCGAGTACATTCCTGCGGCTTCTGAAATTAGTCTGAAGCTCTATTTTTACTGCATCTAAAGATTCCGCAGAATCAGTCTGTGAATCGCTGTTATATACATCATACGAATTATATTTTTCAATAAAAAGTTCCGGACATGCCATTCTGAACTTATAGATACTCTGCTTGACATCACCTACCATATAAATGTTTTGTCCATCTTTTGAAACAGCTGTAAGAATCACTTCCTGCAAAAGATTACTGTCCTGATATTCATCAATAAGTATTTCCTCATAAAAGCCGGCAAGTGTCTTAGCCGCATCAGTTCGGATTTTCTGTCCGTTTTCACGTTTTATAAGAATATTTAGAGCCATGTGTTCCATATCATTAAAATCAATAACATTTCTTCTCTTCTTTTCCCCGCTCATCCTCTGCGAAAATTCAAGAGCAAGATGAACCATCATTCTCACTGCCGGAGTGTTATCAACAATATCCTTATAAATCTTATTAATATCCCCCGTTATCAGCTTTCCTTTAACATCTTTTGTCAGGAAATTCTTGAAATTATCCCTTTCCTGTTTCACATAATTCTTCTTTTCTTCATCAACACCTTTACTGCATCTTCCGATATTTCCAAATGAAGAAAGATTTATCCTTTTTACAAGCATCTCAAAATTTTCAGAATTGATAAGCATCTTTATAAGCTGATGGTCTTCGCTTACTGTCGCAAGATAGCCTGCAGGTCCATCCGGACTCTGACATATTTTTTCAAGCTTATCAAATATACCGTCAAAATCTTCAAGACTTTTCTTTAAATCATTAAATAAATATTGTATACAAGGATTGGAGTCCATTGATTTTTCTGTCACAAGATAATTTTCAAGACATTCCTCATACCACTCATCTTCCCACGGACAGCTTCTTGCCGCATTATATATTTTCATTATAATGTCAACAATTTTAGAATCATCCCTGCCTGTTCCGTAAGCATCGACAAACTGAAGAAAATCTTCATTTCCAGAAGAATAGTATTCTTCAAGCATATCATCCATGACATCATTTTCAAGGAGCTTGATTTCGCCATCATCCGCAGTACGAAATCCCGGGTCAACATCAATATCCGAAAAATAATTTCTCACAATATTAAGACAGAAACTGTCAATAGTCGTTATCTTTGCATTATGTATAAGTGACTGCTGCCTTATGATATTTTCATTTCCCGGGCTGCTCTCAAGGATATTATCAAGTGCTTCACGGATTCTCTGCCTCATCTCGGCTGCTGCCGCTTTTGTAAATGTAACAACAACAAGCCTGTCTATATCGACAGGATGATTTTCATCTGTAATTTTTTTTATTATACGTTCAACTAATACAGCTGTTTTTCCTGAGCCTGCGGCGGCAGCCACAAGTGAACTTCTGCCCGAAACGTAAATGGCCTGTTTTTGTTTATCAGTCCAGTTTGCTGCCATCCTCGTCAACTCCTTCCTTTATATTTTCCCAAAGCTGTGCATCATCGAATTTCTGAATCTGCCTGAACTTTATATTACCAAGATTTTGTGAAAATCCGCACACCTCATTATACGGACAATATGAACATGAGCTGTAATTGCCATCTTTATACGGATTTATCTTATCAGCTCCCGAATATATTTTTTTACCCACATCAGAAGTTTTCTTTGCAATGTAATTATCAAGTGAAATAAACTGATCCGTATTTAAAATATGGCTTCGTGAATCAATTGTGCCATCCTTTTTGTAACTTACAGGAATAACATCAGATTTTTTCACATCAGAACTATCCATATTTTTAATTATATTGCCGTCACAGTTGACAACACCTTTCATTGCAAGTGCTTCAAATATCATCTTTTCAACTGATGTCCCATCATCCGACAAATCACTTGCCGTGCTGTCCAGTTCCACAATCGGATTGTCAATATTATAATACAAAAGTCCTGCCGGAATAATATTCTTGTCAGGGTGGCGTTTTTTCTCTATCTGCATTGCCGCACGCATATATACAACAAGCTGCATCTTTATTCCGTAATATGCTTTAAGCAGATCAAAATCAGATTTTCCTGACTTGTAATCGACAATTCTTACATAGACATTGTCATCATCCTCACAGATGTCAATTCTGTCTATCTTTCCTTTTATCACCATTCTTCCGGTATTTTCGCCGGACCTTATCTCATGTTCATCTATGATAAACGGCATCTCAAATACGTCAGGTGCAAATACACCTTTTTCAAGCTGCTTTCCGACAGTCCACAAAGTTCTGTCAGCGAGGTCTTCCATCCTTCTTATAAGAAATTCATTTCTTCCCGAATCTTTAAGGATTGTATCAGCATAATCCGCACTGATATTTCCAAGTGTCTCCGATACAAGCTTTCTTCTCTCCTCATCAGAAAGACTTGCTATCGGCTTTTTCTCATGCTTTAAATGTGAACTGATTCTTTCCAGCACACTGTGAAGCACAGTACCAAAATCTGCAACTTCAAATGTATACTTTTCACGTTCCTCAAGTCCCAGTCCATATCTTAGAAAATATGCGAACTGGCATGATGCAAATGTCTCAAATGATGAAACGCTTCCTGTAATTTCACCGCCAAACAGTGACGCTGCAATATTTTCACCAAGCACTTTTATATAATTTTCATCACTGTATACAATTTCCGCTTTCGGAATCTTTATATATGACATCTGCGATGTAAATTGTGATGCAGGATAAATACCTATCGACGGATACAGCTTTCTTATATTTCTTATAAGATATGACGGCAGTCTGCCCTTTCCGTCATCGCCCTTTGATGAATATGTTATATAAAGCCTGTCCGAAGCCTTTGTCAGTATCATATAAAGGTAGAATCGCTGAACAAAAGCTTTCTGTCTTGCACCGGGTGACAATGTCACATCCGCATTTTCAAGTACATCTCTGTCAGTCTCTGACAAAATCCCGGCTTTGTCATTTGATTTTGGTATAAGCCCATCATTTACACCGACAAAAAACATGACTTTTACATCATCAAGACGCGTTCTTTCTATATCACCGATAAGGACACAGTCTGATGACGGCGGTATAAGTCCGACTTTTATCTCAGCAAAGCCAGAATCAACAATCCTGTTAAATTCAGCTATTGCAATCTTTTCGGTACCAAGCAGTTCGACTATTTTATCAAGAAAATCGATAACTTTTTTATATAACTGCTCATACTCGGCTCCCGTATCTTCCATATCTGCGTATTCATTAATCTTTTTGTAACAATCGGACGCTTTTATAAACTCGTACAGCCCTCTTGCATAATCTTTTACAAGTGAATCTTTGTCTTTTAATGCTTTCTCAAGTATCTCAAGCGGCTTCATAATCTTTTCACGAAGTTCATTGAGATAATCAAGCGGATATGCACTTCTGCCTCTGCCTTTTTTTACCCATGTGCCATGCCACTGCTTTGAACCACGTATACCGACTGCAAGGCAGTAATTGTCAAGCAAATCAACATCTTCACGGCTTATTCCCGACATTCCCGAACGCAGATACCTGAACATCGAATCGTATGTAAAGCTCTTTTCAATTATTTCAAGTGCACTTCTTATATACTCGACAAATGGATTGTCGGTTACAGGTTTCTTGTTATCAACAAAACACGGAATCCTGTTCTGTCTGCATATATTTCCGGCAAGAATTCCATATGAAGCCATATCAGCCGAAACTATCGCTATATCACGGTATCTGTATCCTTCGTATCTTGTAAGCCTTAAAATCTCGCTGATACAGTAATTCAGTTCCTCCTTTGGTGTCTGTGCAGTAATAATTTTTATATCTTCACATTTTTTGTTATATGACTGATTATTATTTCTGAAAATATTTTTTTCAAGAATAAGCCTTTACACGATGGAGCCGTTATCATCAATGAAAATAAGATTTTAGCCGCCCGTTGTATTCTTCCGGTCTCCGATCGCCGGGATATTCCCGGAAGTATGGGATTGCGGCATCGGGCTGCTTTGGGACTCAGTGGGGTGAGCGATGCTTATGTGGTTGTCGTGAGCGAAGAAACCGGAAATATCACTTTCTTTAAAGACGGAAGTTTTAAAGTAAAAGTGAGTCCCGAGGAATTGAAAAAATTTTTGAGCAACGATTTCTCCGGCTTTGTGGTGAAATAATGTGATTTGCCCGGCCGGTGGTAGTAAAACAGGGGTCCTGCATGCAGAACCCCTGTTTTGACGGTAAGCGGTTGGTTTATAAAGTTTTCAGACAAGCGTTGACATTGTCTTCGATTCGTTTCAGCACATGGGTAGAATCGGCTTTTACGAATTTCTGGCCTGTGATGTGTTCATATAATTCGATGTAACGATC
>ENA-ORRU01001025-ORRU01001025.1-human-gut-metagenome-genome-assembly--contig:-NODE-1025-length-18335-cov-5.901313_pt1 | contig 18335 bp, 9 predicted proteins | sample MGYA00242184_ERZ509151 | MGnify/ENA primary metagenome ERZ509151 (study PRJEB26280, sample SAMEA2338667) | human gut metagenome | biome: human gut; feature: human-associated habitat; material: faeces... | reverse complement strand
ATTTCTAACGTTCCTGCGCTTTCGCGCTGTCCCGTCCCTCAAGTGCTCGACTATAATAACACAACCGGCTGGGCTTGTCAACACTAATTTTCAAAAAATTTCAGATTTTTTTCATTTTATTTGACGCGGCCATGATATCAAAGATGCCTGCGCGGACACAGAGAACCGCACAGGCATTGATATACAACGGTTTCAGGCTTTTACTGGCTCTGCCGCTTTCACTGCGCTGTCGAAAAATCCGACGAGATCGCGGAAATATTCGTCGCGGCACTTCTCGTTGTGCAGTTCATGACGGGCATCTTTATATATATGTATCTCGGCATTGAGTCCGGCTTTCTGATAGCGGCGCAGGAGCTTCTTCGCCTTTGACGATTTCGTGCCGCCGATGGGATCCATGTCGCCGCTGAATATGCCGATTCGGACATCGTGGCTTATTTTCGCGATGTTTTCTTTTTTATATATCCTGCCGAACGCCTTTATCATGTTCCAATCGAAGTTGACGCTGATATCTATTCCCGCCATCGGGTCATCGATAAACACCTGACGGCGCGCAACATCGCTCGTCACCCACTGGCTCGGACCTTTTTCTCCCTTATAGCGCGCATCGAAAATCATATCGCTGACTGGGTTGACGAACTTCGGGCACCAGTCCTTTGCGAACAGCTCGAGCGGCCAGAGCAGAGCGAGAGCCGCCTGCGCGCCGTCCATATCGGCGGTTCCGCAGAGCGCGACTGCCTTGACGTCAGTCCCCTGCTGGAGAAAATCCTGCGCCAAGAAGCTGCCGTAGCTGTGACCCATAAGCACCTGCGGGAGATGGTAGCGATCCTTGAGCCAATTATAGAAGAAGACAAGGTCTTTGACTGTTTTCTTCTCAATATCGCCGGGATGCCTGCCGCGGTTTTCATCGGTCTCGGTGTTTCCGTGGGCACGGTGATCGTCGGCAAAGACTATATAGCCGTGCTCATTGAACATCTGCGCGGTCTCATGATATCTGCCGGCATATTCGCACATTCCGTGGGATATCTGGACAACGCCCTTGGGATTCTCAACGTCATCCCAGAGATAGCAATGTATCGGGGTTGAATCGAAGCTTCGGATATCCAGCTGCTGCATAAAATTATCTCCTTTGTGTTTTTGACCAAATTATACCAATTGAAAATGTCGGTGTCAATAAAACGGAATGCAAAAAGAATATACCCGCTCTCAAAAAGGGCGGATATATACATATATAGTTATTTTATGTTCATCCAGACTCTCATATCGCTCTCGCCTCGATTGGCAAAGGAGAAATACGGAATGAGTCTTATGCGCGTAGGTTCATATTTTATCTCATCCGCCGGGGCATACAGAGCACCCGCTCCGAGCTTTCTTGTTCCGTCAACATCGAGCGCGGGAATGCCGAATCCGAGATCGACGGGCTCAGCATTGAGTTCCGGAGAAACGGCGAGCGAGAATATGTCGCCATTATCTACTCCCTCGGCGCAGTAGACGACGGGGCCGCGCATGACGGCGACCTTGCCCGAGTCCTCATGCACTGACGGGTCGGCGGAGATAATGACCGGTGACATATCGAAATCCAGCTCTATCTTAGCGCCGTCCTCGCAGTCAAAGAACAGATAGCCGCCGTTGATGCCGAAATTTTCGGCTCTCTCGGCTCCCGCCGAGCAGTCGCGGCACCACGAGGGAATTCTGACGGCAAGCTTAGCGGGCGCGCCGCTGACGCGTATTGTCACCGAGCCGTCGGACGGGTAGTCCGTCGACTGAGAGATATGCGCCGTGCCGCCGTTTATTGCGACATCCGTATCGCTCTCCATGAACTGATGGACATAGACGGTGTCGCTGTCATACGAATATATATACTTTCCGATGCTCTCGACAAAGCGGGTTACATTCGGCGGGCAGCAGGAGCAATCGAACACCTCGACGCGCTGAGTTATCGGCAGGCGCACTTCATTGCCGCGCCAATATTTTATCCTGCGGCTCAGAAGATCTATAGACAGCGGATTTTCATAGAAGAAGCTCTTTCCGTCGAGCGAAGTGCCCGAGAGGAAGCCGTTATAGATGACCCGCTCCACGATATCGGCATAGCGCGAATCAACGGCGGTCAGTGACATACGCTGGGCGAACATCGCGAGAGATATAGCGGCGCAGGTCTCCGCATAGGCGGTCTCGTTGGGCAGGTCGCCGTCAACGGTGAATGCCTCTCCGATGCGGGTCGAGCCGATACCGCCCGTGATATACATGCGGTGCTCCGTCATATTTTTGAATATTCTGTTCGCCGCCGCGAGCAATTTTTCGTCGCCGCACTCGTAGGCGATATCAGCCATCGCGCTGTAGAGATAGCAGGCTCTGACGCTGTGACCGACAGCTTCGCTCTGGTCGCGCAGGGGGATTCTGTCCTGGAGATAATCCTCGGAAGCGAATCCGCTCGCTTCTCCCCTGTCCTTTTCGTTGTTGCCGCGCTTATCTATAAAGAAGCGGCTGAGATCGAGCCAGCGCTTTTCGCCCGTGCAGCGATAGAGGCGCACGAGAGCGAGCTCTATCTCGGGATGCCCGGGAGTCGTGAAAGCTGCGGAATCGTCCCTGCGGAAAACATCGTCAATAAGTCCGGCATAGCGGCACATCAGATCAAGGAATCTGCGCTTGCCCGTGGCTTCATAGTAGGCGACCGCCGCTTCGATAAGATGTCCGGCGCAGTATAATTCGTGGTGGTCACGGTCGGTGAAGCGTTTGCCCGGCTCGACAACGGTATACCAGACATTGAAATATCCGTCGGGGGTCATGTTCCTCTCGATGCGGTCGATAAGATCCTCGACATAGCTTTCAAGCTGCTTGTCATTCTTTCTTTTGAGCACATATGCCGCCGCTTCCATCCACTTCGCCGCATCAGAATCGTAGAAGAAATGCGGGCGGTCGGGCTCGCCCTGCTTCCACTCGCAGCTAAGTGCGGAAAATCTTCCGGTGTCCTCAAATCTGCGGCGCACGCTGTCGAGCGTCACGGACTCGTTGAGCGCAATGCGGTCTTTCCAGAATCCGCCTGTGATATTCACTTTATCAAACGGTATCGGGTGCTGTTTGTTCATATAATAGTCCTTTCGCGGGATAAAATTTTCAAAAGCCAATATGATTTACTCGGCTCAACAAGAATACCACAAAATAGTCAAAATTGGTAGGACATTTAAAAAATTTTATGAACAAATCCGCCAACGGATTGAAGATTGATGAAAAATATGCTAATATATCCGTGCTTATAATTTGCACTACTGCGCTTTTTGAGGAGGTACTCTTATATGGAGTATAAGCTAAACACGACAAATTACCGCGATTTCAAGGTCATTGAGGACAACAAGCTCGCGGGAAGAGCATATTTTATACCGTATTCAAAAAAGGAGAAGCTGTGCGCCGTCGATCTCAGGCACGAGCGCACTGATTCCGACCTTGTCGAGGTTCTCTCCGGCGAGTGGGATTTCAAATATTACAACGATATCTCGCTCATCCCCGAAGTGTTCGACGCGGCAGGCGTTGAGTTCGACAGGATACATGTCCCCTCGACATGGCAGCGCACCGGCTACGAGCCGCCGGTCTATCTCAACTGCCCCTACGAGTTCGACCTGCCCAACCCGAATGTACCCGAGCATATGTCCGCCGGAATCTACCGCAAGACTTTTGAAGTTACAAATTCCGACGATGTTCATATTCTGAGCTTCCTCGGCGTCGTTCCGTGCGTTGACCTCTATGTCAACGGAATGTATGTCGGCTACAGCGAGGGCGCGCACAATTCGGCGGAGTTCGACATCTCGGAATTTATATACGAGGGCACGAACGAGCTACTCGCAGTCGTTCACAAATGGTGCTCCGGCACTTATCTCGAATGTCAGGACATGTTCCGCGAGAACGGAATATTCCGCGACGTGCTTCTCTACAGACTTCCGGCAGTCTACATAAACGATTACTATATCCGCCCGCGCAAGGCAGACGGAAAATGGACGATGGATGTCGAAATCACGCTCGAAGGCAAACTCAACGGCTGCGAAGTCGCCCTCTCGCTCGAAAAGGATGGCAAGGTTATCGCCGGAGAGGCTGTAAAGGCAGAACGCCTTACATACATGACATTCGACAATCTCGATGTAACCGAGTGGAATGCGGAGATTCCGACCGTCTACAACGCTTATATAACACTGTACAAGAACGGCGAAGAGCTCATGACGCTCAGAAACATCACGGGCTTCAAGACAGTGGAGATAAAGGGCAACACCTTTACATTCAACGGACAGGTTATCAAGTTCAAGGGCGTCAATCATCACGACACAAACGGCAAGACCGGCTATGTCATGACCTTTGACGACTATGAAAAAGATGTAAAACTCATCAAGGAGTATAACGGCAACGCGATACGCACCTCGCACTATCCCCCCGACCCGTGTCTGATAGCTCTTGCCGACACATACGGTCTTTATATAGTCGACGAGGCGGATATCGAAACTCACGGCGCATTTTTTGCTCCGCACAATGATATAAACAAGATAAGCCACGATCTCAAGTGGGCTCCGAGATACCTCGACAGGGTCAAGAGAATGTATTACCGAGACAGGAGCCATCCGTGCATCACGATGTGGTCGCTCGGCAACGAGGCGGGCGGCTATGCCTGCCAGGATGTCTGCTACGATTATCTGCACGAGACCTGCCCGGAGATACCCACTCACTACGAGGGTGTTATCCACACAAAGCGCAAGGCTTACGATGTGGTCTCCGACATGTACCCGACACACGCGCAGGTTGAGCGCGTCGGCATGGGCACACAGAGGGGTAAGTGGTACAAGACGAAACCCTACTTCCTATGCGAATATGTCCACGCGATGGGCTTCGGCCCCGGCGCGATGGAGGAATACTGGGACAGCTTCTATAAATACGACAATCTCATGGGCGGCTGCATCTGGGAATGGGCAGATCACGCGGTATATCACGCCGACGGCCCGTATGAATACACCTACGGCGGTGACCACGGCGAAAAGAAGCACGACGGCAACTTCTGCGTTGACGGTCTTGTTCACCCCGACCGCACACCTTCGAGCGGCGCGCTTGAGATGCAGGCGGTCTATCGCCCCGTCAGAGCAAAGTACAACCGCGACGGCAGCTTCATCTTCACGAACACAAACCGCTTCCGCAGTTCGGGATATATCACAATCGTCCGTTCGATGACGGTTGACGGCATCGAAGGCAAAGAGAGGGAGCGTTTCTCGCTCGACATCGCGCCCTGCAAGAGCGAAAAAGTGACATTCAAAACAAAGATCCCCGCCGGCTGCGACTGCCGCATGAACTTTGAATATTTCGACGGCGACGCTTTCATCGCACGCGAGCAGGTTATAATAAAGAAAGAGCACAAGAAAGTCACTCTGCCGACCGGCAGCAAATTGGAGTGCAAAGTGGGCAGAAACTCCGCAAAAGTCAGCTTTGACGGCGGCTCGGTGAAATTCGACCTCAAGACCGGCGAGATAGCGTCCTACAAGCTCGGCGAAAAGGAGCTCATTAACCAGTCCCCCGCCGCGCACAAGGGCTTCATCCCGAACATCTTCCGCGCGATGCTCGACAACGACAGAGTTATCATTGCAAAGTGGGAAAAGGCCGGATATGACGACATAAAAGCTATTCCGCATTCAGTGAACTTCTCCTCGGCCAAGCACTCGGCAAAATTCACCGTTGACTTCAACCTCCGCTCGAAGAAGGGTGTTGTTGCAAAGGTCAATCTTAAATACACTGTTGACGCCGCAGGATGCATAAAAGTCGAGACGGTATTCAACTCGAAATCCCAGCAGAGAGCCGCTGCAGCTCTGCCGCGCTTCGGTCTCGTGTTTGAGATGCCGATGAGCTTCGAGAACATCGAATATCTCGGCTACGGTCCCGGTGAAAACATGATCGATTTCAGAGAGCACACGACATTCGGCACATACAAGACCACGGTCAACGATATGGATGAGTTCTATATCAAGCCGCAGGATTACGGAGTGCGCACAGGCGTTCGCAAGCTCAGCATCACTGATGCCGACGGCGTCGGACTGATGATCTGCAACCCTGACAGAGATCTCAGCTTCACGGCGAGGCACTTCACGCAGGCTCTGATGCAGCGCTCGATGCACCGCGACGACCTCCACTCCGAGAACACGACGGCAATCGACATTGACGGCTTCCTCAGAGGCACGGGCACCGGCAGCTGCGGCCCCGATGTTCTCCCGCAGTACACAGTTGACGGACGCAAGGAGCTTGCATACAGCTTCGTTATCGTCCCGATAAAATAAAAAGTTTGGCGAAGCGTATAACAAAGCAAGAATCCTACCCACGGTTTTCCGTTGGGTAGGATTTTTTGCTTTATATTGATGCGTTGCAAGAGAAGTATTATTTAAAATGTACCTTTGTGAGATAGGTAAATTGGGATTTGTAGCAGAATCTATTAGGCGACCCTGCAAGAGGAGCCGGCTCGGCGTAAGCTGAGACTGAGGGGGATAGCTCGCCGACGTTCATGATATGATTTGCAGGGTGCATGCCAGTAGAATAGTACAAATCTCACGGGCGGATGATATCCGTCCCTACATGATTGTGCCGATTTGTAATATTGTGATAACCGTTTATCATTGGCATTTACACCTACAAATCCAAATTTGTACATTTTTACCGTACCAGCATTTATAATTTAATATGAACACATCAAAATTTTGCATATTAGATACAAAAAATCGGCTGTCGTTTTTATTCGACAGCCGATTGATTGTTTATATTTACTTTTTCATCTGCTCGCGCAGGTGGTTTGAAAGCAGAGCGAGCGACGACGCCATATTCTCGTTTTGGACAAGTATGCCGTCCGGGACGACGAGATGAACCGGAGCAAAGTTCCAGATAGCGCGGATGCCGCTTTCAACAAGCAGGTCGCATATCTCCTGCGCGCTCGATGCAGGGACAGTGATGATGCCTATATGCACATTCACCTTGCGGCAGAAGCTGCCGAGCTGGGCTATCGGGAAGACCGTCTTGCCCTGGAATTCGGTCGGCTCTTCGCACAGGTCGAACGCGGCGATTATGTTGAGTCCGTAAGCCTTGAAACCGCTGTAGTTGAGCAGCGCCTTACCGAGGCTGCCGGCGCCGACTATCACGGCATTGTCTATATCATTATAGCCGAGGAAAGCTTCAAGCTCCGCGATAAGATCCTTGACATTGTAGCCGACCTTCGGTTTGCCGGACGAGCTGACGCTCGCGAGATCCTTGCGAACCTGAACATCATTGAGCTGAAGCGCTTCGGCAATGGTTGTGGCAGATATATTTTTCGGTGCATCCTCCGGAAGCCCCTGGATATAGCTCAGGTACATCGGCAGTCTCTGAAGAGTGTGTTTCGAGATATTCGGAGTCATAAAAATTTCACCAACCTGAAAATTATACTTGTACTGCAACTATTGTATCATATTTTTTCAGATAGTTCAAGTAAACTTCGGGGCAAAAAAATCGGGGGAGCCGCCCGAGGGCGACTCCCCTTCTCACCTGCCTTTTGAGCAGGATTTCAGTTTTTGTTCACAGCCTTAGACCGTGAAAGCAAAGTCGGTGGTATCCCAGACCTGCTTGCCGTTGTCGATGTACTTCGCGGTTGCGGTGTAATCGCCTTCGGTGAGCTTAACATTGATGGTCCAGATCTCGCCGTCGCCGTTAGAAGCGATGGAGACATTGGCGTCATCTCTGTTGAAGGTTCTGGTAGCACCCGAAGCGTAGGTTATCTTGACCTTCTTGGCAGTGCCGTTGACGGTGACTGCGACAGAATCAGCAGAGGTATTGACCTCGGTAACGCTGACAGCCGTTGCCGGCTTAGCGCTGATAACTACGTTGACTGCAAGGCCTTCGCTCCATGTATTTCTTCCATACTTCGCTCTGACAACATAGTTGCCTGCGGGAAGGTTGAAGTTAACAGTCCAGATCTCATAAGCGAGGTTGGTGCTGTTTGCATAGACCTCATTGCCCTGTGCGTCATAAGACTTGATGGAGACTCTCGGATCAAGTCTTGTAAGGGTGGTGGTTCCGCCGTTTGCATAGACGAACTGGATCTTACCAGCCTTATCGGTGACCTTAACGCGATAGTCCTGCTTGCCGCCGTAGTTCGGGGTGTCGTAGGTAACTTCGGTAACGTCGCCGATCTTAGGCTCGGGCTTCTGATCGAACGAGACTGTGAAGCCATAGCCATCGTTCTCCCAGTATTCCTTCGCCATCTTCGCATAAGCAGTGAACTTGCCTTCTGCGAGGTTAGCATTGATGAGCCAGATTTCGCCGTCCTCAGTCTTCTCTATCTTCAAGATACCGAGCGCATTGGCATCGCTTGTCATGGAGGTGTTTCTGTCAAACGTGCGGGTATTGCCGTTTGCGTCAACTATCTTGATCTTCAGAGGCTCGCCCTTGACCTTGACTGCATACTGATGCATGCCGCCGTAGTTCGGGGTCTCCGGAGTGACGGAGATGATGGAGGAGTTGCTGGCAACAAGGATAGCGTCAAATCTGACATCCTCGGTGCCCATGGTTCCGACTGCGGGATCCCAACCGTTGAAGTTGTAACCGTCGACAGACGGATCCTTAGGAGCTATGATCTGCTCGCCGACCTTCGCGGTAACAGCCTTATAGAGCTGGCCGTTGACATAGAAGTTAGCGGTGTAGGTCATGAGCTCGAGAGCTTTGACTGCGTCGTTGATAGCAGCAGTTGCTGCATCAACATCAGCCTGCTCGGAATACTTCTTATTGGCAACGTCTATGGCAAGAGCTGCATCGAGAGCCGCTCTGGACTCTGCTGTGTAGGTCTTGTCATAGTCCGCCTCAGCCTTCTTCGCCTGAGCGGCCTTGACTGCTGCATCATATGCAGTGTAGTCAGCGCCTTCCTCGGTCCACTGGGAAACGAGGGTCAGGTCGGATGCGGGCATGGTGGCAGGAACTTCGACGTTCCAACCTGCGAAGGTGTAGTGATCCTTGGTGGGCTCTGCGATGTTGAGTTCAGCACCGTAGTAAACCATGGACTCTGCACCGTCAACCGTAAGCTTATACTGGTTACGGCTGTAGTAAACCTTGAGAACAAGGCTGCTGTCAGCTGCGACTGTACCGGAGAGGACGCTGTCAGCGGCGACCGTGAAGCCCTCGCGGGCATCGGGGGTAAGAGTTATCTCTGCGCCGGTGGTTGCTGCAACGTTCTTGGAATCGGCTGCGCCGTACTGACCGTCAAGACCCATGACATAGGTCTCAACAGTGTAAGAAACTTCGCCTGCGGAGAACTTAGCATTGAAGGAGAGATCCTCAGTGCCCATGGTTCCGACCTCGGGATCCCAACCGGTGAAGACATAACCTGTCTTGGAGGGATCTTCGGGCTTGGCGATAGCTTCGCCGACCTTCGCAGTAACAACCTTGTATTCAGCGCCGTCAACATAGAAGGTGGCTTTGTAGGTCATGAGCTCAAGAGCTGTGACCGCATCGTTGATTGCCTTAGCGGCTGCATCAACTTCACCCTGCTGGGTGTACTTCTTGCCGGAAACATCCTTCGCAAGGGCATCGGCGAGAGCCTGTCTGGACTCTGCGGTGTAGGTCTTGTCGAAGTTTGCTTCTGCCTGCTTAGCCTCAGCCGCTGCCTTAGCCGCGTTGTAAGCGGTGTAGTCAGCGTCGTTCTCGTTCCACTGGGAAACAAGAGTTACATCGGAAGCGGGCATGGTTTCGGGAACATCTCTGTCCCAACCGGCGAAGGTGTAGCCCTCACGAGCTGCCGGCTCGGAAACACTGATGGCTGCGCCGTAATAAACATTGGTCACATTGCCGTCAACAGTAAGCTTGTACTGGTTGCGGCTGTAGTAAACCTTGAGAACAAGGCTGCCGTCAGCCTTGACTTCGCCGGAAAGTACGCTCTCAGCTGCAACCGAGAAGCCCTCACGAGCCTCGGGAGTAACGGAGACGGTCTCGCCGGTAGTAGCGGACTTGTTCTCGGTAGCAGCGTCGCCGTAGTTGCCGGTGACATCCATTACGTATGTCTCAACAGTGTAAGCAACGGTGCCTGCGGAGAATACTGCGTTGAAGGAAACATCCTCAATGCCCATCGTTCCGACTTCGGGAGTCCATCCGGTGAAGGTGTAACCCTGCTTGGAGGGAGCCTCGGGGGCGACGATCTGCTCGCCGACCTTGGTGGGAACGACTCTGTACTCTTCGCCGTCAACATAGAATGTTGCGTTGTAGGTCATCTTCTCAAGACCCTTAACAGCAGCGTTGATAGCTGCGGTCTGAGCGTCGACAACACCCTGCTCGCTGAGCTTCTTGCCGGAGACGTCAACTGCAAGAGCGGCGTCAAGAGCTTTTCTGGAAGCCTCGGTGTAGGTCTTGTCGTAGTTGGCCTCTGCCTTCTTAGCGTTGGCAGCTGCAACAGCTATGTCATAATCGGTGTAGTCTGCGGGATTCTCGTTCCACTTAGCCGTAAGAGTGATGTTCTGTGCGGGCATGGTGGAGGGAACCTCTTCCTCCCAACCCTGGAAAGCATAGCCAGCCTTCTCGGGAGTACGGGCGGAAACAGTAGCGCCATAATAATATGTATCGGGTTCGAGATCCGTGTTAGCATAAGTTATGGTGTACTGGTTACGTGAATAGTAAATGCTGAGGACGAGAGAACCGTCAGCGGCGATAGTGCCGGTAAGGGTGCTCTTTGCCGAATCGAGCGAGAAGCCTTCAGCGGCGACTGCATCGGCAGTGATATCGGCTGTAGAATTGGTCTCGCCTGCGCCCTGATAGGTGCTGTCGGGAGTTGCCGGATAGTTGCCGGTGGTGTCCATATTATAAACATTCACGGTGTACTTTGTATCCGTGTTGTTTGCGAACTGAGCTTCGAATGTAGCGTCAGCATCAAACGTTGCGGGTACGTTGCCCCAACCGACGAAGTGCATGCCGACAGGTGCGGCAGGAGCTTCGATGGAGCTAAGATCAACGGGATCGCCCTGGTTGCCGGTAAGAACCGCGTGAGTCTCGCCATTCACGGTGAAGGTGAAGGTGACGGTGACAACGGGGTTAGCAATAAGGCGCTTCCAGTTGTAGATAAGGTTGTTCATAGCTTCTCTGACCTGCGTGCGCATGGTCGTAGAGGCGTTGAACGAGGTCGAAACCTTCTGAGCATAAGCAAATGACTTTGAATATGCTTCCCATCTCTCCGCGTCATACTTGGAAGCATCGGCGGAGTCGACGGTGCACATCTTGATAGCCGCATCGAGGTGCGTCTTGACAGCGGCAAGCTTTATAAGTCTGGGACCCCAAAGCTCGACCTGCTGCTCAGCATAAGCAACATCGATAGCGGATATTGTGGGCGTCTGCCAAGCGACAATCGCGGTCTCCCACGCTGCGTGGTCGGTCTCCCACTGTGCATATGCCTTCTCATACTTCTGCTTCTCGATCAGAGTAGCGTCATCGCCGGGCTTCTCGGGAGCAACGGGCTCCTTGGGAGCTATGGTCGAGTTGTAGAGGTTGAGAGCGCGGTTTCTGGCTTCCTTCCAGCCGTTCCAGGTGACTGAATTGAAATCGTCATAACCGAAATAGTTATAACCGTCATCCCAATAAACGGCGCCCTCTGCGTTGTCCTTGCCCTGGACTGCCTCAACGGCGGTCTTGAGCGAGTCAACAGAAGCGGAAACCAAATGCGTCTCCAAAGTTTCAACTGCAGAGGCAAGTGCCTTCTGTCTAGCTTCAAATCCTGCAAGGAATTCGCTATTGGTGTAGAGCGCAATCGTACCGGGAAGAAGCGTATATATAGCCGCATTGTTAAGGGCGGTTATATATGCGTCCCAAGCTGCATCCGCGCTGCTGTCATAATCTGTTCTTGCGCGATTCTTGCCAGCTTCTATATTGTAGAGCTCAGGAAGTCCGTAATCGTTATAACAGATAATGCGGGTAGCACCATTGTAATGGTCGGTTTTGTTACCCTTCTTTGCCGTAGCAGCCCAATTGATCGTAGTGTCAAAGCCAACTTCAAACTTTGCAATAGAAGCTGTCTCCTCCCAAAGATCAATGCTGTCATAGGCATTTGAACCTGAAATAGCATTTCCGCCATCCATTGACGCCGAGGAGGTCGCACTCTTAAGGTTGGAACTAAGGCCACCGAGATTAGCCGATGCATTAGATCCTGTATGTGCGCCCTTGCCCTTCGGCACCTTGAAAGTAACACTCTGCGCACATATCGTCTTCAGCGGGTTGGTGTTGTTCTGATTAAACAGCAGAAGTTTGGGCGGGCAATCATTAACAGACGCACTTGTCTTGTTTGAGCCCGTATTAATTCCGCTGGTATTGTTATCAACATCAGCACCATCAAGCCTGTAAGAATAGAATCTGCAAACCGAAGCATCGTTTGTCAGCTTATTTCCCGCCTCATCGAGGGCAAAATAATATACAGTAAAGACAACAAGCGTATTATTACTGTCGATTCCGCTTATCTTCACCGACCTATTATCGCCGCCATTGAGTTCCTCATTGGCAGTAAGACCGGATACCGAAAGATCCTTTTGTTTGCTGCCGTCATAGTTATAAGCAACAGCGCTCCAACTATCGATTGTATAACGGGGAAGCTTGTCCTGAGTGAAGTTATTGTTCTTATCAGTATAACCTCTGTTAATGCCCTGGCTTCCGTTATAAACCGTGAGATCAAGTTCGCTGCTGTTCTTGATTCTCTTTGAACCGGCGATCTCCATTTCCTTGAACTTTGCCTTATCAGTCAGCTTCATGACCTGAGCCACGATGTTGACGATAGGCGGAACAAGCTTGTCCTTGTTGGAATTCAAAGATCCGAGAAGGTTCTCGACTATCGAGCCGAGCTCAGAGTTCGAAACGATCTCATTGAGCGAGCCGTAAGTCTTGGCTATCGTTCCCGGAAGAACTGCGTTGAGGATATCGGTGACGAGTCTCACGATGCTCTGCTTGAGAGTCTGAGTGGCGAATGCGCCGGACTCATTCTTAACAAACAGGTCAGAGATGCAGGTCAGATCCTGATCAACGAGCAGTCCGTTGAGGATAGAATAAACAATATCCTTGAGGATAGTCTCGCTTCCGCTGTTGGCAAACTTTGCGGGAAGAACAGATTTGTCTAACAGCTTGAAGAAGATATCATCAAGAGCTTTCCATCCGTCAGAGGTATCGATAGCAGTGCTGGGAAGAAGACCCGTGTAATACTGCGGGTCAGCGGCAAGCCACTGAACGGCAGTAGTCAGCATCTTATCCATACCGTCGCCGTAGTTGAGCGCCTTCTTCAGATCACCTGCGTTGAGGTCGATACCGGGATTGACGTTGTAGGCGACGAAATCCGCAAGCATGTCAAGGATACCCTGAACAGTCTTGGGATAACCGCTGTAATCTCTTTCGGGAAGGAACTGAGCCATGAGCTGCTTAACAGCCTCCCATGCAACGCCTATAACAGTCGTGACATCCTCGGGGATGTACATATAGCCGACTGATGCGTTGATGATCGAGCGCGCAAGATAAGCGATAAGCTCTTCCTTGCTCATTGCGTCGATCTCTTCGGCTGTTGCGATGTGCTTCTGCCAATCCGGGAAGAAGTAATCGCCGGTCTCTTTGAGAATGTATCTCGCAACTGCGACAACATTATCGGTGAGCTTTGAATTGTCACCCGAGACCCAACCGTTGTAGTTCTTCAGAAGTCCATTAACAATGCCGCCGGCAATGTTATTGAGCTCAGCAACAAGAGTGCTGCCCGCGGGGACGGTATAGGCCGAAACCCTGAAGTCCCTGTTGAACAGACCCGCAAGAGTACCTGTGGTATCCTTGTCGATCTCCTGACCGAGCCACTTCATTGTCTGGTCATTGAGCATCGGAACAGCTATATCGTTATAAGCTGTCTGAAGAAGATCCTCGATGAAGTCATATGTAGACTTTGTCGAGTTGAGGTCAACGAGATTTTTGACGCTGTCAGGAATCTCTTTAACGCCTGCAAGAGCGTTCTGAATGATGACCTGAAGCATGCTGTCGATGTTATTGGAGCTGTTGTATTCCGTATTCGGATATGCAAGACCCCAAATCATCTCTCTGAGCATAACTTCGACATTCAGATCGACCTTTACGAACGAGTTGGCAACGCCGAGAGAGACACCGCCGTCTCGCTTGTACTTACCGACACCGCCGACGACAACCTTCTTGACGATTCCCTTGTTGTCCGCAAGGAACTGAAGGAGCGCCTTGATGACTGCGACATCAGTGGTATTGCTTCTGCGCGGGTTCTTGATTGCATCGACATTGACGCTGTTCAGATCGCCGGCCATCCAAAGGATGATCTTGTTGCCGTTGATCAGCTTATAGACGCTCGAAAGAGCATTGTCTATAGACGTCGCATCAAGCTTACCGAGAATCGAAAGATCCATCGTGATGTTCTCTTTGGCAAGCGCCTTGTCAGCGTAGTCAAGAAGCGCAGACGCATACTGCTCTGTGGTCAGAACCGCAGTGTCAGTAAAGTCGTACTTTGTCAGCGCGTCATCCTTATAAGCCTGGTACGCACTCGCGCCGGCGGTAGCCGATGAGAGTATGAGCAGTGAAGCAAGGATGATTGCTAACAAGCGTTTCATTTTCTTCAAATTTACACCTCCATTTTAAAAATTTCACCATATATCAGAGCATTCCGTCTCCCGCAAATTGACGGAACACATTGGCGACAAAGTCATTTTGCTCTGTTCGGGCAATACAAAGCAAGAGGGTATGATTATCCCCCATGTAAAGAATAACCCCTCGTTCGGCACTTTGTCAATAAGTTTAAAATTTTTTTAATCATTTTTGTGCGTTTTGTACAATGAAAGTTCAATTTTTTATTGTATGCTAACAATACAGATTTAACAAATATGTTGAAAAATGTCATCTTTGTTCTATATTTCCATTAAAATTAACGCTTTTATGATTTTGGAGAATTAATTTTAATTTTTTGCGGGTAAAAATTGCACAAAAAATCATGAGTTCTGAGAATAATAACGTCTATTTATCATATTAATATTTGTTATGGAAATAAGTAGGGCTTTTATTTGCTGATAATTAATAAAAACACGGCTTTTAAGGCTATATTTGTTTTACATAACCGCTATATAAAAAGGCTTATATATATAATGTATAGTAACATGGCATCGCGGCAGTGATTTATCGGGGTAAAAAGCAACACAGATAAGCAGAAAAACCGGCTCCGTCACCCCTATACAGACTTCAAAAGCAGGCGAACGAAGTTCGCCCCTGCGGTCAGTAGAACAAATCTTGCGAAAACTTCGTGCCGCCGTCGGCGGCAGCGGTGCGTCGGGTCGCCGCACCCTACAAGGTGCAGGGTAATAAATTTAGTGCGAATTTCGTGAAATAAGCTCTCAGTCTCGGCTTCGTCAATCAGGTTTCCCTGCACGAAAGCCTGACAAGCCTATTAATAACACAAAAACCAGCCGTAAAGCGATTATACTTTACAGCCGGTTTTCGCGTTTTTTCACTTTTTCTCCCTGCACACGGCTATTATGCTCAGCGCCGAGCAGGCGGCTGTCGCTATCGCCGCGGCGGCGATAAGCTTTTTGATTATATCGAGCCAGCGCATCGAGGTCAGTGCGCAGCTGACGAGCTTCAGGCTCTTTGAAACACTCTGCACAGTATCCATTGCTATCCCCTTTCAGTTTGTCAGCAGGACCGCGTGAGCTATCGACGGCACTGTCTCGCCCTGGAGCGGTGAGACCGCCGAGAGCAGCGCGCCCGTTCCGACGAAGAGTACTTTGTTCAGCCTGCCCGAGCGCATCTCACTGACGATATGCGAGCAGACCACCGCCGCGCTGCACCCGCAGCCCGAGCCGCCGGAGTTCACATCCTGCTCGTTGAGCCGATAGAGCATCAGTCCGCAGTCGTTGTGGCAGGTCGTGATATCGATATGCTCCTGTTTTCTCATCAGCTCGCGCAGGAGCGTTGAGCCGACATAGCCGAGGTCGCCAGTCAGGATAAGGTCGAGATCCTCCGGCTGTGTTTTTGTGTCCTGCAAAAAGGCGGTTATTGTCGAGCACGCGGCGGGCGCCATAGCCGCGCCCATGTTGTTTGCGTCTTTGACTCCGTAGTCGGTTATCCTGCCGAATGTGGCGGCTTCTATATGCGGCGACGCGGACTTTCCTATCACGGCGCACCCACTGGGCAGTCGGAGGACGCTGACCGCCGTATTCGAGCGGTGTGCGGAACTGCTTCTCCGCCGAGCAGAAGTGCGACGAAGTTGCCGCGGCGGCTATACGCGCCGCACCCGAATCGACACTCAGCGCCGCCAATGCCAGCGACAAAGCCATTGTTGAGCACGCGCCGTAAAGCCCGACAAACGGTATGCCGAGATCGCGTGCGCCGAACGCCGAGCCGCTGCACTGGCTGAGCAAATCACCCGCCATTAGCATATCTATATCGGCGGCGGTCATGCCGGATTTTTCAATAGCCTTCACCACGGCACGGTGCTGAAACGCGCTCTCCGCCTTCTCCCATGTCTTTTCGCCGAATGTGCCGTCGGTTATAATTTCATCGAAGTTCCCGCCGAGAGGTCCGTCCCCCTCCTTGCTGCCGACTATCGCGGCGGATGCGATTATCCCCGGACGACTGCCGAATTTCAGCGTATATTTTCCAATTCTCTCTGCCATCGGTTCACCCCATTATCCTGAGCGCGATATAATAAATCACGCCGTAGACGACCGCCGCGGCGCTGCCATAGACTATGACAGGCCCCGCAACCTTGAACATATTCGCGCCCGTGCCGAGAATCCTGCCCTCGCTCTGAAACTCCATTGCGGGCGACACGACTGCATTTGCAAAGCCGGTTATCGGCACGAGTGTACCGGCGCCCGCATGGCGGGCGATTTTATCGAACACGCCGAGAGCGGTCAGCACGGCGGCAATGACGACAAGAGTACACGGTACAAGGCTCGACACCGTCTTTTCGTCCGCGCCGAGCGACTCATAGAGCATAGAAAATCCCTCGCCTATCGCGCAGATGAGCCCGCCTATCAAAAAAGCTTTCAGCAGGTTCATCAGCTTCGGGCTCGGCGGTGAGGCGCGCTTCGTCATTTTTTCATATTCTTTTCCGGACAGCGACATACTTTCATCTCCCTTGCGTCTATTTTCTGCACGCGCGAAAGAAATATACCGCCGCGAAAATAATTTACAAATGTTGACTTGACTTGATGAACAACATCGCGATAAAATTATAAAAAACACTTGAGGAGCTTTGCAATGGCGCATCTTATCGAAGTCAAGGACGCATATAAAATATACAATCCCGGCGAGAACGAAGTTCACGCGCTCGACGGAGTTTCGCTGACCGTTGACCGCGGAGAATTTCTGATGATCGTCGGTCACTCCGGCTCGGGCAAATCGACACTAATGAACATGCTCGGTTTGCTCGACATCTGCACGAGCGGCGAATATCTCATCGACGGCAAAGATGTTTCTAACCTGTCGGACGACGAGCTTTCGGAGATACGCAACAAAGAAATCGGCTTTATATTCCAGGGCTTTAATCTTATTCCGAGCCTCACGGCAAAGGGAAACGTTGAGCTGCCGCTGATATACAGAGGCGTAAAAAAAGAAGAGCGCGAGAAGCTATCGGTCGACGCACTGCGCCGAGTCGGGCTCGAAAAGCGCATGAACCACCTGCCCTCGCAGATGTCCGGCGGTCAGCAGCAGAGAGTCGCAATAGCCCGTGCAGTCGCCGCGCGCCCGCCGATAATCCTCGCGGACGAACCGACCGGCAACCTCGACTCGCACTCCGGCAAAGAGGTCATGAAGATACTCCATGAGCTCAACGACGAGGGGCGCACGATAATCCTCATCACCCACGACAACGAAATCGCCGAAGAGGGCACGCGCGTTGTCAGAATATCGGACGGCAAGATAATTGAAGACCGACCGAGCAACAGAGTATAAAAACTCAGCAATGATTATAAGACAAAAATCCTATCCTCTATTGGATAGGATTTTTTGTTGTGTGGGATGCATTAATAAAACTGGAATTGTTGAAAAATCTATTTTGGCTCCCCTGCAGGGGAGCTGGCTCGGCGAAGCCAAGACTGAGGGGTTATTTCGCTTCGATCAAAGTAAGTAGGAGCGGATATTATCCACCCGCGAAAATTGTAGCAATTTATTGATGCGTATTTGTAGGGTGCGGCGACCTCGACGCACCGATGCCGCGACAGCGGCACGAAATCTTCTGAAAAGTTTGTTTTGCAGATCGTAGGGACAAACTTCGTTCGCCTTTTAAAAACACGCACAAAATTTAGACTGCGTACCTCGCAGGGACAGCCCTTGCGGCTGTCCGCTATCGGCGG
>ENA-ORRU01001022-ORRU01001022.1-human-gut-metagenome-genome-assembly--contig:-NODE-1022-length-18389-cov-15.945838_pt1 | contig 18389 bp, 17 predicted proteins | sample MGYA00242184_ERZ509151 | MGnify/ENA primary metagenome ERZ509151 (study PRJEB26280, sample SAMEA2338667) | human gut metagenome | biome: human gut; feature: human-associated habitat; material: faeces... | reverse complement strand
CCGGCGGCGCCATCAACCCTCACGCCCGTAAGGGCGTGTCAACCTTCGGGAATACGGGAAAGTACCGCGCCGGTCCCGATCCCGACCGCGCCGAAAGGCGCCTGAACCCTCACGCCCCAAAGGGCGTGTCCCATCCCTATCTTCCACTCCCCCTATTCCCATCCATAGGATATAATAAAGGAAATCTATTCCCTAAGGAGCACAAAATGATACAGGAAACAGCCTATGCCAAAATCAACCTCACCCTGTCTGTAGGTCAAAAAAGGACAGACGGATACCATGACATTGATTCCGTCATGCACTCCATCTCCCTTTCCGACACCATTACCCTGGAAAAGGCAGACACCACCACCTTGACCGTGGTCAAAGGCAGCGCCCCGGAGGGCCGGGACAATCTTATGATGAAGGCAGCGGAGCTTTTTCTCCAAAAAAAGCAGCTGCCCGGCGTTTCCATGACCCTTGCCAAGGAAATCCCCTCCCAGGCCGGCATGGGCGGCGGCTCCTCCGATGCGGCTGCCGTGCTCCGCGGCCTTGCTGCCCTGTATAAAACCGGCGACTCCCCTTCCGATCTGGCCGCCATGGGTGCTTCCCTGGGCGCCGACATTCCCTTCTGCGTGGCCGGCGGCGCCGCCCGCTGCGAAGGCATCGGCGATAAGCTCACCGCCCTGCCCCCCTGGGAAGGGCTTCCTCTTCTCATCATCCGCCCCCAGACCTCTGAATCCACCGCCAGAGCCTACGCCGCCATCGACGCCCTTCCAAAGCGCCTGAAAGACAATACCGGCAGCTGCATCAAAGCCCTTCAAACCAGAAACCTTACCCTTCTCCTTTCCTCCCTGGCCAATGATTTTGAACCGGCCCTTTTCCCGCTGGACCCCATCCTCCGGGAAACCGCCTGCGCCCTTCACGCCCTTTCTCGCCCCGTCCTGATGACAGGCTCCGGCTCCGCCTTTTTCATGATATTAGAAAATAAAGGCGAAGGAGCGCCCCTCCGCCGGGAGCTCCAAAAGGCCCATCCCCTCTGGTTTGTAGAAGAAGCAGAAACTACGGGCCCCGCCCTCGCCGAAAAAGGCTGAACCCATTCCTGCCACCGGGCGCAGCAGGAATGTTGCCCGCAGTAAGTGGAAATCGGAAGGCCTTCGCTGCCTTCGGAGTCATCGGCAAGAGGACGCGAAACCTCCCATGGCTTCTTTTTCACATTTCAAATTCTTTCACGCAAAAGGCCGCGGATTTCTCCGCGGCCTTTGCCCTTATACCTCAGCCTTCTACGAGGTCACCGGTATCGATTCTCCGAATCCCTGCCAGAGGCATGGAGGAGAGACCTGCCAGGGCGGTCCCTGCATCCAGAAGCTCCTGGTCCGTAGCGCCCAGTTTGATCTGTCCCAGAGACATGGTCTTCACGGCGGTTTTGCCGTAGCTGTCAGTACCATTCTCGAAACGAATCTGAACCTTTACGTCGTATGCTTCCTTTTTCACTGCCATAGTATGACTTCCTTTCTACCTTCACAAAAACTTACGCCAGCTCTTCTTCAGAGGTGGTGATTACAGTGGCTTTTTCCAGGCCCGTCACATCCGCCCCTGCGCTGGTGACGAGGACGGGAATCATTTTCGCTGCTGCCGCTTTGACTTCGTCCAGAGTCACATCATCCCTGGGATTGGCCAGGGTAATGGTCATGGTGGATTTACTGTTGGTTTTGAATACGAGTGCCAGATTTTTCATGGGTATCCTTCCTTTCTAAATGAAATCTCCAGGAGAACCGCAGAAAGCCTGCCGCCCGGGCCGGCTCCGCTCTCTTCGTTTCTCTGTGTACATAGTCCGGTCGAGGAATGCCCAGTCTCAAGGAGGGGAAATAAAAATTTCCTCTTTCCGACGCTTCTCCATCCCCCCTGATGGAAGGCCCTGTGCAGACTTCCTGTTTTCTTTGGCCCCCGGAGCGCTTTCCCAGCTGTCCTGAAGGGGTTTCTGCCATGTCCCCTCGCGCTCACTGCAGGGCCCGTCAGGAATCTGCCGGCGGCCCCTTTCTTGCATCCCCTATCTCCATTTGTTATGATATGCTCGTAAAACAGGCTGAAAGGATGATTCGATGACTGCTGATAGGAAAAAAGGGCTCCTCTCTGCCTCTGCCGGCTCTGTCTTCTGGGGCAGCAGCGGCATTGCAGGCCAGTTTCTTCTAATTAATGAACATATAGCCCCTGCATGGCTTACCTTTTTCCGGCTCCTGACCGCCGGATTTCTTTTACTTCTTCTGACCCATTTCTTCAAAGGAAATATATCCGCCCTGTGGAAAGACCGGAAGGATCGCCGGGACCTCCTCATTTTCAGTGCCTTCGGCATGCTGGGCACCCAGTACGGCTACTTTGCCTCCATCCAATACAGCAATGCTCCTACTGCCACCATTCTGGAATACCTCATGCCTATCCTCATCATTTTCTGGTACTGCCTGTCAGAAAAAAGACGGCCCCGGATGAGGGAGCTCTTCTGCGCCTTCTTCGCTATAGCCGGCACGGCCCTCATTGCCACGGGCGGTGACTTCAAAAGTCTGGCCATTTCCGAAAAAGCCCTTTTCTGGGGCCTTCTCTCGGCTCTGGCCTGTGCCATCTATACGGTGGAACCGGTGCGCATCATTAAGAAATACGGAGCGCCCCTGGTGGTAGGCTGGGGGATGTTCACCGCCTCCTTCTTCCTCCTGCCGGTGACAGTCCTCACGCCTTTCACCGGCACCGTGGATACATCCGTACTCCTTGCCTTCGCTTATGTGGTCATTTTCGGCACGGTCTGCTCCTTTGTTCTCTACCTCAGCAGCGTGGCCTATATCCTTCCCACGGAAGCCAGCATTATTTCAGCCATCGAGCCGCTGTCCTCCATTCTTTTCTCCTTCCTCATCTTCCGCCTCACCTTCGGCTTCTGGGAACTCCTCGGCATGGCCCTCATCATCCTGGCCGTGGCGGCAGTGGCAAGGAAATAAGGGCCCATCCGCCAAAAGACTCTGCCCGCCGTCATCCATGCGCTTTGCATGATTTGCGGGGAAACCGTATTTCCACAGGCAGTAAGGCTCAGACGCCTTTGGCGCCCGGATGCAAGCCGCCATGGGGCTCCGCCCCTGGATGGCACCATAGCTCCAACCCTCCCTCTCCACCCCTTTCTGCTTCACATATTGACGCAGGTCAATCTATGTGCTATGCTCTTCAATATATTGATATCGGTAAATATGAGGAGGCCCCTAAACCTATGCCAAAAGAACAAATCATCATGCTGAAGGCCATCACCGATGAAAGCCGCCTTCGCATTATCAAACTGCTTGAACAGGGCGAACAATGCGCCTGCGTGCTTCTGGAAAATCTCCATTTCTCCCAGCCCACTCTGTCCCACCACATGAAGGTACTCTGTGAGGCCGGTTTGGTTAACAGCCGAAAAGAAGGCCGATGGGTGTATTACTCCCTGAACCAGGCCAATGGCCGGGAGCTCGCCCGGTTCATCGAGGAGCTGTTTCAAGTGACAGACACAGGAGATGACCATCATGCCTGCTGCTGATACAGAAAAAAATATGAGCTTTTTCCAACGCTATCTCACCCTGTGGGTGCTGCTGTGCATGGCACTGGGCGTGGCCCTGGGCCATTTCCTTCCCGCCCTGCCCCGTTTTCTGGGACAGCTGCAGATAGATGGCATTTCTCTTCCCATGGCAGTGCTCATCTGGGTCATGATTTACCCCATGATGATTAAAGTCGATTTCCAGAGTATCAAACAGGCCGGACGAAATGGAAAGGGCCTTCTGGTGACCTGGGTAACGAACTGGCTCGTCAAGCCCTTCACCATGTACGGCATTGCCGCCTTTTTCTTCTTCCACCTGTTTGGCGCCTTCATGGATCCGGAGCTGGCCAGACAGTACCTGGCCGGCGCCGTCCTTCTGGGCGCCGCTCCCTGCACGGCCATGGTCTTTGTGTGGAGCACTCTCACCCATGGAAATCCGGCGTACACAGTGGTACAGGTAGCCACCAACGACCTGATCATCCTGGTGGCCTTCGTGCCGATTGTGAAATTCCTTCTGGGTGTTTCCCAGGTTTCCGTTCCCTATGACATTCTCTTTGTCAGTGTCTTCCTTTTCGTAGTCATTCCTCTAGCCGGCGGCGTACTGACCCGCCGCCTGGTGGTGAAGAACCGCGGCGAAGGGTATCTGGATAGGGTTTTCATCCACAAATTCGATCATGTAACCACGGCAGGCCTTCTTCTTACTCTGGTCATCATCTTCAGCTCCCAGGCGGACATGATCCTTTCCAATCCCCTGCACATCCTTCTCATCGCAGTGCCCTTAACCATTCAGACCTTCCTTATCTTCTTCCTGGCCTATGGAGCTGCCCATATGCTGAAACTTCCCTTCTCCATCGCTGCCCCTGCCGGCATGATCGGCGCCTCCAATTTCTTTGAACTTTCCGTGGCGGTGGCTGTAGCCCTCTTCGGTGCCTCCAGCCCTGCCGCCCTGGCCACCACCGTAGGCGTCCTCACGGAAGTGCCGGTCATGCTCACCCTGGTCGAAATCGCCAACCATACGAAAGGATGGTTTTCCCATGAATCATAAACCGGTCATTGCCTTCCTCTGCACCCACAACGCCTGCCGCAAGGGGAGCCTCCTCCCTTTGAAGTGAGATTTCTCCGCGCCCCAGCACTTTCGTCTATATGGCAGGGAAACGGAGAGAGTACCTGTGTCAATTCGTTTCTTGTAATAAGTATAGAAAACAGCTGATAAAAACAATAAAATGTATTTCATAGTGACAGCTGCAGCAAAAAAGCACCTTTGAGAAATCTCAAAGGTGCTGATTTTATCATGGTGCGCTTGGGGAGATTCGAACTCCCGACACACGGTTTAGGAAATCGTAAATCTTGTTATTTGAGATGTTGAAAAAGCATTGATTTATTCAGTATTTATCGTACTTTTCTCTATTATCATATTCCTTTCAATTCACTTTTACAACCTCTTATTTTCGCATATTTATCTTTAAATTGGCACCATAATTGGCACTATAGTTGGCACCATGATTTATTTGAAACTATTCGATAAATCCTAACTCTTTAGCTACAGTATCACTTGTTTCTTTCATTCCATCTTGGGTGGAGTGAGCGTAAAAATCCAATGTGGTAGATGTTTTGGAATGCCCCAGTATACTAGACACATTAGTAATAGGCTCCCCCTTGCTTACTGCTATAGTGGCGAACGTGTGCCGCAATTCATGAAACAGGACTTTAAAGGGAAGATGGGCGAACTTTATGACGTTTTTAAGGCTCCTTTCCATGTTGTGTTGGGCGATATGTGTACCGTTCTTGGTATGGAACACATAGGGAGACACACCATCATTAAGGGAAAGACACATATTTATCACCTCTTTAGGAACACTGACTTCCCTATAGCTATTAATGGTCTTGGGAGTTTGAACCGTATTGGTTTTGGTGTAGGTCTTATTAATTGCTATGGTGTTGTGCTCCCTATCTATGTCATTCCATTCCAGTGCTAACAACTCCCCTAATCTTGCCCCTGTATGGAGACACAGTAACAGGAAAGGATAAATATTAACATTGGCACTCTTATAGTCTTTTTTCTTCTCATAATAGGCTTGAGCACCTCTTAAAAGGTCTTGTGCTTGCTCTATGGTGAGCGCCCTTCTTGTGTTAGTGTTCGCTCCCTTGATGGGTGGAATATCAGTAACAGGATTAAAACCAACAATTTTTTCTTTTCTAGCCATCTCCATAATTTGGCTAAAGACACGCCGTATATTTCTTTTGGTATTAGGTGCTAGTCCTTTGTCTGTTAATGTCCTATCAAAGAATGTATTTAAGTCTATTTCAGTGATAGTCCTTAACTTTCTTGTTTTGAAAGCAGGGAGCAGGTGAGTATTTACTATTGTCATATAGTCCTTTAAGGTTGAGGGCTTAACTTGGTCTTTCATATGGTCTTGCCAATGAGAAACATAGGCTCCTAAAGTTATCTCATTGGGGCGTTCCAACTGGCCTATATCACTTTTGTCCAAAAGCTCTCGAATCCATTTTTTCCCCTCTGCTTTTGACTTTACTCTTTTCTTACGGCGTGCTCCATCAACCAAAACACGGACTTCCCATCTTATTGAGCCATCTACAAGGGTAACTTTTTTCCATGTTCCATTCTTATTAGATTCCCTTTTTCCCTTTGCCATTTCCATCATTCCTTTCTACATCGAAAATAAACCTCTATATTTAAGATAGCAGAAATGGAGATAGCAAGTCAATAGCGATATACGGTTTTTATTGGCACTACAGGCAAAACATAAAATGCATTAAAGCAGGTCTATAAGCGTCTCCCATGTCTTTCATGACAAACAATATCAATAGAGTGCAAAGGACGTCAAATAGCCTTGTTTAAACGTGTTCTATTCCTGTATGTCGTGGCTATCGCCGTAAGACACAGAGGGGAGACACATGAGGGAGACACACATGAGGGAGACACACATGAGGGGGAGACACACCCCCTTTTATTCATCTGTAAGGTATTTTTAAAAAAAATTGTGAAAGGGCATTTAATAGATTTAAAGAATTTCTATTCCCCCCTTCCCCCACTTTTCATCACCATACAGGAAACAGGGAAAAATTCAGAACAATGAATTTTTTATTGTCTCACTATTATAGAAACTAGCTAATAGACACAGTATTAGAAGAAAGTAAGTGTGACTAAAAGGCAGTAAAAGGCACTATTGGCACACATAAATACAAAACGGTTAAGTGGCACACATAAAGAAGGAAGAAAGACACATTCACAGAAAGGGGGTGAGACAATGGAAACTAAAAGACACAATGCAGTCATATTGCCTTTATGGGACTGTATGGGGGTTATGGTGGCAGGAAGTACATGGGAGAAAGACACACTTTCAACTACTCCATCAACCGCACAGGAAGATGAACTTAAGAAAAGGACTGCTAAAAAGAAAAGTTTACAACGATATGCAGAGACATTGGAAAGAGACAATGATAAAGAGGAAATGAAAGCCTTTGGGCGGCGATGTAATGCGGCTTTAAGGCACCTTGCAACGTTTCTGACACTCATTCAATACAGTAAAGATGAGGGCTTAAAGTGTGGTCTATCTATGTTTAGAAAATGCCTTAAGGAACCTTGGGTATCTAAAGAATGGGATTATATACGGCGATGGGTAGCAAGACAGGCTAAAGACTATGACAATTTAGCTATAGCATTGACGATAGGAAGAAGTAATAAGGGGTGGTACTCCCTTAGATGTTTAGCCGTTGGGAATGATGAGGAAGTAACGCCTTTTGTATTCTCCCTTTGGACTTACTTAGTCAAAAAGAGACATTGGAAAAATAAGGCTATTAGGATTGAAGAAGATAGTAGCAGACTTTTTAAATATTACCAAAGCAGGGATTTAGATACCTATACTGATGAACTCTTTGAGGTGTTTAGAACCTCTTTAATGCTCCATCACAGGACTTTTAAGAACCACAAGGCAGTAGAGATTTTAGAAAATAAAGCAGTAGCAATAGAAAATGACTATTTAGTTAGTGCAAGACACTTAAATTATAACTCCCCTTCGGGTGTTGCCTTATGTTCTTTTGTCACTTGTGATGATGAGATTGAGGATATTTTCCCAGTAGTGAATTATAGCAATGAAAATGAGCTAGAGGATTTAGATGGGATAGACAATTAACAACTATCTTACAGGGTATCTCTATGGGAGCTTAATGTATAAAAATGTACTGGGGAGCCCTTCGGGGTTTATCCATTTAGGCACATTAAAGACACATAGAGGGGTGTTTTCTTAATGTTCAAAAAAGTTAGTATTTATCGGCTTTAAGGCGAAAAAAGGGTACTGTTTCTTAAGAGACTTAATCTCACTGGAAATAGTGCCCTATTTTTAATTGAATAGAAAGGATATTTATGCATATATATGAATAAATATAATAATATTGAAAATGACTATCTTATGGATAGGCAACACATGATGAAATATATGGGGTGTGGCTCCACGTACTTTACTAAATTGGTGAGAGACAGAAAATATAATGGTTTTCCTGTCTTTAAAGTGGGCAGGGAATGGAGATGTAGATATAGTAAATTGCTTGCATGGTGTGATGAGCAGGTAGAAAATAGCTGATACAAAGAATGAAATTGAAATGAATTGGCACCAAAATTGGCACCATACAATAGAAAAGCACCTTTGAGAAGTCTCAAAAGTGCTGATTTTATCGTGGTGCGCTTGGGGAGATTCGAACTCCCGACACACGGTTTAGGAAACCGCTGCTCTATCCAGCTGAGCTACAAACGCATTAGTTTTATTTTACAAAAAGAATGGGATTTTGTAAAGGGTGACATATGGCCTGCTGTCCGCTTACCGCCGGATGGTGCACCCCGTTCCTGAAAGCAGGGACGCCTCGGAAGAAGGGCGAGAAGCCCATAACAGTCAAAACAGGTCCTTAATCCTGTCCAGCAGTCCCTTCTTCTCTTTTCTCGAAGGCTTGGGCATCACCGGCTTTTCCGGTCCCGGCCGGGGCACCTTGGGCAGAGGGGGCGTGTTTTCGCTGGGGCGGAAAGGCGGCGGCGCCGTGAAGGTAGGCATACGGAGCACCGGGGGCGCCATGATTTTCGGCTTCACTGCCGGCGTCCGCCGCAAAGGGGTTCTGGCCTCGCTCCTGCCGTAGGGCACGTAGTGGTAGGATTTGGAAGACGGGTCAGGCACGTTGCGGTCCGCAATGTAGCGGGTGCCGTTAAAATCCCGCCCCCGGAGCCGTTCCAGCAGCATGGATGCCATCATCTGGGGCGAAAAATAGGAAAAAGGCAGCCTTGGCGCCATGCGGGCAATGGAGGACAGGAAGGATGTCTTCACATCTTCCAGCGTCAGATGCAGCTCTTTCCGTATTTCATCCATGAGAAGGATCATGCCCTTCTGGGTGGGGAACAGGTTCTCATAGGGCACCAGGTTATTCTTATTTCCCATGCCCGACATATCCATGAAAAAGACAAGGTACAGGTATGGCAGGGCGTGGGCCTTGTCCTTGATGCGCAGGTAGAAATTGGCCACCGTGTAGTACATATTCCGAAGCTTGGACCATTCCCCCGCCATGGTGTACAGAGCGATTTTCTGCTGGAAAGCGCGGTACAGAATATCCCGGGCCGTAAAAGGTTCCCCCCGCTGGGTCAGGGCATTCTGGGACTCCCCGATTTCCCCTTCCGTTAATCCGTAATTTTCCCGCACATTCAGTACATAGGCCATGTGATGGCCGATTTCCGCCTTTCCTTCTCTGGTGAGCACGTAAATCCGGGGCACTCCATGGGCATAGTCCTTCTCCGGGATTTTGGAAATCACCCGTCCCGTGAGCTCCGCATGGGTCCCTTCGCCGGAGAGGTCATAGCGCTTCAGGAAATCAGAAAGCACCTTGTCTGGAAGCATGTTCACCGTCTCCTGGGGCCGGCTGGAACGTATCCATCCATCTTCCATGAGGGCATCAATCCGGGTATTGGCATCGGGGCCGTAGATATGCAGTTTATAAGGCGGAATCCGGTGATGCAGCGGCTTTCCGTCAAAATAATCCAGTATCAGTATATCCCTGATGGATAAACCCATGATGTCCCTCCTTTCCGGACCGGCGCAGGAGAATGGTCATTCCCTGCGTAAGCGTACCCTAATTTTCCATTCTTAATTATAATCCAGATACCGCTCTTTTGAAAAGGGGAATTATGAGGGGGCGCGGCTTCGCCGCAGGTTATTTAAAAAGGTTGTGTAAAAAGGTTCTTAAGATTGATGCGCCCTATGGGCGCAAGGGTTCTGAAGTTTGACAGCGCCGTTGGCGCTGAGGGCTGTGGTATCGACGCCTTTGGCATCGATGAGTATATAGCCGCCTCTCGGCAGCAGCGCTACGGGATTGTCTTCCCGCCCTCACACTCATTCTGAGCACCAGCGAAGAATCTCGGTGCATGACAGGCATGAGACAAACGGTAGTAAATACCAGTCGGCGGGAAGATTCGGGAAAAGGTTCTTAGGTTTGAGGTCCTTTGGGCCAAGAGTGGTGGTGGCGGCTTCGCCGCAATTTATAGTCCCTTATCGGCCTTTGGGGACCGGACCGCAAAAATCCGGCAGCTGCCGCAAGGCAGTCTGCCGGAATATAATCTCCTCATTTATATTCCCATGGAATCAGCCCTTCCCCAGAAGAGCCGGAATGGCTCCGCTGGCGCCGATGCGGGAGGCGCCGGCATTAAGGAAATCTTCCATTTCCTGTTTGCTGTGGATGCCGCCGGCAGCTTTAATTTTCACCTTTTCTCCCACATATTTTTTAAAGAGCTTCACATCGGACAACACAGCGCCGGCGCTGCCAAAGCCGGTGGATGTTTTGATATAGTCTGCTCCCCCTTCAGTGACGCAGCGGCAGGCGGCGATTTTTTCTTTTTCCGTAAGATAGCAGGTCTCCACGATGACCTTCAGGACATGGTCCCCTATGGTCTCCTTCACAGCTTTGATTTCATCGGTCACATAGGAAAGATTCCCCTCCTTCAGGGCACCGATGTGGATGACCATGTCGATTTCATCAGCGCCGTCCCTGATGGCCTCTGCCGCCTCCACCGTTTTGGCCGCCCTGCTGCAGTTCCCCAGCGGAAAACCCACCACTGTGCAGATGGTGAGGGACGGGAAGTGCTCATGGATTTTCTTCACAAAAGAGGAGGGGACGCACACCGAAGCCATGTGATACTTTTCCGCCTCTTCACATAAGGCGCGGATGTCCCGCCAGGCAGCGGTGGCTTTCAAAAGCGTATGGTCCACATGGGAAAAGATGAAATCGTTAGTCATGGAAATGCTCCTTTCTGGGTGATCTGTTTCTTCCTGCATTATAGCAGAAAAAGGCAGGGGCTTCCTGCCTTTCCGCTTTCAAAGAGACACATCCCGCTTCCCTGTGAGCTTATAGAAAAGAAGCAGGGAAATGATGGAGGTCACCGTAAGTATGGTGGCATAAGCAGAAGCATTGCCGTAATTGCCCCGGATGACTTCCGTATAAATAGATACGGTCAGTGTCTGTGTGGAATTCGTATAAAGAATAATGGACGATGACAGTTCACTGATAATGGTGACCCAGCTCATAATGGCGCCTGACAGGACGCCGGGAGCCATCATGGGAATAGTGATTTTCCGAAATGTGGTCATTTCCGAAGCTCCCAGAGACACAGCCGCCTCTTCAATGGAGGGGCTGATATTACCCAGTACCGCCGTGGAGGAGCGTACCGTATAAGGCATACGCCGGATAGCAAAGGAAATAATCATGATGATGGCCGTACCGGTCAGAATCAGCGGCGATTTGTTAAAAGCGAATACGAAGGAAATACCAAGCACAGAACCGGGGATGATAAAAGGGAACATGGTAATCACGTCCAAAGCGCTGTTCAGCGGATTCTTCTTCCGTACCGACAGATAGGCGATGAGAACGCCCAGCACAAGAACGATGCAGATGGCACAGAGACCCAGGAAATAAGTGTGCCAGATAACATCATTGTCTTTGGCAAAGAGAGTGGCTTCATAGCTTTGAAGGGCAAAGCCGCCGGTAAATACCTGTCCGCCGTTGGACGCCAGGAAGGAGGTATAGATAACCACTGCCTGAGGAAGTACTGCCAGCCCCACCACAAGGTAAATCACTGCATGAGCCAGCAGATTCTTCACTCCCTTCGCCTTTTCTGCCACCATGGGCTTCAGCGCATTCATAGCATAGGTATTCCGGTTGGCCAGGAAACGCTGTACAAAGAACATGACGATGGTCAGCCCAATAACGATGCAGCAGACAGCTGCCGCAAAGCCGTCATCCCCTCCGACTTCTCCCATGAACTGATTGTAAATGAGCACAGGAAGTGTTTTATAGCCTTCACCGATAAGCATGGGTGTACCGAAATCAGCAAATACCCGCATAAAGACCAGCATGGAACTGGCCAGGAGGGTAGGCATAACCAGGGGAATGATAATCCGGCGAATCCGGCCAGCCTTTCCACAGCCAAGACTTTCCGCCGCTTCATTCAGTGAATTATCCAGACTTTTCAATGCTCCCGATACATAAATGTAAACAAGAGGGAAAGACTGGAGCGTGAAAACAAGGACAATGCCGGCGAAGCCATACACCCCGCCGAAATGGGTACCCAGCATATGGTTCAGAAACTGGGTAATGACGCCATTTCTTCCCAGAAGCTGTATCCAGGCATAGGCCCCGATAAATGGCGGCGACAAGTAGGCGATGACAATAAGTATGTTAAGGAAACTGCTTCCCCTGATTTTCAGCCGACCCATGAGGTATGCCAGCGGAAGTCCCAGCGCCGCCGCCAGAGCCGTAGAAACCACCGTTACCTTCAGGGAATTAATCATGGTGCCCCAGTAAAATTTCTTTGCAAAGAAATGGGCAAAGTACTGCAGCGAAAAGGCACCGGTATCCCCGGAAATGACACTCTTGTACAGGATGAGGAAGAGCGGATAGAGGATGAAGAGAGCAAAGAATGCAAAAATCATGACACTGAACAGGTCCCACAGGGTCAGTTTTTTCTTCATGATGGTTCACCTTCAATCAAGGATGTGCCGGATGCCTTATGAAAAACGTTGATGAACCGGGGTTTTACTGTCAGTGTCACGGCACTACCGTCCGGAATGATATCATGGTCCTCCCTGGTTTCCAGCACCTCAATATCCTTTCCGTTTTCCAGATGGATGAAATAGTGGGTGGTGAGACCCAGGAAAATGGAAGAAACGATTTCCCCGCGAATACCTGCTGTACCACCATCTGTATGGATATCAAATTCCTCCGGACGCACAGACAGAATCACCGGCTCCTTATCCTTCGCTTCCGCCGACAGATTGTCCATCACCGTTTCATAGGATGTTCCATCAAAAGACACTCTTCGAGAGCTGCCGCTGCCATGAACCCTGCCATCAAGAAGATTGGAAAGACCGATAAATGTGGACACGAACACATTGGCCGGCCGCTTGTAAATATCGGCAGGTTTTCCAATCTGCTGGATAATGCCGCCGTTCATGACCGCAATGCGGTCTGACACTGCCAGTGCCTCTTCCTGGTCATGGGTTACATACACTGTGGTAATATCCACCTTCTTCTGTATCTGCTTAATGGCGCTTCTCATTTCGATACGGAGCTTTGCATCCAGATTGGACAGAGGCTCGTCCATGAGCAGCACCTCCGGCCTGATGACAATAGCGCGGGCCAGTGCCACCCGCTGCTGCTGTCCGCCGGAAAGGGCCACCGGCATGCGGTCCTTCAAATGGTCAATCTTCACCACCTTCAGCATATGATCCACTCGTTCTTCGATGTCCTTTTCCGGGATATTCCGCATACGAAGGCCAAAGGCCACATTGTCTCTGACAGACATATGGGGAAATATGGCATAGTTCTGGAAAACCATGCCCATATTTCTCTTATCCGGAGACACGTCATTCATCACCCGTCCTCCCACAGAGATGGTTCCTCCTTCAATGGAATTAAACCCGATAATCATGCGGAGCAGGGTGGTTTTACCACAGCCCGACGGTCCCAGAAGAGTAAAAAATTCTCCCGGCTTCACCGACAAAGACAGCCCGTTAATCACTGTATTGCTGCCATATTTCTTGACCACATGGTCAATATCAATGGATACGCTCATAGATAACTCCTTTATGAAAGAAAACAGGGCGCAGAATTTTTCTGCGTCCCTTTTTCAGTCTGCTTTATCATTACTGCCGTGAATTTTCCAAGTGCTGGTTCCAGAGGGCCACGATTTCCTTCTTGTGCTGTGCTACCCATCCTTCATCATAATTCTTGAACAGATGAATCTGATCCTGGGGCGTCATATAATCAGCCAGCTTCACGCCCTTTCTGAGTGGGCGGACTGTCAACGTCTTCCCTGCTTCCTCCTGGATTTTCTGAGAAAGCATGAAATCTACAAACTTTTTAGCATTTTCCATATGCTTGGCGCCTTTGATAATTTCCACTGATTCCCCCGGGAAAATAGCCCCTTCCTTCGGGAATACCACCTTCACCGGCGCCCCGTTCTTCACATAGGTAGCTGCCGGGTCCTCCCAGGTAAGACCCACGGTATATTCTCCATCAGCGGCCCCTTTATGGACAGCGCCGGAACTGTTCAGGAACTTGCCATCCACGTTTTTGATGAAATTATCCACATAGGCCCAGGCCTCCGGGGACAACGGATCCCCGTCCTTTCCCTTGGCATAGAGCATGGCCATAAGGCTCTGGAAGGCCGAAGAGGAATTGGCCGGATCCCCAAAGGCAATCTTTCCCTTCAGCGCGGGATTCAGAAGATCGTCAAATCCTTCAATCTTCATGTCCCCTGCCAGGTTCGTATTTACGATAAATACGGTAGGATCTGCAAAGGCAGGAGTGAAATAGCCAGTCTTGTTCTTTGCATTATCCAGCATATTGGCATCTTCCGGCGATACATATTTTTCAAAAAGGTCCTTTTGCGATTCCAGCATGGTCTGATCCGCAGCCCAAAGCACATCGCCCTGGGGGTTATCCTTTTCCGAAGACACCCGTTTCACCAGAGGACCTGTGCCTGCTACAATCATATTCACTTTAATGCCCGTTTCCTTTTCAAAAGCAGGAATGACCAGATTATTCAAGCTTTCGCTGCGGGCCGTATAAACGGTGAGCACCTTATCCCCTGCTGCCGCCTTGTCATCCTTCTTGTTATCCCCGCCGCAGCCTGCAAAAATACCTGCCGCAATAGCCGCACATGCCAGTACGGCCGCCATCTTTTTCAAACCTTTCATTCTATGTGCCTCCTTATGTCCCGGAAACGTGCCAGATTCTCCATTTTTCACGTCAAAAAAGTGCACCCCAATCAGTACACCCTGCGTCCGGCCTTTAATCTTATTGTATCATAGTATAATCAGATATCTAGATATCATAAGTATTCTGTATAGATTTTGTAAAATAATATGCTCTTTTGTAATGTTTATGTAAATTCCATGGGCTTATAAAATTCTCCCCTGTTTTCCATGCAAAAACGGCATTTCCCTTGTCAGAGAAATGCCGTTTCAAAGATAAAAAGAAATTCCTTCTCCTATTCCTTACGGTTCCAGGGCACCAGTTTCCTTTCCAGGAACTGGAGGAACAGGTTGAAGATGAGGCCCAGCACGGAGAGGACGATGACTCCCGCCATGAGTCGTTCGGTAATCATGAGGTCGCCGTAGTGGAGGATCAGGGCGCCGATGCCCTGTTCGGCGGCAATCATTTCGGCCGCCACCAGAAGGAGGAGAGCGGTGCCGGCAGCTATGCGGAGGCCGGCGAAGATCATGGGGAGGGCGTAGGGCAGCACCACGTTTCTCATGGTATAGCCCCAGCCGGCGTGGAAGCTCACGGCCACTTTGATGAGCAGGGTGTCCACGTTTTTCACGCCGGAGTAGGTGTTCATGGCCACGGGGAAGAAGACGCCCAGGGCGATGATGGTGACTTTGGATACTTCACCGATGCCCAGCCAGAGGATGAAAAGGGGGAGCAGGGCGATTTTTGGAATGGGGTAGAGAGCATTGACGATGGGGTTGGCCATGCGGTCCGCCAGGGCGGAGGTGCCGGTGACCAGGCCCACCAGAAGGCCGAAGGCGCTTCCCAGGAAGAAGCCCAGCAGAATGCGGTACAGGGAGGCCGCCAGGGAGACGCCGATTTCTCCATCCTGAATCATATCGATCAGAGCGGAAATGATGAGGGTCGGCGGCGGCAGGAAGAGGGATGACACCACCCCTGCCCGGCAGATGCCTTCCCAGATGAGAAGCAGCACCGCCACGGAAATCAGGGAAACGGCGGGGCTGTAGCTTTTCTGCCACCGTTTCATTTTATTTTCCACCATGTACTTATTCATCGCCATTCACCTCCGTCATCGCCTCCAGGGCGTCTTTGCTGATATGTTCCCAGATGGTACGGGTGAGGCGGTCGATTTCTTCCGCATGTTCCGGTTTCTCCCGGTCGCCCCGGGGGATGGTAATGGAAAGGATATTCCGCACCTTTCCCGGACGGCGGGAAAGAAGTACCACCCGGTCCGCCAGCATGACCGCTTCCTGGATATTGTGGGTCACGTAAAGGGTGGTGAGCCGCGTCTTTTCCCACAGGTCCACCAGTTCCTGCTGCATGATGATGCGGGTCTGGGCGTCCAGGGCGGAGAAAGGTTCGTCCATGAGGAGCAGGTCCGGATTGATGGCCAAGGCCCGGGCAATGCCTACCCGCTGTCTCATGCCGCCGGACAGCTGATGAGGATAGGATTTCTCAAAGCCTGAAAGGCCTACCAGGGAAATATAGTGGTCGATTCTCTCTTTCCATTCTTTCTTCGGCAGCACATGGCCGGCATCCAGTCCAAAGGCGATGTTGTCATACACGTTACGCCAGGGCATAAGGCCTGTCTCCTGAAATACGATGGATACCCGGGGCTCGCTTTTCAGATCTCCCCCTGTGAAATAGACGGATCCTGCATCCGGCGACAGAAGGCCGGCGCAGATATTAAGCAGGGTCGATTTTCCGCAGCCCGAGGGTCCTACGAGGGCCACGAATTCTTCCTTGTGCAGGGTAATATTGATATCCTCCAATACCGGCAGGACCTTTTTGCCGTTTCGGAAGGATTTGCTGACTTGATCGATAATAACTTCCATAGATGACTCCGTTTTTTATATTTTTATATAACACGCCCTGTCGGGTGTGAGGGTTGACGGGACTTCGTCCCGAGGGTTCTCAGGGTTCGTAAGTTTGACGGGCCGTTGGCCCGAGGGTTGTGGATTGCCCTACGGGCAATGCTTATAAAGTCAACGTTACGGATCTGACTTTTTGTATCATATGGCATGATAGGCATTCTGGTGATTGGCTCTATGCGTTCACCACCAAAGGGGAAATTGCGGAATGGTACATGAAATATATGACTCCCTGTTTTTCCTCTCCATACTTCTCGTTTCCCCTTGAGGGGAACGCCTCGAAGAGGCAAAGGGTGTACAAGGCAGAGCGCCGATTTGACACCCCATCGCTATCCTGACCGCCAATCGGCAGCCTGTGTCATTTTTGTTTCTTACCCTTGGACACACCTGCGGTGTGAGGGTTCAAAGGGTGGTGGCGGTTGACGCCGCAGATTTTAAAAAAGGGCGCGGCTTCGCCTGTGGGAAGGGCGCCCCATAACGAAGGAAGCGCCGCTGGTTTCGCGGCGCTTTTCCTTATTTCTTCATGGCCTCTTCCAGGAAGGATGTATTCACCACATCTTTGGCATCCAGTTTTCCGTCGATCATGCCATGGGAGGAATACCAGTCGATCTGGGTCTTGATATCATCAGCCATGAGCACGCCGTTCTTATCCACATAGGGCAGGCCCAGACGGATGTCCGCTTCCGGCGTCTTCACGTACTTGGCAATGATTTTCACCACTTCGTCCAGTTTGGCCGGGTCCTTCTTATCCACCACGGCATTGTAGTATTCATTGCAGGCTTTGTTGTAGGCCTTCATGAAACGGACCGCAGCGTCCTTATTCTTGGCAAATTCCGGGGAGTAGAAAATACCGCTGGTCTGGTAAGGCATCACGGCGCTCACCTGGGTGATTTCTTTTCCGTAGCCTTCATTCTTGACCTTGGTAATGTTCGGTTCATTCAGGATGCAGGCATCGATCTGACCGCTCTGGAGCGCCGCCATGACAGCGGACAGCTTGCCCAGAGGCACAATGGTCACATCGTCCAGAGTCAGGCCTTTGGATTCCAGCATCCGTCCCAGCATGTAGTGGAAGGTGGACCCTTTCTGGGTAATGCCCACCCGTTTTCCTTTCAGCGCTTCAATGGAAGTCAGGCCATTGTCATATTCTGCAGAAGAAGCCAGAAGCGCAGAGGAGGAATATCCCTTTTCTTCCCGGCCTTTATCAGCCACAATGTAAAGTTTCTGTCCCTTGGCGGCCATATTGTACAGGCCTGCCGTAATACCGGTAGCACCTACATCTACTTTGGAAGAAGCGGTGGCCACCGCAATGGGCTGGGCTGCATCGAACCACTGGGGATCGATTTCGATGCCCTCTTCCTTGAAATAGCCCTTATCCATGGCAATAAAAAGCGGTGCGCTGCTGGTGAGCCTGAGCATGGCCAGGGACACCTTCACCGGCTTCTTCTCCCCGCCGGACGATGACCCGCCGGAGCTGCTTCCGCAGCCTGCAAAAGACAGGGAAACGGTCAAAGCCATCAGCCCTGCCAGAATCATGGCAAATACTTTTTTGAAATTCATTCTTCTATTCTCCTCTCCTACCGCCGGGCAGCCCCGGTGAATAAACGATTGCCTGTATTTTACTCCATTTTCAGGAAGAAGAAAAGGGGCCAGGGGGGCTATGGGACACACCTTCGGTGTGAGGGTTGACGGGGCTTCGCCCCGAGGGTTGTGGCCGC
>ENA-ORRU01001021-ORRU01001021.1-human-gut-metagenome-genome-assembly--contig:-NODE-1021-length-18391-cov-8.264452_pt1 | contig 18391 bp, 19 predicted proteins | sample MGYA00242184_ERZ509151 | MGnify/ENA primary metagenome ERZ509151 (study PRJEB26280, sample SAMEA2338667) | human gut metagenome | biome: human gut; feature: human-associated habitat; material: faeces... | reverse complement strand
GACAGGACTTGAACCTGCACGCTTGCGCAATGGAACCTAAAGGTGATGTCACCTTCGTGAAAGATTTTTCATGATTTGATATAACTCTCTGATGAAGCAATCCTTCTGTTAGCCTGAACCGCACTCGGTAATTTGGAAAGCAGCAACTGTGCGGCAGTCTTGCTGTTTATAGAATTCACACACAAGCAAGTCTGAATTATGTGTGAATTTTTTGTTGCAATTATCTGCAATTCATGATAAAATTCAAGCACAGATAAAATATATTTGTGTGCGAATTTTAATTAAGAGGGTCGGTGATTGCATGGACAACCGGGAACTGGCGAAAGTGATTATTGTAAGCAGGGGTGGCGTTGCGAAATCTGCTGATTTTGTTGCCGCCGGAATCCGTGCAGTTGATGTCGTGAATATGTGCAACGCCGGTTACCTCGAACGAGTACGCCACGGCTATTACAGCCTCGCCGGGGAAAGTATTGTTTCTGAGGAGCAGCTTCTCGCAACGCTTGTTCCGCAGGGGATTGTGTGCGCAGAATCAGCCCTCTTCTACTATGGATACAGTGATTTCGCACCACGCAAATGGTCCATAGCGGTGCCTCGTACTATGTCCAGAGCAAAACTTGAAGTGGATGCGCTTGTTCTGCAGGCGTACTTTGTGCAGGATAACCTGTATGAACTGGGTAAAACCACAGGGCGCTTTCAGGGCGTTGAATTGCCTGTTTATGACCGGGAAAGAACTATTTGCGACTGCTTCAAATATCGTTCCCGGCTGGACAACGAAATGTTCTCCAAGGCGTTGAATGCTTACGCAAACGATACGAAGAAAAATCTGAACAACCTTTCTGCATACTCTAAAAAGCTGCGAGTTTATAAAAAAGTGACTGAACTGATGGAGGTGCTGCTCAATGCCTGATGTTGCGGCATCTGTACTGGCGAGATTGAAAAACAAAGCGAACGAAAGCGGAAGAACCTATCAACTTTGCCTGCAGCTTTTTTGCCAGGAGGAATTTCTGCGCCGATTGGAAGAATCCAAATATGCTGAAAATCTTGTACTTAAGGGCGGTTTGTTCATCTATACCATTACCGATTTTGACAGTCGTGTGACAATGGATATAGACTTTCTTCTCCGGAAAGTGCCAAACACACCGGAGCAGCTGAAAACTGTGCTGGAGGAAATTATTTCCGCTCCTACTGGAAATGATTTTGTGACTTATGAAATTAAAAGTGTTGCGCCGATTGCTGTAGCGAAAAAATACGCAGGAATCGGTGCATCCCTCGTGGCTCGGATCAAGAACACAAAAACACCGCTCAACATTGATTTTGGTGTAGGTGACGTTATCGTTCCAAAGTATGAAAAGAGGAAGATTCCTACGCAGCTTGAAGATTTTTCCGCTCCGGCGGTAAATACATACTCTCTTGAAACGACCATCGCAGAAAAAATCGATGCAATCCTCAATCTGATGGAATTCTCCAGCAGAATGAAGGACTATTACGATATTTATTATCTGGCAAATAAATTTGACTTTGACGGCGTGTTGCTGACCGAAGCCATGAAAAAGACCTTTGCCAACCGTGACCACAGTTTTACCGTGAAGCAATTCGAGCAGGTGATGGCTTTCAACAGCGATGAAGCAATGCAGAAAAAGTGGAAAGCATTCTGCCGCAAAACCGATATAAAAACCGACGATTACAGTACTGTGCTTAAAACGATCAACGAATTTCTTTTTGAGCCGTTTGTTGCAGCTGTGGAAGGCAGAAACTATGTGAAACGCTGGTCGGTGTCAGAAAACAAATGGAGCTGATGCCGAAAAGATAAAGAAAGGTATATTTCAATGGCCAAGAAGAAAGTGGAAGAAAAAATCAATCTGGATGCTATCCTGTTTAAATGCCGCGATATTCTGCGCAAGGCGCGCAACTCCGGCTCGTTCTTTGAAAAGCGTGATAGCAGCTTCTGTGAGCCGCCCAGCACATCCAGCCCACGGTCATCGTACAAATGGTAGAGGAACGGCCCCGGCCCAGCCAGATAGACGCTGGACACAAAGCCGTTCCAGCCGCCGATGTCCCCCAGAATGATTTCCCGAAGAAGCAGCTCTGGTTGAAAGCTGATCTTGCTGAGATCCCAGTAAAACTGCACTTGTGCATGGGTATCCCCATCTTCATCCTGCTCTGTGGCCGAAAGTTGTTCATCGGGAACTGGGAGGCCCACTCGCTGCCGGATAACGGTCAGCAGGGACTCGGCGGGTTCTTCATCGGGATACCCGTCGATCCGCAGAAGGTCCGGCACCGCCGGAAGTGCCCGATAGATCGCGGCGGCTCGGTCCAGCGCCCCCTGAACATAAGCGGGGTTGGTTTTCAGCTTCGCCGCACGCCTATCCAGATAGATTGGTTCCTCCCCGCCGATCTTAAAACGAATGCCCACCGGTGCATGGTAGAACAGAGGGTGTTCCAGCCCAGCCATGCCCAGATCATGTAAAATGTGTTCAAACCGCTTTGCCAGCATGGTATCCCTCCGTTCTCATGTCATTTCATACAGCAGAGCAGCATCGCCCTGCACCAGTTCCAGATGGGAGCGCAGCGTATTAAGCCCGCTTTGCACCGCCTCGGTGGGCAGATCCCAGTCCGGGGCAATTTCAGCGGCCAGCTCCGGGAGGTCCTGCTCCCGCAGAGCTGCCAGCACATTAGACGCCATCTCTCCCTCCAGCAGAGCGCAGTCCAAGGTGTCCTCCGTTTGGGGAGCAGGAAAACGGACATCCAGATCCAGCTCGCTCTCACACCAGTCCCAGATGGCCATATAGACCGCGCCGGAGCAATCGCCGTTGGACAATTCCTTCCGCTGGTTGTCTTTGAGAAGATAAAAGAATGCGATCTGTGACATGGTGATTCCTCCTCACCGAAATTATGTTTCCTCTAACGAATCGATTATTTCCTGTAATTCAAAAAGAGCATCTTCTGCCTGGCGTCCTGTTTCCTCGCTCCAATACCGATTTCCACCAGCCAGCTGGTCAATCAGATTGAACATAGCAACTGCATCGGGAATAGGGATCGCTCCTGCTGCCTTCCATGCTGGTTGATTTTCAAGAAGATAAGCTTTTATTTTTCCAAACAACTGCACCTGAAATGTGTTATTACAACGCAGTTCTACCAAAAAACCGTCTTCACCTTGGACAATATCCGAAAAATTCATGCTGCACAATTCTCCTAACCCTCGTTATTCTCTGTCCATCAGCCCTTCTGCCTGCATCCGGGTCACATAGAAGGCCCGCACCCAGTCCAGCTCCTGCTCCATGGATTCCTCCAAAGCCAGCAGGCGGCGCTTTCCCAGCCTTCGATCCAGGAGAGCAAAGATGCGGACAAGAGGATTCTCGCTGACAAGGCTTTTCTCAATGCTCTGGTTGTCAAAGATACCAAACGCCTCATAGAACACCTTTTGGTCAAAGGTGCCCTGCTCCAGTGCATGAGCATGAGAAAGGTTGATTGCCTCCTTTGTGGAGTCACAGTCTTTCATGGTTGTTGACCTGAGCTGCGTGAATTTCGTCCACACATTCTCAAAATAGATGTAGTAGTTGCTCCGCAGTACTTCCACACCGTCCATGCGGATGGCTGCCCGGCCCTCATGGTCGGCGCTTTTGCTGTAACTGGTGGCAAAATACTGGATGTGGCCCCGGAGCGCCGGACACAGATAGTCATTCTCCAATTTGTTCCGGATTCCACTCCAAGTGGATACTCTACTGTTTGACATAGGTGTTGTTTCCTTTCTGCTGATTCCTACTGCTTTTGGAGATACTCCCGGAAGCATTCGATGAACTCCCGATTCCGCTTAGGGACATCGAACCCCTTCCGATGGGGGAAGAACCCCTCCTGTTCCACATCGTCCAGCAGCTTGGGCAGATTGGAAAACCGGGCAAAGAATGGTAGTGCATAGTCCTGGATCTGCCCGGAAATTTCCTGGATAGAGCGTTCCCGCTCCAGCAGAGTAGATACCTCATAGCGGGGGAAGTCATCATACCGGTGGGTCAGCCGGGCGATGGAGGTACCCACGATACCATCATAGGTTTCCTCCGTCCCTTCCTGCTCACTGCGCCACTGGGCAATCACCGGGGAACTCACATCGAAGAAGGCAGTAAAAGTGGTGGAGCCAAAGCGGATGGAGGGGGAAAAGTAAAAGGAGAACACAAAGATGCCGTCTTTTTTGTAGATGTCATTTTTGCTCTTGCGGTATTTGTAGCCCAGCGGGATCAAAGGCTCCGCGATCCGCTCACAGGTATAGACGAAGATCTCACGGGGCTTGGTTCCCTTGGGAAAATCCTTCTTCTCCATGTTGCCACCTCAATCAAAATCCATCCAGACCAGGTGCTTTCCACAGTGGAGGCACTGGAACAGATAGCATTGCAGATGCCCGCCATTGACGGATTCCCGGATCATTCCCTTCTGCTCCTCGTCCCACATGGGGTCGTCCAGCACCTCCTCCAGCACACCCAGTGCCCGCAGTTCTCTGGCTCCCACATTACCCAAATAGGCGCAATAGTCACCACAATGGGCGCGCCAGTATTCCTGCTGCCAGCCGGAGTAGCCGGGGGTGCGGTGGATCAACTCGTCCAGCTTCTCCGGATCGTCTACACCATCGTCCACAGAGAAATCATCTTGAAAACTACCGTCATATTTCCGGGCTGCTTCGCCGTTGGCGATGCACTCTGGGCACAGATATGCAATATCCTCCACTGAAAAGAACGGATTGGTATAGAAAATATGGGTCGTCTTGCCACAGCAGTCGCAGACAACGCCGTCTGCGGATTCCTCAAAAGCCCCAGTTTCCAGAGGGTTTGGGTGATACCGGAAGGCGGGCAGGCCCAGCTGGGCCTGCCGTTCCTTCTCTTTCTGCTTTTCCTCCGGCGTTTTGGGCTTGGGGAGAGCATAATGATTGCCCCAGTTGTCCGCATAGTCCTTCAGCGTGCCCAGCCGCTTGAGGGTCTTTTTATCGGAACGATTTCCGATTTGGCAGAGCAGTTCATAGGCATCCTTTTTGAAGTCCAGTAGATCATACACATCCACCAGCACTTCTTTGGCCTGCTGATCCTCACTCTGCTCAAGTTCTTCCTTGAAGGTATATAGAGCGCGGACACTGTCCGGACCTTCATTGGTCGCAACAAACTGTTTTTTTAGTTCGATATAGGTTTTTTGATATTCTGTCATTGGTCGCACCTCCCATCAATCCCACCAGAAATACCAGACGGTGGACTGCCACAGGACATCTGCCAAGGAGCCAATGCTTCCATCCTCATTCTGATCCAGATCTGGGCAGAAACCATATTGCTCCACAGCCACCTCCATAGCTCTTTCCTTGGAGATCGGAGTTGGAAGTTCAAACTCCAATTCATCGTGGCTCATGGCGGCAGGGATGGCACCATGTTGCTCGAACCAGTATTTCGCCACTGCCATCAGGTCCGGTGTGTCGGGACACTCATTCCAATTTCCAAAGGGCAGGTAGGCGAAGATCTCCCAGGGGTTCTTTACCGGAATTTTAGCCAGAATGAGCGGATATGTCATTCCGGTATCATCGTTCCAATAGTTTGCGAAGCGGTCGTTGGGTTCTCCGCCCTCCATCTCGCCCAGGACTTCCTCCTCCCAGTCCAGATCATCGTCCTCGGCTTCTTCCTTACGCTGGCCGGTCAATTCCTCCAAAACCGCCTTTCCATCTTTGACGGGAGCGGAGAGCATCTTCTTCCGATACTCCGTTACCGTTTTGAGGTCAAATTCATAGAAGTCCGCATCATGCTCCGGATCGGCGTTCATTACCAGACACTCCAACAGCGTTTCATCATCCGCCTGGATAAGCACGGGAACAAAGCCCTCCCGTACCCCCAGCCGCTGGGCGTAGCTGTATGCCGACATGATGGGGTCATCATCTGCCATGGATGGGAAATAGGTACACTCGCAGTCCAGATACTCCATGATGGCCTGAGCCACCTCGGAAGGCTCCAGCGTGTCCTCGTCGAAGTCCTGTCCCTGCCAGTTTTCAAAGCGTTCTTCGATCACCTCTGCCATAGCCTGATAGTAGTCCTCGTCAAAGGGGATGAACAGGTAGGCTTCATCCTGGAACTCATCAGAGTGATACCGCTCCGGGCCGAAGAAGCGGAGGGCGTTGTCGTCAACATCGGCAGGATAGTAGGGGCTGTCGCCCTCTCCGTAGTAATAGCCTGCAAAGGCACGGCCTTGCTGATTGAACAGCACAGAGAACAGACAGCCGTCCAGCTCATCCCGGATAAACTCCCGCAGATCCACGCTGGCAGGGTCGGCTTTGACCTGTTTGGCCACTTCGCTGTATTCTTTCAGGAAGTCCTCGCCCATCAGGTCGTGCTCCATGCACCAGCGCAGGTAGATGGCCATGTGGTTATAAGCATTGATGGGGTCAATAGGCAGTTCCTTCTCCTCAATGCTCTCGATATGATAGGAAGCATCGTCCATCTCACCGTCAAAATCATCATTGGAAAGGGTGCCACGGGTGATTGCATCCTGGCGGGTGGGGTTCACCACAAAGCTGATCCCCGCCATCTTGTCCAGCAGAGCGTCTACATCATGTTCCAGTTTATAGTCCAACTCGTCCTCATAAAGCGGAATGACCTGATAGAAGTTGACCTCCTCGCCGCCCGGCAGGGTGCAGACCTCGCCGCCCTCCTCTGTACTTTGGGGGCCGGTGAGAATGGCGGCACACAGCTTCGTATTTTCCGCAAAGTTCTCCTTGTTATCCATGGTATGTCCAAAGCCCAGCCAGGTATCGCTGGCAATGGGAAGGCGGGCCAAGGATTTCAGCAGGCGGATGGGCCAGTACCACTTTTCGTCTTTCATGGACTCCTGATCCAGCTTCCAGTCCGCAGGCAGGGCAATGGCCAGCTCTGCCCGCTCCAGCTTGTACTCCGCCAGTTCCTTTGGCACATTCATCCGGTGGGCGCCCATGCCCATGGTGACCAAGGTGTAATAGTCCCGCTCCTCAGTGGGCGGCACCATGCAGATGTCCACATGGATGTCCGGGGAAACGATCTCGTGGAATACATTCTCAAACTTGCCGAAATACTGCTGGATGTGTCCCTCGACGGCCTCCATCTCCTCCTCGGTGTAGACTTCGGGATTACTGAATTCTTCCTCATCCTGCGTGTCCTCATTGTCTGAGTGGTCGCAACTGTCATCCTCCGGATCTCCCTTTATAGGCTCGTAACCGATCTTCAGGGTCATCTGTTCTTCTGGCAGAGAGATGCCGGGGCTGCGGGTGATGGTGTGCTTATCGTCCGCAGAAAAACCGATGGTCTCGCCGTCTTGCAGCGTCACATCACACGCCAGCACATAGGAGGCAAGGCTTGCCAAAAAGTCTCGCAGTTCCTCCGGCTCGGCGTCGGTGTTCAGCACTTCCATTTCCTCCTTGCCAAACACATCCATGCCGTAGGTGTAGCCGTTTAGGCCCCCCTCGCTCCGGTACAGGCCGAACCAAACCCAGTTGAAGATGGGCAGTTCGTCCTTTTTGAGCATATCGGCAAGGCCCTCATAGAAACGAGGCTCAAATACCACGCCGCTGGTGTAGACACCGGTGGCGTATTTCTGCTTGCAGCACACTGCCATCGCCTTGGTGAACAGCTTACCTCGTTCCAGCAGTTTTTCCTCCTCGCCCAACACAGCCACCATGATATGGGCCTTGTGCGCTTTGGCCACTTCTACGGCCTCTGGCCACATATAGTTGTTTTCGGCGTTGATCTCTGCTTCATTGTCCGGGATGTGACCGTGGAAGAGTGTCACGATCAGCATCATATTGCCGACCCGCATTACCACAGCGTCATCGCTGTTCTCAACATCTTCGTCGCCCTCATCCGGCTCCTCATCTACGATGCCCCATTCTTCCCGCAGATCTCGGATCAACTGCTCCTTGTCCCACTCTGCTTTGGAGAGGAGCACAGATCCGGCAAAGGAACCCTTATGGTCGGTTTCCTCCTCGTCGGCGTCATCCTCAAGATCCTCTACATCTTCATCCGGATCATAGAGGGATTCATGCTCCAGTCCGCGGATAAATTCCTCAAAGCTATCTGCCAGATGGGTAATTTTATAGTCATTTTCCTGATCCACATGGACTACCGCAGGCTCTCCCTGGGGACCGCAAGCCCGGTAGTCCAGGAAAATCATATCGTGTCCGGCGCTTGGACAGTCGCAGATGGCCACACCGATGGCAGGATACTCCCACTCATCGATCATAAACTGACTGCCCAGCTCTCCACAGAGGGAGCAGCTCTTTTCTCGTCCGATGCCGAAAATGCCGGTGATGGCCACATGGTCCTCTGCCCAACAGGTAGGCTCATCGCAGGGATAGCAGGTGTTCACCGGAATGCCGCCGTTGTGCTGCTTCATCAGCCAGATGTAGGCGGCGGGCAGCTTGTAGCCCAGTTCCTCCTCCACGCTGGCAATCAGCTCATCGGAAGGCGGATCACTGACATATTCTTTCAGTGCATACCAATTATCATCCCAGAAGTTGGTGAGGTCGAAGCCCTCAAATGGAGTATCACCAGGCACGAATTTGGCCTTCTTTTTCCGGCTGCACTGGCGTTTCCGGATCTCCGCCTTACACTCCCGAATTACCGCCGGGGCATTTTCATCCTCTGGGTCCAGCTCTGCCCACCGCTGGGCGTAGGGAATGGCCTTTTCCTCCTGGCCGTAGAGATACTGATAGCCATAGGCCATCCGCATATTCCACTCCGCCTTGTCCTGGCCTTCCTCCCGGACGGACTCCAGCACCTCAATGGCCCTCAGAAGGGCTTTGTCTCCCTTGGATTTCAAAGTACCTTCGTCATGGTCCCCGATGATGGCGTAGTTCTCCAGTGCACGGGCCAGGGCGTAGGCGGTGCGGTAGTTCCTCCAGTTCTCCGGGATGGCATTCAGTGCCTGGATACAGCGGGTGTACTCGTCTTCGTCGTTCCACTGCTCCAGCTGAGCGAAGAATGCTTCGGCGTTCTGTTGGGTGTAAGGAATATAGTCCATGCCCGTCAGCGTTTCGTCCAACTCGTCATCCTGATTCTCAGTTTCTGTCCCATCATCTTGTTGCTTTAGGGGTACAGAACCGGCTTCACGGCGGAAGGTGTGGAAGATGGCCCATGGGATGTCCGTGCCTTCAAAGAACTCTTTCGCCATGTTCAGCGCCTCTCGGATGTCCCAGGCGATGAAGTCCACATAGCCGCAGTAGAGGCCGGTGGCTCCGCCGGTGAGGGTGAGAACCTCCGGGCCGTCGCCGGTGGTGAACACTTCTTCCAGCTTGTCCCGGAAGTCGAAAATCTTATCCGTTCCTTCCTCCTCCCGCAGAGTATCCAGAGGATAGCAGAAGAAGCCCGCTACCGCGCCGTCGGCATGAAGATCGTCCATAAAGTCATTGTCGGCGTTCAAGTAGCCGTTGATGAGCGGCACACAGCAGGTGGAACCGGCCATTACATCCAGCCGCCAATCGGCGTCGGGATCTTCATTGGGTTCCATTTTGTAGCCAAGATAGCTCTCCAGATAGGCTTCCGGGTCGGTGGAGAGCTCCAGGCCCTGCTCCCGCAGTTTGTCGGGCAGCTGGGACAGGAGGAAGGACGGCTCTGCCTTGGGTTCCTCCAGCACATCAAAGCTGTCTATGTATCTCATGTGGGGGATCTCGCCCAGCACTTGGTCGGTGAGGGTGGTGAGCATCCACCAGACCCGGCCTTCCTCCTCCCGGAGCATAGGCAGCAGCTTTTCGCAGTAGGCAGAGATGGCGAAGCTGTTTTCACCCTGCTCCTCCAGCCAGATCTGCACATCATCCCCGGAGATGTCCCATCCATCCTCGGTACGCAGACCGATGTTCTGGAGGGGCTGACGGCCCACAAGGATGTTCCAGTGCTCCAGCACCTCCTTGGGGGCGTGTTTCTGGAAGTAGACCAGCTCAAACAGCTTGACCTTATCACCCTCCGGGGTGAGGATCAGCTCGTACTTCTCGCCGTTGAAGCCCATCTCGAAGGAGATTTCATCAAAGGCCAGATTCAGGGTTTCCTCCATTTGGGCCACGAGTTCTGCACCGCGGGTGTGATCCTTGTCGTCATCCATCATCTGGCGCAATTCTGCTTCCATCTCGGCAAAGGTTTCCCACCAGTCCTCTGTCCTTTCCCGGAAGCACTCCGAGAACTGCGGCAGAGAAATGCCTTTCTTGCACCAGTCGATCAAATCCTCAATGTCTTGTTGGGTGTTGAGTTTTGGATCATCACCGGGATGCAGTTCCAGGGCTTTTTCAAAATATCGCAGGGCGCGGCCCTCCTGATCCAGATAATAATAGGCATACCCCATGCGGAAATTCCAGGAATAAGTATCTCCCAGTTCCTCCTCGTGGGACTGCATCAGTTCCAGCGCCCGGTGAAGCAGCTTCTTTCCCTCCGGCTCGCTGGGGTCCGCCAGATTGTTGTAGGCGCGGGCCAGCTCCATATCCATTTCCGGGGTACGCTCCTCGGCAGAGATTGCCTCCAGTGCGTCAACGATTTTCTGGTGTTTGTCCTCCTCATGCCACTTCTGGCACTGCTTCAAAATATCCATATCCGGGTCCTCCTCGTCCTCATCTGGTTTCCAGTCTTTGATCTGCTGGAACACGCCGTTCTCATCCCGCTCAAAGGCGCAGGGGGCGGGGGTGTTCAGCAGAGGAATGATGTCGGGATCGTCGTTGCAGATCGTATTCAGCTTGTAGATCCCGGCATTGTTGGGGTCGTCCATGTACGCCTCGCTCTCGTCACCAGCGGTGAAGCGCCAGCCACTGTCCCAGCCGCCGTCCGGCTTCTCCCGGTAGCAGTAGCCAATCTTGCAGCCCTCCACCGTGATACGGTTGGTGGCGATACAGCCATCGGCGCCGGCCCAGTCAGGGAGCAGATGTTTTACATCTTCCGCCTTTACATGGTAGTTCCGATTACGGCCGGAGGCTTCGTACAGCTCTTTCCGCAGCATCTCCACCTGATAAGCCATATCCGTGATCTCATCCTCGCCCATCATCTCGCTGATGTCGTATTCCAGCGGGGCATGGGCAAAGTCCGCCAGGGCCTTGTCCATGGCCTCGTGCTCCTCTGGCGTAGCAGTGATGCGGACACGACGATCGGGGGTGTTGTACTCGTCCAGATCCTGAAGGTTTACACTGCCACTGACGCTGCACTCCAGCAGGATGGCGGCCAGGTCGGTGACCACATCAATGGCGAAGTGGAAGTCCATTTCCACGCCATCGGAATGTGTAAACTCCAGGTACTCCACGGTTTGGCGAAAGTCCCAGTTCTGCTTGTCCAGACCGATCTTGGCGAAAATCTCGCTGAGGGGGATCTCCTCCTTTTTCTGATCCTCTAAAAATGCCACAAGGTTCAGACTGTCATCGGAACCGCCAATAAAGTTGCCCCAGTATTTTTTGATATACATTTGTCGTGCCTCCTGTTCTGAATCCAGTCGATCAATGAGCTGATTCAAGTGTTCCAACCACGCAGGAGCGATCTCACCGCTGTCCTCGTTCTTCCAAAGATCCACAATCTCACGGATGCCGTCCTCGTCCGGCACCTCGTTTTTGATGTCGGTGAGCTGCCGCAGCAGGAAAGCAAGTGCTTCTTTGGATGCTGTGAAACCGGTGACTTTATCCCATATAGCTTCTTCATGATCGTAGTCCAGCTTGCCGTTATCCTTCCATTGGAAATACAGCTCCGCCAGAGCCATCGCAGTATTGTCAAAGAGGAAGTCGATTTGTGAGAAGTCAGATCCCAGCATGACTTCCTCTTTCATCAGTTCGATCATCTCGCCCAGATCCATTACCGGATGCTCCGGTACATATTCATTTTTGAGGATGTCCAGTACATCCAGCCCTTCGTCACGCTCTAATGCTTTTATGCCCCATGCTCCCATGTCGGCACCTCTCTTTCTTTATTTTGTATCAAGCTTCTATTGTCAATCATAGTTCTCCAGCCGAATGATAGGCCGATAAAAGTCATAATCTCCGTTTAGTTCATTGTCCTCCTGCACTTCCGGCTTACAGTGGGGCGAACAGGGTAGGAAACCGAGAAATGGGCCCAGCCCACCGCAGATATTGCATCCGCCGTCACCGCCGCAGGTGGTAAGTCTATCAGCCTGCACCACTTCCCGCATATAGGGATCGTAGGCGATGGACAGGCCGAAGAAGTTGGGTTCCTCCATGTCATAGGGCCGGTTCTCATCCTCATCCATGTCCTCAAACCAGTGCAGACGCATGGAGTAGTCTAACCCATCTCCCCATGGAAACAGGGTCCGACACCCGCCGCCACACAGGTAGGCCCACTCGTCCGCCGTGGGCAGTGAGAAGCCCTGTTTTTGCAGCATGGCAAGAAGCGCATCGTAGTCTGTGCGGTTATAGATACAGATCTGAAAGCCCTTTTCCGTCCGCTCAATGCGGGCCGACTGATGCAAGGTAAGACTGCTGCTGTCACTCCAGGCAAAATCACGGAATTCCTTCAGCCAGTCAGGGTGAGCAGTCAGCCTGGGATCGTCCATCTTGACCGGCTCCCAGCAGAGTTCCTCCAGCTCCCGGCCCACCAGCATGGGGCCAATGGCCGCTTGCCGGACGGGAGCCATGCTTTCCCGGATCATCTCCTCCGGGTTCTGCGGTTCCATTTCCCATTCCCGGAACAGATACTCCAATTCCTCCCGGCTCTCCTGATTCAGTCCCACGGCAAACTGCTCCCAGCCCAGGGTGACGGTATCGCCGGGGACAAAGACGAACTCCCGACCATCTTTCTTGAAGATGCCGGTGGTGCAGCTCTGGCCCCAGCGGTCAAAAGTATGTAGACCGAGAAAGGTCATATCATAACGATCAGCCAAGCTTTCCATCAGCGTTTGCTTCTCGGTTGTATCCATTTGATTGAATTGGGGACGGGACAGTTTTTCGTTCATGGCAAGTCCTCCTTCGATTCGTTTTGCGTGTTCCAGCAGATAGCTCCGACCATCCTGCTTGGCCCGTTCCAAGTATTGTGGAAGCAGGTCGGAATGGATGGCGTCCAGTGAAACCAGAACGGCGATCCGCTGGTATTCCGGAAGTTCAGGAGAGTAACAGTTGCGCTCCCAGAACAGAGGAGCGAACTGCTCCACACAGTCAGGACGCAGAGCGGGCATCGCCAAAAGTGCCCGCCGGCTTACATATTCATTGGGGTCCTTTGCGAAGTCCAGGATCATGTCTTTGACTTCCTGGCTGCACGGACATTCTGACAGATATGCGGCAAACTGCCACTTGGCCTCACTCTCATTGGAGGCTGCGGCCCTGCGGCAGAGGCGCTCGAACCATTGGGGATGGGAAGTGGTCTCCTGTATAAACCCCTCCGCTTCGTTGTCCCTGGCGATCAGATAGACCATCTCATCCAGTAGGACGCTGTCTGCTGTTTCTGCATCCATTTGGGTCAACACATGGCAAAAGGCATCAAATATATCATTCCACGCAGGGTAATCGACCTCCCATGCACCGCCGATCTCCTCGGTGGTTTTTCCGGGATAAGTGATTTCCTGCCACTGATGAAATTTTCCTACCTGCTCCAGCAGGCACTCCCTGATGTCCTTTGCCATACACTTACCTCACAATTCTTTGCACAGGTTTCCCAGTTCCAATGCCTGTTCCACAAGGCCCAGGAGCAGGCTGGAAAAATTCTCGGCAATCTCCTCCAGATCGGCATAGTCACAGTTATAGCCCCGGACTCTGCCGCTCTCTAAGTCGATAAATACGATACTCCCGTCACCCAATCCTCCGATTGGAAAGGTGGGGCCGTGGTCATATTCGCTCATGTAATCCTCATAAGCCTCTTGAAAAATCGGGTAGGCTTCTTCCAACTCTTTCAGTGTGAAGATCCACGGCTCCGCCAAATAGCAGCCGCCGAAGTTCAAAAGTAGCCAGCGGTACTCTGCGGGGATGGGAGTATACCTGCTTTCAAATCGTTTCACAGCATCCTCCGGTTCTGGGCAGGTACCCTTTGTGAAGGGGCTTACTTTATAAGCAGTTTGAATTTTACTGCGGTTTTTTTCCAAATTCATGTCATGCATTGTATTTCCCTCACAGAGCATCCAGGTTTTCCTGTAAATCGCCCTGCATCAAGTGCTGGGCAATGGCTTGGTTCAGTGCCTTATGGGGGTGATAGGCTGCCTGCTCTACATCGTGCAGGCACTCCTCCATCAATGCCTCCGGAGAAATGCCTTCCCGTTTGCCATAAAGATGGCCGAAGGCATAGCACACGGACTTGAGAAAGCCGAAAATGTAGTCGTGATTTCCACGCATACTGGGCAGATCATTGAATGAGCCCATGCCGCCGTATGCCCGAAGATGGTGGGCAACCTCACGGCGCTGGGTCCAGTCCTGAATATCCCTCTCCAGCCAGTCGATCCAGTTTTGAAATTCTGGATGGTCTGCCAGAAGGATGGAGCGCAGACAGGTCAGAGCCTCGGTATAAATATCAGACTGTTTCATTGGCCATCGCTCCCCCAAATACCTCCATAGAGCACACCATCTTTTCCAAGGAACAACATCCGGCTGCGAAGCAGGCTGCACTGCTCCACAGCGACCTTGTTTCCGTCACAGGTGGGAATAGCCTCCTGTTTTTTCCCAAGGTGATCACCATGAGCGGTAAGGAAGTAGAATTTATCCCGTTGCTGGTATCCGCCTTGAAACAGGAAGGTATTGCCGGACGGGGCAACAGAAAAAGCTCCGCTTCCTTCGATTGGCAGTTCAAATACAAAGTCCTCTTTGAAGTTCGTCCGCACCAGCCGGAATTCATCGTAATAATAAAACCACAGGTTTTCTTCTTCGTCCAGGCTGATGGCGTAGCAGTCATAGATGGAATAGTTCTCATTCTTCCAGAGAGGAGTTCCCTCCGATGTCCATGCAATCAGGCCGCAAGCACCCAGAGGTTCATCCCAACCGTAATTACCAAATACACCTTCGTCAAAGTAGCTGGTAATGATGGTGCCATCTTTTTTTACCACACAGTCTTGAATGCCATCCCCCAGGCAGAAACGGGACAGCACAGCTCCGTCCCGGCTGACGATCCAGGCGTTCTGGTCGGGGCCGTTTTCCCGATAGGCGCATCTTGCCCCCAGCAGGAGGAAGTGATCACCTGCGGGCCGCAAATAATGAAACTGGAACTTCAAGAGGCCAAGAGGAAACAGCGTCGTTTCCAGCACCCGCTGTTCCGCCCAATCCAGCTGGATTTCCACTGCGGTATAGGTGGAAGGAGTGCTGAGCCAGTCCTTACCCTGTGTTTCGGACGGCTGTTCCATGAGAAGATAGACTTTTCCATCCCTTGCCGTGAAAAAGTCTGTCACTTCTGTGCCCTCCAGATGTTTTTCCCGGCGCAGCTGGTCCAGGTCAATGATGGAGAACAACGGCAGATTTTTGGCTTTTATAGGTTTGTTCATAGTGTCTCCTCCTGGCTACTTTAACGCTCCATCATAGGTGTGAGTTTCCCAGATGGCCTCAAATTCCGCCTTCTCTATGATGCAGGCGTGGAACTCCTCGCCCCAGACATGGGCGTTCAATTCCTCCACGGTGGGGATCGGCGTGATCTCGATGGCGCCGTCGTAAAGGTCAGGGATGTTACGGGTGCGGCAATCTGCAAAGATGTCGATGGAGCGGAGGGCCAGCCGCCCATTTCCTGTATCCACTTCATAAAGGATCACCGACAGTTCTCCCTCCGGTGCGCCCTCCCAAAAGAGTTTGATGTACTCGATCATTCCATTTCCCTCATTTGAACCAATGCCACCCCGTCATGGTGCCGGTTACTTCATCTATCTGTACCGCAATATCATAATTGCCGCGACAGCCCAGCAAAGCTGTAGGATGGTCGTTTTCCAGAATCAAATCATAAAACTCAACCGCTATGTCTTGGAATTCCTTCGGAATCTCCAGTGCAGAGAAGAAATCCACTGATTGAGCATTTTGGAAAAATTCAATGGCCGTTTTACTGCATTTTACTATAATCCCTGTTTGAGTGGTCAACTCTTTCATGCTTTCGCAACCTCGCTCATGTTCAGATACATCCCCATCGTTTTTTCATTGTCACAGGCCGCCCGGATCATTTTGGACAGCAGCATCAGGTCATCGATGTATTGGGAGTACACGCAGAACACATCTTCGTCGGAGTCGAAGTGAAACAGATCCACGCCGCTGTTGTTTTCCTCGAACTCCTGGATCACGCCCCGGACAAGCCGCTCCCAATCCTCGCTGCTGCCGATCAGTCCCAGCCGTCGGAATTCCTCTGTCCGGAATCCGTCACTGATTTTCAGCAGAAGGGAGATCGCATAGGGGTGGTGGGGAATGAGAAAGAATGGCGCGATCTGCTCTGGTTTTACCCAGATTTTGAAGGGCGGGCGCGGATCAGGTATCCAGGGCAAGATTTCCCATTCGTCATCCCGACGATTTCCGTATTGGCAAAAGTCTTTCATGGCTTTGCCTCCTGTTTGAGTCTCTTTCTGCATTTCTCAATGTGGGCCTGTTTGGTGGCTATGATCTCCAGCACCTTCTCTGGCTTTATCCGCAGCAGAAGCGCAATCTTCTCAACAGGCATCCCGTCCGCTGCCAGCATACAGAGAATTTCCTTCTGTGCGGAGGCTTTTCCAGCAGCAAAACCAGTATCATAGTCGTGAGACAGCAGGGCAAAGAATTGCTCCGGTGTCAGAGTGGAAATCAGTTCCTGCTCCCCGTGATAGATCCTGCTGCGGAGCATTTCCAGTTCATAAAGTTTCATTTCTGCCATGCTGTACTCCAATCGTCAAATCGGTCTATGTAATCCTCCCCATAGCCCATGCGCCAGCCAATGGAGTATCGCTCGATCTCCCGGTGGGCCAGCCAAGGGGGAGGCATGATTTTCTTATCTTGTAGTGCCATAGGGTTGTCCTTTCCTGTTAGAAACTGTCGAAGTTCTTTTTTTACATCCAGCGGAGCGCCGTCCAGGGATGTGATCTGTGCCAGCTCTGTTTCAGTCAGATTTTTCAGGAAAATGCAGTATTCGTCCGGGTGGCCTCCCACAAATTCCATTTTAGGCATCCCGATCTGCTCCGGGTCGGTAATCCACAGGCAAGGTTCTCCTGTTGCCCAAAACCGAGTCAGGGTAAGAATTTGGCCGTTGAAAATAACTTCCTGTTCCATCCTCATTCCTCCTGCATTTGCCTCAGCAGCTTCACGATCCGCTCCCGGTTCTTTGCGGTTTTCATGAAGGTGGGGAGATGGTCAGCCTGGGTCATTTTCGCTCTTCCCGGCGGCTTTTCCCGCAGGTCGGCGCTGAGATAGCCGATCAAATAGGCAAGATGTTCCCGGTTGAGTGCCCAGACCGACTTACCCTGGAAGGAGGTCAAAAACCATAGTTCCAACCTGAAATAAGGTTCTCGTCCATCCCTGATTTCGCCAATATATGAAAACGCCTCCGCTGTTTTATGAACTTCTCCTGACATGGTTGTTCCACAATAGGGACAGGCCACATGGAGAACGGAAAAGTGCTGTTTTGCTGTATCTTCAATATCCACTCGATAGTACCTGCCGCAGTTTTTGCATTGGTTATGGACATCATAACGGTAGATCGTCCGGTCGCGGGTCTCCTGATGGCCGCAGCTCAGGCAGCGGAAATAGGCGTTGTCATCATCCGCTGTTACCATGCCCGTGCCATGGCACTTGGGGCATTTCACCTGGATGCCGGAGGTCAGGGCGTTGTATGCACTGTATGTAAAGTAGGGTTCATCAATGATTCGGCTCATGCGCCTCCACTCCTTTCAGGAAATTGCTTTCACAGCCGAAACCGAAATGGGTTCAAATCCTTTACAGTTTTGCAATCTCATCCAACCAGAAAGTATCAATTTCAGAGGTGCAGTCAAGTGTCTTTAACAGATGTTTGTATTCACTCAGATTGGGATTTTTCTTATCTGCAATGATGCGGAACATGAGAGCAATTGTGTATTCAGTTGGCTTTCTTTTCAGCGATGCGACCAATTCTTCCTCATAGCCTTCATGGTAAAACTTCTCCATAAAGCTACCCAACGGCCCAGGACCGCCAAAATCAATATTGGGAGAAGATTCAATCAGTTCCAAGATCGGTCTTACAGCATCAAAAGGTGTTTCGCACTGTTCCAGTTCATCAGTTAAATCAAAGACCGGATCTATAAACTGATATTTGTCGCCTGTGGTGGCAGCCTTGTCGATTGCCTTTTTTATCTCTTCCAACAGTTCTGTGATTCTTGTATCCATTGTTTTTTCAACCTCCTCAAAAATCTCGAAGCTCCTCAAACTTCTCAATCAGGGAATCTTTCTGGAGCGTGTCACCTGGCAGGGCATCCAGGATACCCCGCAGGGCCATGTAAATTTCATCCCGTTCCTCGGTTTCGATAAAGCCCATCTTGTTGAAGG
>ENA-ORRU01001019-ORRU01001019.1-human-gut-metagenome-genome-assembly--contig:-NODE-1019-length-18396-cov-11.353907_pt1 | contig 18396 bp, 14 predicted proteins | sample MGYA00242184_ERZ509151 | MGnify/ENA primary metagenome ERZ509151 (study PRJEB26280, sample SAMEA2338667) | human gut metagenome | biome: human gut; feature: human-associated habitat; material: faeces... | reverse complement strand
CGAACCGATGTTTTGTCCCGATAAAGGTTCGGATACAGCTCTGTGCACAGCTTCCGGGAATACAGTGGGAGGATCAGCGTCTCCTGCACGGTGTTTTTCTCGATTTTGTATTTCATAGGTTCCTCCCTGTTCTCCTTATTCTGCTTTCCGGCAGGCAAACCATGCCATGCTCTTCACTGTTCCAAGTGTTACGGTTGCACTACTTCACCGCTTTTGCGCCGTAACGCACAGCCAGCCCTTTTTATTTTTGTGGCTCTGGATCTGACAAAATCCTGCTTGTTCCAGATACTCTTTCAGTGCAGTATCCGTATAGATGGTCATGCCATTGATGATTTTCGTCCATTTGTCGTCTTTTGTCGTTTCGCCGTTTGCTTCGTTACAGATGAAAAAGACCCCGCCGGGCTTCAGCACCCGATAAACCTCTCTGAAATTCTGTGCAAGCTCCGGCCAGAAGTAGACCGTTTCAAAGGCGGTCACCACATCAAACTGCTCCGCTTCAAACGGCAGCTCTGCCACACTTGCCTGTTGCACGGTACACCGTCCTGCCGCAATGGCTCTGGCATTGACTTTTCGCGCTTTTTCCACACTGACAGCTGAGTAGTCGATGCCATGCACCTTGCCTTTGTGACACAGTTTCAACAGCGTTTTAATGTTCGCTCCACCGCCGCAGCCGCAGTCCAGCACCATGGCATCCGGGGCATGCTGTAAAAAACTCAGCCCCCATTCTGCCATTGCGCTGTGTCCAAAGTTCATCATAGCAACCATGATCTTCCCGCCAAGGCCTACGGGCTTTCGGGTATTTTCAAAAAAGGACATAATGCCACCCTCTTTCTGTTTACCGTTCACAATGCAATACTTTTTACCAGATGCGCCCACTGCACCGGATGACAGGCCCGCAATTCCTCGTGCTGTGAGTTATGCAATGCTAACTTTTCATTCTATAAAAAGCCGCTTCTCAGCGGTCCTTCTGCCAAAATAATACGCCCTGCCGTCTCCTCTGTCAAGAAGTTTAGGAATTTTCGGAGATTTTGAAAGAAATTTCGCTTCCGTCCCCCAACCATCACCCCAGTGCCACGTCCAGCACCATCATCACGCTGAAGCCCACCGCGAAAAACACCGTGCCAACGTTGGAGTGCTGTCCCTGCGACATTTTCGGGATTAGTTCCTCCACCACCACATACAGCATAGCTCCGGCAGCAAAGCTGAGCAGATATGAAGAAAAACAGAGCGTTTTCGACGGGGAACGCCCTGTTGTACGTATCGCTGTCGTATGCGGATTTAATCGCAAGTTTTACAAGCAGTGCAATTCTCAACAACTTGTTTGCGATATGCAATTCACGGTTGTTGCCAACGTATCAAATCGTGAATTGCGATGGCAGGGTGCGTTCTATTCAGGGGCGCACCCTATTTTTGTTGCTATTTTTACCATCACATAAATTTGCGTTGCCGTTGCCATAGCAACCGACAAAGGAAAGTGAATTTGATAAAATTCCCTGCAGTTGGTTATCACTAACTAACTGCCACAACCAAAGAACCATTGATTTATCAAAGGAGTTTTCCATGAAAAAAATTTCTCGTCGTTCGTTTATCACTGCCATGGCTGCTGTAAGTGCAGCCGGTGTTCTGGCCGCCTGCGGTTCTTCTTCCAGCAGCACGGCTTCTTCTGTGGCTTCTTCCGCTGTATCCAGCGAAGCAACTTCCTCTGCCGCATCCATGGATGAGACCGGTACCCATACCGTCGTAGACCACGGCGGCAACGAAGTAGAAGTGCCTAATAAGGTCACCCGTGTCGTCATCGACCAGATTCCAATCCTGTCCACCTACATGGCTTATTTTGAGGGCAGTGCTCCCTACATCGTGGGTTACTGCGGCTCTTTCAAGTCGGTCATTTCTGACACTGTATTGAAGAATATCGCCCCGGAGCTTCTGGAGTCCAGCGATACGGTCTATGCTCAGAGCGACCTGAACATCGAGGAGATCATGAAGTTGAACCCTGATGTTATCCTGTACAATGCTGGCAACTCCTCCCATGCCGAAATCCTGAAGGCCAGCGGAATCCCCTCCATCGGTTTCGCTACCGTGGGCGCATCTACGGAAGCTGATCCCATTGAACGTTACGAAGAGTGGCTGAAGCTGCTGGAGCAGATCTTCAACGAACCGGGCAAGACCGACGCCTTTGTTGCTGCCGGTGATGAGATCGTGACCGATGTGGAAGCCCGTATTGCGGAAATTCCTCAAACGGATCGCCCCAGTGCGCTGATTCTGTGGAAGTATGCAGACGGTGTGCCGCAGGTATCCGGTCAGGGCACCTTTGGCACCTACTGGATGAAGCGTCTGGGCGTAACGGACAAGGCACTGGAAGCCACTGGCTTTGCACAGGCCAGCATGGAGCAGATTTATAGCTGGGATCCCGATATTCTTTTCTTGGATGGTCCCGGCCTGCAGCCCCTGCGCACCGAGGACGTGCTGAGCGGCAATGTGGACGGTGCTGACTTCTCCACCCTGACTGCCGTGAAGAGCGGCCGGGTCTACAACACTACGCTGGGTATGTGGAACTGGTTCACCCCGAATCCGGATGCTCCGCTGGTGCTGGCATGGCTGGCCTGCAACACCTACCCGGATGCTTTTGCCGATTATCCGCTGGGCGATACCATCAAGGAATATTACAAGACATGGTACGGCTACGATGTGACAGATGACGAGTTGGAGGAAATGCTGCTGTACTGATGAAAGATACCATCTGGATCAAAAAAGGCCGGTTCACTCCTCTGGCCGTGGTATTGATGTTTGCTTTGCCCCTTGTGACCGCACTCATCTGCCTGTGCTTTGGGCGAATGAGTGTTCCGATAGGCGAAGTCCTTTCGGCTTTGCGCACTGCTCTGACGGGTGAGAGCACCTCAAATGTACAGAACTACTCCATCGTCATCAATCTGCGGCTGCCCCGCATTCTGACGGCCATCATCGTCGGCGCAGGTCTGTCTTGTGCAGGCAATACCTATCAATCCTTATTCTCCAATCCGCTTGCCACACCGGATATTTTGGGTGTAACCAGCGGCACCTGTGTGGGTGCAATTCTTGCTATTATCCTGTCTTGCAGTATTCTGGAAACGCAGCTCATCGCCTTGGTCTTTGGCCTGATTTCCGTCTGTTTTACTCTGAAAATCGCAGGCAAGAGTGATGGGCGTTCTATGGTTTATCTGGTGCTGGCCGGCACGATTGCATCCTCTCTGTTCAACGCACTGGGTTCGCTACTGAAATATACTGCCGATCCGCAGGACAAGCTGCCGGAGATCACCTACTGGCTCATGGGCAGCTTTACCAGTGCCAGTTACCAAAAGATCCTGATTGGCTGCCCACTTATCGTTGCTGGAATCATCATCATCTATCTGCTGCGCTGGCGGCTGAACATCCTTTCACTGAGTGATGACGAGGCTCGTACCAGCGGCATCAACATCAAGCAGACCCGGATGCTGTTCATTGTTGCATCTACGCTGGTCACGGCTTCTGCCGTTTCCATGTGCGGTCAGGTGGGCTGGATTGGTCTGCTGATCCCGCACGCATCCCGGATGCTGGTTGGAAGCAACAACCGTTATGTGGTGCCCCTCAGTCTCAGTCTGGGAGCCAGCTTTATGATCCTGATTGATACCCTGTCCCGCAGCATCAGCATCATCGAGCTGCCCCTTTCCATTCTCACCGCTATCATCGGTGCACCGGCGTTTATTTCTCTGTTGAATAAAACAAGGAGCAATCTGCAATGATCTTAGAAGTGCAGAACGGTTGCTTCGGCTACCCGAAGCAGCCTGTGATTCTCGAAAACATCAATTTGAGCCTGGAAGAAGGCCACATCCTTGCTATTCTTGGTCCAAACGGCATTGGTAAAACCACCCTGCTCAAGTGCATGATCGGTCTGCTGCCATGGCACAGCGGCAAGACCCTGCTTTACGGGAAGGACATTCACACCCTCAAACCGAAGGATGTCTGGAGTACCATCTCCTACATTCCGCAGTCTCGCGGCTTCGCTTTTTCCTACACCGGTCTGGAAATGGTTCTGCTGGGGCGCAGTGCGCATCTCGGAACCTTTCAGCAACCCGGCAAAGAGGAAATCGAAATGGCGGAAGCCATGATGGAACGAGTGGGGATCACCCGTCTTGCCAACAAGGACTGCAACCGGATGAGCGGCGGTGAACTGCAAATGGTGCTCATCGCCCGTGCCCTCATCAATGAGCCGAAGCTCATCATTCTGGACGAGCCGGAAACCGGTCTGGATTTCCACAATCAGATCTTAGTACTGAATATGGTGGAGCGGCTGGCGCATGAATCCGGCATCAGTGCCATCATGAATACCCACTATCCCACCAATGCCATGAGCGTAGCGGACGAAGCCCTGATGCTGAACCGCAAAGGCGAATTTTTCTACGGTCCAGCTGCGGAGATCTTGAACGAGGAGAACATCTCGTATTCTTTTGATGTTCAGGTGCTGGTGGATGAACTGCATTATCAGGGGCGGTCGGTGCGCAGCATCGTTCCGGTTGCTCTGCGGGAGGAAACTGCTGTATGAACAATGTCCCTTTTACACTTTCCCAGGTTCGCCCGATCCGGGATGCTATGACCGTTTCCCGACCTTCCGGACTGGGCTATGGAGTGCCGATAACATGGTTTTCCTTGGGCGCAGGCACTTCTATCACCCCGGAATACTATGACTGCACCACTCTTTATCTGGGTGGTGAGGGAAACGGCAAGTTTCTTCTGGGAGTCGATGGGCAGGAAGTGTCTGTCAAACCCGGAGAAGTGCTGTATGTACCGCCGAAAACACTGTGCGGCACAAAAACCGACAGTGGAATGATCTATACCGAAATCATTTTGAAAAAGGAGAATTTTACCATGAACAACATCATCAAGGCAGGCCAGCCCACCGAACTGAAGAACCTCATTTCTTATGAAGAGGGCAGCATCGCCAATCTGGACATCGCTCATGCAGACAACATGAAATTTGTCCTGATGGCTTTTGACGAGGGCACCGGCCTGACTCCGCACCGCGCTCCCGGCAATGCCATCCTGACCGCCCTCGAAGGCAAGGCCATCATTGGCTATGAGGGTAAGGATTACGAACTGAACGCAGGCGAGAGCTTCCGCTTCGATAAGAACGGCCTGCACAGCGTTACCGCACAGGGCAAATTCAAAATGAGCCTGCTGCTGGTCATCGAATAAGCGATTTTCTGTTTCATAACGGACGCAAAGAACCCGTCCGGACGTACCGGACGGGTTCTTTGCGTCTGCCAGATTCAGCAGTAGTAGAGGAACGAGCGCAGGCGGCTCCATGCAGTTTCATCCCAGTCGTTATCAAGGGAAAGCTGGAACAGTGGGGCACTGCAGGCATCGTGCAGGCCGCGCATATCCAGAATCATAGCGGTATTTTCATACCGGGGTGCAAGGGTCAGCACTGCATTGGTACGGCCAGAAAGCTCCACGGCCTTGGCGTACCGATATCGACCGTTCCCGCCTGAAAAATTCGGCAAGGCAGAGTCCGCAATGAGGAACAGTGTTTCAGCGTCTTCCGCAAAGGCACTGTGCGCTCCAAGTTCATTACCAAGGGTCTGCATCTGCCTCTGCATCTGGTCAAGCCAACCAGCCGATGGTTTGTTTTCATCCAAATTGTCTTTCCACAGAAACCAGAGTGCCTCGCTGAGTGGGGCGCGAAGTACCTGTTCACCTTCGGCTTCCAGCGCGGCAAGTACGCCGCTGTCCAGTTCTGTCAGGCAGAGCGGCGTACCAACAGCAGCGATACGGCGGCCTTTGGTGGTGGGAAGTGCGCCGATTTCCCTCGCCGCAGCGTGCAGCTGCTCCCAGCCGGGCAGAGCATCCCACTGTGCCGAAATGTCTGCACGTTTATCTGCCGGAGCAGCATAGAGGATATCTCCCGCCAACAGTGCGCGGAAGAGAGCATCACGGTTCTGCGCCATTTCGGGCAGTGTTTCCAGCATCGGGCTGACCAGTTGAGCATTCAGCTCTTTTCTGCGGTCCAACACAGCACGGATGACACGGGCGTATTGACCGTCTGCTTCCGCTCCCTGCGTCTGCGGAATCAGGAACTGCGCATGTGTCTGGTCGTTTTTTCGCTCGGCAAGGATACTGCCCAGCAGTGCCGGGAAAGGCAGGTATTCTTTTGCACTCGTCTCTGCTCGGCCAAGGCTTAGAATATCGTCCGTCAGGTGCTGCAGCTCGTAGGGATCTGCCCCTTGCTGTTTGAAATATGCGGCCAGATAGGGCGTATAAGCACCCATCGCCGGAAGATAGAGTGGCACATTGGGGGATGGTGTCTGTGCCAGACGACAGGGGTGAATATCGACCTGCTCGATGTTGAAATCTATCGGCAGAGCCACCGCCGGGCGGTGTTGCAAGCTGTTCAGGAACGCTTCAATGCGAGTGATGACACCCACATTGGAAAAATGCTCATCCACTTCGATTTGCAGGTAGGGTTTATCGCCCATCTCCTGCTTGAACAGGTGTGAGAGCATGGTGTCCGGGCCGCAGCCGTGGTTCGTCAGGTAGACAGCGTAGAGGTTCGGGTGGTGAGCAATCAGCTTTGCTCCGGACAGGATATGCTGCCCGAACGGATAATAAAGATTATCGTATTCATCGGAGATGTCCAGCGCATGGCCGGGCAGGTGGCTCAGCGTAATGACTTTATAGCCGCGTTCCAACAGCAGTTCCGGGATGCCCATGTTCAGGATGGGGTCGGAAACGCCGTAGTTGCGGGTGATGAGCACCAACACTTTATCGTCCGGTCTCAGGGTCGCCAGCAGAGCTTTGCCCTGTTTTTCCACGGCGGCGGTATGGCGGCGCACCGCCATGGCACCACTGAGCAGAGCTTTGGCACAAAACGGTTTCGGGATTCCTAAGATCTTGCTCAGTCCCAGCATTGCAGATGCCATAGCTTCCTGCCCAAAATCGAGATCGAATACCGGACTGAGCAGAGTGATGCCCTTGCTCTCAATGTCCAGAGCTTTGGCAATGGATGCGGCTGCCGTCTGCATATAGACGCAGCCGTAGTTGTGTTTCACACGGCTCTTTTCGTGCTTCATCGTGTGGATGGTGGGCAGGAAGATATAATCTACTTTTTGGTCGATGAGCTGCTGCATATGGCCGTAAATAAGTTTGACCGGGTAGCAGGTCTCCCCTTGTGCGGTCTGCTGAGCCAGCCGGATCGTTTCCTCACTGGTGGGGTCAGTCAGGACGACATTGAAGCCCAACGAGGTAAAGAAGGCATTCGCCATCGGGAAGAACTTGTGAATCATCAACGCAAAAGGCACACCTACGGTCTTTTTACGTGGGTCACGTTTGCCAGTGTAACCCTCCAAAAGCAGTTTGTCTGCCTGCTTGTAGAAGTCAATATTCTTCTGAATCTCCTCACTGCGGCTGTCCTCTGCGTCCTGTGCCGGGCTGTCAAATCCCACAAATCGGCTGGGTGCGTCGCCCACAGCTTCCTGTGCCAGCAAAGCCGCGCCATACGCACCACTGATGGAAAAGACCGGGCTGACCTGTACGCGGTCGCCGTATGCGGATTGGAATGCCGCCACAATGCCGGGGTTGTAATCGACACCGCCCTGCAAAACGATGTGCTGCCCCACAGGTTTAGAACCAACCACTTTATGCAGATAGTTCTGTACGATGGAGTGACAAAGGCCTGCGGCAATATCCGCCCGTGAAATACCTTCAGCGGAAGCGGACGCAATGGCCGTTTCGATAAACACCGTGCACCGTTCTCCCAAGGATGCCGGATGCTCAGAGGATAAGGCCAATGGGCCAAACTCCGCCAGTGGGATGCCCATACGGGCAGCTTGTTCTTCCACAAAAGAACCGGTACCGGCAGCGCAGATCTTGTTCATCTGAAAATCCACAACTTCACCGTTCTGGATGCTGATGTATTTGCTATCCTGTCCGCCGATCTCAAACACGGTATCGACTTCCGGCACCCAATGAGCAGCTCCCTTGGCTTGCGCAGTGATCTCATCCCGGACAGCATCTGCTCCGATACGTTTGCCGATGCGCTCTCGTCCTGAACCGGTCACACCGACTGCGGTGAACCGGATATCACCAAACCGCTGGCGAATACTTGCAAGGCCTTTGCGGACAGCTCCTTCCGGGTCACCTGCGGTGCGCAGATATTGAAAGTCTACCAGTTCGCCGTCAGCACCAACCAGAACGAGATCGGTACTGGTAGAACCGATGTCGATGCCCAATGCGCAGCCACTTTCTGGAATGATCTTGGTAGCGTTTGGCTCCGCAAGGCTCGTGCCGGGGCGGAGTTCCAGTTTGGGCAATGTTCCGACCATGTGGTGTGTTGTTAGTGTACGGTCCAGAGAATCATTCAGTTGACGTAACGTGAACGAGCCGGATGCTTTGAGTGCAGCACCAAGAGCCGCTTCATATCGGGCAAACTCCGGAACGATGAGTTCTTCCTCACTCAGGCCGAACACATCCCGGATGGCTCGAATCACGCCTGCATTGCAGGTAACACCACCGCAGAATACCACAGGTTTACAGATCGGCAGCCGCCGCACGATGGTCACCTTATAGTTCCGAATCATGGCATAACACAATCCTAGCAGGATATCCGGCGTGGAAACGCCTTCCTGCTGGCGGTGGATGATATCTGTTTTGGCAAAGACCGCACACCGACCGGAAAGGCGTGGAACACTCTGTGCCTGCTCTACCAGCGAAGAGTAATCCTCCAGCTTGCAGCCCACACGGGACATCTGGTCTTCAAAGAACGAACCTGTACCGCCCGCGCAGTGTTCGTTGACTGAAAACTGAAGTGCGCGGCTCTGCAAGTCCGTGATGAATCGCGCGCCCTGACTGCCAATTTCAATGACCGAACCCACCTGCGGAATGATCCAGCGCACACCTTCGACGATAGCTGGGATATCGCCTAAAGAGGGAATGGCTGAATCTTGCTCCAGCAGAGCCTCCGTGTTGCTTCCGGTCACACAGAGTGAAAACGGTGTGTCTGCATCCAGTTCCAATGCAGAAAGACCCTTTTTCAGGCAGACAAAAGGGGTGCCGTGATGCACCGCCATCCACTGCTTTTCAATTTCTTGATTTTTCAACAGCACCAACTTGACCGTTGATGTACCGATATCCATTCCCAACGAAAGCATTGTGTCACTCCTTCGATATCAACCCTGAACGTTATAGGGTTTGACATTTCAAACTTTATACCGTATAATAATGATGCCTTTTAATTAGACATCTCTAACCAAGAGTTTAACACAACTACCTCGGAGTGTCCGTTGTTATGGCAACGGCAAAGCAAATTTTAAGATGGAGCAATATTATTCAATTTTACAGCAATGCGGCATGTTCAACGGCATCCAGCCACGAAAATATAGGGAAGTCCTTAGTTGCTTGAATGCGACTGTCCGTGAATATCCTCGTGGTGCGCACATCGTCGAGCTGGGTGAGCAGAGCCACAATACGGGTGTTCTGCTGGATGGCACGATGGAAGAATTTTTTTATGATGAAAATGGCAATCAAATCAGCATCTGCCGTTTTTGTCCCGGAGAAGTATTTGGTGCAGAACTGGCCTGTACTGGCTGGACGGCAAGTCCGGTCTGTCTGCGTGCCAGTTCGGACTGTACCGTAATGCAGCTGGATTTCAGCGCATTGATGTCACAGAAGACGCTGACCTGTCCCTGCCGGATGCAAGTCACAGCAAATCTTATGCAGGATATGGCGCAGCAGCTTCTCTTTTTTAACACCAAAGTGCGTATTTTAGCACAAAAACGGCTTCGAGATCGTCTGAAGATTTATCTTCAAACCTTGACACCCGATGAAAAAGGCTGTTACAGTCTGCCCTACACCCGGACAGAACTGGCAGATTTCCTCTGTGTGGACCGCAGTGCTCTTTCCCGTGAGCTGTGCCGGATGCGCGATGAGAGGATTCTTGATTTTTCCGGTGCAAAGATTCACCTGTTGAACCCAACGTTTTTGTATGGTTGGAACTGACAGTACTTCTAAATCTATGAAAAAAATTGTCTGCCGAATATTTTTGTTCGACAGACAATTACTTTTTAATCTTTTAGTGTACGACTACCGGACACATTCTTCAAATATTCCTTCGGGTCGCCGTTCAGAATCAAATCCGCATAGTCCAGTGGGTCATTGTAGATAAGGTAGTCCAGTTCCGTCTGCTGCGCCATGGTCACATCCAGTGCATCCTCAACCCCGGTACAGTCAATGGAAATTTTTCTCCCATAGAATACAAAAAATCCGAACCCTTCTCCTATTGGAAAAAAGTTCGGATTTTGTTGTTGTGGTGCACCTCCAGGGACTCGAACCCTGGGCCCACTGATTAAGAGAAACCAACGTGCAACAATCGTCAATTTCCAGAATTGCGTAAAATCGTTATTTTTATCGTTTCACCGTAAATTTGCATTTTGCATCTGCTGCATTCTTTGCACCTGTTATCCCCTCTTGCATCCGTTATCCAGCCGTTCCGGTGTGCAAAAAGTGTGCAAAAATGTGCAGAGCCAAAATCAGCACCTTAAAACAGGTATCGGATTTTTATGCAATGGGGTGAAAACAGGTCTGTTTCATCCGGCGAAAGGCACACTCTATATCACCAATTTATACCACACATCAAATGTACATCAACAATTTGATTCTTGGCAGGGATATGGACAATCGAACTGACACCACCTTATATAAAAGGAGTTTTCCCATGAACAAACTGCTTTCCTGCCGCTACAACATGGACACCAACCGGGTGGAAGCCCGGTTCGCTGATGGCTCTGCCGTTGCCATCGACTGCGTCGCCATCGAGGACAAGTACGGCAACACCCCGAAACAACGGGCAGAACTTGACTGGCTGCTCTACCATAAGCCTTTGGAGTATGCACAGCTTGTGCTGGGAGGAGAGATGGAGCACTATCTCTCGCTGGGATGCGACCACGGCAGGCTGGAAGATTAAGTCCCTATAAAGAACACGGTGCCCACCGACCTATGGTTTGCCATAAGCTGGTAGCATCGCTTCTTATCCATAAGCAACTCGCTCTTTTCGGCTAACGCTTTTTTGTAAATGTTTCCCTTGCAGAATCTCTCCAGATTCTCTATAATAAGAAAGAGCTTTATAAATCTTCTTTCAAATGTTGAATCTGCTCTTGGAGGTGAGTGAGCCCATGACCGGCAGCGGCGCAAATAACCGTGATGTTAAAAAAATCAACCGCATCCGAACGATTCGCAGCATTTTTTCCTGCGACCGAATCTCGCAGCCGGAGCTTGCGGCAAAAGTCAACAACAGCTGGCCGACCGTATTGCAGAATGTCAAAGAACTGATGGCGATGGGACTGGTGCAGGAGGTCGGCACCTTTGAATCTACCGGTGGGCGCAAGGCGAGAGCATTTGCTCCCGTGCGGAATGCCAGACTTGCGGTCGGACTTGAGATCACCCAGAATCATGTCGGAGCAGTTCTGGTCGATCTGTCCGGTAACCTTCTCCACTATGAGCGTAAAAAGCGTCTTTATGAGCGATCGGACACCTATGCGGAAATGCTTGCCGGAATCGTGCAGGGGCTGATTGAAAAAGAGGGCTGCCCGGTCGAAAAAATCTTGGGCGTCGGCATTTCGCTGCCCGGTATTCTGGACAAAGAGGGGCAGACATTGGTTTACTCTCATGCCTTGGGTCTGCGGAATGTTCCTACCGAAGAATTCAGCCGTTACATCCCGTTCTCCTGCCGGTTCATCAACGACGCGAACGCTGCCGGACTTGCTGAAGTGCGCGACCTCGAATCTCCCCGCAGCCTTGTCTACCTTTCTCTGAGCAACAGTGTCGGCGGTGCGATTCTGACCGGTGGAGCGCTCTATGGCGGCGACCATCTTCGTGCCGGAGAGTTCGGGCACAACACGCTCGTTCCCGATGGCCGCCCCTGCTACTGCGGAAAAAAGGGCTGTCTGGATGCCTATTGCTCTGCAAAAGTCCTCTCCCAGCTGACCGACGGAAATCTTGCACTATTCTTTGACGGGTTGCGCTCCGGCAATGCAGCTTTGCAAACGGCATGGAATGAATACCTTTCTTACCTTGCTGTAGCAGTCAATAATCTGCGCATGACCTTCGACTGTGATGTAATCGTTGGCGGCTACGTTGGCGGCTTTCTGGCAGAGTTTGGCGAACCGCTCCGGGATTTTCCGTATACGTTTTATCACAGAAAATCAAAACCTTCGTTATATCAGAATTATTGACGCACTGCTCCATGAAGACGTATTTATCTTGTCCTTCTTTTAAATCCCATTTGTCAAGAACAACCTCGACGCCATGCGACATTAGTCTGTTAGCAACTTGGAGAACCAAATCGCTCTTAGTCCATGAATACGATATAAAAACTTTTGGGATAACATTCTCCACCATCTTTTTCTCCCGCTGTAATTCAGCTTGATTTCACTTTAGAGTTATTAATTGCATAGAGGATAGCGTTTTTATGATACTACGACATTAAGCCTTTTGTACCAAGGGAAAGGTAAGACTTTACGTGCCAAAACTCGCATTTTATTAATCCTTGCTATTTTGATGGCATCGCTGCGTGTAGATTTGAACGAATGTAAAAAAGCGGCACTGAAAGCGTAGATTTGATTTGCTTTCCATCAATACCATGCGCTTCAACATCGCAGGTTTTAAAATGCGCCTGATTGCAGTGCCATTGCAGCGCATCAGCTTCCTGTTCAGTCAGCGTGTAGATTACGCTCTGATATGGTGCAATTACTTGCTGAGAGTCTTCGATAAAACAGTCAACAAGTATTTTATCTCTGTATGTGAGAGTGAAATCATTGAGGATTACAGGCTTTTCGCCAATATTAAACACCTCAATTCCAGACTCTGACAAGCTAGTTTTTGTGCGATACTCTTTGTCCGTCAATTCATTTGTAGGGGTTGACACCATTCGGAAGCACAGCTTTGGCTTTTTATGAAGCGAATCCGTGATTTCGTTAAGTGCCCAACCCACAACAACACCTATAATTGCAGCGAAAATTTCAATCATATTCGACATATCCATTTAGTTCAACTTGATCTCGTCGCAGTCGTCCAGTAGATTCTGAAGCTGGCAGCGAATCTTCTCCACATAAGCATCAATATCTGCATCGTTATAGACCGCAAATCCCCGCAGCTCCTTCTGCGTCTGATAGATCAGGTCAGCGTTGACCTCCTGCGAAAGCGAGGTTTCTTGATAGAACGGCTGAAACGCCTCCAAAATGTCCTCTTTCTTGTTGGCAAAATCGAGAACGAAAGTGTCCACCTTGCCGGTGTAGGTGCGATTCAATCTGGACAGCGTCTGCACCGCTTTGACGCCCTTCAGCTTCTTGTCCACGATCATCGTATGCAGCAGCGGCTCGTCAAAGCCGGTTTGGTACTTCTCGGCAACGATCAGCACATTGAAATGGTCGTGGAATTCCGCCTTGGTCTGCGTTTCGGCGATGTGCGTTCCATCCGCACGAACATTCAGTTTCGGCTCGGTGTATTCTGTATCACCGTCCTGCACAGCACCTGAAAAGGCCACCAGCACCTGCACATCGTTGTACTTCTGCTCCTCTATGTAGCGCTTGACCTCGTGGTAGTAGCGCACTGCCGCAAGGCGGGACGAGGTAATGACCATCATTTTGCCCCTGCCGCCGATCTTGTTTCGGGTGGTTTCCCGGAAAGTCTCCACGATGATCTGCGCCTTTTGGGAGATGTTATACGGATGCAGCTCCTGATATTTGCGGATCACCTTAGCCGCACGGCTGGCGGGCACATCCGGATTATCTTCCGAGGTTTTGACGATTTTGAAGCAGGTGTCATAGGTCATATAGTTCTGGAGTACATCCAGAATAAAGCCTTCCTCAATGGCCTGCCGCATACTGTAAATGTGGAACGGATGAAAGCTGCCGTCCTCATATTCCGTGCCGAACAATTCCAGCGTCTTGTCCTTGGGCGTTGCGGTAAAGGCAAAGAAGGACAGATTCTTATGCCGCCCCTGAACGGTCATTTCCCGCATCAGGCGGTCGTCCGGATCCAGTTCTTCTTCGGCCTTACCTTCGATCTCAGCGTATTCCCGCAGAGCGTCCTCGGTATCCGCAAGGGCGGCTTTCAGTTTCAGAGCCGAGCTGCCGGTCTGGGAGGAATGGGCCTCGTCTACGATAATCGCAAAGTTCCGTCCCGCTACTTTATCCACTTCCTGATAGATGACTGGGAACTTCTGCAAGGTGGTGACGATAATGCGCACGCCGCCGTTGATGGCGTCCCGCAGATCCTTAGAGGTCTTATCTTCCCCGATGGTCTCAATGGCGCCGAGGGTGTGGTCAAAGCCGGAAATGGTCTCTTGCAGCTGCGCATCCAGCACGGTGCGGTCGGTAACGACCACCACGCTGGAGAACACCGGCTTGTTCTCCTCATTGAACAGCGAGGCCAACCGGTAAGCCGTCCACGCAATGGAGTTGGACTTGCCGCTTCCGGCGCTGTGCTGGATCAGGTAATTATGCCCCGCTCCATTCCGTCGGACATCGGCCAGCAGCTTGCGCACCACATCCAGCTGATGATAGCGCGGAAAAATCAGCGTTTTGCCGTCCTTCAGGTTCATAAACTTCTGGACAATGTCCATCATACTGTCCTTCTGAAAGACATTCTCCCACAGATACGCCGTCGGGTAGCCGTTTGGGTTTGCCGGATTGCCCTTGCCGCCGTCGTTTCCGGCTCCGTTGGAGCCCTGGTTAAAGGGCAGGAAATAGGTGTTCTTTCCGGCGAGCTTTGTGGTCATCCACACCTCGGTGTGATCTACGCAGAAATAGGCCAGAATGCGCTTGTTGAACTGGAAGCAAAGCTCCCTCGGGTCGCGGTCATACATCCACTGCCGCTTGGCGTCGTCCACTGTTTGACCGGTGTACTGGTTTTTTAATTCGAAGGCGAACACCGGGATGCCGTTGAGCACCAGCACCATATCCACGCTCTTTTTCGTGTTGGCAGAGAAGTACCACTGGCGATAGCACTCGATGGTGTTTGCCGCCCACTGGGCAGCCGCCGCCTGATTCAGGGCAGACTCCGGCTTGAAATAGCACACCCGAAAACGCAGCCCACGGTGCTTGAAGCCGTGGCGCAGGACAGAGAGCAGCCCCTCCGTCTCGCAGGCAGTGTTGAACGCCGTGCAGAACTTCCGCACCGGGTCCACCTGATTGGCGTTTTCAAAACGAGCCCATTCCTTAGGCTGGGTACGCTGGACAAAGTCGATCAAGGTATTCACATAGAGCCCCTGTTTGGCGTCATAGGTGTCTGCGCCCTTGGTATATCCGCCCGCCGGGGAGAGAAAGAAGGATTCTATATCCGCTTCAAAGCGCTTTTCGGTGGTGATCATTTGAATTTCCTCACTTTACCTTTTCGTGAATTCTCGGATTCCACGCATGCTCCAATGTTCAGCACATTTCCATCCAATATCATCAGATAGCAATACTCATTCCCATAAATGTCCTCAACGAACAATTTCCAACCGTGCATTGTTTCATTTTTATTTGACAAGAAGATGCTCAAACCTGTGACGCAGTTTTTATCGACAATATTGCCCCATATTGGGATGTATGTATGATTGTCTGTAGTCACTTTCTTGATGATAGCGATTCCGTTGTCACTGCTTTTAACATAACACTGGAGCCCATAATCGCCGCTGTCGCCCTCTGCCGATTTTAATGCCACATGCGGAATGCTGTCCCACGCAGGTGCTCACATATGGCGTTTTGCAAATAAGTAGGGCTTTGCCTCTTGGATTCGGATACGGTCACTTTCGATTCTCTGAGCTTTCAATGTCCGTTGCACGCCCCACATTGTTAGACCGCCGCCAATGAGTGCGCATATAATCGGGATTATCACATCAGTCAGCCAACACACTTGTTTTGACCTCCTTCTTGCCAGTCACATACTCATAAATCAGGGATTTCTTGTAGTTTTCGATTTCGGTGAGGTATTGCTGTTTCTTAGCAATCAAGGCGTCAATTTTTCCACATTCACCATCAAGGTAATCAACAATCTCTTGTTGCTCCATTCGATTTGCTGGCAAAACTACTATTATCTTCGATAGCTCTTTCTGATTTATCTTTGGCATCTTCACTCTATTTTCGGTAATCATTGCAACTTGCTGATTAAAGTCATTAGACAAAATAGTGTATACTACAAATTTTAAAATGTTATCGGTATCAATTGGATACATATCAGCACTGCACAATCCATCAAATGGAGCTATGCAAACCTTGTTTAATTTGGGCCGAATTTTTGAATATAGTATCTGTCCTTTATGGAAGAAATGGTTCCAGCTCTCCACTCCAACTTCTGAAACCGTTTTACAGGGCAGTAGCTTACCACTATCCTTTTCAATATTTTCCGGCGATACTTGTAAATAATCTTGATAGTCAGATGGATTTACAAGGTTGGCGCTCACTCTTGCAAATTTTGAAAACGGGACTACACCCCACTCCGCTGGAATGTCTCCAATCCATTCAATGCCGCTGTCCTTCATCGGCCTGTCGCCACGGATGCCCTTGGTGACAGCCTGCGTAATGACCGCCTGTTTCAGCTTTTTGTATTCTTCAATGGATGCACGGGTCTTTTCCAATACCGCGTCGATCTCGGCGCACTCCGCATTCAAAAAGACCGCAATGCGCTCCTGCTCGGCAAGCGGGGGAACACAGGTTTTTATAGCCCCAAAATCATTCTCCGTAAGCGAACTACGAAGATTTTTTGACAGATGTACAAAAACCTTGTCATCGTCTATCGCTCTCAAGAGATAATCGTAATAGGCATTGTAGTAGCCATCGTGTATAACAAAGCGACTGTATGCTGGACTCGTAACGCCATAGTCTTTTACTACACCAACGCATCTTGGCGTTACATCTATATCAAAAAGGCAAAGTAACAAGTCATTTGGTTTTACATATTGATATCCATCAAACGATGTTGGCATTTTCCCTCCGGCAGTAAGGTCTCGCTTAATAACGCCATTCATTGTAAGCGAAATAATATCTTCTCCATTATATTGCTCGCAAATTTCTTTTACTTTGTGCATCACCCGTTTGTGTGGAACTACATCCCAGTTTGTTGGTATTTGTCCAATCCACTCAATACCGCTGTCTTTCATTTCACGCATTGACACTCACCTCAACAATTTGAGCGACAGAAAAAAATGCATAGCACAACACAGGGGTCGTCATATTGCGGATGATAGGGTTAGCTTTTCCCTTGATAAACCAGGAATTAATAGCCAATAAAACAGCCGTCACGCCGACAACGATCCATACCGATACGATATTGATAATCGCAGGGAAGGAAGTGTGTATCAAAGTCAAAAGTGCAGCAATAGAAACCCCAAGCCCAAAACTGTTCCATATTTCCACAAACTTGCTATCTGCCTCAACCTTGCTTTCATCTGCCGCCGGCGTGTATATTTTCATACAACGCAGCTCTCCGAAAATATAATAAATGATATTCAAGATTGCCGCCGTAAGCGCAGAGAGAAATCCGCAATATAACGGAAAGACATTATTTCCTGCCGATGTATAGGCGACAAACAGTGCTGCCCACAGTGCTACGGCGACATACAGAATTTTATAAACCAGCTTCAGCCGCTTTTCCCGCAATTCAAACTCAGCCTTAATGTTATCTATCCGATTTTCTTTCTCCAACACTTTTAGCCCTCCTTATGGAACAGCGTGTTCAAACTGTCGGCAATCTCACGCTCCAGCTTTTGAATCCGCTTCACAATGTCGTCCACCGGCTCCGGCGGCTGATACTCATAGAAATAGCGGGTCATCGGAATTTCATAGCCCACCTTGGTTTTGCTCTTGTCGATCCACGCATCCGGGGCGTAGGGCAGGACTTCACGGGCAAAATAAGCGTCAATGTCCTGCACCAGCGGCACATTTTCGGTATCCCGCAGGGCAGTGTCCGCCACCGGCTTGCCCCGCTTCATCACGATCTCGCCGTTTTCGTCCCGCTGCGGGCGCTCCACAACGATTTTGTTGTAGCCGAACTCCTCGCTGCCGAAGATCTTGCTCTCGCAGTACACGCCGGACTTGTCCCCATACACGGCGTTGTTCCGATATTCGCCGTAGGCCTGCACGATCAGCAGTTCCCGGCAATGGTCGCTGATGTCGTTGCGCTTGGTGCCGATGGCTTTGCGGCGCTGTTCATAGCAGTGGGACGCATCGATGAGCTGCACCTTGCCGCAGCGGTAGGCGGGCTTGTCCTTGCACAGCACCCAGATATAGGTGGAAATGCCGGTGTTCATAAACTGGTCGGTGGAAAGCTGGACAATGGCGTCCAGCCAATCGTTTTCCAGGATATACTGGCGGATATTGTTCGGTCCGCTCCCGGCATCACCGGCAAACAGCG
>ENA-ORRU01001017-ORRU01001017.1-human-gut-metagenome-genome-assembly--contig:-NODE-1017-length-18435-cov-6.078727_pt1 | contig 18435 bp, 16 predicted proteins | sample MGYA00242184_ERZ509151 | MGnify/ENA primary metagenome ERZ509151 (study PRJEB26280, sample SAMEA2338667) | human gut metagenome | biome: human gut; feature: human-associated habitat; material: faeces... | reverse complement strand
CCGCACTGTCTGCTGGTTATGTTCAACGGTAATCCCGCTGCATCCAAAGCATTCCACGCCGGGCAATTCCATGTGCAGGGGTTAGCCAGCCAGTTTGCTGCCTTGTGCTGTGATGCCCGCCCCGGTATGCGGGTGCTGGACCTGTGCGCCGCCCCTGGGGGCAAAAGCCTGACGATTGCCGAGCAGATGCAGAACCGCGGTGAGCTGTTCAGCGGTGAAGCCATGACAGGCCGCGTCAAACTGCTGAAGCAGGCCTTTGACCGCTGCGGCATTGATCGCGCCAAGCCTTACCATGGGGATGCCACTATCCTGAACCCCGCCTTTGGCCTTGGCAGCTTTGACCGCGTGTTATGCGATGTGCCCTGTTCCGGCCTTGGTGTCATCGGCAAAAAGCCGGACATCCGGGAAAAAACGCTGGATGGGATTGAAAATTTACTATTAACACAGCAAAAAATCCTGCAAAACGGCGCAAAATATCTTGCCCCGAACGGCCGTTTGGTGTATTCTACCTGTACGGTGAATCATCATGAAAATGAAGCCCAAGTACGCCAGTTCCTGCAAGACAATCAAGATTTTTCCGTTATAGCGCCACAAATCACACTGTCCGGTATGCGGGTGGGGGAGTACGGCACACTGTTTCTGCCGCACGAAACATCCACAGACGGTTTTTTTGCCGCTATTTTGGAGCGCCAAAAGAACTGCTGACGCAAAATACACAAATCGTCTATTCAAAAATTAGAGAAAAGGTATATAATAATTGGAGGGAAAGCACCGCATGCAGCAAGCACATATGCAGCCACAGAACGAACCCCAGGCAGAAACCCAAAAAAACTGTCTGACGGACCTGACGCTGCCCAAGCTGACGGATTACATTAAATCCATCGGCCAGCCAGCTTTCCGCGCCAAGCAGATTTTTAAGTGGATCCACCAAAAGCAGGCTACGGATTTTTCTGCCATGACAGATCAACCCAAAGCCCTGCTTGCCCAATTTGCACAAAACTGCACCTTGGCTGTGCCCACCATCCGCCGCCGCCAGCAGTCCAAAGACGGTACGGTCAAATATCTGCTTCAGCTTGCGGACGGCAACTGCATTGAAACGGTTTTGATGCGCTACCATTACGGCAACACTGTATGTGTATCCACACAGGTGGGCTGCGCTATGGGGTGCCGCTTTTGCGCCTCCACCCAGGCGGGCCGCGTGCGGGACTTGACCTCCGGCGAGATTGCTGCGGAAATTTATACCGCGCAAAAGGATACCGGGGAGCGTGTTTCCCATATCGTCCTGATGGGCATTGGTGAGCCGCTGCACAATTTTGATAACGTGATGGACTTTCTGGACATTATCTCCTGCCCGGAAGGCGTCAATATCGGGATGCGCAACATCAGCCTTTCCACCTGCGGTCTGGTGCCCAAGATTGACCAGCTGGCTGAGAAAAAGCTGCAGCTGACCCTTTCGGTCTCCCTGCATGCCCCCAACAACGAGATCCGCAGCGGCATGATGCCGGTGAACGACGCCTACCCCGTGGAAGTGCTGATGCAGGCCGTGCGCCGCTATCAGGATACCACCGGCCGCCGCGTGAGCTTTGAATATTCCATGGTGCGCGGTGTCAACGATTCCGATGCCTGCGCCAGACAGCTGGCAAACCTGATCCGGGGCATGGGTGCCCATGTGAACCTGATCCCCATCAACCCGGTGGACGGCAGCCCGTACTCGGCCACCGATGCAGCCAACGTGCACCGCTTCCAGCAGAAGCTGGAGAGCCTTGGCGTGAACGCTACGGTGCGCCGCCGCCTTGGCAGCGAGATCAGCGCCGCATGCGGCCAGCTGCGCCGTGACGAAATGAACGGGAAAGCGTAAATATTAAAGGGAGAAGCCTATGAAACTTGCAGGAAAAACGGATGTCGGCAGGGTCCGGCAGGATAATCAGGACGATTATCGCGCAGGAGAACTGCCCGGCGATGCCGCATGGCTGCTGGTATGCGACGGCATGGGCGGTGCACGCGGCGGCAGGGAAGCCAGCCAGAGCGCGTGCGACGTGATCGAGCGCTGCTTTCAGGAGCAGTATGCTTCCAAGTGCCTGCCCGGCGAAGAGGAGACCTTTTTGAAAAAAACACTGCTCAGCGCTAACCGCTTTGTGTTCCAGAAGGCCCTGCGGGAGGAAGAACTGGCGGGCATGGGCACCACGGCTGTGTGCGCACTGGTGCGCGGCGGCAAGGTGTTCCTGTGTCATGCAGGCGACTCGCGGGCGTACCTGTACCGGGACGGCAGGCTTGCCCAGCTCACCCACGACCACTCCTATGTGCAGGAGCTGGTGGACTGCGGCACCATTACCGTGGAGGAGGCCGAGCACCACCCTCAGAAGAACATCATCACCAAGGCGCTGGGCGTGGACTACCGGCTGGACTCGGAGTTCACCACTGCACCGCTGCAGAAAGGGGATATCCTGCTGCTGTGCTCGGACGGCCTGACCAATGCCGTGCCCAGAGAACAGCTGGAACAGCTGCTGCGCACCGGCAGGTTCTACGACCTGCCGGATCTTCTGATCCGCACGGCCAACGAGAACGGCGGCCCGGATAACATCACCGCGCTGCTGCTGTGTGTGGAGGAGGTGCGCTGATGGACAACCTGATCGGCAAAAAGCTGGACGGCCTGTATGAGGTGCGGGAGCTGATCGGTTCCGGCGGCATGGCAAACGTCTACAAGGCGGTCATGCTGGGGCACAACGGCCCGGTGCCTGCCGGTACCGTGGTGGCGGTAAAGGTGCTGCGGCAGGAGTATATGCACGACCCGGACCTTGTGCGCCGCTTTAAAAATGAATCCAAGGCCATCTCGCTGCTGAACCACCCCAACATCGTAAAAGTGTACGATGTATCGGTGAATGATGATCTGCAGTATATCGTGATGGAATATGTGGACGGCATGACATTGCGCGAGTACCTTAACCAGCGCGGCGGCAGGCTGACCAACCGGGAGACCGTGCACTTCATCTCCCAGATCTTAAAGGCGCTGGAACATGCCCACGCCAACGGTGTGGTGCACCGGGACATCAAGCCCCAGAACATCATGCTTTTGGACAACGGCCAGCTGCGCATGATGGATTTTGGCATTGCGCGCATCTCCCGTGCCGAGAACCAGCTGCTGAGCGGCAAGGCCATGGGCAGCGTGCACTATATCAGCCCGGAGCAGGCCAAGGGCGACGAGACCGACTGCACCAGCGATATCTACTCGGTGGGCGTGATGATGTACGAGATGCTCAGCGGTCATCTGCCCTTTGATGCAGACGACATGGTGGAAGTTGCCATCAAGCAGATCTCCGATCAGCCGAAGTCTTTGCACGAGATCGCGCCGGAGGTGCCGAATGCACTGGTGGAGATCACCGAAAAGGCCATGGCAAAGCTGCCGCAGAACCGCTACGCATCCGCCCGCGAAATGCTGGATGCGCTGGACACCTACGTGCACAACCCCTCCGTGATGTTCGAGTACAAGTATATTACAGAAGATGCTCCCGAAAAGGTGGTGAAACGTACCATGAACCAGAACCGTGCAAACCGTCAGGCCGAAAAGCCTGCGCCCCGCGGCAAAAAGGCCGCACCGCGCAAGAAAAAGCGCACCATCTTCCTGCCGGCACTGTTCGGCATTACCATTGCATTTGCACTGGCGTGCCTTGCGCTGTGCTGGATGATCCTGAACGATTCCTCCAACCTGATGAACAACAAGGCCGATATCACGCTGGGCGATTATATCGGCATGACGCAGGACGAGGCTGCTGCCACCGAGCAGGTGGTCTCCGGCCAGATCAGCGTTACCTGGGAGCAGGAGTACAACAGTGACTATGCGGCGGGCTATATCTATAAGCAGTCGCCGGTGTCCGGCCGCACGGTGCGCGAGGGCCAGAATGTGACCCTGACTGTGAGCCTTGGCACCCAGTACGTTACCGTGCCGGACCTGACCAACTATGTGCAGGCCGATGCAGAGCAGCAGCTCAAGGAGCTGGGTGTCTCGGTGCTGGTAACGCAGGCTGCGGATCCCTCTGTGGCATCCGGCGCGGTGATCCGCACCGACCCGGCGGCGGGCAGTCAGGTGGCTGCAGGCAGCACTGTGGTGATGTATATCAGCCGCCCGCAGGTGGCAACCACCACCAAGGTGCCCTCGCTGACCGGCATGAGCACCGCTGATGCCCGCACCCTGCTGGTGCAGAACCATCTGGGCCTTGGCAGCCAGACCGAGCAGTACAGCGACCAGCCGGTGGGCACTGTCATCAGTCAGAACCCGGCGGCAGGCTCTACCACAAAGCTGAACGGCCGCGTGAACATTGTGGTAAGCGCAGGGCCGGAGCCTGCACCGGAACCGGAAGCACCCAGCGACAGCACCACCGGCGGCGACTGGTGGAGCGGCCTGTTTGGCAGCAGCTCCTCTTCTTCCAGCACCGAGACCGGCACCGAACAGGGCACAGCGGGCAGCGGCGATCCTTCGCAGAAACCGCTGACCGACTGGTGGTCCTCGCTGCTGAGTTGACGGAGGCGTGCATGAAGGGATATATCACAAAGGGCATCGGCGGCTTTTACTATGTAAAAACGCCGGAGGGCATTGTGGAGTGCAAGCCCCGCGGCATTTTCCGCAAGCAGAAGATCACGCCGGTGGCGGGCGATGATGTGACGCTGGAGACCGAGAACGGTGCAGCCGTCATTGCCGAGATCGCACCGCGCAAAAATGTGTTCGTGCGGCCTCCGATGGCAAATCTGGATGTGCTGTTCCTTGTGGCCAGCACCACCCAGCCCACGCCCAGCACGCTGGTGCTGGATAAGCTTGCCGCCATTGCGGTGGACAAGGGCGTGCAGCCGGTGATCGTGTGCACCAAGGGCGACTTGGCCGAGGCGGAATTCCTGCGTAAGGCCTACGAAAAATCGACCCTGCCGTTCATCCGCATCGATTACGAGACCGGCGGCGGGCTGGACGAGGTGAAGCAGTGGATCAACGGCAGGCTGTGTGCGTTCTGCGGCAACTCCGGCGTGGGAAAATCCACCCTTTTGAACCATCTGCTGCCGGAAGCAGAGCGCGAGACCAGTGCCATCAGCCAGAAGCTGGGCCGCGGCCGCCACACCACCCGTGAGGTGACGATCTTTGAAGCCTTTGGCGGGCGCATTGCGGATACGCCGGGCTTTGCCAGTCTGGAAGCGAACCGCGCCGGGTTCATCCCCAAGGAAAATCTGGAGCATGCGTTCCCGGAGTTCGGGCCTTATCTGGGCCAGTGCCAGTTCACCGGCTGCTCCCACCGCAGCGAAAAAGGCTGTGCCGTGCGCGCCGCACTGGCCGAGGGCAGGCTCTCCCAGACCCGGTACGACAGCTACTGTGCCATGTACGAGGAAGTCAAGGACGTGAAGGATTGGCAGCGCCCGAAAGTATAAAGGATAAGGAAGAGATTCATGTCACGCTGTGTGATCATTTCGGCCTGCCCGGTTTCTCCGGAGCTGGCAGAGGCCCTGCGGCCGGACGACTTTATCATTGCCTGTGATGCAGGCTACCGCAACTGCGCACCTCTGGGGCGCAGACCCAACATCATCGTGGGCGACTTTGACACCGCCCCCTGCCCGGAACAGCAGGACGACGATATCATCGTGCTGCCCCATGTGAAGGACGATACCGACACCGAGTATGCCGCAAAGCTGGTCTCGGAAAAGGGCTTTGACGAGGTGCTGCTGCTGGGCGGCCTTGGCGGCAGACGGGTGGAGCACACCCTTGCAAACCTGTGCACCGGCCTTGGGCTGGAACAGCGCGGTGTGCGCACCACCCTGCTGGATGAGCGCAGCCGCATCACCTACGTGATGCCCGGCGAGACCCGCCGCTACCCGAAGGAAAAGTACTTCTTCTTCTCGGCCTTCCCGATGGAGGGCAGGGCGCAGGGCGTGTGCGAGCGCGACTCCTACTATGAACTGACCGATGCGGAGCTGACCGCCAGCTACCCGCTGGGCGTCAGCAACGAGTACGCTGTCGGGTCGGACTGCATCACCATCTCCACCCGCAGCGGTGCGCTGGTGGTGGTGGAGACCATCGCAGACTGAGCGCTGCTGCCCTTGCCGGAACGTTCCGGCCCCTGCCTGCATAGGATGGGCCAGAAAACGGAAAGGCGGGGAGCATATGCAGGTAGTTGTGATCCGAAGCCCCAAGGCGCTGCGCGGCATTCTGCGCAGACTGTTCGGCATTCAAAAACAGTAAAAAAGATCCCCTCGCTGCTGGTCGGCGGGGGGATCTTGCTTCATAATACTCCTTTTTATTGCGTCAGGGCGTTGTAACAGGCATCGAACGCCTGCATAAAATCAGTGATCTCCTGTTCCGTGGTCAGGTGGCTCAGGCTGATGCGCCACGAGGACAGCGCGTTGCGCCGGTCATGGCTCACGGCAAACACGGCGCGGGAGGGCAGGCCGTCCGAAGAGCAGGCCGATTTGACCGAGACGCATACGCCCCTGGCATCCAGCTCCCGCTGGAACACGGTGCCCTTCACGTTCTGTACGCTCAGGTTTAAAATCTGCGGCACGGCGGTGTCCGGGCTGTTGATGCGCACCTTGGGGTATTGGGCAAGCCCGGTGCGCAGGCGGGCGTTCAGGGCGCGGATGTGCTCCACCCGGGCGGGCAGCTCGCTCACTGCCTTTTCCAGCGCCAGCGCCAGCGAACAGGCCAGCGCCACGGTGGGGGTGCCGCTGCGGTAGAGGGTGGTGCTCTCGCCGCCATGGATGAGCGGCTCCAGCGCAAGGCCGCGCCGCTTGACCAGCACACCGATGCCGTTCAGCCCGTAGAACTTGTGGGCGGTCAGGCTCATGGTGTCGATGCCCGCAAAGCTGACCGGCAGCTTGCCCACGGCCTGTGTGGCATCCACATGGAAGTGGCAGTGGGGGCAGGCCCTCAACATTTCCGCGATCTCGGCCACCGGCTGCACCACGCCCAGCTCACTGTCCACGGCAGTGACGGCCACCAGAATGGTGTCCGGGCGCAGCAGTTCTTTCAGGTGGGCAAGGTCCACCGTGCCGTCCTGCCGGATGTCCACAAGGTCGATCTCGTATCCCTGCTCCTGCAGGGCGGTCAGGCTGCCGCTCACCGAGGAGTGCTCCAGCGGGGTGGAAATGATGTGCCTGCCATGGTGGCGCTCCAGCCGGGCGATGCTCTTGATGGCAAAGTTGTTGGCCTCGCTGGCACCGGATGTATAGATGATCTCGGCGGGCTGCACATTCAGGCTGCGGGCAATGCTCTGGGTGGCGGCATCGATGGCAGCTTTTGCGGCAGTTCCTGCTGCGTGGCGGGAATTGGCATTGCCCGGGCAATTGCGCTCCACCTCGCAAAAGCGCTGTAAAACCGCTTCGTCTACCGGGGTATTGGCGGAATAATCCAGATAGATCATAAACTCTCCTGATAATTCTCTTATAATACAGATTACAATGGTAGGTTATATTATAGTGCGCTTTGGGCCGGATTGCAAGAGAAGCGGCGCAAACTTCCGGGCTGGAAATACAGGAGAATTAAGCAAAATGGTTGCACGGCGGCAAAAAGTCTGCTATAATCTCTTGAAGGACTGCCCGCTGCGGCCTTTTGCGGGGCTTTTGGCGGCGGTTTGGAAAGAGCCTGAATGAAAGGGGGAGCGCACCATGCTGCACAAGAATCATCGACTGCGCTGTATTGCACTTCTCATTTCCGGGCGGGATCATTGTTCCCAAATTTCAAGGGCATTGCCGTTTTGCTGACGGCGGTGCCTCTTTTTTTGGGGCTGCGAGTTCTGTAGGAGGCAGAAAAACTTCATGAGCGAAAAGATCGATTACTCCAAAGGCATTTACGACGCGCGCCAGCTGGGCGCAGGCCGCATGTTCATTCTGGGCGTGCAGCACATGTTTGCCATGTTCGGCGCAACGGTGCTGGTGCCGCTGCTCACCGGCCTGAGCGTTTCCACCACCCTGCTGTGCGCAGGTCTGGGCACCCTGCTGTTCCACCTCATTACCAAAAAGAAGGTGCCTGCATTCCTCGGCTCCTCCTTTGCGTATCTGGGCGGCTTCTCCATCGTGGCCCCCATGCTGGCAGATGCAGACGGCAACCTGACCGTTGCCAACACCAAGATGCTGCCCTACGCCTGCGCCGCCGTCGCATTTTCCGGTCTGGTGTATCTGGTGGCCAGCCTGCTGATCTCCACCTTCGGCATCCGCCGCATCATGAAATTCTTCCCGCCGGTGGTCACTGGCCCCATCATCATTTCCATCGGCCTGATCCTGGCCCCCTCTGCTATCAAAAACTGCCAGTCCAACTGGATCCTGGCCTTTGTGGCACTGGGTGTCGTGATCGTGTGCAACATCTGGGGCAAGGGCATGGTCAAGATCCTGCCCATCCTCATCGGCGTGCTGGTGTCCTACGCAGTGGCACTGGTGACCGGTGCAGTGGACTTCCAGCGCATTTCTGAGGCTGCATGGGTGGGCATCCCTCTGCACAAGGAGGCCATGGGCCTGTTTGCCATCGACGGCAGCCCGGAGTTCATCAGCGCACTGTTCACCATCATCCCCATTGCACTGGCAACCATGATGGAGCATGTGGGCGATATCGCCGCCATCAGCGCAACCGTGGGCCACAACTATATCAACGACCCCGGCCTGAATCGCACCCTGCTGGGTGATGGCCTTGCTACCACAATGGCCGGCCTGCTGGGCGGCCCGGCCAATACCACCTACGGCGAGAACACCGGCGTGCTGGCTCTGAGCAAGATCTACGATCCGCTGGTCATCCGCATTGCGGCTGTCCTGGCCATCATCCTGAGCTTCAGCCCCAAGTTTGAGGCTGTCATCAACACCATCCCCACCGGCATCATCGGCGGCATCAGCTTTGTGCTGTATGGCATGATCTCCGCCATCGGTGTGCGCAACGTGGTGGAGAACCGCGTGGACTTTACCAACAGCCGCAACCTGATCGTGGCTGCTGTCATTCTGGTGTGCGCACTGGGCTTCAACTCTGTGGGCGGTGTCAGCTTTGCCGTTGCAGGTGTTACCATCAACCTGTCCGGTCTGGCTGTGGCCGCGATCGCAGGCATCCTGCTGAACGCTATCCTGCCCGGCAACGACTACGAGTTTGATGCTGCCGACGGCTCCGAAGCCGCTACCAGCAGCAACCTGCAGGTCTGATCTCCCATAGAAGAAGGAAGAACAAGGCAGAAGCCGTCCTGTGTGTGCAGGGCGGCTTTGCTGTTTTTAAGGTGCACAGGGCAAAGCACACAGTTTTTGAGGATGGTTTTTAGTGACCCTGCCGGAATTTATCTGTAAGACAAAATAAATAGGAATTATTCTTAAAATTATCCTTGACTAACTAGGAACTATTCGCTATAATAGAGCCATGACAAGGGCCGGTGAGTACCAACACCGCCCAGCCTGTTTTCTAACTGATATAAAAAAGAATGATGGAGGTCTATTCTTATGAAGAAGTACGTTTGCACCGTTTGTGGTTATATTGCTGAAGGCGAGATCCCGGCACAGTGCCCCGTCTGCAAGGCTCCCGCTTCCAAGTTCATCGAAAAGACCGATAATTCCTATGTGACCGAGCATGTTGTCGGTATCGCCAAGGACGCTCCGGAAGATATCATCCAGGGCCTGCGCGAGAACTTTAACGGTGAGTGCAGCGAAGTTGGCATGTACCTGGCCATGAGCCGCGTTGCCGACCGTGAAGGCTACCCGGAAATCGCCGAAGCTTGGAAGCGTTACGCTTTTGAGGAAGCTGAGCATGCTTCCAAGTTCGCAGAACTGCTGGGCGAAGTCCTGACCGACAGCACCAAAAAGAACCTGCAGATGCGTGTGGATGCCGAGTCTGGTGCCTGCGCAGGCAAGATGGAGCTGGCCAAGAAGGCAAAGGCTCTGAATCTGGATGCCATCCATGACACCGTGCATGAAATGGCAAAGGACGAAGCCCGCCATGGCCGCGGCATGCAGGGTCTGCTGGACCGTTACTTCAAATAATTGAATTCCTAAACCGCAAGGGGGTCGGGTAACACCGGCCCCTTTTTGCTGTCATTTTTTCTGTATTTATTCTCCGCGGCAGGCAAAAAAGTTGTCCTGATTATCACAGGCAGCATAAAACGTTTCGCTCAACTGGCCGATGCCCTCGCGGGAAAGCTGGGTGTTCAACCAGGTGCGGTCCTTTCCGCTGGTGTGCAAGTTTTCTTCAATCAGCTTGCCATCCAACACCAGGTCATACCACTTGCTGGCCGGATCTGTCTGGATGGCAAGGTCCTGCGGGGTGACCGGGCGGTTGAAACTTTTGGGTAAAAAGCTGATCTGGCCGCTGGTTTCCAGCATGGCACACTGCACTTCATTCAAATCAAAATATCCGGCTACTCTGGCTTGTGCTAAAAATTCATTCAGGTCTATTTTGGCGCGGTCCAGTTCCGCTTTATAAATCGTTCCGTTCTCCATCAGTGGAATGGCCTGTCCGCTCAACCAAAGGCGGACGTTCCGGTTTTTGCAGGTGCCGTAATGCACCGCAAAAGTTGCGATACCATACACGATCATGGCGGTAAGCGGGCGGTACCATTGTTCCAGGTTGGTGGCCATCTCTGCCGCAATGGAACCAATGGTAATGCTGTTGACATAATCAAACAAGTTCATCTGGGCAATCTGCCGTTTGCCGCCCAGCCGCGTTAAAATAAACAGTACCGCCAGCGAAACCACACTGGCAACAAACACATTGATAATTTCCTGCACTGCCTGCATCTTTCCCATCTGCTCCCTTATCATTTGCCATGCAACCCGCATGGTAACCTTATTGTGGCCCCACCAGCGGTGCATTATACGCACAATGTACCAACGGGGCTTGCACAGGAAGGGGAAAATGTTATAATAAAGTTGTTCTTGTATACTTCGACTTCCGGCGGCTTTGGGCCCGCTGCGCCGGAGCCGGGCAGGGATTGGCAGCAACTGCCAGCTTGATAAAGAATTGATATCAGGATGTGAAATCATGCAGATTTACCTTTTGCGGCATGGGCAGACAGAATATAACGCCCAACACCGGTACCAGGGTCAACAGGATATCCCGCTTTCCGCCGCGGGCCGCGCCCAGCTGCGCCCGGCCGGGTTTATGCCGGATGTTGCCTATGTCAGCCCGCTCATCCGCGCACGGCAGACGGCGGAAATCTTTTTCCCCGGCTGCCCGCAGATCATTGTACAGGACTTGCGGGAAATGTGCTTTGGCAGTTTTGAGGGGCGGCATTATATCCACATTGAGCACGACCCCGACTACCTTGCCTGGTTGGAAGCCAACAAGACTGCTGCCCGCCCGGATGGGGAGCGCATTCAGGATTTTTGTAACCGCAGCTGTGCCGCCTTTGCCAAACTGGTGGAAGAAAGCCTTGCGCAGCACAAACAGCAGCTGGTGATTGTAGCGCACGGCGGCATCCAGATGGCGGTTATGTCCCGTTACGGTCTGCCGCGGCGGGATTATCACGACTGGTGCGGGCCCCACGCGGGCGGCTACCGCCTGGATGCCGCCAACTGGCAAACAGACCACACCTTGCAGCTGTTGGAAACCGTGCAGTATACCAAAGCCACACAAAGCGAGGCAGCCTTATGAGCAATGGTTTGATTCATTTATACCACGGTGACGGCAAGGGCAAAACCACAGCTGCCATGGGCCTGGCTGTGCGGGCGCTGGGCTGCGGGCGGCGCGTGGTGATCGTGCAATTTTTGAAAGGCGGTGCAACCGGGGAACTGGAACCGCTGCAAACCCTTGGCGCTACCTTCTACCGCGGCAAAGCCGGGCAGAAGTTTGTATTCCAGATGAATGAGGAAGAAAAGGCCGCCACCCGTGCCCTGCAAACTGAAAACCTGCGCCGGGCGCTTGCCGAACCGGCGGACCTTTTGATTCTGGACGAAGCCTGCGCCGCCTGGAATCTGAACATGGTGGACCGAGAGTTGCTGCAAAACGCCGTACTGCACAAGCCTGCCGAGCAGGAACTGGCAATGACCGGCCGCGACCCGGCCCCCTGGATGCTGGATGCCGCAGATTATATTACTGAAATGTGCTGCCGCCGCCACCCATACGAAAAAGGCATTCCGGCAAGAAAAGGCGTTGAATTTTAAGTTTGCCGCAGCGCAGTTCCATACAGGGAAGCGCACCAGGCAATAAGAAATTAAAAGTATTTAGGACAACCAGAAAAAGAGAAAAACAGCCTGCCCAAACAGCAGGCGGGGAGGGGTATCATCATGGCTACACATAGCCGCCAAATGTCCGATGCATTCCGTACAACAGTATTTCTAACCCTGTCCGGCGGATTTCAGGACGCTTACACCTACATGGGCCGCGGCAAGGTTTTTGCCAACGCTCAAACCGGCAATATCGTGCTGATGGCCACCAATTTTTGCGAGGGTGATTTTGCCAAAGCGCTGCGGTATCTTTTGCCGCTGCTGGCCTTTGCCGCCGGTGTCTATTTTGCCGAGGGCATCCGCAACCGCTACCACCTGATGGAGAGATTCCACTGGCGCCAGCTGATTTTGCTGATTGAGATTGCACTGTTGTTTGTTGTTGGCTTTATCCCCAACAATCTGGACTGGCTGGCCAATATGCTGGTCAGCTTTGTCTGCGCCATGCAGGTACAATCTTTCCGCAAGGTGCACGGCAATGCATATGCCAGCACCATGTGCATTGGCAACATGCGCAGCGGTATGCAGTACCTGTACACCGGCCTGCACACAAAAGACCGCGCTGTATTGCGCCGCGCCATGCAGTATTTTGCTGTAATTGCACTGTTTGCTGTGGGGGCCGCTGCCGGCAGTCTGCTGACCATCCATTTTGGCAACCGTGTGATCTGGTTCTGCTGTGCTTCGTTGCTGGTCAGCCTTAGCTTCATGTTTATCCGTGAAGACATTGAAGAGAACCCTGAACTGCAGCGGGAAGCCGCCGCTTTGCACCAGGATGTAAAAGCCATGGAGCACACCATCGGCAAAACCTTGCAGGAGCAGCAGGAAGAACTGCACCCCTTAAATCACAAGTGATATGGACAATATATAAAATTTGAACAAAACTTTCGCAATCTCGCTTGTCGTTTTCCGGCACAAATGCTACAATACAGTCAAATGTTAAATATGTGCGCGAAAGCGAGGGATTTCCGTGAAAATCATCACCGTTACACTTGCTCCTAACCAGGCTGTTCTGACCTGCTATCTGCAGGACCAAAGCCCCAAAATGCCAAATGCCGCCATCCGCCCGGCTATGCTGGTCGTGCCCGGCGGCGGCTACCAGTATTGCTCTGACCGTGAGGGCGAACCGGTTGCCCTGGCTTATATGGCACAGGGGTTCAATGCGTTTGTTCTGCGCTATACGGCAGATGCAACCACCCCGATTGACAAAGCATTACAGGATGGTGCCGCCGCAATGGATTACCTGCGCGCCAACGCCGCAGAGCTGGAAATTGACCCGCAGCAGGTCGCCGCCGTTGGCTTTTCTGCCGGTGGGCATTTGGTTGCTTCGCTGGGCACACTGCTGCCCAAGGCACAGCGCCCCAACGCCCTTGTGTTGGGCTATGCCGCAACGCTGGGCGCAATGTGGACCGTCGCTGGCCGCCAGGAGCCCGACCTGCACGCGCTGGTTGATGATGACACCCCGCCCACATTCCTGTTTGCTACCCAGGGGGACGCGCTGGTTCCTGTTAAGAACAGCCTTGTTTTTGCAGATGCTTTGGCTGACCACAGCATCCCGTTTGCGTTGCACCTCTTCCCGACCGGGGCACACGGCATTTCCCTTGCCACTGCCTGTACCTCCGGGCCGGAAGCTTCCCGTGTCAACCCGGCAACCGCCCAATGGCTGCCGATGAGCGTTGACTTTTTGCAAAAGCTGTGGGGCTGCCTGGGCGTTACCGCACCGGATACCGAGCTTGCCGCCCAGCTTGCCGCCGGGCCGCTCAGCCTGAATATGCCGGTGCGCAGGTTGATGAAGAACCCGCAGGCCAGCGCTCTGCTGCAGGCTGTGCTGGGGGATATGTGGCAGGCCATTGTGTCTAACCCACTTTCCCAGGGAATCAGCCTGCGCGAAATTTCCGGCTTCCTGCAGGCGGCATTGCCGGAAAGCGCATTGAATCAGCTGGATGCCCAGCTAGCCAAAATCCCGGTTGAATAACCCAAAGGAGCTTATCATGCTGTTTATTGAATATCCCAAATGCTCTACCTGCCAAAAGGCCAAATGCTGGCTGGATGAAAACGGCGTTGCTTACACCGACCGCCATATTCTGGAGCAGCCCCCCACCTATGAAGAGCTGAAAGAATGGTACGCTCGCAGCGGGCTGCCCCTGCGCCGCTTTTTTAATACAAGCGGCCTGAAATATAAATCGCTTGCCCTGAAAGACAAACTGCCCACCATGACCGAGGATGAGCAGCTGCACCTGCTTGCCACAGATGGCATGCTTGTCAAGCGGCCTTTGGTGGTCGGGGATGATTTTGTCCTTGTCGGATTCAAGCCTGACGAGTGGGCCAGCACCCTGAAATAATCCACCTTCTAAATAGCAAAGCAAAAACAGCACCGCAGTTTGTTGCACACACAGTCAAGTAAGACGATGTGCACGGCAAAGATTGCGGTGCTGTTTTGTTTTTATTCTTCCCAAAACCGCCAGAGTTCCCGTTCCAGCTTTTCTGTATCATAAATCATTTTCAGGTGGCTCCAATGCGGGGGCATCAGGCGGCGGTAGTCCGGCATGGCAAAGCGGTTATCGATCAGCAGCACCACGCCTTTGTCCCGCGGGGTGCGGATCACACGCCCGGCAGCTTGCAGCACCTTGTTCATGCCGGGGTAACGGTAGGCGTAGTCAAAGCCGCGTGTCTGCTCAAAATAGTCCCGCAGCTGCTCCTGCCGGGGTCCAACCTGCGGCAGCCCTGGGCCCACGATGCCTACACCAATCAGCCGGTCGCCGGTCAGGTCAACGCCCTCCCCAAATATGCCGCCCATTACGGCAAAGCCAAGCAGGGTTTGGCTGGGGCCCGGCACAAACTGGGCCAAAAAGGCCGCTTTCTGCTGTTCATCCATCGCGTTTTCCTGCTTGATGCAGTTGATTTCCGGACAGTGCTCCTTGAACTGTGCATAAGCCTGCTCCATATACGCATAACTGGGGAAAAACGCCAGATAATTCCCGCAGTGCGCCCGCACCATCGTCGCCAGGCTTTCCGCCACAATGGCAAGGCTTGCATCCCTGTCCTTATACCGGGTGCTGACATTGCCGATGCAGAACAGTCCCTGATTGCCCGCGGGGAAGGGGCTGCGCAGGGCAACGGCCCGTGCTTCCGGCACGCCGCACAGGTCCTTATAATAACTGGCCGGGGCCAGCGTTGCACTGAACAGCACCGCGGCGCGCCCCAGGGCAAAACTATCCGCCAAAAAGGCGCTGGGGTCAAGGCAGAGCTGCGCTGCACGCACCTCGCTGCCGGATGCCGTGATTTGCAGCACAAAATGATCGTCAAAGGTATCCGCTACACGCAGCCAGGCCCGCACATCAAAATACAACTGCAGCAGTGCCGTGTGGGTTTCATCCGGTTCTCGGTGGTCGTCCAGCCATGCTTCCAACGGTTCACACAGGCGGTTCAGCAGGTGATCAAACTCCTCGCTGCGCTCTTTTAGAAAGAGTGTTTTGCCAAACCGTCCATCTCTGGCGGCAGTTTCTTCCTCGGCACGGTGGCGCCATTCAATAAATACATCATTTACTTTGGTCAGAGCGTTTTTCAGGCTGCTTTTGCCTTTGCCCAACAGCTTCTTCGCTTCATAAAAGCTGGTTTTGGTCAGGGCAGCACTGTGCATTTCCCGCGCACGCCCCGGCAGGTTGTGCGCTTCGTCCACCAGGAAGATATAATCCCCGGCAGATTCAAAAAATCGCACCAGATGTACAACCGGATCAAACAGATAATTGTAATCCCCAATAATCACATCGCTCCACAGGCTGCTGTCCAGCCCCAGCTCAAAGGGGCATACCGTGTGGCGTTCTGCATATTCCTGCAAGGTTTCCGCCGTCAGGCAGGGGACATCCAGCACATCCCAGAGAGCGCCTTTGATGCGGGCATAATACCCGTTGGCATAGGGGCAGGCTTCCGGGGTACACTCCCGCGTCTCACACAGGCAGATCTTGTCTTTCGCTGTCAGCGTTACACTGCGCAGGTGCAGTTCCGGCTCGGTATCGCGCAGGATAGTCAGTGCGTTTTCCGCTGCCGTACGGGTTGTGCCGCGGGCCGTTAAATAAAAAATCGGTCCCACACTCTCATTGCCCATAGATTTCAGGGCAGGGAACAGCACGCTCATGGATTTACCAATCCCGGTTGGTGCCTGGCACAAAAGCTGGCCGCCGTCCCGGCACACTTTGTATACCTCGCCCGCCATCGCGCGCTGCCCGGGGCGATACGCAGGGAAAGGAAACTGCATGGCCTGCAAATCCGAGTTCCGGGCCTTTTTCCACTCAACCGCCCGCCGCGCCCAGGGGGCATATTCCGCCAGCAGGGCTTCCACTTCCTCCTGCAGCTGCTGCGCGGTGTAATGCCGCTCAAACCGCAGAATCAGCTCTTCATCTACCTGGAAATAGGTCAGCTGAACCCGCATCTCTTCCAACTCATGCTGTGCCGCATAAATTGCTGCATACACAATAGCCTGTGCCCAGTGCTCCGGTGCAAAATCCGGGGTAATATCTGCCGCCGGGCATGCGGTGGTCTTGATCTCATCCACCACGGTAACACCGTCCGCTGCGGTAAAAATGCCATCGGCGCGGCCTTCCAGCGTAAATTCAATTTCTTCATACGCAAAAATACCGCGAAGAAATACCTCCGCGGCGTAATCGGCATGTTCTTTTACAGCGGCGCGCTGCAATTTGCGATGGATGCGTGCGCCCTCATTGGCGCGGTCAAAGCCGGTAAAGCGGTTGTCAATGCTGCCAACCCGGCGCAAGAATTCCACCAGCTGGCGCACCGGCAGCGTGATTTGTATTGGGGATACAGGTTCCTGCAAGGGCTCGTCCTCCTGTCAGGGCAGTCAGCTGCGGTTATAGGTATGGTCACACACCTGCTCAATTTTCTCGCGCAGGGCTACAAAATCTTCAAACGCGGATATTTTGCTTTTTGGGTTGCGCAGCAGCGCTGCCGGGTGCAGAGTTGCCATAAACAATGTGCCCTGCTTATCAAAAAACTTACCGTGGTCCCGCGTGACGGAAAAGTCTTTTCCAATCATCTGCTGGGCGGCAATGCGGCCCAAGCACACCACAATTTTTGGGCGCAGCAGCCGGAACTGCATGCGCAGCCACGGGAGGCAGGCGGCGGATTCTTCCGGGGCAGGGTCGCGGTTTTCTGGCGGGCGGCACTTAACAATATTGGCAATATAAATATTTTTGCTGCGGTCAAGGTCAATCGCTTCCAGGTAATGGTCCAGCAGCTGGCCGCTGCGGCCCACAAAGGGCAGGCCCTGCTCGTCCTCGCTCTGGCCGGGGCCCTCGCCCACAAACAGCACTTCGGCGTCCGGCACGCCCTGCCCGAACACTACGTTTGTCCGGGTGGCGCACAGCTCGCACCGGGTGCAGGCAAGGCATTCGGCCTTTAAAGTATCCATATCCATGGAGAACATCTCCTTTAAAATCAGATCAACGATTTATTTGCAAATTATAATATTGTAAACTATAACACAGATTCAAGAGTACGGCAAACGCACAAAAAGAGATCATCACAGTTTCTTGAAAAAAACACCTGCGTATGATAAAATGAACTTGAAGAAGGGAGTGGGTAAAATGCCGGTATTAAGCATATTTTATGGCATCATCGTCAGAATGTACCGGGAACAGGGCGGAAAACACAATATGCCGCATATCCATGCGGAGTATTCCGGGGAAGAGATCGTGATGGCACTGGACGGGACGATTTTGGAAGGCGGCTTTCCCAAAAACAAGCTGAAGCTGCTGGAAGCGTGGGTAGTAATACACCGCGATGATCTGGAAGCGAACTGGAAGCTGTTGAGCAACGGCGAGCAGTTCTTCCGCATTGACCCTTTGAAATAAGGAGTGATCTTATGTTGCAGCCGAAATTGACTAAGGTGGAGACCATAAGCCCCTTGAAGCTTCGCCTGTTCTACGAAACGGGAGAGGTAAAGCTCTTTGACGTTGCACCCTATGCAACGGGTCCGTGGTACGGACAGCTGAAGGACGAAAGCTATTTCAATGCGGTGCAGCTGCTGCCCGGCGGCGTGGGTATCGAATGGCCGGAGGGACAGGACGTTGCGCCCCACGAACTGTATGAGAACAGCGTCCCCGTAAAGAAAACTGCATGATGGAGCATCTGCCCATAGAGCCTGTGGACTGCACGGGCTCTTTTATATTTGCGGGGAAAATATCCTTTAAAATCAGTATGATATTTTATTCACAAATAAAACAAGGCTTTCTCCCCTAAAATATAGCACAAAAACACAATTTTGTCTTGAAC
>ENA-ORRU01001012-ORRU01001012.1-human-gut-metagenome-genome-assembly--contig:-NODE-1012-length-18568-cov-4.067790_pt1 | contig 18568 bp, 15 predicted proteins | sample MGYA00242184_ERZ509151 | MGnify/ENA primary metagenome ERZ509151 (study PRJEB26280, sample SAMEA2338667) | human gut metagenome | biome: human gut; feature: human-associated habitat; material: faeces... | reverse complement strand
GGCATCGCCGTGGGTCTGGCGTCGAAGATCCTGCCCCACAACTTCGTGGAGCTCATCAATGCCTGCATCGCACACCTCGAGGGGCGCGAATTCCAGCTTTATCCCGACTTCCCGACGGGCGGCATGGCCGATGTGAGCCGCTATAACGACGGCCTGCGGGGCGGGGCGGTGAAGGTGCGCGCCAAGATATCGAAGATCGACAAACGGACGCTGGCCATTACCGAAATTCCCTATACGACGACCACCGAGTCGATCAAGGAGTCGATCATCAAGGCCAACGACAAGGGGAAGATCAAGATCCGCAAGGTGGACGACAATACGGCCGACAAGGTGGAGATCATCATCCAGGTGGCGCCGGACGAGTCGTCGGACAAGACGATCGACGCCCTCTACGCCTTTACGGACTGCGAGGTCTCGATTGCGCCGAACGCCTGCGTCATCTGGGACGACAAACCGCACTTTCTGGGCGTGTCGGAGATCCTTCGCCGTTCGGCCGACCATACGCGCGCGCTGCTGGGACAGGAGCTTCAGATCCGCCTCGGCGAACTGAACGAGGCGTGGCATGCGGCGTCGCTCGAGCGGATCTTCATCGAGAACAGGCTCTACCAGCTGATCGAGGGGTGCAAGACTCGCGAAGAGGCTTATGCGGCCGTGGATAAGGGGCTGGAACCCTTCAAGAAACAGCTGCGACGTGAAGTGACGCTTGAAGACGTGCAGCGCCTGACGGAACTGAAATTTATCCGCATTTCGCGCTACGATTCGGAGAAGGCCGACAACGAGATCCGCCAGATCGAGGAGGATATCAAGACGACGCAATACAACCTCGACCATCTGACCGACTATGCGGTGGCGTGGTACGAGCGGATCCGCGACAAGTACGGCAAGGGGCGCGAACGGCGCACGGAGCTGCGCGAATTCGACTCGATCGAGGCGACGAAGGTGGCCGTGACGAACGCCAAACTTTACGTCGACCGGGCGGAGGGCTTCTTCGGCAGGCTGAAGGTGGAGTCCTTCCACGGAAGGGGCTGGGACGATGCTGGCATGGGGGAGTTCATGGAGATGCCGGACGCCTATCTGTTCTGGTCCCGCGACAAGCGCCGCAAGAGCGACCTGGGCTATATGAGCCCGATGCAGTTCCGAAGAAGCCTAGGTCCTGTAGCGTAGGAACACAGTCCGGGGTTTCCACTGCAGTCCCCGGTGTTCAGTTTAGCCTTGACAGAAGCAGTCCACCTGGAGCGCAACGTCGCGGAGTGGTGCCGCCACAAGCGCGTCGGGGGCGCCACCGTTGCCGCGCTGAAGGCCGCCTTCATGGACAAGCTCGGTAAGGTCGCGTAGGATATCGGCCGACAACGGCCCTGGAGGGGCTTACACCACTTTTCGTGACACAACTTGCCCTCCAGGTGTAATTGGCTAAATTGTTGGTATGCGGGATACGTTAGCGACTCATAAAAGTTGCACGGTTGATGGGGGAGAGTTTGGGACGTTCAAAAGGGCGCAATTCAAAGGTTGAGCTTCTGCGCATCATCTCGATGTGGTTCATAGTGGCTCATCATTTCGTGATTCATAATGCTGAGCCTATTTCCGTTTTCCCCGGGACCGTTGCACGCATGGTACTGCACGGCGTGTTGTACCCTTCGGGGCGTATTGCCGTTGCCGTGTTTTTTATCATTACGGTGTGGTATCTGGCCGACGCGCAACTGACACTTAAGGGTCAGCTGCGAAGGGCTTGGACCCTGCTGGGGCAGATGCTCTTTTACAGTGTGCCGCTCGTCCTGTACTTTGGCGTGTTTAATGCGGGGGATGGGCTGCAAGCTGGAGAGCTGATGGCTGCCGTCTTTGCTCCGCTCGCCTCGCTGTGGTGGTTTCCTACGGTGTATATTCTGCTGATTCTTGTGGCACCCTATCTGTTCGACGGGTTGCGTGCGTTGACGAGCCGGCGGCTGGGCGAGCTCTGTATGCTACTGGTCGTGCTATATGGGGTCTTGCCCGTTGTGCCGTATTCGACAATTGGTGGCTTTGTTTCCTCCCTGACGGGTCAGACGGTCGTGATCGCGTGCGTGACATGTTGGTTTAAGTGGCATTATTGCGGTGGGGCGGGTCCGAGGGTTTTGGTGCTGCCCGTTCTTTCGTACGTTGCTGTGTACGTTTGCTACTTTGTGGCTCAAAAGGACGTGCTCCTTTTGAGCGCTTTCGCTTCCAGCGTGTACGGATCGGTGGTGACTAATCCTGGAAGCCTCTTGTCGCTTGCGATCGCACTTCCGGTGTGCTTGTTTGTCTTTAATGCTCAACCTGCGCATTGGCCTGCTGTCAATTACTTGGCCACGTTGTCGTTTGGCGTGTACCTTGCCACGGACAGCGCGTACATGCAGGAGCTGCTGTGGAAGAACTTGCTTGTGTTCTCCCACTGCCACCCAGCGTGGGGGCTGCTGTCCGTAATGCTTGTAGTGACCGGCGTGTATGTTGTCGCGTCCTGCGTCGAGGCGATTCGACAGGTTCTGTATCGGGCGCTGTTCAAGCATCCGGGTAGGGTGTTTGATGTTTTGTGGGACAAGATTGCAGGGGTCTCTTTGCCAAGGTAGGCCATTGTTGGGCCAAGTCCCAAGCTGTGCACAAATTCGTAATCGCGTTTCTCCTACGCTGCCTTCCTCAGCTCGGTTCCGATAATGGTGTAAGGGCGAAATTGGGTTAACAGTAGGTCAAGTAATTCAGCTAGAATTGCTTGAGCTCTATTTTGTTTTGGTTAAAGTCTACTATTTAGATTTACGTAATTTATTGGGAGTGCATATATGAAAAAGGTTCGTTGCGCAGTTGCTAATTTGGTTACCGCTGTTCTGGTTTCCTCTTCCTTCCTTGCTCCCGTTTCGTCGGCCTATGCACTTGAGTTTTCCTCGCTCTCAAATAATGAAGCCGAGACCTCTAGCTCCTCTTCACTTTCGGATTTCGTTTCCGAGGATACTGAGAAGACCGCCGAAGCCGACTCTTGTGAGGATACTGAGAAGACCGCCGAAGCAGGCTCTTGTAATTCGGATGTCGAATCGGCCGCTCAATCGGCTCAATCTTCCGATTCCTCTTGTGTCGATGCCTCTTTCCAATACTTGTACATTTCGCAACCCTCTCTTTCTTTGGGTGCTATGCAAGAGGCGGCGTTCGCAACTGCATCTGATTCTGATGTTTTGACCTCTGCGTCCCTATCATTCGTCAGCAATTCTGGCGAAGAGCGCTCCGTTGAAGCTTCGGCTTTCTCTGGGAATGCTGCGGGCTTTACATTTGGACAAGATTTGTTGGTAGCGCGGTATTTTTTAACCGGTATTACGTATCAGGTGAAGGATTCGAACGCGATCTATTCAGTGGACCTCTCCTCTGAGGATTACAGCTTTGACGTAGTCAATTCGTCTTCTTCATCTGATAGCGTTGACAATATCGATGATTTGTCGGTCTACTATGCTGATGAGAACGGCAATCCTGTCGAGGCTTTCTCTATTGAAGAGGCGCTTTCCGGTTCTGAAGGTGATGGTGACATTGCGGCTTATAGCGTCGATTCCCGTTCGGCTCGTAAAAACGTTCGCGTGGTTGCACTTGATGCCGGTCACGGTGGATCCGATCCCGGCGCTCAGGGCAATGGGAAGAGTGAAGCCGACCTAACATGGAAGATTGTTAGCGCGTGTAAGACCAAGCTTGAGAATTACGGATTTAAGGTAATTCTCGCTCGTGAGCAGTCGGGCAGCTACGGTAGCAGCGACTTCCTTTACCGCGTTCAGCGTTGCGTCAATCAGGGCGCCCAGGCCTATATCAGTTTCCATATCAATTCAGGTTCGTCCGCAGCTCATGGCGCCGAGGTATATTCGCCTACCGTGAACGGGGCTGACTATACCCAGGTTTCGTACGAGCTGGCCCAGAAGGTTCAGAACAATCTTGTTGCTCTCGGACTTACAAACCGTGGTGTCTTTCAGATGCAGGTAGGCGACGAATTCGCTGTTATTCGTTGCGCTCGTGAAGCTGGAATCCCCGGTATTTTGATTGAGCACGGATTTATCTCTAATTGGGGCGATGCGAACAAGTACTTTAGTGATGCCGGGTGCAAACGCCTTGGAGAAGCTGATGCGGATGCCATCATCGCGCAGTTCCCCAAATCCTCTTGGCTTGATTATTCGTCTGTTTTCGATGCCGACTACTATCTCAATAAGTATCCAGATGTTAACGAATGGGCAAACGGAAGCAAAGATAAGCCCCTGGATCACTTCATCAACTACGGCATGTCGGAGGGCCGCCGCGGCTCCGAGGCGTTCGACGTTTATAGTTATAGAACGAGGTACCTCGATCTTAGGAAGGCTTACGGAAGTAATTTAAAAGAGTATTATCTCCACTATCTCGAATATGGGATGAAAGAGCACCGTAATGGTTCGAGCATGACTGGATTTGAGGGCTATATAATGTCCTCGTCTTTCACTTCTTACGAGGATGCTGCCGTTCATTACGGCAGGACTGTTGGGAAGCATACTTATCCAACAAGCGTGTATAAAAGCAAAGGCAGCGCCTCTATTGATGAGTTTTGTAAGATCCTTTACGAAGAAGCCTCATTTGAGGGAGTATGTCCTGAAGTTTTATATGCTCAAGTCATGAAAGAGACGGGCTATTTAAGATTCGGAAATTTGGTCCAGGCAAATCAGTGCAATTTTGGAGGTGTTGGAGCCACCGGTCCTGGAAATCCCGGATATACTTTTTCTTCCGTTAGAGAAGGGCTTAGGGTTCAGGCGCAGCATTTAAAAGCGTACGCAACAACTGAACCTTTGAATAATCCGTGTATTGACCCACGCTTTAATCTTGTTTCCCGTGGGTGTGCTCCCAAGACGACGGACCTAAATGGACGTTGGGCCGTTCCCGGTAAAGGTTACGGCGAAGGCTTAAATGCAATTGTCCTTGATGTTTTGTGCATGTAATGGGTCTACATGAGTAATCGTCCTTCTCTGTACCACCTGTAGCGCGCTTTAGTGCCGCTCACATCCGCGCCCGCGACCCACCGGCTCGCCGCCTATACGCTCGAGACGCCATACCGGTAGTCGAGAGAAAGGAACTGATCTTGGCGAGAAGGATACCGGCGAGGGTGGTGCTCAGGCTGACGTCGTCGAACCTGTCGCTCAACGTGATCGCCTCTGCACTGCACGCGTCGAAGGTCGGCATCACGCTCAGTTTCCTGCACGGCGAGTACCGCGAGGAGTGCGCCGCGCGGGGCGAGGCGGCCACGTCCTACGACCGCTTCTGCAAGCGGTACAGGCAGTTCACGGTCAGCAGGAACGTCGTGAGCTGGGTCGGCCGCAAGGCGGGCAGGAACATGGAGGTCGACTGGTCCGGTCCGACCATGTCCCTCGTCGACCCGGCGACCGGCGTCGTCTCGAAGGTCTACCTGTTCGTCGCCTGCCTGCCCTTCAGCAGGTACAGCTACGTCGAGCCGGCCCTCGACATGAAGCAGGACACCTGGCTGCCACGTCCACGCGTTCGAGTTCCTCGGAGGCGCCACCCCGTGCATCGCGCCCGACAACCTCAAGACCGGCGTCACCGCCCACCCGAGGGAGGGCGAGGTCGTGCTCAACGCCGCGTACGAGGACCTCGCCGCCCACTACGGGTCGGCGGTCATGCCGGCGAGGGTCCGCAGGCCCCGCGACAAGGCGACCCGGCGTCGTCGACCTCCTCGGTCAGCCACTAGTCTATAACCAGCAGCTCGCCGCGTGGCTGGCCACCAAACTACCAGATTACTATGAAATAATACGAACATGCTGCGGAGAAAAAGACCATAATTGACGTAAGAAGCAGCATAGTTATTCTTGTCGTGCTTTCTTCCTTTATCAATTTGCCTGAATTACTGATCTGTATGCCCCCTGTAGAAAAAGAAGGGGCAAGCAAGGCAGCGTATAGCAACAGCGGAGTAAGGTATCGTGCTTGACAACCTGCAATGGTATCCGATCCAACTGATGTAAAGCTCACATATAAAGCCGTGCAAACAAGAGCAATCGATGATGCGACTATAGTAAGAACCCACAACCTACCACACAGGCTCAATCCAAAAGTCTTCGTTTTTGGACTATCAATTAAAGATCCAACGACGAGAACCGTAAAGGGCAAGGCTGAGCTCCATTGCAACACAACCGGAAGAGAGACGCCCATATAAGAGAATGAAAGCGAGTACATATCGGAATTAACAGGGGAAATATAGCCCAATATGAAGTTGATGAGCGTGTATGCGTAATCCAACGGATGAGAGAGAATATACGCGATTTGACCTGACGCACTAACATCAGATCCCCCGCGGGCATCCCCTGCTTGCGCATCAGCGCTAAATAGCATTGGCAACACAAATGATAAAACCATTACGAGCCCGAAGGCGACTACGAAACCGATATAGCGTTTGTAAGCGGTGCGCGAGGAAAACTTGGCTCGGGGCATAAGAAGTAGCAGACCAATGACTGGAAAGTAAATTGCCTTTGGAGCAAGCCCTAGGAATAACGCAGTGACGATTTTTAGCAGGCTTTTGATTGTAAGTCGCTCGAGCGGACGGCTAATTTCTCTCACTACCAAAGCAGCTGCAAGCATGAGAAATGACGTCACAACAGGATCATACGAATAATTTGAAGCGAGAAAAATACTCGTCGGAAGAAGACCAATGAGCATCATGGACAACTTTTTAGTAGGGATAATACGGATGGCGAAAGCAACAACTACTGCATATGAAATAAGGTTGCCCATCTTACCAAACATGAAGCTCACCAAAATTGGAACATGGAATACGCGAGCTACCCACAGACCGATTGCCGATGGAACATACCCGAATGTGGAGACCGTAGTGAGGCTGCTTTTCGATATGGGCGATGCAAAACTTGCCTGCTCCATATATTCGCCCGACTGTTCAGCAGAAGCACCCGCTTCAGCGACCTCATCCACCGACTCGCGGAGCAATTCATGGTCTAAATTCACCGCAGCCCAGGGCTTGGTGACGAGCAGTTGATCCGCGTATGAATACTCCGAATGACCTAGGTATGACAAACCGAGAGCCCTGTCGTAATGAATCTCGTCATCCCAAGAAATCGCGGTTACCGGAGGTGCTATGAAAACTAAGAAAGATCCCAATAGTAGGCAAGAGCTGAGAAAAAAAAGCTCGACCCTTCCCTTCTTCCAGAAATAAAAGAACGCACCAACGCCGACAAGGAACAAGCAAATCAACAGATAAGTTAAACGACCCGCAACTACACCGATTATCTTAGAGACAAAGTAACTAGGCACCAAGCAAATTATTGCGACAAAGAGGGTCATCAGCGTGACACCCGGAATAGAGTAGACAAACAGTTTGCCAATAGACCTTTGATACGAATGCCCTGAAGGCCCGATCTTGGGAACCGCGGCGTACGAATTGGAGACATGTACGATTATGCAGCCCGAAATAGCGACGAAAAAGATTAGAATACGTCGCTTGCTCCAATCTGATAACTCTAACGGGGTAGACAACGGCGCTCCCCAAAGCGTAAACACCTCAAGAAGAATGGCACCTATAGCGCTTAACCCAATGATACAAGCGAGCATCTTGGGAGAAGAAACGCCATATTTGGTCTGTTTCGGAGTCCTAAGAAAGAAATGATACGAATAAGCAATGAGTACAGCTCCGACAAACGCAGCCAGGGCATAGACAAAAGCCGCGGAAGGACGTAGCTTGATAAAGGCCAGCGACGCAGCAGATAAAACGCCGACGAGCAACGCGGCAATTACCCCAATATCCGCCTTACTCAGATCGGCCTTCCCAATAGTCATCTTTCTTTATCCTCCAAACCTCAAGCGGGGCTAAGGGCAGTTTCAGAGTTTTCCCCTCACTTGCTATTCTGCACTGGTTAGTATCGATACAGCATGCCTGGGCTCAATCGATTTCTCATCATCTGATGATACAGTGAGCCCTCTTGGCTATTTGCTCATTCTCAAGTTCTTGTTCCAAGATTAGCAACATCCCGCGCAATTTTGAACGGCGCCTTGCAAAGCATGCCCTAGACGCAATAAATAAGATGAGAATTACACATGAAGCGGAAAACCAAATAATCAGAGAGGCAATGGTGCTATCCGCAGAAATCTCACCATTGCCTCCCTTGTACCATTCTGAGAAGGCCCAGCCGATAGTAGCTCCCGGAAAACCCATGCCACTGACATAAGCGAAACGATCTCGCCGTCCCCATTTGCGGCATCAAGCAGTGCAAGCAGGATTCTTACTTACTGCGCCAAACCAAGCTCCATCTTTTGAGGAGCCTCGGATGTGCAGCTTGAACAAAAAGAAATTCTAACCAAACGCCTCCCGGAAACTTTCTTATCGTTGTTACTCATTTTGAGCTCATACTCCGCACAGCCCAAAATCCCAGAATCGCCGTGACATCGTTTATGCGAAAGCATATCCGGGATTTTTATATTTAATATCCCTAACACACTCCCCAACTCGCCTGCAGCGCTACGTATCTTCTTGATCGTCCAATCACTTCATAAGCGCAAGCTATTCAACGCGAGAATTCTCGCGGCGTTTCAGTTTGGGGATTTTTACCATGGTTGATTCGTCAGGAGATGACGAGTCTAGCACCGGGGCTGCGCCGCGAGGTGGAGTATAATCACTTTTCGTTGAACGTTTTGTCCGTGAAAGGCAAGTGCATGCAAAGCGATGATACTCAGACTCCGTCCCCGAAGCCGATTCTGTGGATGGTCATTCCTTGTTACAATGAGGAAGCTGTCTTGCCGGAAACATCTGGGACGTTTTTGTCTGAGCTCAGCGGATTGATTTCGGCCGAAATCGTAAGTGATAAAAGTAGCATTCTGTTTGTAGACGATGGGTCGAGTGATAGCACATGGACCATCATTGAAAGACTCTCAAACGACGATGCTCATTTCAGGGGAATATCACTGTCAAGAAATCGAGGTCATCAGAATGCCCTTCTTGCGGGGCTTATGGAAGCGCGTAAGTACTGTGACGTCTCCATTTCTTTGGATTGCGACGGGCAAGACGATATCTCGGCCGTATCTAAAATGATTGAAAAGTACCTGGACGGTAGTGACGTCGTATATGGCGTTAGAAACGACAGGTCTACCGATACGTTCTTTAAAAGGATGACTGCGGAGGCTTTCTACGGCATGATGAAAGAGATGGGGGTAGATACCGTCTTCAATCATGCAGATTATAGGCTCTTGAGCCTTGCCGCTCTGGATGGGTTGTCGGAATATGGAGAATCAAATCTGTTCTTGCGCGGAATGGTTCCGTTGATTGGGCTTCCCAGTTCAACCGTTGAGTACTCGCGCGCAGCTCGCGTTGCGGGTGACAGTCACTATCCCCTACGAAAGATGATCGCTCTCGCTGTTGACGGGATAACGAGCCTTTCGATTAAGCCTATCCACCTAATTAGCGCGGCGGGCGCTGTAATTGGCCTCGTTGGCCTATTGGGGACCTTTTGGGCGATCCTCTCTTATTTCTCTGGGGCGACGGTTTCGGGCTGGACGAGTACCATCTGTGTCATCTTGTTTTTGGGTGGCACGCAACTCCTGAGCCTCGGTGTTATCGGCGAGTATGTGGGCAAGGCGTATCTTGAGACAAAGAGTCGCCCGCGCTATCTAATCGAAAAGAGAACGTATGAAAGCAACCGACGAAACCTAAGGGGCTAACGTGGTCGAATCTTGTCCTGCGACACGTGGAGTCGTTAAGATTCCGTGGTTTTTGCGTTTTGGCAGATGTGTCGCTTTGGCGTATTTCTCGCTTGCCCTGCTTGCCGTTGCTTTCCTTGCCCCGCGCCTGCCTTATGCCTGCAAAGGGGAGGAGGCATCCCTTTCTTTACCTAGTCTGGCTGTGGTTATGATAGTGGGGCTCGTTGTCTCTGTGGCATTGGCTAAGAGACGGCCAAAGGCGAACGTGGACTTCCTTGGTCTTCAAATGTTTAGACGCGTTAGCATTTCATTGGCCGTGGTAGTTTTCGTGCTTCAAATCTGCCTAATCAATAGCATATATTTTGAGACAGGCTGGGATGTCGGTGTGCTGATGTCGGGGTTGTCCGATGAGGGAGCCACGCTGGATTATTTCTCGCGCTATCCCAACCAGCTGTTTTTGCTTTTTATCTTCAAGACTGTGGGCCACTTTTGCCAACTTATTGGATTCCAAAACGTATACCTCATGCTTGACGTGGTGGGAGCAGCGTGTGTTACTTTGGCTGTTGTTCTGACCTCCTTTGTTGTGGCAAGGCTGGCGGGTTTTGGTCCTGGGTACTATACGCTTGCGTTCGGTTGTTTGTACTTGAGCTTCTCTCCTTGGATTGCGGTTCCTTATTCAGATACGTATGGAACTATCTGCCCCGCGCTGGTCTTGTTTCTGTACAACAATACTGGCCGAAGCCCGTTACGCACATTCGGCATGCTCTTTTTCGGCGTGGTCGGATACTTTATTAAGCCTACGGCCATCTTCGTTGTTGTCTCAATTGTGCTTATAGAGGCTGCATGCGCGATAAGTCGTCGAAGGTTTGTCGTTGACGGGCAGTTGGATTGCTCTCAAATCAAATCGCTCTTTTTCCAATTCGCTGCGATCACATGTGCTCTTGTTCTCTCGTTTGGCGCCAACTCACTCGCAAGGGAGGCGGGTCCGGTGATTGACGCCGATAAATCCTTTTCGATGGCTCATTTCTTGATGATGGGATTTAATGACGAGACTTATGGGTGCTACTATGAAGACGACGTTATCTATTCCGCCTCATTTGGTAGCCAACAGGATAGATCACATGCAAATTTCGAAAAGTGGGCTGAGAGGTTAGAGTCTCTGGGTCCCCAGGGTGTTTTGAAGTTGATGGTCCAGAAGACTATTTCGAACTATTCGGACGGTACTTTTGCGTGGGCTGCTGAAGGAAACTTTTTTTTGAGTACTCCTCATTCTGACAACACGCTGTCAAAGTTCTTTGGAGAAGACGGCTCTTTCACGCTGTTCCAGGTTTTTGCCCAGCTTTGCTGGATGTTTGTCCTGGTCGGTATGTGTCTGAACTGGCTGAAGTTCCCTAGATCAAAGACGGAGTATGTGGTTTTATGTTCGGTGTTCTTGCTCAGCGTGTTTTTGATGCTGTTTGAGTGCAGGGCCAGGTATATGTTTCTCTATTCTCCATTTTTTATTGCGCTCGCGGTGCTTGGATGGAGAAACCTGATTGATGTGTTTGCGAAGCGATTCTCGGAAAACAGACTGTCTGGCCGAGAAAGACTCCGCGGGGTTTAACTTGCGGCGAGAAACCTCTTTCTAGACCAGTAGTTCTACATCATAACAACGGCTATGGCGGCAATCTTTAACTATTCTGTAGTCCAGGTTCGCCAAGTAGGTTCTAATCCACATGCAAATCTCATTGATGACCAGACCTGGTAGTGCAAGGGGTTGAATTGTCACTCTTGGATATTTAAATGAAGGCCGCATTTAGATGGTAGCTATCGAGGAGGGACCTGCCGGCATCCGTAGCGCATTGAATGCCGTGAACATGTCGTGCATGAAGCGAGGGTTAAGCTGTGGGTGAGCTTGTCGAGCACGGTCACGTGCACCCCGGGGTAGTTCTTCACTACGTAGTGCACGAAGCTGGACCCGATGAAGCCGCAGCCACCGATGACGATGATGTTGGTGGGTTCGAAGGGCATAAAGACTGGTGTCATGCTACTTGAGAGCGAGCTCTTCAACAAGTGCGTTCACGCGACGTCTGAGCTCTGCAATCTTTACCGTGTTGGAGAACTCTCGATAAAGAAGCAGCGCAATTGCATAGAGGAATACGAAGTTCGACGGGCTTTCGAAGCCAAGGGCCCCTGCGAGCCAGAAGGCAATCTGGGGAACGGCTGCAAACACGACAAAGCTCAAAGCAAAGAACAACCAGAACACGGAGTCGAGAACCTGTATCTGAGCCTTACGGAGCTTCTTCACTATCACGAACAAGATGGCAAATGCACCCAGAATGAGTACGACCCTTAAAACGCTAGACATATAATCACCTGAACCACTGAACGAAAAGAATGGAGATGCAAGCTCGCGCCATGTAAGCAATCGACTTGGAGATATTAAGATAGCTCTCCCCCGCCTGGCGTTCACGCATCTCAACTTGAACCTCGCTCACCTTCGCCCCCTTTTTTATAAGAAGCGAAATGCTCTCGGGCTCAGGGTTAAGCGAGTCGTCCTGCGCGAAGCGCTTAATCATTTCCTTGCTAAACATTCTCATTCCCGAGGTAGGGTCAGCTACGCGCTTTCCCGTAGTCAGCTTGATCATGACTGTAATAAGGCGTGAGCCAATCATTCGAGCGGAGATTTCCTTTTTCACGTGGAGGAAGCGTGAGCCAATTACGATATCAGCGTTTTCATTAATAGCGGTCTCGAGCATTTCATCGATATACTCAGGCATATGCTGACCGTCCGCATCAAACTGAAGGGCATAATCGTAGCCGTTGCGGAGCGCGTACTTCATGCCCGTCTGAAATCCAACGGTGAGGCCAGAATTGACTGGCAGTGTTACGTAGTTGTACCCACGATCGCGACAAATCCGCTCAGTTAAATCCTTGGAGCCGTCGTTTACTACGAGATAGTCAACACTTGGAGCGACACCTACCAGCTCGTCAACCGTGGCCTCGAGCGATTCTTCCTCATTATACGCTGGAATAATAACCAGCAATCGATGATGCTTATCCATACATCCACCTTACCTTTTATCTTCCGAAACGTAATCCAGGCATCACATACTATTTCCAGTAGCCTTTTAGCTGAATAACTAACACGGTTGCCATGAAGCCTATTCCACAAAGAGCAGAAATGAGACAGACATATGTAACACCATCCATCGAATACAGAGCAATTAAAGGTAAGGCGCAGAGAGAGGAAATTAGAGCAGCAACATTCCCAACAAAGGCACCCCGGAAGTTTCTGATAGCCATTAGCAAATCGTTTACAAACCACATATACCCCGTAAGCATCGCAAGCGCCACAAGCGGAGGAAGTAGATATGAAAAGCCAGACATCTTTTTCCCATACACAAGAACAAGAACCGGCTCACCTAAAACCATTACTCCAATAGCGCACACCAGCCCCAGAACAACGATCCCGACCGTCGCCTTTGTCAAAAGCGCATTGAAGCCTTTCCTGTCCCTAGCAGCAAAACTCTCCGAAAAATAGCCTAGAAGAGGATTGTAGATATAGGAGGCGCCCGTCTGAATAAGCGCAACAGGAGCAGCTGCGGCAGCATAAATGCCAAGAGCAGCCTCCCCTTGAACACCAACAAGGTATTGCCTTGGAATCGAAGATGCTGACGCCGCGGCAATGGACGCAAGAACGATGGGGAGACATCTCAAGGCCAGTCGAAGGCACTTTTTGAACGAGATGCTTGGGGCCAATGGGCCGAATTGAAGGGTCCTTGGCAAATCGTAGACAGCACCAACGAGGATCACGACAACGGTCATTGCAACTATCGCCGCCTCGAGCGATTCGCATAAGCCAAACACTACGGTAAAGGCAACAAGAGATAGAATCCCCTGAAAAGACAGAGACTTACCGATGTAATCCATTCGATGATGGCGCTGATCGCACGCGTGAAAGACGTCTACAACCAAGGAAATAGACTTGTAGACGGCATAGAGCAGAATAGCTGCAATCGCTCCCGATTCGCATGTAAACAGCGAATAGCCGGTGCACAGAGCGAGCGCGACTCCGCAAGTGAAAAACCGAAACGCCAGGTATTCACCCGTGGTATTCTCATTCTCAACATCTGAGACCTGGTACGTATACATGCGATACTGAGCGATAGGGGCAAAGATGTTGTAGATGGACATTGCCAAAGAGAAAACGCCGGATGCCTCGTAACCTGAACCAAGGCGAACGATCAGAATCGTAATCAGCCATTGGCAAGCAAGGTTAACGATGGAACCGAACGAGTTCCACAGCATATTCTCTTTAAGAGAGAGCTGCTTAACCTCACTCATCTACCGAACCAATGCTTCCCCGAGACTTTGCAGCCCCTTCTCCAGAACATCAGCAATTCGCTCACTCGCATGACCGTCACCATACGGGTTGCTGGCATGAGCCATGCGGGAATATGCTTCTTCATTCTCTAAGAGGTCGCAACATGTTGAGAAAATAGCATCTTCACTTGTGCCAACAAGCTTAAGCGTGCCCGCCGCAACGCCCTCAGGGCGCTCGGTCGTATCACGCATCACCAAAACCGGCTTACCCAAGCCCGGGGCCTCTTCCTGAATGCCGCCTGAATCGGTAAGAATCAAGTAGGAGCGGGCCATGAAATTATGAAAATCAACCACGTCTAGAGGATCAATTAGATGAATGCGGTCGCAGCCGTCCAACTCTTCATGAGCCGCCTTGCGAACGACAGGATTCAAATGTACAGGATAAACAGCGCGCACGTCATCATGCTTTTCAACAATTCTGCGAATAGCCCTGAACATGTGGTGCATGGGCTCGCCAAGATTCTCTCGACGATGAGCCGTAATCAAGATCAGGCGCCTATCTCCAACCCAATCAAGCTCGGGATGCGAATAATGATCGCGCACCGTCGTACGAAGCGCGTCAATGCCAGTATTTCCCGTCACGAAAATTCGACTGGAATCCCGATGCTCAGAAAGCAGGTTGTTGCGAGCTGCTTCAGTTGGAGCAAAGTGCCAAGCGGCAAGTATGCCGGTTGCCTGCCTATTAAATTCCTCAGGATACGGTGAGTGGATGTTGTATGTACGCAGACCCGCCTCGACATGGCCCACGGGAATGCCCTTGTAGAAGCATGCAAGTGCGGCGGCAAAGGACGTCGTCGTATCACCGTGAACAAGAACAACGTCGGGCTTGAGCTGATCCAGCACGCCGTCCAAGCCATTAAGAACAGCCGTGGTAACATCGAACAAAGTCTGTCTTTGTTTCATGACGTGCAAATCAAAATCGGGCACAACCCCAAACTCCTCAAGGACCACGTCGAGCATCTGGCGATGCTGGCCGGTAACGCAAACCTTCGCGTTAAGGCCAGATCGGTTCTTCAGCTCCTTTACGAGAGGACACATCTTGATTGCTTCGGGCCTTGTTCCAAATACCAACAGGACCGTCTTCTTCGACAAAGAGCTCATGCTGCACTCCATACTTCACTCAAGCCTATTTGCACAAACCAAACATTTTCAATAACGAACGGTACATAAATCCACAAAACGGAATGGCTTTTGCCCTTATTCCGACTGTGCTATGCATCAACTCTGAAACGTACAGGCGATATCCCTTCCAGTTCGTAATGAGCAGCCGATCAGTATTCTTCGTGTAGCCATCGGCAAGGTATTCGCACACGTAGAGAGGAAAGGCGTACCCACGAATTAGATATCCATCGTTGCTGAATCTATTAAAGACAACTGCTTCAGGAACAAACCGCTCATCTTCAAAAACCGGGAATCGGTACTTCCTCAACCGTTCCGTCACAAAGGCCTCGGCAAGGTCACCCGTAATCCCCTTCGATCGGCGATCAATTGACGAATAATCGATGTACGAACCCACATTGTCTTGCAGAATTCCTCCCGTAAGCTTGTTGCCCGGAAAAATACGAACTCCCGACAAGGCAATCAGGCGCTCGTTAGACATAACAGTTTCACAGTTCTCCCCAATACGCTCCAAGGCATCATCGGTTAGATAATCGTCGCTGTCTACCGGGAAAAACAAGGCTCCCTTCGCCTCATCAAGACCCTTATTCCATGCAACGTGCTTTCCGCTATTGACCTGGAAAAAATAGCGGATAGGAAAATTCACCTGACAATCTTGCTGCATCGCCTCGACGAGCTTTCGCGTATCATCCGTGCTTCCATCATCAACAATTATCCATTCGAAATCTCGAAAAGATTGTCTTTTCAGACTTTCGAATAGCTTGGGAAGGATATATGCGCGATTATAAGTCGGGGTAAAAACCGTTATAAGCATAGACGACCCGCTCACTTTAGCAACTGGACCCAACGCTTCCCAAATCCCTGGCAAACGGGATGAGGGAATTTGCAAAAGAAACCTTTTGCACCAGGCGATCACATGAATCCCTGTCGCATACCGCATTGTCCATTTTCAAAACGAGATCATCCACATCCCCGTTATACAGAAGTCCAACACCATGTCTATCAATCTCTTCGGCAATGTCGTAAACGTAAGGAGTAGTGATTACCGGCCTGTGCGCCGCGACGTATTCCAAGAACTTGTTAGGGTAAGCAAAGTGGTTCGTTGGAACGTCCTCTCTCAACATCACGAAGAAGTCCGCAGCACAGAACACGCTAGGGAGGTCAGATGGCTTGAAGCTATCGAATTCAACGTCGTCACAATCACCGATTGCGGCGCGTGCAGAAGTAACGTCACCAGACAAAACAAGTAGCTTTGCCCCACGCCTCTTCAGTATTTCGCGATACAACTCTGCAGTTTGCGGAAGGCATTGCCACGACGAAGCTCCGCCTGAGTAAACGAGCAGCCACTCGTCATCTTCTACACCGTACTTCCTCCTATAATCCTCTCGATACTTAAGCTCCTCCGCACGACCAAAGCTTGGCTTCGCCCCCGTCGCACACGGAACAATGTAGAACTGACCCTCTTTGCAGCCGCACTCTCGACAAAGGAAACTGCGATACGCTCGAGAAACACAAAAGATACGGTCGAACTTACGCAAATATTTGCGCTGCTCGTATCTCTCAACAAAAGCGGCGGCACGGTGGAATGAGCCAAGGAAGAGGGGCTCGTCGCGTGCAAGAAGGGAGCCGTCGCCGTAATAACCATGAACATCAGCACATACAAAAGCTCCCGACGCCTCGGCGGCGCGCTTCATCCGGTCGACATAACGAAACAGCCCCACGCCAGAAAGGATGATCGCCTTGTAGGAGCCACTCAAAACCTTTTTTTCCGCAGTGGTAATTAGCTCTTCATATCCCGACAGCAGCTGCATGGGATTCATAAAATCCCGCCGAACATAAACGCCGGGTCCAAAAGCTTCACCACCCTCAGAAACACCCAAGCGAACATTGCAAAGAGCCGCAACATCAGACTCAATGCCCCACCCATTCTTTAGAGCATCTGCTCTATTTTTAATCAGGCTAAACTCGCCGCCCGAGGTGGCAACATTCCTTGAGGTCACAATAAGAATATCGTGCATCACTATACCTTCTCATTCTCCTACTTCTGAAGAAAACAATATCCGAACGAGGAAACAAAACCGCGGCAAACCCCAGTCAACGGAAAAGCAACACCAACGTAATTGCTACGCACCAAGAAGTTCAACGAGCCTCTCTGCAGTATTGCCCCACGTACAATACTCTCGAACTCTACTCTGGACCAGCCGTCCCTTTCGCCGCGTCTCCGCTTTCGATGCGCACGCCACTCGTATTGCTTCGGCAATTTGGTCGGGAGCACAGCCATCCAACAAAAAACCGCAATCTTCCTCACCAAATACTTCGTCAACTCCGCCCACCAAGGGAATGATTGCCGGGGTGCCGCACGCCGAAGACTCGAGAAGGGTCGTACAAAAACCCTCTGATCTCGTAGGAAGACACAGCACGTCTGCGGCCTGAAGCAAGGACGACACATCCGCCGGACGCAAAGGACCAACATAGGAGACATTCTCAGGAGTAGAATCCATCAACTCACGCAGGGGACCATCACCCGCAACCACCAACTTTACGGGCGTTTCATTCAGTTGCTTCATAGCCGCAAGAAGGGAGTCGATACCCTTCTCGGGAATCAACCTTCCAACAAAACAGGCAAGAACAGAATCCGTCCCGACGCCCAATTCGGCACGAAAATCTCGATTTGAGGCATTGGAGCAATAAGCATCAACGTCAATCGCGTTAGGCAGGATATCAATGCCAGAAATACCAAATTGTCGAAGCCAATCCAGGCTTTTCTTAGAAACACCGCAAAACACTGGATGAAACCGCTTGGCAATCGAAGTAATTATGTGTTCATAGGCGCGAACGAACACATCCAATACTGCGTTTCCGAATGTAAGATACTGCGATCCATGGTCAAGAACGATGGGGGTAAGATGATGGCGCCTGGCGAACCGAAGCCCACAGATTGAATGGGGATAAAACCTCGTATTAACTAGGACGCCATCGAAGCACTCGCCATCAAGAGCCCTCAGCATGCTCCGATAAGCTCTTCCAAAACGCGAGACAGGGAACCTGCCACCAAGCAATGGAAAACACGGCAGTCTTACAACCTCAATACCATCGTCTGTTACCTCTCGAGACGGCAGCGAATCGCAATTACACGTGACCACGACCGGCTTATGGCCCATGCCAATGAGCGTAACTGCGAGGTTTCTGGTATAGGACTCAACACCGCCAATGTGAGGCAGATATTGAGCGGAAAAGATTGCTATTCTCAGCGCTTCAGCCATTGATTCTTTCTTACTCTCTCGTCATCTCTATCTCGCTCTAGAAAAGCCAGAACGAGCTTGAATCTTGGCATAAGAGCTCCCAATCTCTTAGCAAAAGATATAGTTTATGGTAGCAGACCGCCCTACAAACAAAAGGACGGAGCTCACGCTCCGTCCCTTTGCTACTTGACGGT
>ENA-ORRU01001007-ORRU01001007.1-human-gut-metagenome-genome-assembly--contig:-NODE-1007-length-18634-cov-7.484795_pt1 | contig 18634 bp, 16 predicted proteins | sample MGYA00242184_ERZ509151 | MGnify/ENA primary metagenome ERZ509151 (study PRJEB26280, sample SAMEA2338667) | human gut metagenome | biome: human gut; feature: human-associated habitat; material: faeces... | reverse complement strand
ATTACAAGCCAAATCAACCTCTGAATTTTTGTAGTGATTTCTAAAATATTTTGTCATCTTAAATGAACTCATCCATTTATTGTCAAATTTCACTCCAGAATAACGTACACGATTAGCTCCAAATTTTACTTGCCTATAATGATACAATGCATCATCAAGAATTGATATTTTCTCACAGAAAAACATATAATTGCCAGTAAACAAAATATCTTCACAGGCCAAATACCCTTTTTCAAATCTAATATGCTCTCTTTCAATAATTTCCCTTTTAAACATTTTATTCCACACATAACCATTTACACTATTATATCCCAATGCAAATTTCATACCTGTACAACCATCAATAATACCTTTAGAAATTATTTTAAATTTAGGCAAATTGTCTACTCCAAATGGTATGAAACTACATACCGCCATATCACTTTTATCGTGTTCAATTGCATAAACAAGTTTTTCAATAAACTCTGTTTCATAAGTATCATCACTATCAATAAATGCAATATATTTTCCATTGGCATGTTCAATTGCATTATTTCTAGCAAAATCCACTCCACAATTTTTCTGATGAATTGCAACTATCCTATCATCTATATTTGCATATTCATCAATAATTTTTCCACAATTATCTGGCGAACCATCATCAACCATTATTAGCTCAAAATTCTTGTATGTTTGTGCTAAAACAGAATCTATACATTCACTTAAATACTTTTCCACATTATAAATAGGCATAAGTATAGATACTTTTTCCATTAGTCCTCCCTCCAGTATTTAAATATCAATCTCAATATCTTCACATCATCAACAAAATATCTTTTAAACATTCTCTTTGGTTCCTGCAAAAATCTATAAAACCATTCAAGTCCATGATCACTCATCCATCGTGGCGCTCTTTTGATATTTCCAGCCAAAAAATCAACTGTAGCACCAGCACATACTGAAACGGTAGCATCATATTTCATATAATTCTCATATATCCACTTTTCTTGTTTTGGACATCCTAAACATCCTATTAACAAATCCGGATGCGCATCACTAATCATCTGATTTATTTTATCTAATTCAGATTCATCATTCTCAAATCCTAATGGTGGTGCATATGTTCCAACTATTCTGATGCCAGGAAGTTTCTGTTCAAGCTTCTTCTTTGCCTGTTCTGCAACTCCATCTTTACCACCTATAATAAAAATAGAATAATTTTTATCTGCTGCTCTTTTGCACAACTGAGGTACAAGGTCAGATCCCGAAACTTTTTCTTTTATCTGACATTTGTGTAACTTTGAAATCCATATCAGAGGTTTTCCATCAACCAATACCATATCAGCTTCATTAGTTATCCTTCTAAGATAATCATCACTTTCCATCTTCATGACAACATCCACATTGATTGCTACAATATATGATTTTTTCCTTTTATGAATTAGTTCATCGATTTCATCTAATGTTTCATCTAATGTGACATTATTTACATATGTATTAAGTAATCTTTGTTTCTCTAGCATTTTAATTATTATCTCCAAAGAATCTTTCTTCGAGCATCAGACACAGGCAATGATATATTGGCAAATGATACTCCTGTATTCTATATGTCCTTGTCTCAGGTGCTTTTATTGTCACATCTGCAATCTGTGACAATTTGCTATCCTTAGCACCCGTAAGCGCTACAACTTTCATTCCTTTCGCTTTTGCAACTACTGCAGCATATAAAATATTTTTACTGTTACCGGATGTGGAAATTCCCAGGAAAACATCTCCTTCCTTTCCATATCCATTTACCTGCTGTGCAAAACAAAGCAATGGTTCACAATCATTCATATATGCAGTTGTAAGTGCGACATGTCCATCAAGTGCAATTGTTGGGAGCGCCATCTGTAAATTTTCTCCAAGTACCTTGCCAAGTTCATCATTTACAGACATTAATCTTTCTTTATATTCTGATGAAAGATTTCTGGGATTTTCAAATCCCTTCATCAGCTCACCAACTATGTGTTCAGAATCTGCTGCCGAGCCACCATTTCCTGCAACTAAAAGCTTATTTCCCTTTGCATAACTCTCTTCAAGAATTAAATAGGCTTTTTCGATTTCTTTTTTGCATTTATCTATTTGCGGATATCTTTCGATTAATACATCAATCTGTTTCTGAATATTCTCTTCCAACACTTTACTTCACCTTTTACATTTACAAAATTTCTTCATATTCTTCCGGACTATAATGAATCACCCTTGTGCCACCATCTTCAAATTTAAAAGGAATATACATAAGGTCTTTCATTGCTTCTTTCACAGCCTCATGTTTTTCCGGCTGAACATAAAATACTAAGAAGCCTCCTCCACCAGCCCCAAGGAGCTTTCCTCCAAGTGCACCGGCTTTCATACCTCTTTCGTATAACTCATCTATACTTCCTGTGCTTACGGCTCCACCTGTTCCCTTCTTCAATTTCCATGTAGTATCAAGAAGATGACCGAACTCATCTAAATTTCTCTTCTTGTCCGTAAGAACTGCCTCTGCTTCATCTACCAGACTATACATTTTTTTAAGTCTTACACTTTTGTCTTCTGAACTGCTTGCTTTATTTGCTTTCTGCACATCTGAAGAAAAACGTGTGAAACCTGTGAAGAACATCAATAAATTATCATTTAACATTCTTTTTCGTTCCGGAGATATTATTACAGGAAGCACCTCATATCCATCTGAATTGAAATTAATTCTGTTAAAGCCTCCGAAGGAAGCGGCTATCTGATCCTGCCAGCCTCCTGATTCATTACACAAAACACGTTCAAGATATATTGCCTCATCTGCCAGTTTCTTTTTATCTGCATATTTGCCTTTAAGAGCATAGAACGCATTAAGCATTCCTACCGCAAAAGATGAGCTGGTTCCCAACCCTGAACGAGCCGGAAGATCAGCTTCATACGTAAGTCTTATCTCTCTCATATCAAGCATCTTCATTGCTTCTCGAATTGCCGGATGTTGAATATCATTTATATCAGTTACTCTCTCTGTTTTTGAATAAGAAAGCTCTGTTGAATAATCAAAAAACCTTGGGAGATGTCTTACATTGACATAACAGTATTTATCAAATGTAGTCGAAAGGACTGCACCTTCATTTTCCCTGAAATATTCCTCCATATCTGTTCCGCCACCAAAAAATGACATGCGAAATGGGGTCTTAGTTATAATCATGTAATACTCCCTTCACAGCGTCCAATAGTCCGCCTTCATTTATTTTTATACTCGTACATCCTGCCGCCTCACCAGCCTGTACATCCGAATCAGAATCCCCTATCATGTAGCTGGCTTTTAAATCAATATTCAAATCTTCTGCTGCTTTTATCAGCATTCCCGGCTTTGGCTTTCTGCAATCACAATCTATTTTCAATTCAGGTATCTCACCTTCATAACCTTTATGTGGATGATGTGGGCAGAAATATAACCCATCAATATATGCCCCGTCTTTTCCAAGTAGAGTTTCCATTTTACAATGAATGTTATCCAACTCTTCAAATGTAACTTCTCCCCTTGCAATAACAGGCTGATTTGTGACTACTATAGCTAAATAACCACTAGCGTTAATCATTCTTATAGCATCTGAAACTTCTGGTAATAATTCAAATTCATCTATATTTCTCAAAAAACCTACATACTTATTAATAGTTCCATCTCTATCTAAAAAGATTGCCTTTTGTTTATTTCTAAGATTCTTTGCTGAAACAACACCTTTTTCAAAATCTTCACATACTGAATAATATCTATCCGGTGTTCCCATATCCTTTACATATTCAGGCGAATCATAGCAAAACATTTTTCCTGTGGAACACAATGGTTTAAGAATCTGACGGTCCAAATCTACTTTTACACTCTTTCCATCTATTTCCTTGCCAATTGAATTTTTATCATTTCCACTCATCTCCAATGCTTTAGGAGAAATCACATGAAGTCCGGCATTCACCCTATTTTTGTAATACTTTGGTCTGGATTCTTCTTTTGTAAGCCATTGTTTTACTTCACCACTCTTATCAGCAATAATTAATCCACTATCATACGGATGAGAATTCGGATGTGTAAACAATGTCACTAATGCATCATTTTGTCTGTGAAATTTCACCATTCTGTTAAAATCCACATCAAATACGGCATCCGCGTTCAAAAGTAGAAAATCTTCTTTTAAATCCAGAAAAAACAAAGCTCCTGCATTTCCTAAGGGTTTGTCTTCTACAAAGTAATTGATTTTCACTCCAAGCCTTGTTCCATCTCCAAAATAGTCCTTTATTTTATCAGCCATATAACCTATTGTCAGGATTATCTCTGTGAATCCCTGTTCTCTGAGCGAAATAATTTCTCGTTCCAAGACAGGCATATTTTGTATTGGAATTAGTGGCTTTGGAATATCAGGGAATAATTCAGAAATCCTGGTTCCTCTACCTCCGGCCATTAATACAACCTTCATAAGTTAATATTTCTCCTTGTTAAAACTACATTGCTCCATCATTTCTTAATACTCCTAGCACCGTTTGAAATATTATCTTTATATCTCCCTTAACACTCCACTCTGCAATATATTTAGTATCCAGCTTCACCACTTCCTCGAAGTCTGTGATATTACTTCTGCCACTCACCTGCCATAGTCCGGTCAGTCCCGGTCTGAATGACATTCTGGCTCTGTGATGTGGTTCATACTTCTCCCACTCATCGAGTGTCGGTGGTCTTGTGCCCACAAGGCTCATATCTCCCACTAGTATATTGAAGAATTGTGGGAATTCATCCAGGCTTGTTTTCCTGATAAACTGCCCAATTCCGGTTTTCTTCTTTCCGTTTGGCAGCACCTTATTGCCTATGATTCTCGGGTCGAAGTCCATCTTGAACATCATTCCGTCACCCACTTTATTCTGTGCCGCAAGCTCCTTCTTTCGCTCCTCGGCATCCATATACATGCTGCGGAATTTGTACATCTTGAATTTTCTTCCGTTTCTGCCGACTCTCTCCTGCGCGAAAAATATAGGTCCAGGCGATGCTATGTATATCATAGGACCCACAAATATCATTATGATAAGTGTGAACAGGCAGCCCACCAATCCTCCGACTATATCCATGCCTCTCTTTACCAGAAGCGCGCTGGTGTTGGCATAGTTCACGCTTGATGTGACTACGGTATAGTCGCCTATCTTTTCTATCTGCTTGTAGCCTCCCTGGGCTGTGCCATTTTTGGTTATTCCTGTATGTACCGCTATTCCCATCTCAAGGAATATATCTGCCATCCGCTTTGGATATTCATCCTCGCTACAAGGCGGGATGAGCACCTCATCCACCCACTCATCACACGCATAGTCCACTATACCATCGTGGTTTGCAACTATAGGTATGCCACATATAGTCATACCCTTCATGTCTGTATCCAGTGAAGCTGCTACTATCTTTGTATAGCCTATACAGCTTTTCTCCACTGTGCACAGTGTATCACGAAGCATGGCATCAGGTGCTATGACAAACAGCGATTTTCTTGATGCTCCAAAGCCCTTTTTCTTAAGGAAGCTCTTGAGCGCTAGTCTTGCTACATATGTTATTGTCACATAGATTGGAAACATGATATAAAATGATAATCGCGAGTATATATCAGCCATCTGTGTGGTGAACAGAAATAGCGCTGTCACCAGAAATACAAGCACTGCGTGCTTGCAGGTCGATATGAATTCATCCAGATATCCGCGTTTTAGGACGTTCTTGAATGAATCTGCCATTATCTCCACAAAGAAATCTATCAGAAGAAATGCTACACCCAGTATACGGTAGTCCTTGTCCACATATGGGTTATTAAAGCCGAAGCGTATCACATATGAAATAAAAAATGCTATAACAATGCATGCGATATCTATAAGCATAAAATCTATATGCTTTGTCCATCCTCTGCCTTTCTTTCTGTACATTCTTTCCAAATTCTCCTTGTGGTATCTTTTATTTTCCTTTATACCTGTTCTAGGGGAGGTACCTTTGTACCCCCCGAATTATTTTAGCCTATTCTGTTTTACGTATGTTTTATTCGGTTATTTGTATCTTTTTCTGTATCTAATCAGGGTTTTCAATAATATATTTTCACCCATTTTTAATTCTTTGTCAATGAATATTAGGTTTTCTTTACAATTTTCGACACATTCGCTAATCGCTATGGTATTGTAGCGCGCATTATTATATGCCATACTGCTTATTTTTCCTCAAACAGCCTCTGCTTTCTCTCTATCATCTCATCAATCCTTGTGATATACTGCCCTACATCCTTGACATTCTCGCATCTGTCGATGCGGTGTGTGCCATCCGGATTCGGTACGGGCCAGACACGCTTGGTGCTTGCTCCAGCTCCGCAGGCTACAATAGTCTGTTTTTCCTCCATGATCAGTATATTGTATACACCGGCCTTGCCCTTTGCCGCATAGCCCACGTTTTCCATGTTGCCTGCCATGCCCTTCTGCCTGTAGAGGTAATATGGCTCAAGCCCCATCTGCTTACAGTAGGCTGCGCAGAGATCCATATGCTCCTGAGTGTTGACCATCTGCATATCACTGTAGCGGTCCTTGAAGATGGTGAGTCGTGCAGCTCGCTTTACTGCGAGTGAATGGATGGTGACGTTGTCAGGCGCCAGTTCCTTCACCAGCTCCATTGTGTGCCTTACATCATCGAGTGTCTCCTCGGGAAGTCCCATGATGAGGTCCATGTTTATGTTGTCAAAGCCCAGCTCACGCGCGAGCTTGAAGCTTTGTATCGTATCGTCTACTGTGTGGTGTCTTCCTATTATATCAAGTGTCTGCTGCTTCATGGTCTGTGGATTTACTGATATACGGCTGATGCCGTTTTTCTTTAGTGCCAGGAGCTTTTCTCTCGTGATGGAGTCCGGTCTGCCTGCCTCCACTGTAAATTCCAGACAGTCCTTTAAATCAAAGCTGCATTTGATTTTTCTGATAAGCCTGTCAAGTTGCGCAGGGCTTAGTGTGGTCGGTGTGCCGCCTCCTATGTAGATGGAGTTTAGCTTCTTGTGGTAGAATTTCTGTGCCGTGTAGTCTATCTCCTTCTCGAGTGCGTCGAGATAATCATCCACGCGGTTTTTCCACACACCCAGTGGATATGATGTAAACGAACAGTATGCACAGGTGCTTGGGCAGAATGGTATACCTATGTACAGGCTGTAGCCGTTGTCATAGTCCACTTTGTCAAGCAGTGCCTTCTCGCGCTTTGCTATGCCTATTGAAAGGTCGATTTTCTCATCGCTTGCAAGATAGGTTTCCTTCAGATAGTCATAGGTTTCCTTATCGCTCATGCCGTCCTCTATGCATTTCATGGCTATCTTGGTCGGTCTGATGCCTGAGAGTGTGCCCCACGGAAGGCTTTTTCCTGTGCCCTTTTCTATCATGGAATAAAGAGCGAGCTTGAGGCGGTTTTTGGTTTCCTTGCGTCCTGTGCCGGTCACGGATATTTTTGTGCTGATACTTTCTCCGGCTGTTTTAATGTCACTTTCGTCGGCTTGCTGCATCTCATCTGTCATGGAATTATTTCCACCGGCTCTATTCAGCGTCCACTCCACTGCAATTTCATCGCCCACATAGTCTATCTTAAATACCTGTGAGGCATCCGCAAATTCCTTTACGCCATCAGCTGTCATTTCGTGGTGTGTGCAGGCTAAGTTTTTTCCCTCTACCTCATCAGGTGAGCAGCTATAGTACATCTGCACATCCTCCTGCGGGAAGAACTCCTTGAGCAGTGAGTGCACATCATATTCAAAATCCGGTTTATTAAATACTACTACTATCATAAGTAAGGGTTATACATCCTCTCGTTTTCTATGGTTGTTGTGTCGTTGTGGCCCGGGTACACCTCTGTATGCTCAGGCAGTGTCATGATTTTTTCTTTCACTGTGCGCACAAGGTCTGACATGCTGCCACCCTTGAAATCCGTACGTCCGATTGAGCCGCAAAACAGTGAGTCTCCTGTAAAGATCACGTCCTCATATGGGAAATAATAGCAGCAGCCGCCCGGTGTATGCCCCGGTGTGTGAAGCACTACTATGTGAAAGCCTGCGATGTCAAGCTCCTGCTTATCCTTCAAAAATACATCTGCATAAAAAGTCTTTGACTGCCCCATCATGTAGCTGACATTGAGCTGCGGATCATCAAGCGTAGCCTTGTCTGCCTCATGGATATATATCTTGATGCCGTAACGGTCTGCGAGCGGCTTTGCATCAGTGGCATGATCAAAGTGTCCGTGTGTGAGCAGTATTGCTACAGGCTTTGCGCCTGACTCATCCACCTTTTTGGCGAGCTGATTAGCACACGCGCCAGGGTCTATTATTATCATTTCCTTTGTCTTTATATTGGTGACAAAATAGCAGTTGGTCTGCACCGGTCCCACTACGAAGTGGTCTATCTTCATATTTACCATATGAGTGTACTCCTTGTCTGTTATATGTTATGCTTCACGCAAGAACCACCGGGATTTAGCCGGTGGTCCTCTCTACGTCTATTACACTTTCTATCTGTCTGAGCTTCTCCACTAGAACCTTTATCTGGTCCCTGCCTTTGATATTAAAAAATACCTCGATTGTAGCGATGCCCTGCTTGCTGGTCTTGGACTGGATACCACTGATATTGATTTCCTTCTCGGTAAATATCTTTGTGATATCTACGAGCAGTCCCGGCCTGTCATGACAGAATATCTTTAAGTCTGCCTGATACTCGGCACCGTTGTCCATGAGGGCTGTATCCTGCCACTCTGCTTCTATGAGCCTGTCCTTTTCTATCTTGGACAGATTGATAATATTCACACAGTCTGTCCTGTGGATGGAGATGCCTCGGCCTCTTGTGACAAAGCCCACGATTTCATCTCCCGGAACAGGATTGCAGCACTTCGAGAAGTGCACAGCCACGTCATAGAGTCCGTGTACCACAATACCGCTCTTTGACTTGTGCTCCGGCTGTATACCTGCTGCTGCCTGCTGCTTTTCTGCGATGCTGCCAAGCACATCTGCATCTGTCACCGGCACCACATGATCCTTCTTGTACTCGTCGTACATCCTGTTGACTATCTGGCTCTCCTTGAGTCCGCCGTGACCGACGGTTGCAAGGCATGAGTTCCAGTCGTGGAAGCCGTATTTACGGCGTATTTTCTCCTGATACTCAGGCTTGTTTATCTCAGCAAAGTTGATGCCCTTTGCCTTGGCATAGGCTGCTATCAGATCCTTGCCGTGCTGTATATTCTCCTCCTTGAGCTCACTTCTGAACCACTGGTTGATCTTGTTCTTGGCCTGTGTGCTCTTTACGACCTTGAGCCAGTCACGGCTTGGTCCCTTGGAGTTCTGTGAGGTGATTATCTCTATCTGGTCACCGTTTTTGATGACATAGTCTATCGGCACCAGCTTGCCGTTTACCTTGGCACCGACCATCTTGTTGCCGACCGCAGAGTGTATGCTGTAGGCAAAGTCTATAGGTGTGGAGCCCTTTGGCAGGTTCTTTACATCGCCGGACGGTGTGAATGCAAATACATTGTCGGAGAATAAATTTAAATCACTCTTTAATAAAGTCATAAACTCCTTATTATCCGACATGTCCTGCTGCCACTCGAGTATCTGGCGCAACCAGCTGAGCTTCTCCTCCTCTGTGACAGTGGTGGTAGTGGCATTGCCGTTGTTTGCTTCCTTGTACTTCCAGTGCGCTGCGATACCGTACTCAGCTGTACGATGCATCTCATAGGTACGTATCTGTATCTCAAACGGCTGTCCGCTCGGGCCTATGAGTGTCGTGTGAAGCGACTGGTACATGTTCTGCTTCGGCATGGCAATATAGTCCTTGAAACGACCCGGTATAGGCTTATACTTCTCATGTATGATACCTAGCACTGCGTAGCAGTCCGGTATGGTATCCACCAGAATTCTGATGGCAAAGAGGTCATATATCTGGTCTATAGTCTTGTCCTGATTGACCATCTTCTTATATATACTGAAGAAATGCTTTGCCCTGCCGTATATCTCAGCCTTGATGCCGGCATCTGAAACATACTTCTTGACATCGTTTACCAGGCCCTGGATGTAAGTGTCGCGCTCTGTCTTTCTGAGGGCTACCTTCTCTACCAGATCGTAGTAGGCATCCGGATAGAGGTACTTCATACAAAGGTCCTCGAGCTCTATCTTTATCTTGCTGATACCAAGTCGCTGCGCGATAGGACAGTAGATATCCTGTGTCTCTCTGGCGATACGCTGCTGTGCCTCCTTGGACTGGTACTTGAGCGTACGCATATTGTGCAGTCTGTCTGCCAGCTTTATGAGGATGACTCTGATATCCTTTGCCATGGCGAGAAACATCTTGCGCAGATTCTCTGCCTGCATCTCAAGCCTGTCCGCATTCTTATCCTTCGGATCCTTGGTGCTGTCTGTCAGATGCAGGTGCTTTAACTTCGTGACACCATCCACCAGATGTGCGACATCGTCTCCAAACTCCGCACGCATCTCATCCATGGTCATGATGGTGTCCTCCAGCACATCATGGAGCAGTCCTGCTGCAATGGTTTCCTTATCCAGCTCGAGCTCGGCGAGTATTATGGCAACACAAAGCGGATGTATGATATAAGGCTCTCCTGACTTACGCGCCTGACCCTTATGAGCATCATAAGCTACCCTGTAGGCTTTGTCCACAAGGCTTGTGTCATCCGACGGATGGTACTTTTTGATTTCCTTTTTAAGCTCATCGTAAAGCTCCTCTGGGCTCGTAAAATCCTTTGTTCCCCTTATACCGCTGGTATCTGAGCGAAATTTGTCCGCTATTTTTTCTAATTCTTCTGTTGAGTAATCTGCCAATAGTCTCACCTCGATTGTAGTGTATCTTTAGTAGCCATTATATTTTATTTCTTTAAAAATTGCAATCTTATGTTGTTAGCCGATAACCATCTTTACTCCGCCATACATGCCGGCTGAGTTGCCGAGTGTGGCGAGCTTGATCTCTGTCTCACGGCTTGCATGGAAGGCATACTCTTTATAGTACTTTGCTGCTGTATCGATGATGATGCTGCCTGCCTTTGAGAGGCCTCCGCCGACAACAAATACCTCAGGGTCCATAACGCATGCTACTGCTGCCATTGCCTTGCCGAGAAGCTTCATAGACTGCTCTACTGCCGCAATGCCCGCTGCATCTCCTGCCTTTGCCGCATCGCATACATCCTTGGCTGTGAAGCCTGCATTTAAATCAAGCTTTGTTGCCACATCCCTGTGTGCTGCAATGTATCTCTCTGCTACTCTTACAAGTCCGTTTGCTGATGCATACTGCTCTAAGCAACCCTTCTTGCCGCAGCCACAGCACTCTGACTCATCATCTACCATAGGCATATGTCCTATCTCTCCGCCTGCTCCGTTTACTCCGGCTACGATTTTGCCTTCGCGGATGATTCCTCCGCCTACGCCTGTGCCGAGTGTGATCATGACTACATCCTGATGACCCTTTCCGCCACCCTGCCACATCTCACCGAGTGCAGCTACGTTGGCATCGTTTCCGGCCTTTACCTTGATGCCGCCGCACAGTACTGAGAGTGACTGTGCCACGTTGAACACGCCCCAGCCGAGGTTGACGCATCTTAATACTGTTCCGTCATCCTTTACAGGTCCCGGCACTCCCATGCCTACACCCTCGATGTCACCCATCTCGATGCCGTGCTTCTCGTTATTCTCCTTGATGGATGCTGCGATATCAGGCAGGATGAGCTCGCCGGAATTCTCTGTGCGTGTAGGAATCTCCCATGTATCGACAAGCTTTCCTGTGGTCTCGAAAAAGCCTATCTTTACAGTTGTTCCACCTATATCTACTCCGTATGCATATTGTTTCATTTTTCGTCCTCCAAATCGTTAAACTATGTTTATATTTTATTGCCTAATTGCATATTTTTCAATGTTTTTTACTATTTTTTTAAAATCCGTAATTTTGCCTTGAAAGCCTCATAAAAAGTGGCTTCATAGAAAAGATAAAACTTCTGCGGCTGAAGTTATAGTTTATGACCATGAGCACGTCATCCTCATCGACCAGTACATTTCCATCCAGGTCCATCACATATGTGGAAAGGCTGAGGTCATCCTGCCTGAAAATACTCTCACAGATGGTGATTGTGGCATCCGGTTGAAAATGTGCCGTACCATATGCTTCGTCAGTATCCTGCAAACCAACAATGTAAACCCTTTTATCAGGCCACATGACTTTTATTTTTTCTTTGAGTGTATCTGCATATAACGGAAATTCACCTGCTATTATAGCTATATCCGACTTATCGCCTATCGCCCTCTCAAGCCCGTCATAAGTCAATTCCAGATTAAATATCCTGTCCGCCTTCGCTTTTCCCATAACTTTGTGAAGTGCATCATCTAATGCCGCCATAACTGTTTTTGAGCGGTTTTCTTCCCCGCGATATAGACCTGTGTAGTTTATCTCAAATATTGAGCCAAGAAATGTCTCTGCCATATCTGAAAGTCTTTCCTCATCAATATGGTCTAAAAAGAACTTGATCCAGTTCCGCCATGCATAGTAGGTTGGAAATGTATTAATATCCTCCTTTTTTGCCCCCATCGCATGACTTGCCGCTGCTGCACCTACAGATGCAACCTCGTAGCCTGCCTCCCTGCACCTGACACACCACTCGGTGTCATCCCAATAGAGGAAATTCTCCTCAGGCATGACGCCAATCTGTTCTACAACTGTACGTCTTATCATGAGCGCGCACGCCGGGACTGCATCAGAATATACCACATCAGGCATTGAACCATCCTCTATATGATTTAGATACGTCGAGTCCACGCTATAATTATCATAATCTATGAACGAGCCATACTGCTGCACATAGTTTTCCTGCCCGGTATGATAAATCTTTGCCGCCGCTATGCCTGCCTTCTCATGTGAATCAAGGAAATCCGAAAGTGTTCCTATACAGTTTTCGTCAAGCAGTGCGTCATTGTCTACGCACATCAGATACATGTGTCCCTCAGCCATCGCCACGCGAAGCCCTGTATTGAAGCCACCAGAGCCCCCGAGATTTTCACTGTTTTCGATAAGTGTGAGCCTGTCGCAGCTTCCGTAACACTCTCTTATCAACCTCACCGACTCGTCTGTCGATGCGTTATCCACAACATAGATGTGATAATCCTCATATTTTGATTCAAGAACTGACTGTATACAGTCAATAACATCATTTTGTTTATTATAGTTACATATAACAATTCCTATTTTCGCCATATTTATGCACATTCCTTTCTATCAGGCAACTATTCAGTTCTTATATCTGAATGAATCCTGCCGAGCTGCTCCTGCTACACATATAAAATATATAATGAACTGTCAGATTGAAAGAACATACCTATCTAATCCACCGGTATTTCTCTCATTCCCGATTTGTCCGTTTCTGACAAATCCAAGCCTTTTTGCAAGACGCACCGATGCCACATTTTTCTCATCTATCCGGCAGTAGAGCTCCTCAAAGTCTGTGTTTTTCCGCGCGTAGTCTATGATGAAGCGGCACACCTCCGTGGCATAGCCTTGGTTCTGAAATTCCGGTGCTATCATATAGCCCATTTCATTGTGCTCAAGCCCTGCCCGTCCTATCAGCTTCCCTGTTTCCTTGGAAAATACAAGCCACATGCCATACTCGTAAAAGCCATACATGTTCTCTATATATGCTTTCTGGTATTCAAGCTCTGTCTCGTAGTCGTAAAGCGGTTCCACAAAATCTGTCATGCCGGGCTTGTCATAGAGTTCATAGAGCGCCGGAAGGTCTGACAGTGAAAGCTCACGTATCAGGCATCTGTCTGTCTCGCCAATATCCCATGGGATATGATTATACCGCCTGCGCACCCGCTCCAGATACTCAATATCAAGCTCCGCAAGGCTCTCGACTGCATAGCGCGTGCCGCACTGCGGTTCTCCTACTGATGCTATGCCGAGTGAGTCGGCTATGTGCTTCTGCTGCCTGTTTGATACTATCCAGATGTAGTTGGCGGGAGCTTTCGGTATTCTAGGATTTCCCGTATTAGCTTTCGCGGTGTTATCTGCATATTCTGTATATCCTGAATTATTTTCTATTTCATACACACACAAATTATTATGCTGCTCATCTGGCAGTTTCTTCTGCAACTCATCCAGCAATTTTCCCGGTAGTGCACCATACAGTTTTTCTTGCAGCTCTTCAGGCAGTTTTTCTTGTAATTTTTCCTGTAATTCATATTGCTGCTCGTCATACAGTTTTTCCTGAAATTCATCATGCAACTCGTCTGACGCAGTTGACATATCGGCTGCGCGCTTCCACCGTGGCTTAAATATCTCGTCATGATAGTAAAAAGAGGCAAGTTTTGCGCTTGCCTCATCAATAATTATTATCATTAAACTGTCTCCGGCTCCGGATAGTCCACTCCGAAGGTCTCAACTGTAACTGTCTTCATGACTTGAGCCTCAAGTGGTTTGTCCATGTAGTCTGTGCGCACCTCTGCGATCTTGTTTACCACATCCATGCCCTCGATTACCTTACCGAATGCCGCGTACTCGCCGTCGAGATGTGGTGCATCCTGATGCATGATGAAGAACTGGCTGCCTGCTGAGTCAGGTATCATGGTACGTGCCATTGAAAGTACACCGGCTGTGTGCTTTAAGTCATTTTTGAAGCCGTTGTGTGTGAACTCGCCCTTGATTTCATAGCCAGGGCCGCCTGTGCCGTTTCCGTCCGGATCTCCGCCCTGAAGCATGAAGCCCTTGATTACACGGTGGAAGCATACTCCGTCATAGAAGTTGTGATTGATTAAGCTGATAAAGTTGTTTACTGTGTTTGGTGCGATTTCCGGATAAAGCTCCGCCTTGATTACATCGCCGTTTTCCATTGTGATTGTTACGATTGGATTCTGTGCCATTATTTTTCTCTCTTTCTTTTATAATATTATGAGGCTTGGAGAATATCCATTCCTCGCAATTATTAAATATCGAATTAATTTCCACCCGATTGATTTTACCTGATTTTACTTACTTAGAGCCTCTACCACCTTCGGAAACTCCATGAAGTGCGATGCCTTCACCAGTATGGTGTCGCCCTCCTTCACATATGAAAGAAGCTCCTGTGTCATGGTCTCCCTATCCTCGAAATAGTGGATGTCTACATCGGATGATTTCTCTGCGGCTCCGGCTGCATATTCCTTTGCCAGCTCTCCTGCGGCAAAAAGTGTATGGATATGATTCTCTCCAACTGCTTCGCCTACCTCATGGTGCAGCTTTTTCTCATCGCTTCCAAGCTCACCCATGTCGCCAAGCACTGCTATTGTCCTTCCCTTTGCATGTGAAAGCACCTCGATAGAGGATTTCATGGATACAGGATTTGCATTGTAGCAGTCATCTATCACTGTCATGCCGTGTGTTTTGATGAAATTGGTACGCCCTGCGATTGTCTCTGCTTTCTCGATTCCTGATTTAATCTCAGCTATTGTGAGACCAAGCTGCAATCCGACAGCTGCTGCCGCCATGGCATTGTATACATTGTGCTCACCCGGGATGTGGATGTGTGCATCAAACTCACCCTCCGGAGTGACAAAATGAGCCTTCATGCCGTCAAAGCCTAGATTTTCAATATTTGTGGTATATACTGATTTATGAACGCCTGATGCTGATTCCTTGCCATAGTATATGGCAGGCTTTCCATTTACCGTCTGCACTGTGGCCAGCTTGTCGTCATCTGCATTCAGCACTGCGACCGCATCCGGCATCATATGCTCAAAGCACTCTGTCTTTGCTTTAAGCACACCATCCCTGTCGCCCAAAAACTCCAGATGGCAGTAGCCGATGTTGGTGATGACCATAACATCCGGGCAAGACATAGTAGAAAGCCTGTGCATCTCGCCAAAATCAGATATGCCCATCTCAAGCACCGCTACCTGATGGCTTTCCCTGATTCCGAAAATGGTGAGTGGCAGGCCTATCTCATTGTTGAAATTGCCTGCGGTCTTGTGGACGCTGTATTTCTGTTCAAGGACTGATGATATCATCTCCTTGGTGCTGGTCTTGCCGACACTTCCGGTGATGCCCACCACCTTGATATCAAGGCTTTTTCTGTAAAATGCCGCGAGCTTTTTCATGGCATCAGTGGTTGATTCAACAAGCACATATGGGCCTGCCGGATCCGTAAGCTCATGCTCAGAGAGCACAATTGCCGCCCCCTGCTCAAACACAGTCGGAATGAATTTGTGTCCGTCCACCCTTTCTCCCTTTATCGGGATAAAAAGATAGCCCTCCTTCACCTGTCTGCTGTCTATGACGGCGCCGGTGATTGTCGTATCAAGCAGTGTCTCATCGCCTATGTATCTCCCCTCACAGGCCTTAGCAATATTTGCAAATGTAAGATTCTTCATGTACTTATCCGACATGCTACACCTCATATTTTTTCAAAGATATGTTAATCAGATGCTCACAGAGCTGATTAAAGCTCATACCGATAACCGCTGCCTCCTGTGGCAGAAGACTGGTCGGAGTCATGCCCGGCAGTGTGTTTGCCTCGAGGCAGAACATCTCATTTTTGTCATTGAGCAAAAAGTCTGAGCGTGAATATGTGTCAAGCCCGATAACACGCGCAACCTCCTCGGCATAGTGCTGCATATCCTTTGTCACCTGCTCAGGAAGCTCGGCCGGACATGTCTCTACTGTACTGCCCGCCTTGTATTTATTCTTATAATCGTAGAAGCCCTCCTTCGGTGCAATCTCTATAATAGGAAGAGCCTTGCCCTCGATAACGCCGACAGAGAACTCCCTGCCCTGCACAAACTCCTCGATAACCAGCTCATTTTCCCACTTGAAGGCATCGTCAAGTGCCGCCTTGAACTCTGCCGCATCCCTAACGATGGTGACACCGATGCTTGAACCACCGCAACATGGCTTTACCACGCATGGAAGTGTCAGGTCAAGCTTTGTGATATCGTCCTGTCTGGTCGCTCTTGTCATGGAAATACCCTTTGGAGTAGGGATACCGTTTGCAAGGAAGAACTGCTTTGATGTCTCCTTGTTCATGGCGATGGCTGAGCTTAAATAATCGCTGCCTGTATATTTGACACCGAAGAGGTCAAATGCTGCCTGTATCTTTCCGTTCTCTCCGTTTTCTCCGTGGAGTGCCATGAAAACAATGTCTGCCATCTGACACATTTTGATGACATTTGGTCCGAAGAAGCAAGGTGACTGGTCCTTTCTGGAAGCCTTTACCTTTGCAAGGTCAGGTGCCTCTGTCGGAATATCGCTGACCTGCACGCTTATCTCGTCCGCGCGGTCAAATATACCTGTCAGGTCCTCCTCCCTGTCACTATATCCCATAAATACATCCAATAATATAACTTTGTGGCCGTTCTCTTTGAGCGCCTTAGCTACCATGCTTCCTGTCTTGAAGGAAACATCTCTCTCTGTGCTGAGCCCTCCGGCAAGTACTACGATGTTCATTTTTGTCCTCTTTTCACATTAACTATATTTCTGATAACACTCCTAAATCCAATTAAACATACGGACTCCGGTAAGTTATCAATTTTTTAAAATTATAACACCATTCATATAAAAAAGATAGACCGGTTGCCCGGTCAAAAAAGAAATTCTCATTTTATTTTAAACTGTGTTGGCTTCCAGCAGCTGTATCATTCTTATAAATACCATCCGCCCGTGCAAATCATCCTGTGAAAGTGATTCTCCGTACTTCAATACTAATAATCGGCACTGATAAAAATTCAGCTCCGGATTGCCAAAAAGCAAAATCCGCAAGGCTGCATTTTCCAGGTAATTGTGTATATTTCCCACCTCAATAAATATATCTACGATATCATCGAGGTTAATAAGTCCTTTCTGTTCATAATAAATTCTTCCCAACTATTTCATCCCTCCATCGACTATATTTTTCGTAGAACTTCTTTTTTTATCTTTCTTTTGAAATTTTTTCGTTTTTTGCAAACTTTCCCTCTTTCTCTTTGTTGGTGGGTTCATTTTTCCATATAATATTTCAATATTCTAGGCGCATTACGCGCTTGTATTTTGAAGATTTCTATTAGAAGCTTCAATATTGATAAGTGATTAGCAGTTTTCGACAAATTACGACATGGTTTCGGGTTAAATTTAGCTGGTTTTTGTTTAATATTGCTCTTTTTATATCAGAATTTTTGTAATGATAAATTTGTACTATTTTTGTGGTTTTTTCCTTGCTGGCTGCATCTGGTAGTCTTGATGCAATAAGAGCAATACAAGATAAATCCATAAAGACTTTTGCCCTTGCCATTTTTGCAACCCGGATGTTATCAAGGTTGTAATTATCTTTTAAATCCCCGAACGTACGCTCTACGCTGGTTCGTTGATTATATAGTTTTTCAAATGCTTTTGTTTCTCTGAATGGTGCTGTAATAAACCTTGAATTATCTTTGATTTTTCGACATAATCGTAACCAAGACTGCGTCTTAGAACCGGTAACCGGGTCAGATTTGAGACGCATAACCAATGCCTTTATATCTGATAATTGCTCTATTTGCATAGCATAATGTACAATAGCCATAGGTTGATAGCATAGTGGGCAGGTCTTGAGGAGCTATAATCCATAAAACTTTTAAAACAGCTCCCAAAATTCAGCCCATAAGCC
>ENA-ORRU01000997-ORRU01000997.1-human-gut-metagenome-genome-assembly--contig:-NODE-997-length-18804-cov-3.798763_pt1 | contig 18804 bp, 9 predicted proteins | sample MGYA00242184_ERZ509151 | MGnify/ENA primary metagenome ERZ509151 (study PRJEB26280, sample SAMEA2338667) | human gut metagenome | biome: human gut; feature: human-associated habitat; material: faeces... | reverse complement strand
TGGGTGAGCGCACCATCGACGGTCAGCAGCTCAAATGGAGTGTATTTCATGACTTCCCGGCGGGGAAAATGTACTCCGTCGTACAGGAGTGGGTGTTCCCCTTTATCAAAAACCTCCACGGCGACAAAAACAGCGCCTATTCCAAGTACATGGATGACGCCATTTTCAAGCTCCCCACACCGCTGCTGCTTTCCAAGGTGGTGTATGCGCTGGACGAGATTTACCGCCTGATGAACGAATCCCAGGCGGTGGACGTGCGCGGCGACACCTACGAATATCTGCTCAGCAAAATCAGCCAGTCTGGCCTCAACGGTCAGTTCCGTACCCCGCGCCATATCATCCGCATGATGGTGGACATGATGGCACCGCGCGCGGACGAAATCATCTGCGACCCAGCGTGCGGCACATCCGGCTTTCTGGTGGCGGCGAGCGAGTACCTGAAAGCAAACCGCAAGCAGGAAGTACTCTTCAATCGGCAGAACAAGGCGCACTATATGAACAGCATGTTCCACGGCTACGACATGGACCGCACCATGCTGCGCATCGGCGCGATGAACATGATGACCCACGGCGTGGATAACCCGTGCATCGAGTACCGCGACAGCCTGTCCGACCAGAACACCGACCGCGGCCGCTACACGCTGATTCTGGCGAATCCGCCGTTCAAGGGGTCGCTGGATTACGACATCGTCAGCGCCGACCTGCTGAAAGTCTGCAAGACGAAAAAGACGGAGCTGCTGTTCCTCGCCCTGTTCGTGAAGATGCTGAAAGTCGGCGGGCGCTGCGCGTGCATCGTGCCGGACGGCGTGCTGTTCGGCTCATCGGCGGCGCACAAGGCGATTCGGCAGGAAATCATCGACAACAACCGCCTGGAAGCGGTGATTTCGATGCCCAGCGGCGTGTTCAAGCCCTATGCGGGCGTATCCACCGCGATTTTGATTTTCACCAAGACCGTGCATGGCGGCACGGACAAGGTGTGGTTCTACGATATGCAGGCGGACGGCCTCACCCTCGACGACAAGCGCACGCCCACCCCCGACAACGACATTCCCGACATTGTGGCGCGCTTCCACGCCCTCGAAGCGGAGGAAACCCGCCAGCGCACGGACAAGAGTTTCTTTGTGCCGAAGGAAGAAATTGCCGAGAACGGCTACGACCTGAGCATCAACAAGTACAAAAAGACCGAATATCAGGCAGTGGAGTACCCCTCGACGCAGGAGATTATGGCGCAGATTGATGCGGATATGGCACGGCTGGGGGAGGTTTTGGAGGAATTGAGGGGGATGGTTCGCTGAAAATGCGCGGCGCTTGCAGAAAATTCGCAACTGGTGACAGTTTGTCACCGATTGATAGAGGGGGATGACGGGATGAAGCTAATTGATATTACTGGAAAAGCTATTTCGGGGGAATGGGGAAACGATTGCGAAGATGGCAATGGTATTCCGGTACTGCGAACCACGAATTTTACAGACACCGGGGTTATTAACTTTGCCAATGTGGTTTTACGAGATATTCCGACGAAGGATTTATCAAAGAAGTTTTTAAGACCGGGCGATATTATTATTGAAAAATCTGGTGGCAGTGATACAAAACCCGTTGGTCGTGTTGTTTACTTCGATTCAGAAGAGAATAAGTACTTAATCAACAATTTCACTGGGCTTTTGCGTGTCGTAGACCAGACAAAATGGTATCCGCGATATGTGTTTTATGCCCTCTTTGCCAATTATAGCTTTGGTGGAACGAGACAATACGAAAATAAAACAACAGGCTTGCACAACCTAAAACTCGACCAATACCTCAACAGCTTCGACATTCCTGATGTTGATTTTCAATTGCAACACCATATCGCTGATACGCTTGATAAGGTGTCGGAGGGGATTGAGGTGTGCAGGAAGATGTTGGGGAAGCTTGACTTGATGGTCAAGGCGAAGTTTAGGGAGATGTTCGGGGATGCGCATAATAACAGTGCTTTTCCGTATAAGAATATTGGAGATTTAACGACGGTAACAAGCGGTGGAACACCTGACAGAGAAAACAATTTGTACTGGGATGATGGGGATATCCGCTGGGTAAAGACAACCGAGCTTCAAAATTGTACTATTTGCGATACAGAAGAGAAAATAACAAAATTGGGACTTGAGAATTCCTCTGCAAAACTTGTGCCAACTGGGTCAGTGCTAATCGCTATGTATGGTCAAGGAAAGACGCGCGGTATGACCGCCTATCTTGAAAATGAATCTGCGACAAATCAAGCCTGTGCTTGTGTTCTGCCTTCATCAAAAATCAACCAGAAATATCTATGGCAATATTTGATGCTATCATATGATGCGTTGAGAGCTATGGCAAAGGGAGGAAATCAGCCCAACTTAAATATCAGCATGATTAAGAACTTCCCTGTTCTTTATCCTCCAATGGAACTGCAAAATCAATATGTTGAGTTTGTCACATATATTAACAAATCGGTATTGACAATAAAGATGATTCTTGCTAAAATGGAAATGGAAAAACTTGCGTTAATGCAAGAGTACTTTAAGTAAGGAGATGCTATTGTGGGAACTGCTAAAGACATTGCAGAAGTTGCCGGGAGTGTGGTTACTCCTATTACAAAGCTAATTGAGTGCATTAGTGGAGCATTAGGAAAAACATTTGAACCCCGCCGTATGAAGAAAAAAGCGGAGGCAGAAGCAGAGCGAATTAAGATTCTCAGTGAGGCACTGCGTGAAAACTGCGATATTCCAATTACTATAAACAGCAATGAAATATCATTGAGTACCACAGATTATGATGATTTCCTAAAACGCACTCAAACCAGAATGGCATATCAGGAACTGAAAAAGCAACAGAACATTGAAAATGTTGCTAATAAGGCGGTTGCTGTTCTTGCAGATGAAGAAGCGGTTGCACCTGATCCAGTGGATCAAGATTGGCTAATGCGGTTTTTTAATACAGTTGAAGATGTTGGAAATGAAGAAATGCAAGAAATTTGGGCGCGCCTATTAGCTGGCGAGGTAAAAAAACCGGGTACATTTTCACTGAGAACATTGGAAACTTTGCGCAATATGACGCATGAAGAAGCTGTTGCATTTGAAAAGATGTGTGCACATTGTATAATGATTGTTGGTTCACATGCCATTTTGCAAGATGAAGGTTACTTAAAAGAATTTGGCATACCGTTTGGAATGTTACTTAAATTGAGCGAATGTGGCTTAATTAATAGTAGTGCATTGTTGAGTATCAATGTTAGAGTAAACAGAGAGAAGCCGTTAGTTATAAGGACAGATGATTATGTTGCGATAGCGACTACAAACGAAATAAAAACGGTCGATATTGGAATGTATCCATTAACCAGCAGTGGAATAGAACTATCAAAAATCGCGGGCTGCCATATGGAACTTGATGAATTTAAAGCAGTGGCAAGAAAAATTGAAGAAAATACAAATTTCTCGCTGTTTAAAATTTATCGCATTAAAGAAATCCAAGGTGAACGAATAAGCTATAACATGGCTGAAAATCTGCGTGATGAGTAATGGTGATTTTTCTTCATATGCGGTTAGTTTTTCTCCCAATACACTACTGAAAGTGCGGTGACTCTCATGTCCAATTTCTCCCCCTACCTCTCCATCCCGTCCTTCGCCGCGTTCGCCCCAATCGCCGAATCCGCAGAGAAAATCCTGTCCATCGACCCCGCAGCGTGCGTCCTCAACTGCCGCCGGGCGATGGAGGCGGCGGTCAAGTGGATGTATGCGGTGGACGGGTCGCTGGTCGCGCCGTGGGATGATAAGCTCGTCACCCTCATCAATACCGAGGAGTTCCGCGGCATCGTGGATGATCAGCTGATTTTTCGCTTGGATTTCATCCGCCGCATGGGCAACAACGCCGCGCATGGCGGCAAGGTCATCACCCGCGAACAGGCGGTGCTGTGTCTGCAAAACCTGTTCGTTTTTTTCGATTTTCTGGCGTACTGCTACGGCGAAAATTACACCGAACACACCTTCAATCCCGCTTTGCTGGCGAAGCAGAGCGCACAGCCGACCCCGCCCGCGGTGGACGAGGACGCCGCGCGCAAGCTGGATGCGCTCATCAAAGAGAATGCCGCACTCAAGGAAAAGCTGACGCAGCGCCGCGAAGAGCAGCATCAGACGTATGTGCCGAAGCCGCTGGAAATTTCCGAATACAAGACGCGAAAACTGTATATTGATGCAATGCTGCAGGATGCCGGATGGGTTGAGGGAAAGAATTGGCTGAACGAGGTCAAGCTGCCCGGTATGCCGAACAAGAGCGAGACGGGCTATGCGGATTATGTCTTGTACGGCGACGATGGCAAGGCGCTGGCGATTGTGGAGGCGAAGCGCTCCTGCGTGGATCCGGCGGTGGGGCGGCAGCAGGCGAAACTGTATGCGGATATTATCGAGAAGCAGCAGGGGCGGCGTCCAGTAATCTTCTTAACCAACGGGTTTGAAACGAAAATCGACGACGGGCAGTATCCGGAGCGCAAGTGCGCCGCTATCTGGTCAAAGCGCGATTTGGAGAAGTTGTTCAACCTGCTGCGGATGCGCACGCATTTGGACAATATTGTGGTGGACGAGAACATCGCCGGGCGGTACTATCAGGAGAACGCAATCAAGGCTGTTTGCAACACTTTTGATGCGCGCAACCGCCGCAAAGCACTGCTGGTAATGGCGACAGGTTCGGGCAAAACGCGCACGGTGATTGCGCTGTGCAAGGTGCTGCTGGAACACGGCTGGGTGAAGAATATCCTGTTTCTGGCGGATAGAAACTCGCTGGTCACGCAGGCGAAACGCAGCTTCGTGAACCTGCTGCCGGAACTTTCGGTTACGAATCTCTGCGAAGAGCGGGACAATACCACGGCGCACTGCGTCTTCTCGACCTACCAGACGATGATGAACTGCATCGACGCCATTGAGGATGCGGAAGGCAAGCTGTTCACGGTCGGGCACTTTGATTTGGTCATCTGCGACGAGGCGCACCGCTCTATCTACAACAAATATCGCGACATTTTTACCTACTTTGATGCGCCCTTGGTTGGTTTGACGGCGACGCCGAAGGATGAAATCGACAAGAATACTTATGCACTTTTTGATTTGGGCAACGGTGCGCCGACGTATGGCTATGAATTAGCGCAGGCAGTCAAAGACGGCTATCTGTGCGATTTCGTATCGGTAGAAACGACGCTGAAGTTCATTCAGCAGGGCATTGTATACGACGAATTGACCGACGAGGAGAAAGAGGAATACGAGGCGAAATTTGCGGATGAAAACGGCGATGTGCCGGAATGCGTGATGCCATCCGCGTTAAACGAATGGGTATTTAATGAGGATACCATTCGCAAGGTGCTGAATACGCTGATGACCGACGGGCTGAAAATTGACTACGGCAGCAAAATCGGAAAGAGCATCATTTTCGCCAAGAATCACACGCACGCGGAGAAAATCTTGGAGATTTTCAACCGCGAATATCCTCATTTGTACGGCTATGCGAAGGTAATCGACAACTACATGACTTATGCGCAGAGCGCTATCGACGAGTTTTCCGACCCGCAGAAACTGCCGCAGATTGCTATTTCGGTGGATATGCTCGATACGGGCATCGACGTGCCGGAAGTGTTAAACCTTGTGTTCTTCAAGAAGGTGATGAGCAAGGCAAAATTCTGGCAGATGATAGGCCGCGGCACGCGCCTCTCTCCGGGGTTGATTGACGGCAAAGACAAGGACAAGTTCTATATTTTCGACTTCTGCGGAAACTTCGAGTTTTTCCGCATGAGCAAAGGCAATGCCAATGCCAGCGCACGCTCGCTTCAAGGAGCGCTTTTTTCGTTGAAGGCACAAATGGCGTTCAAATTGCAGGACGCAGTGTACAAAACCGACGAATTGTCCGCATTCCGTCAAACTTTGGTGGATGACATGGTGCGCAAAGTATCGGAATTGAACCAAGACAACTTCGCCGTCAAACAGCATCTGAAATTCGTTGAATTGTATACAAGCCCGAACCGATATCAGTCATTGAGCTACGAGGACACGCTGATGATGCAGCAGGAGTTAGCGCCTCTGCTTTTGCCGGAGCCGGATGACCCGAAGGCGCTGCGCTTTGACGCGCTCTTGTACGGCATGGAGCTGGCGCATCTCGCGGGACTGCCGTACAATCGGGCGCATCACGACCTGCTGAAAAAGGCGGAGGCGCTCAGCAAAATCGCCAATGTGCCGGAAATTGCGGCACAATCGGCACTGCTGGAGAAAATACTGCATACCGATTATGTGGAAAATACGGGAGTGGATGAATTGGAGAAAATCCGCAAAGCCCTGCGTGATTTGATGAAATACATCACAAACGAGCAATCCGCTTACGAAACAGGCTTTGGTGATGAAATCCTTTCCATTGAATGGAAACAGTCGGAATTGGAAAACGACGACTTGCAAAATTACAAAATGCGGGCTGAGTTTTACGTCCGCCAGCATCAGAATGAATTGGCGATTGCGAAACTCAAGATGAATGTTCCGCTGACGGACAGCGACATTACCCAGCTAGAGGAAATTCTCTGGAGCGAAGTCGGAACAAAGCAGGATTACGAAGCCGAGTACGGAAAGAAGCCGCTGGGCGAGTTCATCCGCGAAATCGTCGGGCTGGATATGAATGCCGCAAAAGAAGCATTTTCCGCTTATTTGACCAATGTAAATCTGGACAGCCGGCAAATCTATTTTGTGAATCAAATTGTGGAGTACATTGTGCATAACGGCATGATGAAGGATATGTCGATTCTACAGGAAGCACCATTCATCGATCAGGGCAGCATCATCGAGGTGTTTACGGATTTGTCAGTGTGGAAGGGGATTAAGGGCGTGATTGACACAATCAACGCCAACGCCTGCGGTGCATAAGCCGCCAATGGCCATCAAGAACTGCGGCTGTGCCGCTGACAGATCTGGAAGCCGAGAAAATCAAGTAAATCACAATTGAATATCACCCTTTTCCGACCTGTGCCTGCACCCGCGGGCGCGGGTCTTTTCTGTGTGCGCCCGGCATGAGCAACAACTAAGTGGTGAGAGACCACAACGCGCTCGGCAGTAGGAAGCGTTAGCCGAAGGCAAGGGTGTCCATAATCGTGCCATTGAGTTTGAGGCACTGTCCAAGGCAAGGACTTACCTTCTTTGCAATGAGGCAGACATGATAGGAGTGCGGGGGCATACCTGTCCGCACCTGCTGATAGTCAGCCAATGCATCGAATATACCAGAAAAAGTATGGGGATCCACAAGCGTGAGCATAGCGTAGTTGGATTTCAGCATGGCGCTGTCATAGCCAAAGCGTGCAGAACGGTCATTCGTTTCAAAAAACATGATATCAGACTGTAGACAAGAAGCTATTCCCCCGCGAATGGGGTGAGAATAGTCCTTTCTGCAAATGAAAGAATAGCCGAATTTCTTTATTCTGCCATTCAAACCAAGTTTGCTTATGTCAACAAACTGAGACATCATGAAAACAGGATGTGCAATTTGTGCCATAGATTGCTGGTTGATCGCAGACATGAGCGAAGTTCAATTCACCCACTGTATATGGGTCAGGAGAGGAGTCAACTGTATGCTTCAAATAGCTGTGGTAGAGGATGATGTGGCTGCATCGGATACAATCAGAACATATCTGAACACCATCTTGGCGGAGAAGCAGATGTCAGCCAATATTCATGTATATGATACAGCAGAACAATTGATTGCATGCAGGGATATGAGGCAGTATCACATGGCACTTTTTGACATTGAGCTTCCCGGTATCAATGGTATGGAGGCGGCAAAACGTTTCCGAGAGGCCAATGAGAACGCAGTCATCATTTTTGTGACGAATATGGCGCAGTATGCGTTAGCCGGGTATGAGGTATCTGCCATGGACTTCATCGTAAAGCCGGTCAATTTCTACGATTTTGCAATGAAGATCAAACGAGCATTGAAAAAAGTGACTCAGTTTGAACAGGATGCCATCACTGTGGTGAAAAAGGAGAGCATCAACCGCATTCCAATTCATGATATCTTGTATATTGAGGTAATGAACCATCGGGTCTATTATCACCTGGAGAATGAGAAAATAGACGTCTTTGGAGCGCTGAAGGATGTCGAGGATCAAATAAAAAACTTTCATTTTGCACGTTGCAACCGCTGCTATTTGGTAAATCTGTCTCATGTCCGAAAAGTGCAGGATGACGAGGTCTATATCAATGATGAACGTCTCAGCATTTCAAGGTCGCAAAAAAAAAGCTTTCTGGAAGCCTTTGTTCATTATTTGAGTTTGTAAGAAAGCGAAGGAATTAGGGTGTGTCAATGATCATCAGTCTATTCAATGAATACTGGCTTCATGTGGGTTTTTTCTGGGCCTTGACCATTGCCTGCTGGTTGTTAAGCGGTGGCCTGGAAAAGAGAAATGGCTTCCCGTGGCGGGTTTGCTTTTCTGTAGCAGCGTTTCATATCATGGGGTATTTCGGAATGCCCTGGCTGACCCGAATCAATATTCAGCTAATCCAATGGACGGGACTGCCGGGATGGAATGGCTACATGTTGGTTTGGATCGAGCATCTGGCGTTTGTTTTCGGGCTGCTTCTGATTTGATTTGAAGGCAAAATGAGCCGGAACTGGTTTTGCCTCGCAGCAGGTTATTCTCTGGAAAGCATGTCCTATGGATTGCAGGAAATTCTTTGGTGGGCAACAGGCATCACCATTGCTGATCACCAGTGGATGAGGTCGTTAGCTTATGTCGTATGCTATCTGGCAGCTTATTGGCTGATTGTACGAAAGGTGACCCAAAACATCCGCTATCTGGACTCAAAACGCACGATCCTTGTGTCGATGATGAATCTGTTCCTGATTCTTTTTATCGGAACAGCGCTTGAGAGCTACCTGACAGAAGCAGGGTGGCTGTTAGGTTTTTTCCGTGCATCCTACTGCGTGGTTTCGATGTTCATTCTCTTTGGATTATCGGATATCAACAAGAAGGAAGCTGAATTGATCACCATCCGCCAAATGCAGGACAAGCAGGCGGAGCATTATCAGATTGCGAAAGATATGATGGGCGTTTTGAATCTGCGTCTGCATGATTTGAAGTATTACGCACTGAAAAGCAAAAATGAAAAAAACCTGAACGAGCTGATTGCCAATATCAAACTGTATGATGCGCAGATCCAGACCGGCAACCGGGCACTTGACGTAATATTAACGGAAGAAAACTTGAAATGCTATCAGAAGGATGTAAGGCTTAGCTGTATGGCGGATGGGAAAGCCATTGCTTTCATGGAAGAGACGGACATCTACATACTCTTTGGAAATATGCTTGACAATGCATTGGAAGCAGTATTGAAGCTGCCGGAAAAGGATAAACAGAACATTACGCTGACAGTAATCCGACAGGGCTGTTATGTGAAAGTCCATTGTGAAAACTATGTGAATCAATTGCCGGAGTTGCAGGATGGCTTGCCGATGACCAGCAAAGCAGATAAACAGATCCATGGCTTTGGCGTTAAAAGCATTCGGCTACTGGCGGAGAAATACGCAGGAATGATTTCGATCATGCCTACAGAGGATACCTTCAGCATTGATCTGGTTTTCCCTGTTGGGCAATATGATGCAGACCATCCGAAAAAAACGGAGACTGTTTGATAAAGCTGATGAAGAAGGAGATCCGCTATTGGCAAAGGAGAGCCATGATGGGCTCTCTTTTTTGTGCGATTGGGTGGATATTGTACCATTCGAGTGAACAAACAGGTAGAATAGGTGGTTCATATTGTGTTGTCTTTCATCTTCTGATAGACTGACGGCAACGTCGGTAGTTCCGACAAATAACAACCCAAAGGAAGGTCGAGAACATGAGGAGAATGAAACGCCTCGCAGCCAAGGCCGCCAGTTTGGCTTTGGTAATGTCCCTGGGATTCGGGACGGTGGTCAGTGCCTCCGCTGAAAAAGTGGAAACTGGTTTTGCCCCGACGACTGACACCTATCTTGTGGCACTTGCAAATGCGGAGAATGTCACTCGCGAGATCGCTGAAGAGGGTATGATCCTGCTGAAGAACAATGGGGCGCTGCCGATGAATGTGGCAGAGGGCTGCAAGATTACGGTACTGGGTCGTAACTCTGTGGAGCCTGTCTACGGCGGCAGCGGTTCAGCTGGCGGCGGCATGCCTAAGGTTGATGTGTATAACAGCCTTTGGAAGGCAGGCTTTACCGTCAACCCGGTGATGGAGGCTTTCTATCGTGATGCTGAAAAATCCAGCAGCGCCCGCCCTGCTACGCCTGCCCAGGGTTCGATGCCCAGCGGCTATGCGGTAGCTGAAACGCCGATGGAGAGATATACGGACGCAGAAAAGCAGAGCTGCGCTGATTATGCTGACGCTGCGCTGGTGTTCATTTCCCGTATCGGCGGCGAGGGCTACGATCTGCCCACGACTTCCTATCTGGTGGATGAGGAAGGCAACGAAACCGTCGTTCCTGGTCGCAATGATGCAAGCGAACACTATCTTGAACTGGATCAGAACGAGAAGGATCTGATTGCCTTTGCCAAGGAGAATTTTGACAAGGTTGTAGTCGTGCTGAATGCCGGCACTCCGCTGGAGCTTGGTTCTGTTCAGGCTGACGAAGGTGTGGACGCGATCCTGTGGGCAGGCTGCCCCGGTGTAACCGGCTTTGAAGCACTGGGTGAGATCCTGAACGGTACAGTGAACCCTTCCGGCCGTACGGTTGATACTTATGCGGCGGATTTCACAGCCTCTCCTGCCTGGCAGAACTTTGCTGTCAATGCCGAAAATGGCCGTGCCGATGCCGCCAACAATACGCTGGTTCTTGAAAACGGTGAAGCGACCAAGTATCATATGGTCGAGTATGAAGAAGGCATCTATGTCGGCTATCGTTATTATGAGACCCGTGGTTTCAGCGATGGCGAGGAATGGTATGCTGAGAACGTGGTCTATCCGTTCGGCTATGGTCTGAGCTACACCACCTTCCAGTGGAATGCGAAGTTCCCTGAAAACGCCGGCATTTCCCGTGACACAAAGATCGATGTGGAAGTGACCGTAACCAACACCGGTTCTGTAGCCGGTAAGGATGTTGTTGAGCTGTATGCTTCCACGCCTTATCTGGCTGGTGAAATCGAAAAGGCACATGTTGTGCTGGCTGGTTTTGCCAAGACCAAGCTGCTTGCGCCCGGTGAAAGTGAGACTGTGACTATTACAGTCGATCCTTACACCATGGCATCCTATGACTACAACGATGCGAACCTGAATGATTTCTGCGGCTATGAGCTGGATCCCGGCACCTATACGCTGTATGTTGGTACCAATGCGCACGATGCATGGACCAATGGTGCTGCCGGCACCTTTACGCTGGATGAAAGCATCCTGTATGAAACGGATCCTGTTACCGGCAATGCGGTTGAAAACCGCTTCGACGAAGTCAGCGAGCATTTCGAAGACGGCAATGCTGTCCGCCTGAGCCGCAGTGATTGGGAAGACAGCTTCCCCACCTATATGGATGAGGACGATCTGGTCATTGATGAAGAAACCTTCGACAAACTGGAGATGACTGTTGTCGATGCTGCGTTCGATGAGGATCAGCCCTGGTATACGGATGTAATGCCTGTTCAGGCCGATCCGATCGAGTTGGCAGAGGGTGAAACCGCTCCCGCCGCGCCGATCCAGTTTGCTGAACTGATTGGTCTGGATCGCGAAGATCCCAAGTGGACTGCCTTTATGGATCAGTTTACCATTGCGGAGCTGGGCGCTATGATGTCCGGCAACTACAGTATTCCCGGCATTGAACGTTTGGGTATCCCGGTTACTCACGCGGTGGACGGCCCTGTGGGCTTCGTCTATCAGATGGGTGAAAAGTTTGGCGTAACGGGCGTCTTCTATGCTGCACCTGTGATGGTTGCTGCGACGTGGAACACCGATCTGGCGGCAAAGGAAGGCGACTGTCTGGCGGAAGAAGGTCTGTGGACGCACTGCACCGGCATCTATGGCCCTGCCACCAACATGCACCGTACACCTTTCTCTGGTCGTAACTTTGAGTACTATTCTGAAGATGGCTTCCTGGCTGGCAAGATCTGCGCTTCCGTGGTGAAGAGCATGACCGACAAGGGTCTAATCACCTTTGTGAAGCACTTTGCAGTCAACGATCAGGAAACCAACCGTGATACACTGGCTGGTCTGGTCACCTATGCAGACGAGCAGACTATCCGTGAAATCTACCTGAAGCCCTTTGAAATGGCTGTTAAGGAAGGCGGTACCAAGGCGATCATGTCTGCCTTCAACCGCATTGGTCTGACCAACTGCTCTGAAAACTATGGTCTGCTGACCGATATCCTGCGGAATGAGTGGGGCTTTGAGGGCACTGTGGTGACCGACTTCGGCGGAAGCATGACGCAGTATGCAAATCCTGATGCACTGATCCGTGTCGGCAACAATCTGTGGCTGGGCAACCTTGGTGCAGATGCCCTGACCCTGTCCGGTGAAGGGCTGACTGCTACTCAGGTGGCTGCGCTGCGCAAGGCAGCTCAGGAATCCCTGTATGTTGTTGCAAATTCCTCTGAGATGAATTTCTATGAGTCTTATTGGAATGAATTTTCTGTGGATGGCGGCAATCCCTGGATCGGTAACTTCAAGGTCTTTGGCAAGGTTATAGTGGGCGATGTGGAACGTGGTCAGGAGATCAACCTGGATATGAGCAGCAAGATCCATGGTACTGACGGTGAAGTGACTTATGAGGCACTGAATCTGCCGCTGGGTCTGAGCATTGATCCTCAGACTGGTATCCTGAGCGGTACGATCGCTGAAAAAGCACTGGATGGTTATTACATGGGTTTGATCAATCTGCGCAACGCTGAAGGCAAGTCCATCGGCGAGCAGGTTCGTGTAATCATGTTCCTGCAGGATACCAGCGAAAAGCCTGCTGATTTCGCTTACATTTCGGAGCTGACCTACGCCGGCGAACAGGAAGCTGAAATCAGGGCTGGTGAACAGGCGAACATATGCATTGCAGTGAACGGCGGTGTGGATGGCAAGATTGTTGTGGTGCCTGGCGCTTGGGGTGCTGTGAACTACTACAATACAGTAGAAAAGCCTGTTCTGTACACGGTCACTGGTGGCGAACTGCCCGCTGGTCTGTGGATCAGCCCTGCCGGCAGCATCTGCGGTGTGACAACCCAGACCGGTGATTATACGGTCGAGGTTACTGCTGCTTCTCAGGAAGTGGATGCTTCTCTGACCACGGCTGTGACCATTCATGTCCTGCCCTAATTATATCAAGTGACATAAACTGAGCGGAGGACAAGGAGGCATACTTCTGTCCTCCGCTTTTGTAAATGGAGGATGATTCGCGTGAAGAAAGGAACAAAACGTCTCATTGGTCTGCTTGTGTTCCTCGCAATAGCAACAGCCGCAGCAATTTTCATCATACAGAACGAGGGGCAGGGATCAAAGCAAGCTGCGGTAAAGCCGACAGAGGCTGCGGAAAACAGCGTCGCCAATGAACAGGAAGCGCCGGAGCAGGCATTTCTTGTGTATGAAAATGCCGAAGTGAATTGCATCATTGATGTTGCCGATTCCGGTTCAGTGGCGCTTGCAACAGGCGCGGACCATATCTCCTACGAGGTGATTGACGGAGATATGCCTAAAGGCTTGACAATTGCAGAGGATGGAACCATTCTCGGTGCCTATCCCAGGCCAATGAAGGGCCGTGTTGTTACAGTGCGTGCATCGGCTGAAGGCTGCGATCCTGTGGAAGCAGAGATCACAATCAATGTAGTCAAGCCCTTCCTGACATTTACAGGTATCACCCTGGCGGATGCCAAAGCAGGCGTCGAATATGCGGCTTCCGTTGCCTACATATCAGACACGACAGAGAAAGTCACCTTTAAGCTGGCAAAGGGCTCTGTGCTTCCTGAGGGGCTGACGTTGAATAAAAATGGAGTCATCACCGGAACGCCGACCACTGTTCAGCGAGGTGTACCTTTCACGGTTGTAGCGGAAGCCAAGGGATATTCGGATACCGAGGCCGTTTTCAAGCTGGATGTAATCATTGATCATAAAAGCAACGAAACTGGCACGATTCTGAATTATAATGGCGGCGATCTGAAGAGCGCCTATGAGAATGAATACTACTTGAATCAGACGGGCGTAGCAGCCGGTGTGATGAGCCTGAATAACAACGAGCTGACGTTTGAACTGGCAGAAGGCAGCCAGCTCCCTGAGGGCCTGACTTTGTATTCGAACGGTGCCATTTTCGGAACTCCCAAGGCTTCACGAGTTCAGTCCTTTGATATCATCGCTCATGCCGCAGGCTGCGAGGATCAGCGCAGAACCTTCACGCTGAACATCATGGGCAGCCAGGTGGGCTATGACAATTCCATGACGCTTGAGGGCGCAATACGAGGAGAAGCCTTCGACCGTTCGGTTGCAACAGCCTACGCGGGTGAAGAGGTGATCACCTATTCTGTGGACGAAAAGAACGCAGCAATCCTGAAGGAACTTGGACTTGCGCTGAGCAGCGACGGTGAGTTGACCGGCACGCCTACTCGCTCCACGAAACGCGCCCGTTTTACTGTCATTGCCTCGGCAGAGGGCTATTCTGAGGCAACATGCACCGTCTATATGAACATTCAGGAGCCGATGACAGAAACCACGGTTTTTGAAGCGGAATACCTGAATCTTGCCGGAAAGACAGGTGTCGGTTACTCCGGCGCTCCTGCTGATGAAGGTCTGATTTGCCGCAACGAGACGGCAGGCAACCATTTCTTCTTGGGTTATCTGCACAGCCCGAACATGTATTTTGAGTACACGATCTATTCTGGGGCAGATACAGAAGGTGAATTGCTGCTATCCCTGGGGCAGGAGTTGGGCGATGACATCTCTTTCGACCCGTCTACACTGGATGTCTCTGTCAATGGTGCATCCTTGTCCTTTGGTAGCTTTCATGTTCCGGGAGCCCGCCAGAGCTATACGGTTTTTGAGGAGTTCAGTGCCGGAAAAATCAAGCTGAACGCCGGTGAAAACAAGATCCGGATCACAGTCAAACCCAATACGCTTTTCGGTGGAGCGACCGGCGGTCCTGGACTGGATTATATCCGAATTGATGGCGCGTCTGCACCGCTGATGTGGCAGCCGTGTTTGTACAACTTTGATCTTGTTGTGATTTGAGGTGAAAACATGAAGAAGCAAAAAAAACCCGGCATTCTGCATATGCTTTGGAAACAATGCAGACCGTTTATGATCATCGCACCTTTGATGATTGTGCTGTTTGGCACAGTATCTCTGGTGGCGACGCTAAATCCTTTCCTGGCGAATACGATTTCAACCGTACTGGGCGGTGAACGGCGCGTATTGCAAAGCGGCGATCCGAACGCCGTACAGTATTACGACAAGACTGCCAGCTTCAAGCAGTTTGATCCCGGCATCAAGGATTTTGAACGGAATGCGCAAGGTCAGGAGCTCTCTTCCGGAGAGCAAAAAAAGCAGGCGCAGATGGCTGCGGGAATGTTGAATCAGGAGATTTGCGAGGAAGGCTTTGTTCTTTTAAAAAATGAATCTCAGGCGCTGCCTTTGACGGAAGGTGCTATGCACGTCAGCGTTTTCGGAAAGAATTCTGCTAATCTGGTGCTTGGCGGTTCAGGTTCTGGTGGTGGTAGTGCAGAGACGAGTGTGTCACTTTACGAAGGAATGAAAAATGCCGGCATTACACTCAATCCAAAGCTGATGGAGTTTTACGAAAGCTCTGCATCTGGGTCTGGGCGTGAGGCGAATCCTGCCATCGGCAGTTCAACGACCGGTCTGACGATTGGTGAGACACCTTATGACAAATATCCCAACGATGTCATCGACAGCTACAAGGATTATCAGGATGCTGCGATCGTGGTGATCTCCCGCATTGGCGGCGAGGGCTTTGATCTTCCGCGGACGATGGTTACGGAGTACGGCGGTGCTCCGGTTTCCGGTGCCAAGGAGGGTCAGCATTATCTTGAACTGGATGAGAACGAGGAACGTTTGCTTGATGAGGTGTGCCACGCGGGATTTGACAAGGTGATCGTGCTGATCAACAGTGCGGAGCCGATGGAACTTGGTTTCCTGAATGATCGGGCAGAAATCGACGCTGCGCTGTGGATCGGCTTTCCCGGCGGAACCGGTGCCAGTGCAGTTGGCAAAGTATTGACTGGTGCGGTTAATCCCTCTGGGCGTTTGGTAGATACTTATGTTCGTGATTTTACACAGGACCCGACCTGGCAGAACTTTGGCGACAACCGGCAAGTGAAGGGCAATATGTACCTTCAGGGCGGCGCTGAGTCCGGCTATTATTACGTCCAGTATGAGGAAGGTATCTTCCTTGGTTATCGTTATTATGAAACGCGAAGCTTCCAGGAAATCTATCGTTTCGGTGATGATGGCGGTGTGTATGACAGCAATGTTGTCTATCCGTTTGGCTATGGTTTGTCCTATACCGACTTCCAGTGGGAGCTGGTTGAATCTGAGACGACTGCAACCGGCTTGATCGAGGATCCTGAACAGGAGATCTCGATCACTGTCAAGGTGACCAATACCGGCAAGTTCGCCGGCAAGGATGTCGTGCAGCTGTATTACTCGGCACCTTACTACAATGGTGGTATTGAAAAAGCACATGTTGTGCTTGGTGACTATGCGAAGACTGCACTTTTGCAGCCCGGCGAATCGGGTTGTGTTACCTTGAAGCTGAAAGCTTCTGATATGGTGTCTTACGACCACGTTGATGCCAATGGCAACGGCTTTAAAGGCTATGAACTGGAACAGGGTATTTACCGGCTGTATATCGGGCAGAATGCACATCAGGCATGGAATCAGGATGAGGAGCATATGCTCTCCAGGAGCTTCTATGTTCCGGAAACCATCATGTACGCCATGGATATTGATGGGGCTTCGACTGCAAGTGATAACCAGTTTGATGAAATGACCGATTATATGCAGAAGTATGCGTCAGTCATGTCCCGGTTTTCTTTCGATTCCACATATCCAAGTGCTCCGACACAGGCAGACCGTGAGATCGACAGCGATTTGTTTAACGCGCTGACCTTTGTCTATAATGATCAGGACGCACCGTATTATACTCCGGACGCTTCCCTGAATCCGATTCCTACAACGTTGCAGCTCTATGATATGATCGGGGTAAGCTTCGATGATCCCAAATGGGAAGAGTTGGTCAATTCCATCTCTGAGGAAGATTTGATCAATCTGATTGGTACCGGCAATTTCAATACAGCTCGTATTGATTCCATCGGAAAGCCGAGGACGATCGATCCGGACGGCCCCGCCGGTTTTACGAATTTCATGGGTGACCCGTCTGTTCATGATACCGGTTTCTATGCCAGTGAATGTGTCATTGGCGCAACCTGGAATAAGGATTTGGCTTACGATATGGGCGTGATGATCGGCATTGAGGGGCAGATCGGCTATACCAATGGCGATGGACGTCCGTACAGCGGTTGGTATGCACCTGCCGTCAATATCCACAGAAGTCCCTTCTCCGGTCGTAACTGGGAATACTATTCCGAGGATCCCTATCTGACGGGTGCGATGGGTCTGCATGTCGTTCAGGGCGCGAATTCCAAAGGTGTGTACACCTATGTGAAACACTTCGTACTGAATGACCAGGAAACAAACCGTGATACAGGCGGTCTGATCACTTGGGCAGACGAACAGACCTTGCGCGAGATCTATATGAAGCCCTTCCAGATGATTGTTCAGCAGGGTGGTACGCATGCTCTGATGTCTTCCTTCAACCGAATCGGCACCACTTGGGCAGGCGGTAGCTATGCGCTGCTGACCAACGTTCTCCGCAAAGAATGGGGCTTCCAGGGGATGATTGTATCTGACTACAATCTGGGCAATGCCTACATGCCTCCGAACCAGATGATTCGTGCCGGTGGCGATATTAACCTGTCCCAGGCATACCTGCCCACTGCCTCTGCGAATGTGAAAAACGGAATGGATGCCGCGACACAGATCGCTATGATGCGTCGGGCTGCCAAGAACATTTTGTATACCGTTGCCAATTCCTGTGCAATGAATGGGTTAGGAGCAGGTGTGACGTACGCCTATCTCGCCCCGCTGTGGATGGTCTGGACTGTCATTGCCAATGTTCTGTTGATCGTCAGTATGGCGCTGTGGGGATACTTTTGCGTGCGGAAGGTACAAAAAGGTAAAAAACAAATGAGCGTTTCATGAAAGAAACCGACTAAGCGAATCACATGTTGAGACAGTATGGTGCTGAGCAGCAGCTTCACACAAAGCAGCGGCGAATGGAAAGAAATGCTTCATATGTAGAAGGATGTCCATGACTTCTTTCCGGAGCAGTTTGCTTTTCGGCAAATAGACCTGATTATATTCCGCAAACTTTGCCGTGATCGTTAAAGCTGTCATGATGTCCATCGGACCATACTTGCAGACAAAACCCTTGATCGCCTCCATCCGCTCTGTGCGTGTGGAGGCATTTTTCATGCAGATCTGACCGACGACGGGCGTTGGTGCGCCGCCTGTCAGGCGAACGGCAGGCGCAAATATATCTGCGGCAAGACGCAGAGCGAAGTTCTCGCCAAGCGGCAAATGGCTGCCCAAATCGAAAAACGTCTATGCACTCGACGAAAACGGAAACCGAATCCGCGCACCGAACGCTTCACCCATATTCTTGCTTTGTTTCTTGTGATTTTTAAGGAAAGCATTCTCCTTGCAGTACCACAATTCTTTGAATGCGTACACCGCTGAGCAAAATCACCTCGACCGGCGAAATTGAGCAGCGGTTCCG